>Ga0194115_10000952_pt1 | contig 39214 bp, 25 predicted proteins | sample TA2MahsurfametaG_3_FD_148656 | JGI IMG/M metagenome (GOLD analysis project Ga0194115, IMG submission 148656) | Freshwater microbial communities from Lake Tanganyika, Tanzania - TA2015002 Mahale S4 surface | ecosystem: Environmental > Aquatic > Freshwater > Lake | place: Tanzania: Lake... | reverse complement strand
TTTCTCTTTCTAATATTGAATTTTCTTATTTTTTAGCACCTAATAGACAAAAACGACAAAATGAAGAAACTTCTTTTTTTCATGTAGCAAAAGTAATCTTAAAAATCGGGATTGACGGGACTCGAACCCGCAACTTCCTCCGTGACAGGGAGGTGCTCTAACCAATTGAACTACAATCCCTTTTTCTTTATTTTGAAAGATTCTCTAATTGTTTTTTTTTTAATAGGAAGAAAAGGTAAATAATATTTTTTTGAATTCTAATGTGTATATAACTTTTTTCTTGTTTTTTTGCAACTTTTTGAATTTTTTTAAAATGTTTTTTGAAATTTTTTTTTTTATTTTTTTTGTTGAATTTTGAAATAAAAGAAGAGAAAGTGAAATACTTTCTCTTCTTTTATTTTTTTTTTAAATATTTTTTATCCTACAGCAATAATACGTGCTAAGAAGAATGACCAAGTTGTCGCAATACCACCTAATAAGTAGTGAGCTACACCAACAGCACGGCCTTGAGTAATACTTAAAGCACGAGGTTGGATAGACGGAGCAACTTTTAATTTACTATGAGCCCAAATAATAGACTCGATAAGTTCTTGCCAATAACCACGACCACTGAATAAGAACATTAAAGAGAAAGCCCAAACAAAGTGTGCTCCTAAGAACATTAATCCATAAGCAGAAAGCGCAGAACCATATGATTGGATAACTTGAGAAGATTGTGCCCAAAGGAAATCTCTTAACCAACCATTAATAGTGTTTGCACTTTGTGCAAAGTTACCACCTGTAATGTGAGATACACCATTTGCAGTAACAGTACCCCATACATCAGACTGCATTTTCCAGCTAAAGTGGAAAATAGCAATAGATAATGAATTATACATCCAGAAAAGACCTAAGAAAACGTGGTCCCAAGCAGAAACTTGACAAGTTCCACCACGACCAGGTCCATCACAAGGGAAACGGAATCCTAAGTTTGCTTTATCTGGAATTAAACGTGAACTACGAGCAAATAGAACACCTTTTAATAAAATTAAAACAGTTACGTGAATAGTGAAAGCGTGAATGTGGTGCAAATTTTAAAAAACAAACATTTTAAACTTTTTTAAAACAGTGGACTCTATCTTCAATTTCAAAAAAAAGTTCTGTATATTTAATTTTTTTTTTTATTCATTTTCTGTGTTTCTTGTTTCTTTTTTTGTTTTGTAATTGGGATGACATTGACTTTGTGGCAAAGATAAAAAAATAGAAATTTTTTCTTCAAAAAATTCGAAAGGAAAATCTTTCTTTTCTAAAATTTCAAAACAAGAAGGTTCTTCAATACTTAAAACCAGTTTTGCCAATTTTGTAGCAGCAGTTTCAGTCGCCACTACATGCATATTTTTGTAATAATGTACTCGAACCCAACGAAGATAATCTATTTTCCGATTGCTTTTTAATGGAAATTTTTGAAAATAGGAGATAACTTTTGCAGATGCTTCTGAACTATGTATTTCAATGCGATTATAACAAACAGAAGTTTTTCCATTTGTAACAGTTGCAATCTTTTTTGTACTTTCAAACAAAGCTAAAATTTGTTGAAGAGTGGAAATTTCATCTCTCTGCGTTATATAAAATTTTGTAACAAACTTTACATAATACCCACTTTTTAGTTTGTTAGAGCCTCGAAAATTTGTTTTTACATTTGTATAAAAGCCTCCATCTGCGTCTGAAAAACCAGAGAGCCAACCATTTTTCAAAGAAATTTGAAATACAAAAGGTTTTGCTGAAATTCCAAGTTCCCAAAAAAGATTTAATTCTTCTAACCATTTCAAAAATTGACGTCGTCGTTTTTCTAAAATCAAATTTCCATTCAAAAGAAAGATCAATCGAAGAATATTTTCTCGTTTTGAAGTATAAAATCGACAATAAGAAAATCCATTTTTTTCAAATGTTGTTACTCTTCCAAAACCAAGCTTTGTTCGAATATGTTTCAATAATTGAATATTTTCCAATTTTTGAGTAATCTCAAATTCTGCTCGTTTTGTTTTTGAATCAATTTTAAAGAAAGTTCCAACATTTAGATCTCGAGTCCAAAAAGACCCGTCGCCTTCTACAAAACCAATAAACCAAGAAAGAAAACAGTGATCAATATCTTTTATATGCTCTGCTTTTCGAGAAGCATAATCAGAAAAATCAAAATTCTCATTTTTTTTTGAAATTGCTTCGCATATAGTCTCTGAGGTTCCTTCGTTCTTTTTGACGACAAAGAAAAAAAACAAGAAACTGTCTTTCTCTCTTCGGAATGAAGTTACCTGCTGATTGACTCTTTCAAAGAGATTTTCCATTCTTCCGAACATTTTTTTTTGACCGTTGGTCAAAAAAGAGTAAAGGTTTAAAGAATGACTCTTGAATTGTTTTGAAAAAGCAAAGCTTTTCCAAAATTGTCTAGAAAAAAAACCCAATAACTGGCAAATGTTTAAACTAGAAACAAAAACGAGTGTTCCCAGCAAATAGCGAAGTTTAACCTGGCCCAACACCAACCAAACCAGGAAATCAGAAGTACCTAAAGAAATAGGCATCATTGCAACTTTTCCACCAACAGCTACAACATCTCCACCCCAAGTAGCACTTGTTGCAGCTAAAGCATTCGGTGCTGTTAATTGAGGAGCTAAGAAATGTGTTTTTTGAATCCATTGTGCAAAAACAGGTTGTAATTGAATTGCAGTGTCAGAGAACATATCTTGTGGACGTCCTAAAGCACTCATTGTATCATTGTGAATATATAATCCAAAGCTGTGGAAACCTAAGAAAATACAAACCCAATTTAAATGAGAAATAATTGCATCGCGGTGACGAATCACACGATCTAATAAATTGTTATAGTTATTTGTCGGATCGTAGTCACGAACCATGAAAATAGCTGCGTGAGCACCAGCTCCTACAATACAGAAACCACCAATCCAAGTATGGTGCGTAAATAATGAAAGTTGTGTTCCATAATCTGTCGCTAAATATGGATATGGAGGCATTGAGTACATGTGGTGAGCAACGATAATTGATAAAGAACCAAATAATGCTAAATTAATCGCTAATTGAGCATGCCAAGAAGTTGTTAAAATCTCGTATAAACCTACGTGACCTTCACCTGTAAAAGGACCTTTGTGTGCATCTAAAATTTCACGAATTGAATGTCCAATACCCCAATTTGTACGATACATGTGTCCAGCTACTAAGAATAAAACAGCAATTGCTAAATGGTGATGCGCTGTATCACTTAACCATAAACCACCAGTTACTGGGTTTAAACCACCATTGAAAGTTAAGAAATCGCTATATTCACCCCATTGTAAAGTAAAGAATGGAGCTAAACCTTTTGCAAAACTTGGATATAAATCTTGCATAATTTGACGATTTAATAAAAATTCATGTGGTAATGGAATTTCTTTTGGATCAACACCAGCATCTAATAATTTATTTATTGGTAAAGAAACGTGAATTTGGTGACCAGCCCAAGATAAACTTCCTAAACCTAATAAACCTGCTAAATGGTGATTTAACATTGATTCTACGTTTTGGAACCATTCTAATTTTGGAGCTGCTTTATGATAATGGAACCATCCTGCAAAAAACATCGCAGCAGCCATTACTAAACCACCAATAGCTGTTGTATATAATTGTAATTCGCTTGTAATACCACTAGCTCTCCATAATTGGAAGAATCCTGAAGTAATTTGAATACCTTGGAAACCACCACCTACATCGCCATTTAAAATTTCTTGACCTACTACAGGCCATACTACTTGTGCACTTGGTTTAATATGAACAGGATCACTTAACCAAGCTTCATAGTTTGAAAAACGTGCTCCGTGGAAATACATAGTTTGGTAAAGAAGAATTTTCTTGTCAAAAAAAAACATTTTTCAACAATGGAAAAAAAATTTGATTTTCTAGTTTTGAAATTTCTACTTTCCAGCAAATCCGTACGTGCAATTTTCACTGCATACGGCTTCCGTTCATCGAATTTTTTTGAAAAAAAAATTATTTCTTGGTGCAAATGTAAAAAAAAATTTTGCACGAGATAAGATAATATCTTAAGAGCAAAAAAGAAAAATTTTCTTTTTGTTTTGCTACCATAACTTCATTTGTGTTCACGTCTTCTACAATTTTATTGGGTTACCTAGGACTCGAACCTAGAACTTATCGGTTAAAAGCCGAGTACTCTACCATTGAGTTAGTAACCCTTTATCCGAAAAAGAATTTTTATTTTTTAAGCTATTTCAATTTTAAATATTCTCCAACATTTTGGAGTGAAAAGAATATTTCTTTTTATTTTCTTTAATTTTCAATTATGGTACCTCAATTTTTTTGTTTTATCAAGATAAAAAGTTTTATCAAAAAAAAGTTTTTGACGTTCAAATTTTTGACTCAAAGTCAAACAAGAAAAAAAGAGTTTTTTGACAAATTTCTTTTTACTTCTAAATTTTTTTCGTTTCTTTTTGTCTTCCCCAAAGGGGATAAACAAATCCATTTAACACTGTTTGAGGAAAAGGAATATTTCTTCTTGAAAAATAGCAAAAATTTTTCTTTTTTTCAAAACCTGCTATTTTTCAAGAAAAATTATATTATAAATTTCCACCACGAGCCGCTAATAAAACAACTACTAATGGTCCTGCTGCAAGAATAAAAACTAGACTAGCTAGTTGAAAAACGATTTCTAAGTTCATAAAAAATCATACTCCTAATTTTTAGAAAAAAAACAATAAAAACAGAAAAAATCAAAGCACATAGAGTTGCAAACTAAAACCTTAAAGTGAAATTCGAAAACGAATTCTATTATCTATTATAAAGAGTACTTTTGAACTATTGAAAAAAAATAACGTTTAGGCATTAACAGATTCTTTTGCTGCAAACATAATTTCAACTGTAATACATGTTTTATTATTTTCACGAGCAAATTTTTCAACGTTCCTTTTCACTTTTCCACGAACAAAACCTGGAATTCTTGATAATTCTTCTAAAGCATCTTTAGACCAATCAAAAGAGCTATCACTCATATTTGATTTTACCGAAATTTCTTTTGTATCATGTCCATTGAAAATTTCTAAAAGATGATCTTCCATACCTAACGTGAAAGAATTATAAATTAAATCCGCAATTTGATTCGTCCCTTCATAACCTAAAAAAGGTCTATAACCTAATGGAAAATTTTGAATATGAACAGGAGCGGAAATAACTCCACAAGGAATATCTAAGCGTTTTCCTACATGACGTTCCATTTGTGTTCCAAAAATAGCTGCAGGCTCTAAACGAGAAATCATATCACCTACTTGAGTATGATCTTCGGTTACTAAAATTTCATCACAAAAACCTGTCATTTGTTCTCGAAACCAATCAGCATCATGTTTACAATATGTTCCTGAACATACGACATGAATTCCCATTTCACAAGCTAAAATTCTTGTAATATATGCAGCATGAGTAGCATCTCCAAAAACAACGACACGTTTTCCAGTTAAATTTTGACAATCAATAGATCGAGAAAACCAAGCTGCTTGAGAAACAAAACGAGTTTGTTCGTCAATGTATTTTTGAAAATTCTTTGATAAAATACAAGATATTTCTTGAGATAATTCAGATGATAATTCTGGATCTTCAAATTGAGTTTTTAATAATGCTTCGATCTCTCGAATAAATTGTGCTGTATTCAAAATTCCCATTGGAGTCGTTGAAATATAGGGCATTCCAAATTCATTTTTTAAATACATTGCAGTCATTAAACCGACTTCTCGATATGGAACAATATTAAAATGCGCTTTTGGTAAATTTTGAAGATTTTTCACATTTCCTCCTTCAGGAATAATTTCATTAATTTCAATTCCTAAATCTCCAAGCAATCGTTTTAATTCTCGGCAATCATGCATATTATGAAAGCCTAAAGTAAAAACTCCTAAAATGTTTGCAGAAATTTTTGCGGTTTTTAATTTTTTTACTTGAGAAACAAAATTAAGATTTTCTCTTTTTGCTTTTTCAATATAAAAACGAACAATTTGTTCTAAAGTACGATCAGCAGCTTGAAATTCATTTACTCTATAATGATTTACATCTGCTAAAAGAACATCAGCTTGTGAATCTTTAAATGTTAAAGCACGATTTACAAAATTTTGTAAATCTTCCTGTAAAATACTTGAAGTACAAGTTGGAGTTAATAAAATTAAATCTGGTCTTTCTTCTTTATCTTTTCGAGAAATATTCTCTACCACTTTTTCTTGTGAACCACGAGCTAAAACATGTCTATCGACAATACTTGCAGTCACTGGAGTAAAATCTCTTTCTCGTTCTAACATCGAACGCATAACATTAAAGTAGTCATCTCCTAAAGGAGCGTGCATAATTGCATGCACATTTTTAAAAGAACTTGCCACTCTTAAAGTTCCTAGATGAGCTGGACCAGCATACATCCAATAAGCTAATTTCATTTTTTTTCTTTGGTTATTTTCTTTTTTTGTAATTCAAACTCTGTAAGATTATTTTACCATAAAACTCAAAAAATTTTCAAAAATTTCAAATTCAAAAAAAATAGTAATTTTTTTTTGAAATTTTCTTTTTTTTTCGATTTGACAAAAACTCTTCAATAAATTAATATATTTTAATAGAATAAAAAAAAATTTTTCAATAAACCATTTGAAAATAAAATGTAAACTCATTTTTCTCTCCCTTCCGAGGAGTAAATCTGAAAAAATAACAGCGCAGGATAGAGCAGTCTGGTAGCTCGTGGGGCTCATAATCCCAAAGTCGCAGGTTCAAATCCTGCTCCTGCAAAATGAAAAAACTTGAAATTCTCCATCTTATTTTGAATATTAGAAAATAAAATTAAAGATGTCTCATATTGTTAAAATTTATGACACATGTATTGGTTGTACACAATGTGTTCGTGCTTGTCCGTTAGATGTATTAGAAATGGTTCCATGGAACGGTTGTAAAGCGAATCAAATGGCCTCAGCACCACGTACTGAAGACTGTGTTGGTTGTAAACGTTGCGAAACAGCATGTCCTACAGATTTTTTATCAGTTCGTGTTTATTTAGGTTCTGAAAGTACTCGTAGTATGGGTCTTTCTTATTAAGAAATATTTATTGAAATGAAAAAATCTTTTTCATTGCATAATGAATTTGTTCTCTGAAATGAAACAAATTCATTATGTATTGTTTTATTCTCATTTGAAAGAAAATTTCTTTCACACAAATTTTTTTTTGTAATTCAGTTTTTCTTCAAAGTTTCTAATTTTAGCTTCTTAACTCCTTTTTTTTTCTAAAAATCTTTTTTTTTCTAAAAATAAAGTGAATATTAAAATTTGAAAAAAAAATATTTTTTGTTATGTTAACAATTACAAGTTATGTTGGCTTACTTTTTGCTGCTTTAGGTTTCACTTTAGGTTTATATTTTGGTTTAACTAAAGTTGTGAAGTTAATTTAAAAATAAAATTGAATTTTTATTAAGTTCTTAACTAGAATAAAAAAAATTCATTTTATTTTTTCAAAAAAGTTAAAAAATGGAGCACAAATGTTGAAAATTATTTAACTTGTGTTCCATTTTTCAGTAATGGAATAAGAGAAAAAAAACATTTTCGTTTTTTTTTTACACTTTAATTTACTTTAATTTAAAGTGACGCTTTGAAAAAATGAAAAAAAAAGAGAAAAAAACCTTCAAAAATTTTTCAAAAAATCTTGATTTTACAAAAAAAGAATGCTAAAATGAAATAAAGAATAATTCAAAAAATGTCGCATTTCAAAAAAATTCTTTTAATCCTCAGTAGCTCAGTGGTAGAGCGGTCGGCTGTTAACCGATAGGTCGTAGGTTCAAGTCCTACCTGGGGAGATATGTCTGAAATAAAAAATAATAAGAAAATAATCCGAACTTCTCGACTAAAACGAAATGATATATTAAAAAAAAAAACTTTTTTCTTTACCACTTTTTTCACTGCGGAAAAAAAAAAAAATTTCAAGAAATTTTCTTTCTCCTGAATCTTTTTCAAAAGGAGAAAAGTCAAAAAAAATGCGTGTAAAAAACTTTGGATCTTTTTTTGGAAAGAAAAGTAGGTTTTTTCAAATGAAAACAAGAAAATAATCAATTATACAAAATATTAAACAATATGGAAAATATAGTACAAAATCCAAAAAATTCTCAAAAGAGAAAAGGAAATTTTTCAAATGCAAAGAGAAAAAAAGATATGATGTCCATTCAAAATGGATCAAATAAAGCATATAAAGAAAATTTACAAGCAGGTGATTTTTTAAACGTAAAAATTTCTGCATTAGGTGCAAAAAATATTGGAGTAGCTGAATTAAAAAATGGCTATACATTATTAGTTCCAAATACAAAATGTGGTGAAAAAGTTCAAATAAAAGTAGAAAAAACTTTTTTAGGAAAAAACATGGATTCAGTAACAAACCAAAAAATTAAATATGCAGTAGCAACTGTTATTGAAGGAGAAGGAGAAAAAGCTTTTCGTTCAGTGGAAAAATCAAATTCATTGAAATTTGATTTCCAAGTAGGACAAAAATTCAAAGTGACAATTTCAAAAAAAGGACCCAAAAACTCCGGTTTAGTTCCTATTTCAAAAAATTTTTTATTAATCGTTCCAAATACAAAAGTGGGAGATAAAGTATCTGTTGAAATCCAAAAAATTAAGCAAAATTATGCTTTTGCAAAAGCAATTCTTTCAAGCCCGGAGAGAGAAAATGCATTTGGAACGAATGACGGAACAAATGAAAAAATCGGTGAACAATATCATTTAGTAATTCCTACATCTGCAAAATCATTTTCAAATTATTTTGTTTTCAAATTAAATGGAAAATTACTTTTTGTGAAAAAAACATTAGGAGTTCAATTCAATGATTTAGTAAAAATTCAAATTCAAAGAGCAACTTCAAAATTTGAAGTTGCAAAAATTTTAAAAATTCATCCAATGTCTGTTCAAGAACAAAAACAACTGATGCGACAAAATTTCCAAAAAATGATTCAATCAAGTATGCATTTTGGAGAAAAAGCAATTCGTTGTAATGCAAACATGAGAAAATATATTTGGTACAGAAAAAAAGGTTCAAATGTTTCTTCAAGTTTAGCAAAAAGACAAAGAAAAGCGCTTATTCAGAAACCTCTTGTAAAACGTGGTCGTCATATTTTCAATTTATTTAAAACACAACGTTGTTTCCAACAAGCTTTAAAACAATTAGCAAAATATGCAGCAAAAGGAAAAACATTTTTATTTGTGGGAACAAAAAAACCAGCCGCTTCTTTAGTTGCAAAAACGGCATTATTAAGTCACACATCATTTTTTGTAAATACAAGATGGCTAGGTGGAATGTTAACAAATTGGAAAACAATTTTTAAATCAATTTCTCAAATTCGCCCAATTTTAAAACAAAAACAAAAGATTTTCCGAAAAATTTTAGAAAAACGTCAAACAATTCAACGTCGTTTATTTCAAAAAGTTTATTTATTAAGAAAGAAAAGTCAGAAATTAATGTTAAAAGGAAAATATTTTATTCGACAAATTCTGAACTCAAAAAATTTCTTAATTGAAAGAAGTCAAAAATTAATGAAACAAAAAAATGCCATTCTGCAATCAAATTTAATTCTCTTAAATGCTTCAAAAAATTTTAAACAAAAAAAATCTCAAGTTTTAAAACAAATTCAACAATTAGAAAATCGTGCTGGTGCAATTTTAAAACAAAAACAAGAAATTAAATCATTACTTTCAACAAATATTGCAAAATTTCAAGAATTAGAACAAATTTTTGCAATTGGCCAAGAATTTCTTCGTCTGAAAAATTCAATTGAAAAAAACGGACAGAAAAAATTCATTGCAATTCCATATGAAAAACTAGCAACTCTTCCAAATTCAGAAAATACAATGGAATTTGGTTACAATATTCCAAATCCTTCTCCTGAAATTTTCCAAAAAATTCTTTATGTACTTTCTACTTTTAGACAAGAAGATGCAAAACAAAAAATTGCTTTCCAAAAAACAGAAGAGCAATTCAATAAATTTTCAAATCGTTCGAAATCAGCAGATACTGAAACACAATCAACTAAAACGATTCTTTTAAGTAAATTTTTCAATAAATTTTTAGCATTTTTACCTTTTTTCAAAAAAGCTATGGAAACATTAAGTTTAAGTTTAATTCAACAACAAAAAATGCTTCAAGCATTAGATAGCACTCTTCACCAAATTGCTGATTCACAAAAAGTATTAAAAGAATTATATCAAAAAATGGTTGCTCAATTATCAAACATTTTCTCAAAATTTGTTCAACAAAAAAATAATTTTCAAAAATTTGAACTTCTTTTCAAACAATTTGCTTCTGAACAACGTTTATTAAAATTTTTACCAAAATTACGTTATTTACCAACATCTCAAGCAAAAATGTATCAAACTGTTGAACTATTTATGAAAAAATTCGTTGATCCTAAATTAACTTATCCAATGGAACAAATTTATGATCAAAACTTCAAATTTACTTCGAAAAAAATTGCTGCTACACGCAAACAAAAATGGCAACGTTTAGAAAAATATTTTGGAGGAATTAAAAAAATGGCAAAAATGAATACAAAACAAATTTCAAAAAATGTTGCTATTATTGTTGGGCAACAAGAAGAAATGAATGCTGTTCGTGAATGTCGTAAATTAGGAATGAAAATTTTTGCTGTTGTAGATACAAATTGTAATCCAAAATTTGTTGATCATATTATTCCTGCAAACGATGATTCAAGAAATTCAGTTAAATATATTTTAGGTGAAATGTTAACTTATATTCGTTTAGGACAAAAATTACGTCAAAAAGTTTCTGTACGTTCAAAATTGCAAACATCAGCGCGTAGAAGACGTTTTGAGAATGAAACACGTTCTACACTTTAATTAATATATATTTGTTTGAATTTTATTTTTTTACTCCTTCAAACATAAATTTTTTTTTTGCAAAGTTATTTTTGAAAAAAATAAAAAAAAAATAACTTTGCAAAAAAAAAATTTATTGCCATTCCTTCTCAATTATTCATTTTGAAAAAAGAACTAAACTTTTTTCTATTTAAATTCTCACGATTTTTAGTTTTTTTTTCTCTCTGGGTTAAAGATTATATTCGATTATATTCATTGTCCGGAGGGACAAATTTTTCTTTGTGCAAGTTTGAAACTTTTTTTTGTTAAAAAAAAATTCTAAAATGCTCTGAAAAAAGAAAAAATATCTATTTCTCCGTAGGGGAAATATGTCAAAAAAATTGAAAAATAAATTTCTTTTTTTGACAAAAAACATTAGAAATAATATTATTAAGTATAATATAGATATATAAATTTTATTGGCTGAAATTTAAAAAAACTATCTTTTGAAAATTTATGAATCAAATCAAAAAATCAGGATTTTCAACTGCGAATCAAAATGATTCGCTCCGCGACAAAAATCCATCATTTAATAATGGAGACAATTTACTTGCACAAAAAATCAAGCAAAAAAAACAAAAGAAATTAGTTGACATGGAAGGATTTGTTACCCATAATCTTTCCAACGGAAAATTTCGATTAAAATTAGAAAATGGAGTAGAAGTTATTGGACATTTATCTGGAAAAATTCGTCAAAATCGTATTAAAATTGTAGTTGGCGATAAAGTTACAGTTGAACTTAGTCCATATGACTTAACAAAAGGTCGAATTACGTATCGTCATCGTTAATTTAAATTTTTTTAAAAAAGCGAAAATTTTTCTTCCCAGAGGTAAAGAAAAATCTTTCATAAAAGATTATTCTCTTTATTTCAACTCAGAGAAAGGGAGAAAAAAGTTTTTTTGCTCTTTTATTGTCCTCATTTATGTCTTAAATGAGGAAGAATTGAAAAAAAAGAAAAGTCAAATTCTCCATAAATAAAGTAATTAAGTAAACAACAATTCTTTTTTCATTAATTTTCAATGGGTTTACCTTGGTATCGTGTACATACAGTAGTTATTAATGACCCAGGACGATTAATTTCTGTGCATTTAATGCACACGGCATTAGTTGCTGGTTGGGCTGGATCAATGACACTTTTTGAAATCGCTGTTTTTGATCCATCAGATCCTGTGTTAAATCCAATGTGGCGTCAAGGGATGTTTGTATTACCTTTTATGACACGTTTAGGTGTAACACAATCTTGGGGTGGATGGACTATTAGCGGTGAAACTGCTACAAATCCTGGTATTTGGAGTTATGAAGGTGTTGCAGCATCTCATATTATCTTATCTGGTTTATTATTCTTAGCATCAGTTTGGCACTGGGTTTACTGGGATTTAGAATTATTCCGTGATCCTAGAACTGGAAAAACTGCTTTAGATTTACCAAAAATTTTTGGTATTCACTTATTCTTATCAGGTCTTTTATGTTTTGGTTTTGGTGCTTTCCACGTAACAGGTTTATTTGGTCCTGGAATTTGGGTATCAGATCCTTATGGATTAACTGGAAGTGTTCAACCAGTAGCTCCTTCTTGGGGTGCTGATGGATTTGATCCTTTTAATCCTGGTGGTATTGCAGCTCACCATATCGCAGCTGGTATTTTAGGTGTTTTAGCTGGATTATTCCACTTATGTGTACGTCCTTCTATTCGTTTATATTTTGGTTTATCTATGGGAAGTATCGAAACAGTATTATCTAGTAGTATTGCTGCTGTTTTCTGGGCAGCTTTCGTTGTAGCTGGTACTATGTGGTACGGTTCGGCTGCTACTCCAATTGAATTATTTGGTCCAACACGTTATCAGTGGGATCAAGGTTTCTTCCAACAAGAAATTCAAAAACGAGTTCAAACAAGTTTAGCAAGTGGTTCATCACTTTCGGATGCTTGGTCAAAAATTCCAGAAAAATTAGCTTTCTACGATTATATTGGAAACAACCCAGCAAAAGGTGGTTTATTCCGTACAGGAGCTATGAATAGTGGAGATGGTATTGCTGTAGGATGGTTAGGTCATGCAGTATTCAAAGATCAAGAAGGACGTGACCTTTACGTTCGTCGTATGCCTACTTTCTTTGAAACATTCCCTGTTTTACTTATTGATAAAGATGGTGTTGTACGTGCTGACGTTCCTTTCCGTCGTGCTGAATCTAAATATAGTATTGAACAAGTAGGTGTTTCTGTAACTTTCTATGGTGGTGAATTAGATGGATTAACATTTAGTGATCCAGCTACTGTGAAAAAATATGCTCGTAAAGCACAATTAGGTGAAATTTTTGAATTTGATCGTTCAACATTACAATCTGACGGTGTTTTCCGTAGCAGTCCACGCGGTTGGTTTACTTTTGGGCACGTTTGTTTTGCTTTATTATTCTTCTTTGGACATATTTGGCATGGTGCTCGTACAATCTTCCGTGATGTATTCGCTGGTATTGATGATGATCTAAATGAAAGTTTAGAATTTGGAAAATACAAAAAACTTGGTGATACAAGTTCTGTTCGTGAAGCTTTCTAATTTTCTTTGCTCTTATCACCTTTGGAAAGGGCAAAAAAGAAAAAAACAGAAAAGTTTCGTTTTTCTTTATTTAGGAAAAACTGTATTTCTCCCCAGAGGGAAAAATATTCTAAACTTTTTTAGTTTTGAATTTTAAAGAAAACAGTTTTTTCTTTGAATTTTTTCATTTTGCTTTTTTTCTCTAATATTTAGATGGGTCTGGATTTTTTTCCAAGCAAATGAATTTTCTATTTTTCTTGAAAATAGGGATTTGCAATGATTATTCTTTAAAATCAATATATTTTCATCACATTTCACTTTATGGAAGCATTAGTTTATACTTTTTTATTAATCGGAACATTAGGAATTATCTTTTTCGCTATTTTCTTTAGAGAACCACCACGTATGGTAAAATAAGGAATTACTTTTTTCATGAAAGCAAGAAAACTGATTTTGAATTCTTGCTTTCATGAAACATTTTCATTCAAAGCTTATGAAAATATTTCTTTGTTGAAAAAGAAATACTTTATTCCAAAAAATTTCTTTTTTTTCTCTTGTCTTGCCTTATTCATTTTTTTGAAATTTAAAATTCATTTTTTTTTCAAAAAAAAACTCCTGAAAAAATAGATTTAAAAAGAAAAAAAAACATGACTATCTTTTAGATAGATACTTCAAAAAACAAAATAAAATAAAAACTTTCTCTTTTTCTCTTTATTTTGCTAAACCAACTCTTCTTCTTATGAGTAGAAAGCAAAAAAAAAAGAAAAAAAAAGAGAAAAAAAGTTAATCTTCATGTTCTTCAAAAGGATCTCTTAATTTTTTTGAAGGAGGTCCGAAACTAACATAGACAGAATATCCTGTAGCACTTAAAAGAAGAAACCATAAAAAAAAGGTAAAGAAAAAAGCAGGACTATCCATAATTTTTCTATTTTCTGAAAAATTTTTTCAAATTTATTCTCCAATAATTATATTATGACAGAAAGTAAAAAAAATCAAAATGTATTTAAAATAAAAAATGGCAACTGGAACTACTTCAAAAGCTAAATCAAGCTTCTCTGATTCATCACAAGAACCAGGTATTGTAACTCCTTTAGGAACTTTATTAAGACCGTTAAACTCTGAATCAGGAAAAGTATTACCTGGGTGGGGAACTACTGTTTTAATGGGTGTTTTCATTGTACTTTTTGCGGTATTCTTATTAATCATTTTAGAAATTTATAACAGTTCTTTATTATTAGAAGACGTTACTATGAGTTGGGAAACATTAGCTTCTTAATTCATAAAATTTCTTTTTTTTTTGAAATTCTTTTTTGGGAAAAAAAGAATTCTCAAATTAATTGAGAAAATTTCAAAAAAATTTTGCTTCGAAGAGAGTCAAATTTTGGAAATTTCATTTTTTTGTAATTTGATGGAAAAGTTTTTTCACTTTTGTGAAGCAACCCAAAAGGAAAAACGAAGTGATCCCTCTAGATGCAAAGCAACAGGGCTAAAAAACAGAACTTTCTGAATTTTTTTTCAATATTTGAAAAGATAGAAACGAGAACGATAGTTCTTTTTGAAATTTTTTTCATACTCTCACAAATAAAGCAAAAAATTATAGAATTAGATAAAATTAGTTTCATGTTGAACTAAATTATCAATAAAAAAAAAAGATTTTTTTCGTTGCTCATCCCTCTGGGAACTTGAGCAACCCCTTTAGGGACAAGAAGAAAAATGTAGTTTCTCCCGAAGGGCAGAAACCTAATCTCTCCAAAATTTTATGAAAACGAAATTTTTATTGATAATTTTCCAAAAAGTCAAAACAAATTTTCAGAATCCTATGGAATCTATGTATTTAATTGTAGCAAAATTACCAGAAGCTTATGCACCATTTGACCCTATTGTTGATGTATTACCAATTATTCCTGTTTTCTTCTTATTATTAGCTTTTGTATGGCAAGCATCTGTAAGTTTTAGATAAACAAAATTTTTCACTTTTTTATTAGTAACTTTCGCTCTAAATGAGGCGAAAGTTGCTATATAATACTATATTTCAGAAAAAAAGAGAAATTTCTTTTTTAACAAATTTTCTTAAATATTTTTTTTCTCTTCTAGTTGTTCTTCAACAAAAAGAACAACTAGAAGAGAAAAAACGTTCATTATTTCAACAAATAACGAAATCGAAAAACTATACGCGTCGTTTTTTTGGAGGACGACATCCATTATGAGGAATTCCTGTTTTTTCGCGAATAACATTTACTTTAATTCCTGCTTTAAAAATTTCGCGAATAGCAGTTTCTCTTCCTTGACCTGGACCTGTTACTAAAATTTTTGCTTCATTCATTAAAAATTCACGCGATTTTTTTACTACTACTTCAGCTGCTTTTTTTGCCGCAAAAGTAGTTGCTTTTCGTTTTCCACGGAAGCCACAAGCTCCTGCAGAACTCCAGCAAATAACTTCTCCACGAAGATTTGTAAGTGTTACAATTGTATTATGATGACCAGCTTGAATATACACAATTCCTCGATAAGCACGTTTTTTAATTTTTGCTGGTAATACTTTTCTTGTTTGGCGAGCCATAAAAAAAAAATAAAAAGAAATTTTTTTGAATTTTGTCAGTTTTAAAATTCATCATCTAAAAAAGAAATAATTTTTTTTTTCATATAAAAAAAAAGATTTCTTTTATCGTTCTTATTTCTTTCACTAGGCGAACGTTCTTTCTAGAACGTAAGAACACAGGAAGAAAAGAAAAATAGACGAACCAAAAAAAGGATAGATTTTTTGTTAGACTTTTTTTTAAGCCTCTATTCAAACTTTCAAACAATCTAAATATAATATTTTGGGTCGAGTCGGATTCGAACCAACGTAGGCGTAACCAGCGGATTTACAATCCGCCCCCATTAACCACTCGGGCATCGACCCATAGAAAGAAATATCTTTTTTTTTTGAAAAAAAAGAATCTTTTTTCCATATTTTGTAAAGTACTTTTCTATTTTACATAAAATTATTGAAAATTTCAATACTTGAGGGAAAAAAAATATTTTGTGATTTCCTCATACTTTTTTTAGAGTATGAGGAAATCACAAAATAAAAAGAATTACATGTGATTTTCCAAAGAAGTGAAACACAACTTTGAATTGAAAAAGAAAAAAATTATAGTTTATCGATAGTTTCGAATTCGAATTTAATTTCTTTCCATACTTCACAAGCAGCAGCTAATTCTGGACTCCATTTACAAGCTGAACGGATTACATCACCACCTTCACGAGCTAAGTCACGTCCTTCGTTACGAGCTTGAGTACAAGCTTCTAACGCAACACGGTTAGCAACAGCACCTGGAGCGTTACCCCAAGGGTGACCTAAAGTACCACCACCGAATTGTAAACAAGCGTCATCACCGAAGATTTCAACTAAAGCTGGCATGTGCCATACATGAATACCACCAGAAGCAACTGGCATAGTACCTGACATAGAACACCAGTCTTGAGTGAAATAAATACCACGGCTACGATCTTTTTCGATGTAGTCATCACGCATTAAGTCTACGAAACCTAATGTTACTTCACGTTCACCTTCTAATTTACCTACTACAGTACCACTGTGTAAGTGGTCACCACCTGACATACGTAAAGCTTTAGCTAAAACACGGAAGTGAATACCATGGTTTCTTTGACGGTCAATAACAGCGTGCATTGCACGGTGAATGTGTAATAATAAACCTTCATCACGACAGTAAGTAGCTAATGAAGTGTTAGCTGTGAAACCACCTGTTAAGTAGTCATGCATAATAATAGGAACCCCTAATTCTTTAGCACATTGAGCACGTTTTAACATTTCTTCACAAGTAGCAGCAGTAGCGTTTAAGTAGTGACCTTTAATTTCACCAGTTTCTGATTGAGCTTTGTAACAAGCTTCAGCAACGAATAAGAAACGGTCTCTCCAACGCATGAATGGTTGTGAGTTTACGTTTTCGTCATCTTTTGTAAAGTCTAAACCACCACGTAAACATTCGTAAACAGCACGACCATAGTTTTTAGCTGATAAACCTAATTTTGGTTTAATAGTACAACCTAAAAGACCGCGCCCGTATTTGTTTAATTTGTCTCGTTCTACTTGGATACCGTGTGGAGGTCCTTGGAATGTTTTTACATAAGCAGGAGGAATACGAAGATCTTCTAAACGTAATGCACGAAGAGCTTTGAAACCAAATACGTTACCTACGATTGAAGTGAATAAGTTAGTAACTGATCCTTCTTCAAAAAGATCGATTGGGTATGCTACATATGCGATGTACTGGTTGTCTTCACCTGGTACCGGTTCGATATCATAACAACGACCTTTGTAACGATCTAATGTAGTAAGACCGTCAGTCCATACTGTTGTCCAAGTACCTGTTGATGATTCAGCTGCTACGGCTGCACCACATTCTTCAGGTGGAACACCTGGTTGTGGAGTCATACGGAATGCTGCTAAAATATCAGTATCTTTTACAACGTAATCTGGAGTGTAGTACGTTAAACGATAATCTTTAACACCGGCTTTAAATCCAGCACCTGCTTTTGTTTCTGTTTGAGGAACCATTGAAAAAAGTTCATAGAACATCTTGTCGATCCTAAAAAAATCTGTCCGAAAAAATTTATTTATTTTCATTGTTTTTGTTGTTCATCCCTCTTGCGTAGCAAGAACTACGCAACCCTTCCTGGAGAGTAGTAACCCAAACAGTGAGGCCCCCCAAAATAGTTCGATTGCTATGCTCGAAATTTTGAAAATAACTAAGAGCGTATAAAACAAAAAAGAAGAAAAGTTGGAATTCGCTCTTCCTTTTTCATTTGTGCGGCAAAGAAAAGCAATATCTCTCATTATTTTAACAAATATAATGGAATTTTGTCAATATTGCTTTTTTTTTCATTTGATTTTTCGAAATTTTTTTGGCTGCGTGGGAAAAAAAGAAATTTTCCTTTCTGCTCTTTCAGGGAAAGAAATTTGTCATAGGTTGAACATTTTTGTTAAGATTTTTGAAAAATGTTCAACCTATGAGAAAAAGAAAATGAGAAAAAGAAAATAAAAAAGAAAATCATGTTGGTGAGGTTCCTTTATTCATTTTCTTGGTTGCGGAGCGTATCATTCGATTGAGTTTCTTGTGTACTTAACACATATTTTGCTAAAAAAAGAGCTTGCTTAGCTTTTTGAATTACTTTTTTCTTCCAAGCATTTTTACGAATATTTTTTTTTGATTTTGAAGTGCGTTTTTGTTAACCTAAAATTTTCACGTTTTCTTATTTTTGTTCCCATCCTATCCCCTCTGCGGAAAAGGTTGTGCAGAGAAAAAAATATTTTTCCTTTGCTTTCAAAACTAAAGCAAACCTAAAGGGGGAAGAAAAAGAAATCTCAAACTTTCGGCTTCAAAACCGTATATAATTTTTTCAAATTTTACGGCTTTTTTCACTAAAAAAAAGAATAAAAAGAACAACTAACAATGTTTCGATTTTGCATCCTCCAGGAATTTTGAGCTTCCTTTCGGTTAATTTAATTTACTCCCCAGCGGGGTAAAGCTCGCCCTATCCTCTTCCTTTTGGGTTATTATGATTATGCTAAGAGATGGTTTTATCTTCCTCTTGCGTAGCTCCCAGAGTTGCGTAAGCTCCCAAAGGGATGAGCAACACCTGAGTTGTGCAGCTCTGGGAGCTACGCAACTCAGAGGCGACGGGAAGAACAAAACGGAGCAAATTTTATTATTTCATTGAAACTACAAATTTAAAAAAAGTATCTGGATCACAAATAGATAATTGTGCTAAAACTTTTCTATTTAATAAGATTTTTGAATTCTTTAATAAATACAAAAATTCACTATAACTTAAACCATATGTGCGAACAGCTGCATTAATACGGGCAATCCAAAGTCTACGGAAATTACGTTTCTTTTTACGACGATTTTCATATAAATAACGTAAAGCTTTCATGTTTTGTTGATTTGCTGTACGGAATAGTAAAGAAGCAGCACCACGGAAACCTTTTGTAGAATTTAAAACTTTTTTATGGCGTTTACGAGAGACATTTCCACGTTTTACTCGAGTCATTTTAAGAAAAAAAATGGATTATACTATTAATTTCTAGTTTCGAAAAAACTAGAAAATTCAAAAAAAAAAATAGGATATAGAAAGAAAAATATTTGTTTTTCTTTGAACCTAGAGGTAAAAAATGAAAACAAATATTTTTTTCTTCTCTTTTTTTTTGAATATCTCACTTCTTTAAAGAAGTGAAGTTAATTAGGAGATATTCAAAAAAATGAAAAAGGATAAATCGATATTTGTTGAAATTTTGCGTAAAAAAAAATTGAAAGATTTTTAAATTTCTCAATTTTGAAAGTTGAAAAGTTGAGGTTTTCATGAAAACCTCAACTTTTCAAAAAAAAAAAGACTAAGCGTTTACAGAAGGAGCTTCTACAGATGCTAAGTCTAATGGGAAGTTGTGAGCGTTACGCTCGTGCATAACTTCCATACCTAAGTTAGCACGGTTGATGATATCAGCCCAAGTGTTTAATACACGACCTTGAGAATCAACAACTGATTGGTTGAAGTTGAATCCGTTTAAGTTGAATGCCATAGTTGAAATACCTAAAGCAGTGAACCAAATACCAACAACTGGCCAAGCAGCTAAGAAGAAGTGTAATGAACGAGAGTTGTTGAATGAAGCGTATTGGAAAATTAAACGTCCAAAGTAACCCACTTTGGAAATATTTGGACTATGTCTTCATCTTTCTTTCACTCTCAAAAATTTCAATATGAAACTTTCAAGAAAAGAAGGAGAAGATGTTGGGCACTATTGAAAGGAAACCGAATTCACTTTCTAGTCTCTGAACCTTCTTCTTTCTTCTCGCAGCGCGAAAAAAATTTTCCAGAATCAAAAAGAATCGTCAATGTGAGAAAGAAGCTAGGCTGCAAGTTGTCTCTTTTTCTCTTCCCAATTCCTACGCAAGAGAAGGGAATTATTCAACATTTTCAGAATCGGCAAATTCTGCTGTTTTTTATAAGTATTTCGAACATCTTTTCCTGTTACATCAAGAAGAAGTCTACGAATTTTTAGAAAAAGTGAATGAAATTGGAGAGTTTCTTGCAATTCACCCAAGAATTATATATATATTGCAATATTTTGCAATAGTAGCCTGAATCCCTTAATTTCTTAAGGTGCTCACAGTTATTTTGGTTTATGAGCAGCTACGATGTTGTAAGTTTCTTCTTCTTGACCGAATTTGTATCCTTCGTTAGCAGATTCGTTTTCAGTAGTTTCACGGATTAAAGATGAAGTTACTAATGAACCCAATTGGGTTTTAGATTGGACTATTTCATAATGCAGTTTTATGAGAAATGAACATAAAACTTCATTTTGGGCACTAATGTACGATTTTTCTTAATTTTCACGTACTAGTCTCTGAACGTTTCGAATATTTGAAATTAGCCTTTCTTAGGTTAATGAAAATTCGACTACGCTGCAGATTTGTATTAAAAAGAAAAAAAGAGTTTTTCCAATTTAGAATTCCTATTTAAAGTTTGAATTATCCTTTATTGCATATAAAGGAAGGGACATAAAAGTTAAATTGAAATCAAAAATCCAATTTTTTACAAGATCAACCATGTAAAGATTTTTTCGTTCCTCTAATTAAAGGAGATACTCTTTTTAATGGTGTTTCTTTTGGTTTAAGAAACTCCCGAAGAAGGTCACCACCATTGTCAAATCAAAATGTGCATAAAAAAGGTTCGTTTTTATAAAATCATAAATATCGATCTTCTTTTCGAACCGTAATATTTTTGTGTCTTTTTCGAATTCCTTTTTTTCCAGCACGACTTCGAATTTCAAAAGCATCGGGTCGCGCCATTGATCGTTTTGCAATTTCTTTTTGAAATTGGGATCATGCATCAGACGTCTTTGTTTTTTAAAGATTCTGTTTATAGCTTGTCCACCTACTTGTACAAAAGCTTTCATTCCTTCTTCTTTCATATCTTTCTCGTGTGAAAGCGAGTTTATCTCCGAATTCTCCTCCCGGAGGGGTGACTTCAAAACGAAGTTCATGTGCTTGAACATGATCATCGAATGTTAAAAGAATAAGATTTTCCGGCAAATTGAAAATTTCCCATGAAAGTTCATGAGTTTTGTAATGATGTCGCGGGACGATATGATGGGTTTGACACAAATTTAGTTGTTCGTAAGAACAACTCTTTGCTTTGTTCGCGACATGTTGTTATGAAATCTAAATATTTATTGGATTTATTTTCTTTGAAATCTTTATAAGCTTTTGTCATTTTTTTAGAATATATAATTTAAATTGAATTTGAAAGTTTATTCTCCTTTTTTTTTAACATTCCTGCAATTCACCCAATTTTCAGCTCTAACCTATCTAGAGCTGGCACAGTTCATAGTTTACCTATGCATTGCTGAGAATAATGAACCACCAAATACACCTGCTACCATATATGTTCAACAGGGATCGCACCCCTGCCCGGTGAATTGAAAAGAAATTCTTTTCATCAACCTGCCTTATGTTACCATAAGGATCAGACCATATCTTATCCCTTTCTCTCATTTTTTAGATGTCGTTCCCTTCTCCTTTGGACTCTGGAGGAGGGAAACATAAGAGAAGGCGGGATCTCGTCATTTCGACACGCTTGTGTCTACTCCTATTAGGATGGTCGTTACACCATTCCCATATAGCAAATCAATAAACTAAACCGAATTTTCCTCCTTATTCTGACGAAGCGATTAAATATTCTTCAGGAATGGTTTTTAAACAGACGTTGAATAATAACACGTGAACAGTTTCTTTTTCTCGAACCTTCGCTAATGCTTTGGTATAAATTTCACCATAGAGGCTAAAAAATTAGCCTCTCGAGCATTAGTTTGCAAAAAATTTTCTGAAGCCAATCTCTCTGTCTGAGAATTTTCTTTCTCTCCCTCCGAGATCGAATGGACCAGTTTGGAAAACTGGGAGGGTTGGCTAGAATCAACTGCTACGCAATTAAAATTGTTTGGATCATTTAACCAACGACGAAGTGTGTCACGAGAATGATTTGTTTTACGTGATGCTTCAGAAATACTTGGATAAATGACACCTTTTACATTCACTGCAAAACCTTCGGGAATACTATTTTTATTATTTTCACGTTCAATAGTTTCCGCATTGTGAGTGCGTCCCCAAAAAGGACTATTCACCCCTTGATGATTGGGTTTAGCAAATTTATTATAAGAAAGATCAAAAAAACGTGCAATAAATTCAGTTTCAAGAGCTAAACGCTGTTCTTTAGTAGAACTTTTTTCCATCCAGAGAGGAGAAAATTCAAAATTTTCCTCCCCATAAATATTAAAATCACGTTGAAGCTCAGAAATTTCGTGCAAGTTTCTACGTAATCTCGATTTATGTTGAGATAAACGCGCAGAAACATTCTTCGATTCACCATAATATCTTTTGTTATTAACAAGACAAAGGATCATATAAATACCCGCTAATTGTCTTGGTGCCATACGGTTTGGTACGGGATTATTCCCACTTGAATTTTTCTTATTTTCCTCTGATGAATCCATACAAGAGAATTTTTGAGAAATTAATGAAAAATTGAGAGAACTTTCCCCGTTTAGACGAGTTTCAAACCTACTCTTTTCGACTTCAAGATTTCTGGGAATCCAAAAATAATGAAGAGTACTACAAAACAAAGATGTGTGTACTGTAGGCGAGGCATAAAATTTACCTAACATGTGGAACGGGTGCATTAAAATGTTGTGCTCAGCTTGGAATACGATCATGAAGTTGAAAGTTCCTGAAATCATTAATGTTCAGCAAAGTTCGCTACACTTTGCCCGGAATTCTATCCAGCCTTATGTCACCACAAGGATCAGACCATATCATACCCAGAAAATTCTTTAAATTGTGAAAGAATAAAAAGGGTCTCATCTTTTCGAGACACGCTTGTGCTCTACTCCTTTTAGGATGGTCGTTAGATCATGTCCCAAAAAACAAAAACCGTATTAACTTACAACCTTTTCACCCCGGAGGGAGACATATTCAAAAAAAAATTTATTCATCTTAAGATTCATTCAATGAATCTGGTTTGTCAATTTGTGTACAACTCATATCAGAAGGATTGTTCAATCTATTACGAATTGTTTTTCTTGCCATCCCAGTTGTACGAGAAGCGTCAGCTATACTGGGAAAAATTTGCCCGTTGAGTTTAACGGGTTTGCCTAAAGCATCATTTGGAATTTTTCTCATTGAATCTCCAATGAGTTTTTTTGTTTCTTCTGAATGAGTTTTCCCCCAAAAAGGATTTTTTCCTTTAGATCTTGAATTCTTATTTGTTAAATAATTATAACAAAGTGGATGATCTTGTAAAATGAGCATAGATTCACGAACTAAACGATCTTCTCGATTTTCCCAAGAAGATCCCATAAATAAAACAACAAATTCAAATAGGTCAATTCCATATGTTTGAAAATCGTGTTGAAGTTCTCTGCAAGGATGAATATTTTTTTTTAAATATGATTTATGAGAAGCTAATCGACCAGAAACATTTGTTGATTCTCCATAATATCTTTTGTCGTTGACTATGCATCGAATCATATATAATCCTGGTTGTCTTTGAGGTCGTAAACGATTTTTATTTTGGTTTGATACGGGATTTTCTTTTTTATTGGAACTAGATTTCGAAGATTGGTCAAAATTTGAATCTTCTATTAAAAAAAGAGTTTCCCCGTTTAGATGAGTTTCCGACTTTTCCTTTCGCAGAAAGAAAATAAAAAAAAAATTTCTTTGAATTTGAAAAAGAAATTTTCTTATTCTTCCGACAATTGTGAAAGCAATTGTAAAAAGTGGGGCAAAAACTTTACCTAAAGGCATACCGTCAGAGAAAGAACCTTGTCCGATTGGGTAGATGATGAATACAGCAGTAGCAGCTGCAACTGGTGCAGAGTAAGCTACAGCAATCCAAGGACGCATACCTAAACGGTAAGATAATTCCCACTCACGTCCCATGTAGCAACAAACTCCTAAAAAGAAGTGACAAACAATTAGTTGGTAAGGACCACCATTGTATAACCACTCGTCTAAAGAAGCAGCTTCCCAAATTGGGTAGAAGTGTAACCCGATAGCGTTAGATGTAGGAACTACAGCACCAGAGATGATGTTGTTTCCGTATAATAATGAACCAGATACTGGCTCACGGATACCATCGATATCTACTGGAGGAGCAGCAATGAAAGCGATGATGAATACAGAAGTAGCTGTTAATAATGTAGGGATCATGATTACACCAAACCAACCGATGTATAAACGGTTTTCAGTTGAAGTGATCCACTCACAAAAACGTGCCCAAAGGCTAGATGCTTCGTTTTTAGCTAAAATAGCTGTCATAATAAAAAAAAAATAAAAAATTTTCATTCCCCGAATCTTTCGAAAAAGATTTTGCATGAATTCAAATGAATTCTTGTTGATATATTAAATATCATACATTTCTTCCTTTGTCAAACTTAAAAAAAAAACTTATTCGAGGTTATTTTTTGAACTTCAAAACCTTACAACAAAAACAAGATTCAATGAAAAAAATTTTTCCCACGTAGTGATAAAAACATAACATATAACCATAAATGAAAAAATTTCAAATTTTTTCAAATTCTTATTTTTTATTTTTTATTGAATTTACTTCTAGGTCACATGAAAAAATAAAATTATTAAACCACTGAAAATTCTGAAAATTTAGTGAAATGAAAATTTAGTGAAAATAGTTTGAAATAGTCTAATTTTTTTGAAATTTGTTTTTTTACACTATGTCAAAACTTAATAGATATTTAAAAATTCATAAAAAATCTAAAAAAAAAAATTTGTTGAAGAAAAAAATTTTTAGGGAAAAGATTAACCTTAAATGGAATAACTATTAAGATAAAATAAAATAAGAATAGTTATTGAATGAAAGAAATTAGTTCAATTTATTCATTTTTCTAGGTTTGTCATTATTTGTTGTTTTATAAATTTTGTTTTGTATTTTATGTGAAAGATCTTATTCCGGAGGTTAAGTAATGGAACCAATTCCATATAAAGTCCATATAAAGATAAACCCATTGACTATGACTATTTTTTTTTCTTTGTTTCCAAAAAACAATTTTGACTGCCAAAATTTTTGAAATTCAATTTTTTCTTTAACAAAAATGGTAAAAAAAGTTTAAATATCCCCAACTCAATACTCAAATCTAACTTTTTGAATTAGAAATTCAATAAACGAAGGATGATATATTTTTCCTTATCTTTGTCTTTAATTTGGCTTTGTGGTAAATGAAATTATATAGGATATTTTCATCGAATTCATTTTCTAAATTAATAACATAAATAATAAATTTTGCAAAAAGTAACTTCTTATTTGTGATAAAAAAATAAAAAAAAATAACAATAGTTTACATATTCAATTTTTCAATTTTCGAAAATTAAATTGAAGTGCTCTTCTTAAAATTAAGAATTAAAATTAAAATACGAAACAAGTGAATTTGATATTTCAAATTTTTTCGTTTTAAATTTTAATCTAAAAATAAATCAGATTTTAATCTGAATACAAAGAAATTTTTATTCCCATAAATTATTTTATTATTTTCATAATTTTTCTAAAAAACTCACCTTATATTAATATTATTTTATATTAATATTATCTTATATTAATATTATCTTATATTAATATTATTAAGCAATAATTAAGGTAATACTTCTTATCATTTCATTCTTATCATTTCATTCTTATCATTTCATTGAAGAATCAGATAAAAGATTATCTGATAAAATGGGAAAATGATTGAATTGAGCGTTTTTTCTAATTTAGGTTTTTAATAAACTTTTACTCTTTAAGACAGTATTATAACAATAAACTTTCATTTTGTCAATAATTTTTTAAAACTTCAAAAGTTTTATTTTTGAACACTTTAGATATTAGATATTAATATTTTTTAATATTTGATATGAAATCATTGTTTTAAATAATTTTTAATTAGAAGAAATTTTTTATTGAACAGAATTTATATATTTTTATTATTTTGATATGATAAAAATATATAAATAGAAAAAGAAAATAGAAAAGAATGTAAACACAAAAGTAAATCAAAAATAAATAAACTTAGTTTATTATTTTTTTATAATAAAGAATTATAAATATAAAATTAAAGTAATACTGCATTTAAGTATATGTTTTATCTTTACTTCGCGCGAAGTCAAGAATAAAAACTTTAAAAAGATAAAACATATACTTATTTGAATCAAATAGGTAAAAAAAATTTATAATAAACTTAAATTAAGTTTATTATGAATAAATGGTCACTTCTTAATTTGAAGTTTTTTAGGAATTATGATTTTTGAAAAAAAATGATACAATTTTATTGTATATAATTTTAATTAATTAGAAATTTTTTTGAATTATTTCCATTTTTGAAATAGTTTAGAAATAGTTTAGAAAATGAAAAACTTATTGGCGGGCGTAGCCAAGTGGTAAGGCAATGGATTGTGACTCCATCACTCGCGGGTTCGAACCCCGTCGTTCGCCCTATAATTTAAATTTATGAAAAATCATAACTTTGAAATACAAAAATTCTTTTTAATTCTTTGTGAATATAATGTTGTTATGGACAACATTTTTAGATTTTTTACAATTTGCACATATGTTTGTCCGTTGCTTGTTTTTTTTTCAATTAATTCTTGTTCATTAATTTTAAGAATACTTTTCTCTGTAAAAAAAAGTTTTTTATTTTATTATTATTTTTAATAATTTCTTGAATTTTGTTAACCAAGATAAGTCAAAAGTTGATAATTTAACAATTTTTGTTTTCATTTTAATTGTTTTTTGTTATTTTACAATTCAAAGCAGGAGAAGTTCAATATATTTCTTTGTAATTTTGATAATCTTAGAAATTCTATTGGGCTGGTGCTATGAATTTATTTGAAGTTGCGCACTTTGTACCGGAAAAGCCAATGTATGAGCAAGGTTTAATTTTATTACCACACTTAGCAACTTTAGGATATGGTGTAGGTCCTGGAGGTGAAGTTATTGATACATTCCCGTACTTTGTTTCAGGTGTATTACATTTAATTTCATCTGCTGTTTTAGGTTTTGGTGGGGTTTATCACTCATTAATTGGACCTGAAACTTTAGAGGAATCGTTGCCGTTCTTTGGTTACGTTTGGAAAGATAAAAATAAAATGACTAACATTTTAGGATATCACCTTATTATGTTAGGTATTGGTGCTTGGTTATTAGTATGGAAAGCTATGTATTTTGGTGGTGTTTATGATACTTGGGCTCCAGGTGGTGGAGACGTTCGTATTATTACAAACCCAACAACTAGTGCTGCTGTTATCTTTGGTTATTTATTAAAATCACCTTTTGGTGGTGATGGTTGGATCGTAAGTGTTGATAATATGGAAGATATTATCGGTGGACACATTTGGATCGGAACTTTAGAAATTTTAGGTGGTCTTTGGCACATCTATACTACTCCATGGCCTTGGGCACGTCGTGCTTTTGTTTGGTCTGGTGAAGCTTACCTTTCTTACAGTTTAGCTGCTATTTCTTTAATGGGATTCATCGCTTGTTGTATGTCTTGGTTTAACAATACTGCATATCCGAGTGAATTCTACGGTCCAACTGGTCCTGAAGCTTCACAATCACAAGCCTTTACTTTCTTAGTTCGTGACCAACGTTTAGGTGCTAACGTTGCTTCTGCACAAGGTCCTACAGGTCTTGGTAAATACTTAATGAGATCACCTACTGGAGAAATTATTTTCGGAGGTGAAACTATGCGTTTCTGGGATTTCCGTGGACCATGGTTAGAACCGTTACGAGGACCAAACGGGCTTGATTTAAATAAATTAAAAAATGATATTCAACCATGGCAAGAACGTCGTGCTGCTGAATACATGACTCATGCTCCTTTAGGTTCATTAAACTCTGTAGGTGGTGTAGCTACTGAAATTAACGCTGTTAACTTCGTTTCTCCACGTTCTTGGTTAGCTACTTCACACTTTGTTTTAGGTTTCTTCTTCTTCGTAGGTCACTTATGGCATGCTGGGCGTGCTCGTGCTGCTGCTGCTGGATTTGAAAAAGGTATTGACCGTTTAGATGAACCTGCTTTATCTATGAGACCTTTAGACTAATTCTTGAGATTTAATTGAAGCTCAAAAAATTATCGTTCCTTTTTAGAATAAATAATTTATTTAGAATAAATAATTTAAATAATTAATTTAAGGAGCAAAACTTTTTTCTTTTTGTTGCGATTATGTTGTTTTTTGTTTCTATTACAGATTTTGTAATGGAGTGCCTTTTTTATTTGAAGTTTTTTCTCTCCCCACAAGGGGAGAGAAAAAACTTCAAATAAAAAAGGCACTCCATTCCGGACAAAAACAAATTTTTTACAACATAATTGCAACAAAATAAATGCAAGTAAAAAGAAAATATTCTCAAATGGTTCTCTCTTGTTTTTGTTTCGCTTGATTCATAAGTGCTAAAAAATCATTACAATTATTTTTGTTCTTTCTAAAATTTAAACTAAGAGAAATTGATTGAAAAAAAATGAAAAAATGCGCTCAAAGAAAAAAAAGGGGTCTATTCCTATCAAAAAATATAAAAAACACTGATTCATCAAGTTGGCGTACCGATCGATACACATTGAATTAGATTGCTTCTAATTACACATTGTTGCAAATCCTGGTAGCTTCACCCCTCTTTGGAGAGGGGGTGAAGGATGATAACAAAAAGAAATATTTTCAAGATAACAAAAAGAAATATTTTCAAAATCGGAGTTGTGTTCGCGCCCGTCCCAGAGTTGCGTAGCAAAAAAAACAAACTTGAAATTAAAAAACAAACTTGAAATTAAAGACAATATCAATATTCAATATAAAGTATTAATGAGATTTTTTTCAGATTGATAAATTTTTTGTGTCACTGTTATTAAGAATTCAGAAAAACTTTTTTCTCGCTTCGCTAACTGTTTTTTCTCGCTTCGCTAACTGTGAGTGTAGCTTTTCCCATCCCCTCTGAGTTGCGACGCTCCCCTTCGGGAGCAAACCAGAGGGGAAGAAACAAAACGTGAGATGAATGCTTCTCGATAAATTAAAGAGCAACTAGAATATATTTATTTATATATATATATTTTAAAGAGCAACAAATATATTATATTTATATATAATATTTATATATAGTAAATATAGTAAATATAGTAAATAAATAGTAATAGTAAATAAATAGTAAATGAGGAAATACTCAAATTCAAAGAGCAAATCAACCCTTTTTATTTGTTAATTTCGATTCTTTATTTTTTCTCATAGTTTTTTTTAAGGGCTTTTTTTTAGCAGAGTGAAAAAAGAAAAAGTTTTTCCACCCCCTTCCCTTTAGGAGATAGGGGAGAAAAAGAAATAAAAAAGGTTATAGTTCTAGAAAAAAAAAGAAAAATTGACAAAGTGAAAAAATTTGTTAGATTAAGAAATGAGGAATGTTCAAAAAACCAAAAATATTTATTTTTCTTCTTTTTCTAGTGGAGCAATCCCAAGAAAAGGCAGTGAAAGAAATATGCAGGTATCGCAATAGCGTATAAATGACTGAATGAAAAAGTTTTCCTTTTTTTCTTTCTTTATTCGCATATCCGCCCCTCTTTAGGGGAGAAGAGGATAAAAAGCGAAAGTTATAAATTTCATGGAGAGTTTGATCCTGGCTCAGGACGAACGCTGGCGGTATGCCTAACACATGCAAGTCGTACGAGATCTCTTTTTTTAGTTCTCTAAAAGAAGAAGATTGCAGTGGCGGACGGGTGAGTAACGCGTAAGAACTTACCTTTTGGTGGGGGATAACAGTGGGAAACTGCTGCTAAGACCGTATAATGCTGAGGAGCGAAAAGTGAAAACTGCCAAAAGAGAGGCTTGCGTCTGATTAGCTAGTTGGTGGAGGTAATGGCTTCCCAAGGCGACGATCAGTAGCTGGTCTGAGAGGATGATCAGCCACACTGGGACTGAGACACGGCCCAGACTTCTACGGGAGGCAGCAGTGGGGAATTTTCCACAATGGGCGAAAGCCTGATGGAGCAATACCGCGTGAGGGATGAAGGATCGTGGTTCGTAAACCTCTTTTCTTAAGGAAGAAAAAATGACGGTACTTAAGGAATAAGCACCGGCTAACTCCGTGCCAGCAGCCGCGGTAATACGGGGGGTGCAAGCGTTGTCCGGAATGATTGGGCGTAAAGCATCTGTAGGTGGTTTCTAAAGTCGACTGTTAAATCCCAGAGCTCAACTTTGGAAAAGCAGTCGAGTACTTAGGGACTTGAGTATGGTAGGGGTAGAGGGAATTCCAAGTGGAGCGGTGAAATGCACAGAGATTTGGAAGAACACCAGAGGCGAAGGCGCTCTACTGGGCCATAACTGACACTAAGAGATGAAAGTTGAGGGAGCGAAAAGGATTAGATACCCTTGTAGTCTCAACTGTAAACGATGGATACTAAGTGCTGTCAAAAACAGTGCTGTAGCTAACGCGTTAAGTATCCCGCCTGGGGAGTATGCTCGCAAGAGTGAAACTCAAAGGAATTGACGGGAACCCACACAAGCGGTGGATTATGCGGTTTAATTCGATGATACACGAAGAACCTTACCAGGGATTGACATGCCAGGAACTTTCTAGAGATAGATTGGTGCCTCTAAGCTCCCCCCTTTGGGGAGAGCAATTAGGAACCTGGACACAGGTGGTGCATGGCTGTCGTCAGCTCGTGCCGTGAGGTGTAAAGTTAAGTCTTGTAACGAGCGCAACCCTTGTCTTTAGTTATGAGTCTAAAGAGACTGCCGGTGTAAACCGGAGGAAGGAGAGGATGACGTCAAGTCAGCATGCCCCTTACATCCTGGGCTACACGCGTAATACAATGGCTAAGACAATAGGAAGCGAACCCATGAGGGGGAGCGAATCTAGCAAACTTAGCCCCAGTTCAGATTGCAGGCTGCAACTCGGCTGCATGAAGCCGGAATCGCTAGTAATCGCCGGTCAGCTATACGGCGGTGAATACGTTCCTGGGTTTTGTACACACCGCCCGTCACATGCTGGAAGTCGACTTGTCCCAAAGACAGGACGTTAACCTCTGCCCTTCGGGCAGGGGAAGCTAATGTCAACGGTTGAGTTGATGACTAATATGAAGTCGTAACAAGGTGCGGGTTCTGGAAGGAGTTCGCGGATCACTTTTTTTTCTTTAAGCTGTTTAAATAGCTTAAATCTTTATGTCTTTTTCCCTCTGGGCTTGAAAGACATCAGAATTCTGATGGTTTGCTTTTATCCCTTCGGGACGAAAAAAGCAATTCCATCAGAATTCTCTTATTTTCACCTTATTTTTCTTTCTAAAAAACAAAGAAAAAAACAACCAGAGAGAAAGGACCATTAGCTCAGGTGGTTAGAGTGAACGCTTGATAAGCGTTAGGTCGCTGGTTCAAGTCCAGCATGGTCCACACTTAGTTTCAACTAAGTGAAATTCAAACAAAAAAATTGGGAATATAGCTCAGTTGGTAGAGCACAGCCTTTGCAAGGCTGGGGCCAAGGGTTCGAATCCCTTTATTTCCACCCTTCTTTTTTATTCTTCTCCCTCATCATTAGGGATGAAGGTAAGAGGAAGTGATCTAATTAGAAGAAATTTGACTTGACGAAGTCTTGTCATGATCCCCTTCTGGGGATACTACGCAATCCTCCATTTATTTAGAGGATTGGTAGCAATGCAAAAGGTCAAAAAAAAGAAGGCTTACGACGGAATTCTAGGTTCTCAGAGTCGATGAAGGGCGCAGATACCGGCGATACGCTTCGGGGAGTTGGTAACAAACATTGATCCGAAGATCCCCGAATAGGGCAACCTCTGCATAGCAGAACTCCTTTTTGAATTCATAGAAAAGGAAGAGACAACCCGGTGAATTGAAACATCTTAGTAGCCGGAGGAAAAGAAAACAAAAAGTGATTCCCTTAGTAGCGGCGAGCGAAGAGGGAACAGCCTAAACCATTTGAATAAATGGGGTAGTGGGAATCCATCCCTTCGGGGTGAAAAGAAAAAAAAGAAGAGACGAAGCAGCTGAATCCTGCACCATAGATGGTGAAAGTCCAGTAGTTAAAAACTTGAAAAATTTGGAAAATCCCGAGTAGCATGGGACACGTGGAATCCCGTGTGAATCTGCGAGGACCACCTCGTAAGGCTAAATACTCCTGAGAGACCGATAGTGAAGAAGTACAGCGATGGAAAGATGAAATAGAACCCCCGTAGGGGAGTGAAATAGAACATGAAATCGTAAGCTGACAAGCAGTGGGAGGATTCTTGAAAATCTGACCGCGTGCCTGTTGAAGAATGAGCCGGCGACTTATAGGAAGTGGCAGGGTTAAGGAGTATTATCCGGAGCCCAAGCGAAAGCGAGTCTGAATAGGGCGATGAAGTCACTTCTTATGGACCCGAACCTGGATGATCTAATCATGGCCAAGCTGAAGCTTGGGTAACACCAATTGGAGGGCTGAACCGACCGATGTTGAAAAATCGGCGGATGAGCTGTGATTAGCGGTGAAATTCCAATCGAATTCAGAGCTAGCTGGATCTCCCCGAAATGCGTTGAGGCGCAGCGGCAACGATGTCCTGTCTAAGGGTAGAGCTACTGTTTCGGTGCGGGCTGCGAAAGCGGTACCAAGTCGTGGCAAACTCCGAATATTAGGCAATGGATTCCGTGAGCCAGTGAGACTGCGGGAGATAAGTTTCGTAGTCAAGAGGGAAACAGCCCAGACCATCAGCTAAGGCCCCTAAATGGCTGCTAAGTGGAAAAGGATGTGAGAATGCTGAAACAACCAGGAGGTTCGCTTAGAAGCAGCTATTCCTTGAAAGAGTGCGTAATAGCTCACTGGTAAAGCGTTCTTGCGCCGACAATGGCCGGGACTAAGCAGCCTGCCGAAGCTATGGGATTTGTCAATTTTTTTTCTCTTCCCTTTCCCAAAGGGAGTGCGCTTTTTTTTTTGAAAGCGGAGCGAAAAATAAAAATTACACGAATCGGTAGGGGAGCGTTCTGTATTGGGTGAAGCTGAAACGTAAGTTTTTGTGGACGATGCGGAAGTGAGAATGTCGGCTTGAGTAACGAAAACATTGGTGAGAATCCAATGCCCCGAAAACCTAAGGGTTCCTCTACAAGGTTCGTCCGTGGGGGGTGAGTCAGGACCTAAGGTGAGGCCGAGCGGCGTAGTCGATGGCAAACAGGTTAATATTCCTGTACTGATTTTCGTGGGAACCGAGGGACGAAGAAAGCTAAGTTGGGTCTGTTTATGGATTGCAGTGGAAGCGTTCAAGACGTTGATAGACCGAAGAAAAACGAATCTTGAGTTGAGGCGTGATCCCGCTTTCTAGACTTGTTCTGGATAAGCGCCAATGATGTTATACTTCCTAGAAAAGCTCGTACTCCTCTCTTGCTACGCGAGAGAAAAACACGAAAATTACCTGTACCTGAAACCGACACAGGTAGGTTGGTAGAGAATACCAAGGGGCGCGAGAGAACTCTCTCTAAGGAACTCGGCAAATTAGCCCCGTAACTTCGGGAGAAGGGGTACCTTCATTATTGAAGGTCGCAGTGACGAGGTTCAGGTGACTGTTTATCAAAAACACAGCTTATAGCAAAGTCGTAAGACTATGTATTATAGGCGACGCTTGCCCAGTGGTGGAAGGTTAAAAAAGTTGGTTAGAAATCTTTTTTGATTTCGAAGCTGACGATTGAAGCCCCACTGAACGGCGGCTGTAACTATGACAGTTAAGAATTTCAATTAGGGCTGTCATTAAAGATGACTATTTGCTGAAACACCCTAAAGGCTTTTAAGACCGAGTAGGTGAAACGTTAAAAGTTAAAGGGCAATCAGCAGGAAACTAGATAACTATATTTTTTTCAAAAAAAATGCAAAATAAACGAATACATATTCCTCATGTTAAATCGGGAATGGTTCTCAAACCAGGTGAAAAAATCTCTTCTGAGATTGTAAACAACTTAAAAAAAATAAATGAAAAATATACGAAAACAAAGAATTTCCCAGAATATGAACATTCGATTCGTCTCTTGTTTCATTTAAAACCAGTGCAAATAAACACTCAAAATCGCCAGTTTTTGGCCGGTTTTTGTGAAGGAGAAGCCTCTATGAGTGCAGGTGCTAAGAAAAATTTAACAAGTAGATGTAAAGTCTATATTGATCCAGAATTAAATATTACACAGCATGTCAATGGTATATCTAGTCTTTATCTTGCAATGTGTCATTTTCAAACTGGACGAATTCGTCATAAAGTTGGGAGCAACGCTACTTTTGTATATACAATTGATAATCGTCAAAATTTAAAGGAAAAAGTTGTTCCATTTTACGAAAAATATATTCATCCATTTGGATCTCCAGTAAAAGTGAGAAGAACGATAATCTTTCAAAAACTTCTTTTTCTTTTTGATGAAAAAGCACATTTGGATCTCGAAAGAATGATTCATGAAGTTTTACCTTTATGGGATGCAATGAGAATTCAAGTGGGCCAGTCAAATCAAACTTTTGCATCTTTATCGGAAGCTCAAGAATATGTAAAAAATGCAGTGCTCTCTAGCGAAGCTACAAAATGAAGGCAGAAATTCACACCCGTAGGGTAAGCAAATAAAATGTTTCTCCTTTTTTCTTATGATGTGGAAAATTCTTCTCTTTCTCTTCTAAAAAAGAAGAGAATCTAGGATCCTCAGAGACTATACGTCATCCCTTTTTGTTGAATGCGCTCCTTTCCTTCGGTTCGTTTTTTAGGAACGAAGCAGAAGCAGAGGGATTGCTGCACACTCAAGAGTATTGAACAACAAAAATGAAGATATAGTCCAATCTTCCATGAGAATGGAAGTGGATCTTTTTTGAAATTAAAAGATTCCAAGTTTACCTGCCTAAGGTTAACCGCTAGCTTTAGTAAAACCGAACTATATGCTGGAAACTCCTCAAACAGCTTCTCCGTACTCGTCAAAGAATTGAATATAACTCTCTCTATTCAAGAGTCTTTTTCATAAAGAAAAAGAATTGTAAGAAAAAGAATTGTTTTGCTTCTGTCTCCCCCCTCTGGGGTAAGAGACAGGGACAGCCAATAAATGATTCAAAGTAGCATTGCTGCAAGGACACCACAAGAAAAAGAATAGAAATTTGACAGTGACAATCGGAAAGACAAGGGGACAATCAGCAGGGAAGACTTGAAAATTTCAAGAACCCTCAGAGACTATACGTTCGGAGATTTTTTGATGAAAATAAATAAAAGAAACTTTTTCCTAAATATTATGACAACAAATTTTCATGCACAATGGATCGTTGGTTTTGTTGATGGTGAGGGATGCTTTCATCTCGACGTTCACAGAAAAAAAGATATGAAATGGGGACTTCAAATGCAACCAGAGTTTACTGTGTTTCAAAATGAAGTAGATATCCAAATTCTTCATGCTTTTAAAGACTTTTTTCAATGTGGTTCAGTAGGTATTAATAGAAGAGATCACCATGGAACTCGATATCATTATCGAGTGAAAAGTGTGAAAGACCTTACTGAAAAAATTATTCCGTTTTTTGAAAAACATTCTTTGAAGACAAAAAGAAAGATTGAATTTCAAAGATTTCGAAGAATTTGTCTTCTCATGAACAAGGGATATCACCGAAAATCGTTGCAACATTTTCTTCAAATTTATGATCTTGGGCTCGAACTTCATGTTCGAAATAAAGCAAGACCACAAAATTTAAGTTTACGAGGTCAAAAGGTAAGAAAAATTATTGAAACTCTTCGCGCTTTTAAAAAAAGCGAACGCGAAAATTTCCTCCTTTTCAAGGAGTCCCCTCATAAGGAAAAGGAGTACCCTTCCTTATGAAAGGTAAGTTTTCTCAAAAATTCTAAGATAGAGTCCAGCTCTTCCACTTTGAGGTGCTTTTTTTTTAAAGCGAATCACACAGAAAAAAGTGGATTCGAAATCCGATATAGAATTTCGAAGATTGAAAGATAAGAGATATTCTGAGCGAAATTCATTGTCGAGTAAGTTTCGACCTGCACGAAAAGCGTAACAATCTGAACGCTGTCTCGGAGAGAGACTCGGTGAAATAGACTTGTCCGTGAAGATGCGGACTACTAATACTTGGACAGAAAGACCCTATGAAGCTTGACTGTATCTTGGAATTGGGTTCGGGCTTTTCTTGCGCAGCCTAGGTGGGAGGCTATGAAGATTTCCTTCCGGGGAAGTTGGAGCCAACAGTGAGAGACCACTCTGGAGAGGCTAGAATCCTAATGGTGATCCTTGAATCAGGACACTTGACAGTTTCAGGTGGGCAGTTTTTCTGGGGCGGAAGCCTCATAAAAGGTAACTGAGGCGCGCAATGGTTCCCTCAGTCTGGACGGAAATCAGACAGCGAGTGTAAAGGCAAAAGGGAGCTTGACTGCAAGACCTACAAGTCGAGCAGGAGCGAAAGCTGGCCTTAGTGATCCGACGGTGCCGTGTGGAAGGGCCGTCGCTCAACGAATAAAAGTTACTCTAGGGATAACAGGCTGATCTTCTCCAAGAGTTCACATCGACGAGAAGGTTTGGCACCTCGATGTCGGCTCATCACATCCTGGGGCTGTAGTAGGTCCCAAGGGTTGGGCTGTTCGCCCATTAAAGTGGTACGTGAGCTGGGTTCAGAACGTAAACAATACTGCGTTTATCTATAGTGATATAGATAGAGTATTGGCTTATATCGGTGAAACCTTCCTATAGTCGAACTGCTATAGATGGCAACGCCGAGGGAAGACTTCACTATTTTGGTTCTATAAATTTTCTTAGACTGAAGGAAAAACAAACTTTTTTATATACTTATGAAAAATATCAACAGAGATGATCTTCTGTATTTAGCTGGCCTCATCGATGGTGATGGGAGTATTATTGCCCAAATTGTTCGTCGATCTGATTATGTGTATAAATTTCAAATTCGCTCCGCTCTTCAAATCACGCAACTGAAAAAAAGACGACATTTCTTAGAACATATCCGAGAAATCATTGGCTATGGAAGTATCCGTGATCGAGGAAATATCTCTGATTACGTATTAACAGAAACAAGATGTGTCTATTCTTTTTTGAAACAACTTTCTCCATTCCTTCGTATGAAGAAAAAACAAGCAAATCTTCTTCTTCGAATTATTGAACAATTACCTTCCTCCAAAAATTCTGCACTCTTGTTCGTTGAACTTTGTCGCATTTCGGACCATGTGGCTCAGTTAAATGACTCAACAAAAAGAGAAATTACTGCAGAAGTTGTAGCAAAAGAACTACAAGAACTGAAGATAATCTAGAAATAGTGTCGTCCCCGTAGAGACTTCAGCAATTCTTTGAATTGCTGGGATAAGATCTTGTGTGAAAGATTTTATAATACGCCAACTCTTTGAGATATTTGATTTCAAAGATGAAGACATAGTCCATGCCTCCATGAAAATGGAGGAGAACATTACCAAAAAACCAAAAAAAGGTAATACATGCGTAAGACAGTTCGGTCCATATCCGGTATTAGCGTTAGAATATTGAGGTCAGTCACTCATAGTACGAGAGGACCTGTAGTGAACATGCCAATGGTGTACCTGTTATTTTTCCAAAAGTAAACGCAGGGTAGCCACGCATGGAGTGAATAAGTACTGAATGCATCTAAGTACGAAGTCCAGACCAAGATGAGTATTCTCCATCAAGCCGCAGTTAGACAAGCTGTTTTATAGGTATCAAGTGTAAGGCCAGTAATGGTTTCAGCTGAGATATACTAAAGGCTAATTGATTTTGACCTCTTTTTTTTCCCTCCTGAAAAATTTTTCAGGAGGGAAAGACATAAAAAACTCCGGAGCTTTGCTCCGCTGATACTCTGGTGCTCTATGCTTCAGTGGAACCACGCCAATCCATCCCGAACTTGGCTGTGAAACTCTGAAGAAGTGAACATACTTGTTGGAAGTCTAGCAGGGAAATTTCACTTAGTGCCAGGGTGATTTTTTTTCTTTTGAGAGTTCATTTTCTCTTCTTTCATCTCGATTGCTCCACTCACCATTTTGGTGAGTGATCAAATCCTAGAATTTAGGCTTTGCAGCCTCTCCCCCTCTGGGTTGCTAATCTAAGGGGGAAGAGGGGACGGTTGATACGCAACCGGGAAGGAAAGGAAGAGAAAACGGCAGTTTAACCTTTGCAGGCAAAACACAAATATATCAAAATATCACAACAAAATCTCAAGTGGAGAGATGGCTGAGTGGTCGAAAGCGGCTGATTGCTAATCCGTTGTACGAGATTCCTTCGTACCGAGGGTTCGAATCCCTCTCTCTCCGTTTCTTACCGTTTCTTATTTTCTCTTTCTGCCTTCTTGCCGAAGATTAGGCTTTTTTTTGGATCTACACAATTATTTCATTTCATTTCATTTTGATATTTTATTTTGATCGCTCCGCGAGAATATCTTCATTTTTTTTTCAACTTGAATTGAACTTTTTCTTTCAAATCACAGAGAATGAAATGAAAGGAATATTGAAACTCAAATTGAAATTGGAATTTTTGTTTTCGCTCCGCAGCAAATCCATTTCAAATTTTCTTTTTTGAAAGTTTTCAAAGAATTTGAAAGAAAAAGCAATCCCTTTTTCTAATTTCTAAGCAATGCCCAAATGCGAAATGCCAAACCTCTTGACTTACTTTTGAGTTTAATTTTGAGTTGAATTTTTGGACTTTTGAGTTGAATTTTTGGACTTTTGAGTTGAATTTTTGGACTTTTGAGTTGAATTTTTGGA
>Ga0194115_10000945_pt1 | contig 39368 bp, 38 predicted proteins | sample TA2MahsurfametaG_3_FD_148656 | JGI IMG/M metagenome (GOLD analysis project Ga0194115, IMG submission 148656) | Freshwater microbial communities from Lake Tanganyika, Tanzania - TA2015002 Mahale S4 surface | ecosystem: Environmental > Aquatic > Freshwater > Lake | place: Tanzania: Lake... | reverse complement strand
CTGACGCGCCAGGGCCACCGGGGCCGTGAGCCGGATCAGGCCGCTAGGCCGTTCAGCGCGGTCGCGCACCCGCTCAAGGCTGCTCTGTATTTGCTCGAAAGCCGCGCGGGTTTCATCGACCAGGCGTTGGCCCGCTTCGGTCAGACGCACACTACGGGTCGTGCGCTGAACCAGGGCAACCCGGGTCGCACGCTCGAGTTCGGCAATGCGCTGGCTCATGGCCGCCTTGCTCACGCCCAGCCGCGCCGCAGCCGCGGTAAAGCTGCCGTGTTGAGCCAGGGTGCTGAGCCAATACAGGTGGCCCCAAAGACCGCCGATTTTTTGCAGATCCATCTCGGTATTGTTCATCAATCTGAACAATCCGTTCAGCATCCGGCGCTTGTAAGGACTCTGCAGCCTGCCTAGACTCAAGGTTTTATTTGGTGCTGCCTTCGGGTCGAGCGCGATCCCTGCGCAGCTAGAGGCCGGCGCCTAGGAGGCCATGTGAACACCCCTTTCATCGATCATTACATCGCCGGCCGGCGCAGTGCGGGCCGCTCGGAACGCAGCCAGCCCGTCAGCAACCCAGCCACAGGCGCTCTGACCGGGCGGGTCCGCTTGGCCAATGCGGCCGATGTGGCGTCTGCGGTGGCTGCCGCGCGGGAGGCCTTCCCGGCCTGGGCCGACACACCTGCGCTGCGCCGGGCGCGGGTCATGTTCAAGTTTCTCGAGCTGCTCAATGCCCAGCGCGACACGCTCGCGCACATGATCACCGCCGAGCATGGCAAGGTGTTTACCGATGCGCAGGGCGAGGTCACGCGCGGCATTGAAATCGTCGAATTCGCCACCGGCATACCGCAACTGCTCAAGGGCGACTACACCGAGCAGGTCTCCACCGGCATCGACAACTGGACCATGCGCCAGCCGCTGGGCGTGGTGGCTGGCATCACGCCGTTCAACTTCCCGGTGATGGTGCCCATGTGGATGTTCCCGCTGGCCATTGCCGCGGGCAACACTTTCGTGCTTAAGCCCAGCCCGCTGGACCCGTCGCCCTCGCTCTTCATGGCCGAGCTGCTCAAGCAGGCCGGCCTGCCCGAGGGGGTTTTCAATGTGGTGCAGGGCAACAAGGAGGCCGTCGACGCGCTGCTGGTGCACCCGCAGGTGCAGGCCATCAGCTTTGTCGGCTCCACCCCGATTGCCAATGCCATCTACGAGACCGGGGCGCGCCACGGCAAGCGGGTGCAGGCCCTGGGCGGGGCCAAGAACCACATGGTGGTGATGCCCGATGCCGACCTGGACCAGGCCGTCGATGCCCTGATCGGGAGCGCCTACGGCTCAGCGGGCGAGCGCTGCATGGCCATCAGTGTGGCCGTTCTGGTTGGCGATGTGGCCGACAAGATCGTGCCCAAACTGATCGAGCGCACGAAGGCGCTCAAGGTGCTGGACGGCGAGAACCTGGCGGCCGAGATGGGCCCCATCGTCACCGAGGCGGCGCGCAGCCGCATCCGCGGTTACATCGATGCGGGCGTGGCTGAAGGCGCCAAGCTGCTGGTGGACGGCCGCCAGTTCAACGGCGCCCAGGCCGGCCAAGGCTGCGACCACGGTTTCTGGCTTGGCGGCACGCTGTTCGACCAGGTGACGACCGACATGAAGATCTACAAGGAAGAGATCTTCGGCCCGGTGCTCTCCTGCGTGCGCGTACCCGACTTTGCCCGGGCGGTGCAGATCATCAACGACCACGAGTTCGGCAACGGGGTAAGCTGCTTCACGCGGGACGGCAATGTGGCGCGCGAGTTTGGGCGCCGCATCCAGGTCGGGATGGTGGGCATCAATGTGCCGATTCCGGTGCCTATGGCCTGGCACGGCTTCGGCGGCTTCAAGCGCAGCCTTTTTGGCGATATGCACGCCTATGGGGAAGAGGGCGTGCGCTTTTACACCAAGCAAAAGTCCATCATGCAACGCTGGCCTGAAAGCACCCCCAAAGGGGCTGAGTTCGTAATGCCGACCGCCCGCTAGGGGCCACAAACCGGGGGCCGTCACCGGGGCCGCCCGTTCGGGGACAATAGAAGGTTTTGCGGCAGCCGGCCCCGGTCGGTCTGCCAGGACACCCCAAGAAGGAGAGCCCCATGCTGATCGGCGTTCCCGCAGAAATTCTGGCGGGCGAGACACGCGTCGCGGTAACCCCCGAGACCGCCAAAAAACTCATGGCCCAGGGCCACACGGTGCGGCTGCAATCAGGGGCCGGCGTAACCGCCAGCGCCCCCGACGAGGCGTACACCGCCCTGGGTGCTCAGATCACCGATGCAGCCGGCGCCTACGCCTGCGACATCGTGCTCAAGGTGCGCTGTCCGCAGGAGGCCGAGGTGGGGCTGCTCAAGAGCGGCAGCACGCTCATCGGCATGCTCAACCCCTTCGACCGCGACGGACTCGCGCGTCTGGCCCAGGCCGGCGTGACCGCCTTCGCGCTCGAGGCGGCGCCGCGCACCAGCCGGGCGCAGAGCATGGATGTGCTCTCGTCCCAGGCCAACATCGCCGGCTACAAGGCCGTCATGATGGCAGCCGAGCGCTACCAGCGATTTTTCCCCATGCTCATGACGGCTGCCGGCACGGTCAAGGCCGCCCGCGTGGTGATTTTGGGCGTGGGCGTGGCCGGCTTGCAGGCCATTGCCACGGCCAAGCGCCTGGGCGCGGTCATCGAAGCCTCGGATGTGCGCCCCAGCGTCAAGGAACAGGTGGAGTCGCTGGGCGCCAAGTTCATCGATGTGCCTTATGAAACCCAGGAGGAAAAAGACGCGGCCGAGGGCGTGGGCGGATACGCCCGACCCATGCCACCGTCCTGGCTGGAGCGGCAAAAGCTGGAGGTGGCAAAACGCGTGGCCCAGGCCGATGTCGTCATCACCACCGCGCTGATTCCCGGCCGACCGGCCCCGGTACTGGTGACCGAAGACATGGTTAAGGCCATGAAGCCCGGCAGCGTGATCGTGGACCTGGCCGCGCCCCAGGGCGGCAACTGCCCGCTGACCGAGCCCGGCCAAACCGTCACCAAGCACGGCGTGGTGCTGGTGGGCCAGACCAATGTGCCGGCCCTCGTGGCTGCCGACGCCAGCGCGCTCTATGCCCGCAACCTGCTGGACTTCCTCAAGCTGGTCATCACCAAGGAAGGCGCGCTCCACATCGACCTGCAGGACGACATCGTCGCCGCCTGCCTGATGACCCAGGCCGGCCAGGTGCTGCGCGCCTGATCCCACAAGAACAAGCACCACAGGAGCCCAAGCCATGGAAGCGGTTTCTCCCACCATCATCAATCTCATCATCTTCGTGCTGGCCATCTATGTGGGCTACCATGTGGTCTGGACGGTCACCCCGGCCCTGCACACGCCGCTGATGGCCGTTACCAACGCGGTCTCGGCCATCGTGATCGTCGGCGCCATGCTGGCGGCCGCCATGACCGAAACCACCCTGGGCCAGACTATGGGCGTGCTGGCCGTGGCGCTGGCCGCGGTCAATGTCTTCGGCGGCTTCCTGGTCACGCGGCGCATGCTGGAGATGTTCAAGAAGAAAGAGAAGAAGGCCGCTGCGGGAGAGCAAAAATGAGCATGAACCTCGTCACGCTGCTCTACCTGGTGGCCAGTGTCTGCTTCATCCAGGCGCTCAAGGGTTTGTCGCACCCGACCACCTCCATCCGCGGCAATGTGTTCGGCATGGTCGGCATGGCCATCGCCGTGCTGACCACCGGCGCGCTCATTGTCGAGCTCTCGGGCGCCGCCTCCGGGCTGGGCTATGTGCTGCTGGGCCTGGTGATCGGCGGGGCCGCCGGCACGCTCATGGCGCAGCGCGTGGAAATGACCAAAATGCCCGAGCTGGTGGCCTTCATGCACAGCATGATCGGCCTGGCGGCGGTGTTCATCGCCATTGCGGCGGTGGTCGAGCCGGCGGCTTTTGGCATCGTGGGTGCAGGCAAGGGTACGGTGGACATTCCCTACGGCAACCGACTGGAGCTTTTCCTGGGTGCAGCCATCGGTGCCATCACCTTCAGCGGCTCGGTCATTGCCTTCGGCAAGCTCTCGGGCAAGTACAAGTTCCGCCTGTTCCAGGGCGCGCCGGTGGTCTTTGCTGGCCAGCACATGGTCAACCTGGTGCTGGGTCTGGCCACCGTGGCCCTCGGGCTGTACTTCATGTTCACCGGCAGCTGGGACGCCTTCCTGGTTCTGCTGGCCCTGTCCTTCGTGCTGGGCGTGCTCATCATCATCCCCATTGGCGGGGCCGACATGCCGGTGGTGGTGTCCATGCTCAACAGCTACTCGGGTTGGGCGGCGGCCGGTATCGGCTTTTCGCTGAACAACAGCATGCTGATCGTGGCGGGCTCGCTGGTGGGCTCCTCAGGGGCCATCCTGAGCTACATCATGTGCAAGGCTATGAACCGCTCCTTCTTCAATGTGATCCTGGGCGGTTTTGGTGGGGAGGGCGGCAGCGCGGCGCAGGGCGGCGCGGTGCAGCGCACGGCCAAGAGCGGCTCGGCCGACGATGCCGCTTTCATCATGAGCAATGCCGAGTCGGTCATCATCGTGCCGGGCTACGGCCTGGCCGTGGCGCGCGCACAGCACGCGGTCAAAGAGCTGGCTCAAAAGCTCACCGAAAAGGGTGTGACGGTCAAGTACGCCATCCACCCGGTCGCCGGCCGGATGCCGGGGCATATGAATGTGCTGCTGGCCGAAGCGGAGGTGCCCTATGACCAGGTCTTCGAAATGGAAGACATCAACGCCGAATTCAGCCAGGCCGATGTGGCCATCATTCTGGGCGCCAACGATGTGGTGAACCCCGCCGCACATGTCAAGGGCAGCCCCATCTACGGCATGCCCATCCTGGAGGCCTACAAGGCCAAGACCGTCATCGTCAACAAGCGCTCCATGGCTGCCGGTTACGCCGGTTTGGACAATGAATTGTTTTATTTGGATAAAACCATGATGGTTTTTGGCGATGCCAAGAAAGTGATTGAAGATATCGGCAAAGCCATCGAATAATGTCGGCCTGCGCCGCCCCCGGTGGGCAGACCGGGCGGACAGGCCGGTTCAGCCGAGGGCGGGTCTGATTCATAAATACACAGGAGACCCTCTCATGAGCACCCGCACCGACGAACGCCCCTGGCTACAAGCCTATCCGGCAGGCGTCCCCACCGATATCGATGCGTCCCAATACCGCTCGCTGGTCGCGCTGCTGGAAGAAGGCTTCCAAAAGCACAGCGAGAAAGTCGCCTACAGCTTCCTGGGCAAGGAGTTTGGCTTCGGCTATGTCGACAGCCTGTCGCGGGCCTTTGCGGCGTATCTGCAGAGCCTGGGTCTGGCCCGCGGCGATCGGGTGGCCATCATGATGCCCAATGTGCCGCAGTACCCGGTGGCCGTGGCCGCCATCCTGCGCGCCGGCTATGTGGTGGTTAATGTCAATCCGCTCTACACCGCACGGGAACTGGAGCACCAGCTCAAGGATTCAGGCGCCAAGGCGATTGTCATCCTCGAAAATTTTGCAGCCACCCTGGAGGCTTGCATCGGCAACACACCGGTCAAGCATGTGGTGCTGGCAGCCATGGGTGATCGGCTCGGCTTGCTCAAGGGTGCGCTGGTCAACTTTGTGGTGCGCTCGGTCAAGAAAATGGTGCCGGCCTTCGCTTTGCCGCAGGCCGTGCGTTTTAACGACGCCGTGGCCCAGGGTGCCCGCGCTCCGATGCAGACGCCTGAACTCGGACCGGATGATGTGGCCGTGCTGCAGTACACCGGGGGCACAACGGGCGTCTCCAAAGGGGCGGTGCTGCTGCACCGCAATATCATCGCCAACCTGCTTCAGTCTGAAGGCTGGAATGCGCCCGCAATGGCCGCCATACCAGCCGACGAGCAGCCCACCTATGTGTGCGCCCTGCCGCTCTATCACATCTTTGCCTTCACGGTGAACATGATGCTGGGGATGCGCTCGGGCGCCAAGAACATCCTGATTCCCAACCCACGCGATCTGCCGGCCGTGCTCAAGGAACTGGCCAAGCATCGCATCCATATGTTCCCGGCGGTCAGCACCCTCTTCAACGGCCTGGCCAACCACCCGGATTTCGGCATGGTCGATTGGACGCACCTGAAGGTCTCGCTCGGCGGCGGCATGGCGGTGCAAAGCGCCGTCGCCAAACTCTGGCTGGAGAAAACAGGCTGCCCGATCTGCGAGGGCTATGGCCTGTCCGAGACCTCTCCTTCGGCCAGCTGCAATCCGGTCACCAGCCGAGCCTTCAGCGGCACGATCGGTGTGCCCATCCCCAGCACCCGCTTCAAGCTGCTCGACGACGACGGCCGAGAAGTCCCGCCCGGCCAACCCGGCGAGATTGCGATCAAGGGGCCGCAAGTCATGGCGGGCTACTGGCAACGGCCGGAAGAAACAGCCAAGGTCATGACGGCCGACGGCTACTTCCGATCGGGTGATATCGGTATCGTCGACGAGCGCGGCTTCTTCAAGATCGTCGATCGCAAGAAGGACATGATCCTGGTCAGCGGCTTTAATGTTTACCCCAATGAGATCGAGGATGTGGTCGGCAAGCTAGGGGGCGTGCTCGAGGTCGCTTGCGTGGGTGTGCCAGACGACAAGCAAGGCGAGGCCGTGAAGCTGGTCATCGTCAAGAAGGACCCGGCCTTGACCGAGGCGCAGGTGCGCGAGTACTGCCGCAGCAATCTGACCGGCTACAAGCAGCCCAAGGTGGTCGAATTCCGCAGCGATCTGCCCAAGACACCGGTGGGCAAAATCCTGCGGCGGGAGTTGCGCGAAAAAGCGTGAAGGCGGCCCACCCGCGGGCCCTGGATAATGGCGCCATGCAAACGCGTTGGAAACCCAGCGTCACGGTGGCGGCCATCATCGAGCGAACCCACAAAGGCCGTACCGAGTTTTTGCTGGTCGAGGAAATGACGCAGGAGGGCTTGCGGCTGAATAACCCGGCCGGCCACCTGGATCCCGGCGAGAGTCCTGTGCAAGCCTGCGCCCGTGAGGCCCTGGAAGAAACGGCTCACGGCTTCGAACCCACGGCCCTGGTCGGCATCTACCTGTCACGGTTTGAGCGTGTGCGGCCAGGGCAGACGGTGGAGGACATTACCTACCTGCGCTTTGCCTTCTGTGGCGAGCTGGGCGTCTTACAGCCCGGTCGCATCTTGGATGAAGGCATTGTGCGCACCGTCTGGTTGAGCCCACAAGAAATTCGGGCCTCCCAGGACCGCCACCGCAGCCCGCTGGTCCTGCGGTGCATGGAAGACCATCTGGCCGGCCGCCGCTACGCGCTAGACCTGATCAACACCGATGCGAGTGTTTACCTCGGGGGTGCGGCAGGCGCAGCTTGAGGCTGCCGCGGCCGCAGGACCATGGCGTCGCGCTGGCGCGGAATGACCAACTCACCGGAGCCCAGGGCGTAAGGCCGCAGCTTGGCCTGGCGGTGCTGCTCGACCGTGTCAAAACCGAGATACAGGAGCGCCGCCACCAGCAGCCAGGCGGCGGCAATGGCCAGGGCGCCCAGGCGGGCCGTTTGCTTGATCTCGGACATAAAACAATGGCCATGCTGCCACAAACCGGGCTGCAAATGGGGCGGCCGATAATCACCCCATGTCAGCGTCACTCATGCGTGTGGTGGTCGGCCTCAGCGGCGGGGTGGATTCGGCCGTCAGTGCTTACTTGCTCAAGAAAGCTGGCCATGAGGTGGTCGGCATCTTCATGAAGAACTGGGAAGATGACGACGACAGCGCGTACTGCGCGTCCAATATCGACTTCGTGGACGCCGCCGCGGTGGCCGATGTGATCGGCATCGAGCTCGAGCATGTCAACTTTGCGGCCGACTACAAAGATCGCGTGTTTGCCGAGTTCCTGCGCGAATACCAGGCCGGCCGCACACCCAACCCCGACATCCTGTGCAATGCCGAGATCAAGTTCAAGGCCTTTCTCGACCACGCCCTGCGCCTGGGCGCCGAAAAGATCGCCACCGGGCACTATGCCCGCGTGCGCCAAAGCGCCACCGGGCTTTTTGAGCTGCTCAAGGGCCTGGATCCCTCCAAAGACCAAAGCTACTTCTTGCACCGCCTGAACCAGACGCAGCTGTCCAAGACGCTGTTTCCGGTGGGCGAGCTTCACAAAACCGAGGTCCGCCGCATCGCCGATGGGATTGGCCTGCCTAACGCCAAAAAGAAGGACTCCACCGGCATTTGCTTCATTGGCGAGCGGCCGTTTCGTGAATTTCTCAATCGCTACATCGCCAAGGCGCCCGGGCCCATCAAGAACGACAACGGCCAGGTCATCGGTGAGCATGTGGGCCTGTCGTTTTACACCCTGGGCCAGCGCCAGGGGCTGGGCATTGGCGGCGTCAAGGCGAAGGGCGCGCAGCTCAAGGCCCTGCAGGCGCAAGGCATGCGCGGCGCGGGGGAACATGCGCCCTGGTTCGTGGCGCGCAAAGACATCGAGCACAACACGCTGTGGGTGGTGCAAGGCCATGAGCACCCCTGGCTGCTGTCGCACCGCTTGCACGCGCAAGATTGCAGCTGGGTGTCAGGGCAGGCGCCTGCACCCGGGCCGCTGGCCGCCAAGACGCGCTACCGGCAAGCCGATGCGGCCTGCACCCTGAGCAGCGCCGAGGCGCGGCAGTGCGCATTGAACTTTGAGCAAGCCCAGTGGGCCGTCACCCCGGGCCAGTCGGCCGTGCTCTACCAGGGCGAGGTGTGTCTGGGAGGCGGGGTGATTGATGACTGCGATGCGCCCTGCTGAGCGCTAGGGATCCGGGCTCAAAACGGCACATCGTCGTCCATGTCGCCAAAACCACTGTCGCTCTTGGCGGGCGCTGCGGCGCCTTGACGAGAGGCCGCAGCGGGACGGCTGTAGCCACTCCCCTCTTCAGAGCCGCCGGGTCCGCCCATGCCCTCGCGGCGGCCGAGCATTTGCATTTGGTCGGCGCGAATTTCGGTGGTGTACTTCTCCTGGCCCTGCGCATCCGTCCACTTACGGGTGCGCAAGCTGCCTTCGACATATACCTGTGAGCCCTTGCGCAAGTATTCAGCCGCAATCTCTGCCAAACGGCCGTTAAAGACCACCCGGTGCCATTCGGTGGCTTCTTTGGTCTCGCCGGTTTGTTTGTCTTTCCAGCGGTCCGTCGTGGCAATAGTGACATTCGCAACCCGATCCCCACTGGGGAAGGTGCGCACTTCCGGGTCGCGGCCGAGGTTGCCTACGACGATGACTTTATTGACCGATGCCATGATGGATCTCCTGTTGAGTCGAGTTTAACGGGCCGCGCCGGATTCGACCACGCAGGCCTCCGGCGAGGAGTCGTGCAGCGCAGGTGCGCGCATGGGCCAAGCCACCACCAGCCATAGCAGCATGAGCGCCGCACAGGCGAGAAACAGCCCCGACACCCCTTGAGTGCGCAGCAGCCATCCTCCCAGAGCGCCGCCCAAAAAGAAACCCAGGGACTGCAAAGTATTAAGAACCCCCAGGGCGGTTCCGCGCACTCGCGAAGACGCGAGGCGAGAGGCCATGCTGGGCTGACACGATTCAAGAATATTAAAACCGCAAAAAAACACGAACAGCAGGACCGCCAGCGCAAGCACCCCGAGGGGCTGCCCCGCCGTCCACAAAAACACCAGCTGGACGCCCGCAATCAAGGCCACCGCCAGCAGAAAGACCGCGCGCAGATAGCCCCGCCGCTCCAGCGGATAAAGCGTCATGCGCAGCACGAAGAAGGAGGCCAAGACGGTGGGCAAATACACCTGCCAGTGCAGCTCCTTGACCAGGCCAGCCTGCACCAGAAGACCCGGAATCGCCACCCACATGGCCAGCTGCACCGCATGCAAAATAAAAACGCCCAGGTTCAAGCGCATGAGCTGCGCATGGGCCAGCACCTGCGACAAGCCGGCGGCATGCCGCGCCGTGGGCCGCGGAGCCTCGGGAGGCGTGAATTTAAGCACCACCGCAATACCCAGCAAGGCCATCACCGCCGTCAGTGCAAACAGGCCGCTCAGACCGACGAACTGATTGAGCCAGGGCGCGGCCATCAGGGAAAAAGCAAACACCGCTCCGATGCTCACGCCCACCAAAGTCATGGCCTTGGTACGCACCACATCACGGGTCTGGTCGGCCAGCAGCGCCGTCACCGCGGCCGACACCGCGCCCGCCCCCTGCACCGCGCGCCCCAAAGTCAGACCCGCCAAGGAAGTGGCCGCCATGGCCATCGCGCTACCCAGAGCAAACACCAGCAAGCCGGCGACGATGACCCGCTTGCGGCCCCAACGGTCGCTGGCCATGCCCAAGGGAAGCTGCAGCAGGGCTTGGGTGAGGCCATAAATGCCCATGGCAAGGCCCACACGCGCCGGATCGTCACCCCCAGGAAAACGAGCCGCCTCCAAGGCGAAAACCGGCAGCACCAGAAACAAGCCCAACATTCGCATGCCGAACACCGACGACAGCGACAAGGCCGAGCGCAGCTCCAGCGGCGTCATGCGCGAAGGGTCGGCCATCGAAGCGGTGGAGGAGGACACTGGAGGGGCGGGCACTCAAAGATCGCATTGTCCTCGATTGCCCGAAGCGCACCAGACTTCCAATCGCCGCGAGGGCGCGGCTCCCACAGACTCAGAGGCACCAAGGCAAGGGGGCAGCGCCCACACCCCTGGCACGGCCTGCAATCACAGGCGGTGGGAGCGCCGCCCCCGGCGCGACAGGGGCCGTGGATCAGCGCGCCACGACGCGGATCATCTCCAGGCACTTGTTGGAGTAGCCCCACTCGTTGTCGTACCAGGCCACGACCTTGATGAAGGTGCCATCGAGCGCAATGCCCGCATCGGCGTCGAATACGGAAGTGCAGGTCTCGCCGACGAAGTCGGTGGCGACCACCTTGTCTTCGGTGTAGCCCAGCACGCCCTTGAGCGCGCCGTGGGCCTGGGCCTTCATCTCGGCGCAGATCTCCGCATAGGTGGCCGCGTTGTTGAGTTCCACCGTCAGGTCCACCACCGACACATCAGAGGTGGGCACGCGAAAGCTCATGCCGGTGAGCTTTTTGTTGAGCTCGGGAATCACCACGCCCACGGCCTTGGCCGCGCCGGTGCTCGACGGGATGATGTTTTCCAGGATGCCGCGGCCGCCGCGCCAGTCTTTGTTGGACGGGCCGTCCACCGTCTTTTGCGTGGCAGTCGCTGCGTGCACGGTGGTCATCAGGCCGCGCTTGATGCCCCATTTGTCATTGAGCACCTTGGCCACGGGCGCCAGGCAGTTGGTGGTGCAGGACGCATTGGAGATGATGTCCTGGCCGGCATAGGTCTTGTGGTTGACGCCAAAGACGAACATCGGCGTGTCGTCCTTGGACGGGGCCGACATCACCACCTTCCTGGCGCCGGCGGCCAGGTGCTTGGACGCGGTGGCTTTGTCGAGGAACAGGCCCGTGGATTCAAGCACGATGTCGGCGCCGACTTCATTCCACTTGAGGTTGGCGGGGTCGCGCTCTTGGGTCAGGCGGATCTTGTGGCCGTTGACCATGAGCGTGTTGCCCTCGACAGCGACCTCGCCCTTGAAGCGGCCATGCACCGAGTCGTAGCGCAGCATATAGGCCAGGTAATCGGGCTCGAGCAGGTCGTTGATGCCCACCACCTGGATATCGCTGAAGTTTTGTACCGCGGCGCGCAGCACATTGCGGCCGATGCGGCCGAAGCCGTTAATACCGATCTTGACGGTCATGAGTTACTCCTGGGATTGCTTGAGAGACAAAAGAAATCTTGTTTGCGACGGCTCGCTCGGGGCCGCATCGCCGGGAGGGCGCGGCCCCCACCCGGCCTGGGCCCTCCGAAGAGGGGTGGGAGCGCCGCCCCGGCGCGATCGGGTCCCATCATGCGGGTACGCGCTTACTTGCCCAGTACCGCGCGCACCGTATCGACCACATTCTCGGGCGTGAAGCCGAAGTGCCTGAACAGCACCGGCGCTGGCGCAGATTCCCCATAGGTGTCCAGGCCGACCACGGCGGCGCAGCCGTACTTCCACCACAGGGCCGTCGAGCCCATCTCGGCCGCGATTCGCGGCAGGCCGGCGGGCAGCACCTCTTGCTTGTAGGCGGTAGATTGCCGATCAAAGGTGGTGGTGCTGGGCATGGACACCACGCGCACTGCAATCTGCCGGTCGGCCAGCAGCTTTTGTGCATGCAGGGCCAGCTGCACCTCCGAGCCGGTGGCGATGATCACCGCCCGCGGCTTGCGATGCAGGCCCACTTCGCTGGGCTCGGCCAGCACATAGGCGCCGCGGGTGATGAGGTCGGCGTCCTGCTTGGGCGCATAGGGCAGGTTCTGCCGCGATAGCAGCAGGGCCGTCGGGCCCTGTCGGTTGGCTAGCGCCACCGACCAGGCCACGGCCGTCTCGGTGGTGTCGGCCGGACGCCAGACATCCAGGTTGGGGATCAACCTCAAGCTGGCCGCATGCTCGACCGCCTGATGGGTGGGACCGTCCTCGCCCAGGCCGATGGAGTCGTGGGTGAAGACATGCACCACGCGTAGCTTCATGAGCGCGGCCATGCGGATGGCATTGCGGCTGTAATCGCTGAAGGTGAGGAAGGTGCCGCCGTAAGGGATGTAGCCGCCGTGCAAGGCCACGCCGTTCATGATGGCGGCCATGCCGAATTCACGCACGCCGTAGTTGATGTGACGGCCGCCTTGCCCGGCCTCATTGCACACCACGGCGCCGGCGGCATCAAAGCGCAGAGCCGGCGTGGCCTTGGTGTTGGTCAGGTTGGAGCCGGTCAGATCGGCCGAACCACCCAGCATCTCGGGCAGGGCTGCGGTAAAGAATTCGAGCGCCAACTGACTGGCCTTGCGACTGGCAACGGTTTCGGCCTTTTCGTGCGCACTGCGCACCGCAGCCACCGCCACATCGGCAAAGGCCTTGGGCAATTCGCCGGCCATGCGGCGCTTGTGCTCGGCCGCCCGTTCCGGATAAGCGGCCGCATAAGCCGCAAATCGCTCGTTCCATTGGGCCTGCTTCTGCGCGCCGGCCTTGCGGGCGTCCCACTGGTCATAAACCTCTTGGGGAATGACAAAGGGGGGGTGCGTCCAGCCCAGGGCGGCGCGGGTGAGGGCAATTTCATCGGCACCCAATGGCTCGCCGTGGGCCTTGGCGGTGTTGGCCCGGTTGGGCGAACCCTTGCCGATCGAGGTCTTGCAGATGATGAGGGTGGGCTGGTCGCTGATTTTCTTGGCCTGCACAAGGGCCGCGTCTACCGCATGGACATCATGGCCATCGACCGGACCGATCACCTGCCAGCCGTAGGCCGCAAAGCGCTGAGCGGTGTTGTCGATGAACCAGGGCTGGACCTGTCCGTCAATCGAGATACCGTTGTCGTCATACAAGGCGATGAGCTTGCCCAGCTTCCAGGCGCCGGCCAGCGCGCAAGCCTCGTGCGAAATGCCCTCCATCAGGCAGCCGTCGCCCAGAAACACATAGGTGTGATGGTCGACGATGGCATGGCCCGGCCGATTGAATTCACTGGCCAGCAGTTTTTCGGCCAGCGCCATGCCCACCGCATTGGTGATGCCCTGCCCCAGGGGGCCGGTGGTGGTCTCCACCCCGGGGGTGATGCCGTATTCCGGATGACCTGCGGTTTTGCTGTGCAGCTGACGGAAATTGCGCAACTCCTCCATCGGCAGGTCATAGCCCGTCAGGTGCAGCAGGGCATAAATGAGCATGGAGCCGTGACCGTTGGACAGCACAAAGCGGTCGCGGTCGGGCCAGTGCGGGTCGGCGGGGTTGTGACGCAAATGCCGCCCCCACAGGGCAGCTGCCATATCGGCCATACCCATGGGCGCCCCGGGATGGCCGGAGTTGGCTTGTTGAACAGCATCCATGGCCAAGGCACGGATGGCATGGCCCATGGTGGAAGAAGTTGCCATAACGATGGGCTCCGGAGTCGCAAGGAAAAGAACCCGTGATTTTAACGAGCCGGGCTCGATCAGCCGCGTCGGACTGCCGGGGCCGACTGAAGAATCTGTGCGAAGCGAAGCAGCACCCGGTCGGGCCGCAGCACCTTGCCGCGCGCACTTTTCAGGACGAGCTGCCCCCGGCACCCTCTGGTATTCCGCGATGAAATCGGCCCCACTTTGCATTAATCTGCCCCTCTTGAGCGATAGGCCGCGCAGCAAGGCCGCCCCCCATTTGCAATAGGAACCATGGCCGACACCGCCTTCCCCGCCCAAGCGATGATCCTGGCAGCCGGTCGCGGCCAGCGCATGCGGCCCCTGACCGACCACACCCCCAAACCTTTGCTGCAGGTGCACGGTCAAGCCCTGATCGAGTGGCATATCCGCGCCCTGGCCCGGGGAGGCATCAAGCACCTGCTGATCAACACCGCCTGGCTCGGCGAACAGATACCCGCACACCTGAACGGCCTGGCCGCCGACTTGGGGTGTACGATTGACTACTCGCACGAGGGACGCGACTTTGGCGATGCGCTGGAGACCGCCGGGGGCATTGCCCGCGCCCTGCCCCGGCTGGCCGAGGTGTTCTGGGTGGTCGCCGGGGATGTGTTTGTCCCGGGCTTCGATTTCACCGCGGCGGCGATGCGTCAGTTCGCACAGGGCCGGCACCTGGCGCATCTGTGGCTGGTGCCCAACCCCGACCACAACCCGGGCGGGGACTTCGGCCTGGCCGCAGGGCAGGCCCTCAATTTACCGGCGGGCGACCCGCAACGGCGCTACACCTTCAGCACCATCGGCCTGTATCGGCGTGAATGCTTCGCCGGCCTGCCGGCCGGCAACCCCCAGGGCCAGAAAATCAGCCTCGCCCCCCTCTTGCGCCAGGCGATGGACAATGCTTCGGTCAGTGCGCAATGTCTGCACGGTCCATGGACCGATGTGGGCACGCCTGAGCGTCTGGCCCAAATCAATGCAGCAAGACCCCCAGATCACCGCAGAGGAGTTTGAATGAGCGCCCCAGGTCACCGCCCCGCGAAAGCAGCCGCACCCTACCCGCGTCGTCGCGCCGCTCTGGCCCGCGCCCTGCGCGCCGCCGGCGGGGGCATCGCCCTCCTGCCCACCGCCCCCGAGGTCGCGCGCAATCGCGACAGTCACTATCCCTACCGGCACGACAGCTACTTTCACTACCTCAGCGGCTTCGACGAACCCGAGGCCTGGCTGGCCATCGACGCCAGCGGCCACACCACGCTGCTGTGCCGGCCGCGCAACCTTGAGCGCGAAATCTGGGATGGCATTCGTCTGGGCCCCAAGGCGGCACCGATGGCCCTTGGAGTCGATGCGGCGCACAGCATCGAAAAGCTCGATGAAGTCATGCCCAAACTGCTGGCCAATCAGCCGGCCGTGTGGTTTCCCTTCGCCACCCATGCCGCACTGGAGTCGCAGATCGATGGCTGGCTGGGCAAGCTGCGCGCACGCGTACGACTCGGGGTAGAGTGCCCTGGCAGCCAGCACGATCTGTGCAAACTGCTGGACGAGATGCGCCTGATCAAGGACCGGCATGAGATCGGCATCATGCGGCGCGCCGGCCGTATCGCCGCGCAGGCCCATGTGCGAGCGATGCAAACCTCGGCCGCCATGCTGCGCGCGGGCCTGGATGCACGCGAATACCACCTTGACGCTGAACTGCTGCACGAGTTTCGGCGCCAGGGCTCGCAGTTTCCAGCCTACACCAGCATCGTCGCGGCCGGTGCCAATGCCTGCGTGCTGCATTACCGCGCCGGTGCCGCGCGCCTGAAGGCCGGCGAACTGTGCCTGATCGATGCCGGCTGCGAGCTCGACGGCTACGCCAGCGATATCACCCGCACCTTCCCGGCCGATGGCCGCTTCACGCCAGCGCAACGACAGCTTTACGACCTCGTGCTGGCCGCGCAAGAAGCCGCCATTGCCGCCACCCGCCCAGGCCGGCGCTTTCTGGATCCGCACCAGGCGGCCGTGCGTGTTCTGGCCGAGGGCATGCTTGAGGTGGGCCTGCTCAACAAGAAACAACACGGGCGACCGGACGATGTCATTGCGTCGGGCGCCTACCGACAGTTCTACATGCATCGCACCGGCCACTGGCTGGGCATGGATGTACACGACTGCGGCGACTACACGGAGCCTCGAACTCGCGCTCGCGAAGAGGTTGACGCCACCGGTGAACGCGTGATGCGACGACCAAGCCGGGTCCTCAGGCCAGGGATGGTGCTGACCCTCGAGCCCGGGCTGTATGTGCGACCGGCCAAAGGCGTACCGCGGGAGTTCTGGAACATCGGCATCCGTATCGAGGACGATGCCCTGGTGACCCCAGGCGGCTGCGAGTTGCTCACCCGCGGTGTACCGGTGCAGGCCGATGACATCGAAGCCTTGATGCGAGGCTGAGCCCCCGGCATGGCCTGGCACAAAGAAACCGCGTTTGACGCCGCCCGGGCGCTGCAAAACCGCAGCCTGAGCGCCGAGCACTATGTGGCCGCCTGCCTGGAAAGAATTGATGCGCGCGAGCCCGAAGTACGGGCTTTTGCCCACATCAATCGCGAGGGCTCCCTCCAGCGAGCGCGCGAGCTCGACCGGCAGGCCATACAGGGCGCCATGCACGGACTGACACTGGGCATCAAGGATGTGTTCGACACCTTCGATATGCCCACCGAAGGCGGCTCGCGTGCTTTTGCGGGCCATCAGCCGGTTCAGGACGCGGCCGTGATTGCCACTCTCAGGCGCGCCGGCGCGGTGATGCTGGGCAAGACTGTGACCACCGAGCTGGCCACCTTCCCGACCAACGGCACCCGCAATCCGCTCCATCTGGATCACACCCCGGGTGGATCGTCCTCCGGCTCAGCCGCGGCGGTGGCCGCACAGATGGTGAGCTTTGCAACCGGCACGCAGACCATGGGCTCGACCATCCGGCCGTCTGGCTATTGCGGCGTGACCGGCTACAAGCCCAGTTACAACCTCATGCCGCGCCGCGGCGTTTGGGCCAACGCCGACTCCTGCGACACGGTCGGTCTGGTGGCGCGCGATGTGCGCGATGTGGCCTTCTTTGCGGCCGAGATGGCGCGCTACCCGGCGCTCAGACTGCCCGAGGATCCGGCCCTGCTGGCCCGCGCGCCCACCCTCGGGCTGTGCCGCACCTGGGAGTGGGAGCGCACCGACGAGGCGATGCGGGCCGCTTTTGAGGACAGCGGCCGCACGCTCAGCGCCGCCGGCGCGCGGGTGCGCGAGATCGTGCTGCCCGAGGCCTTCAAGGGCCTGCTGCAGGCGCACACCACGGTGGTGCATTTTGAGATGAGCCGTGGCTTCGCCGATGTGCTCGAGCGCCAGTCGGGGCTGATTCGGCCGGCCCTGCTCGAGCGCACCCTTAAAGGCTTGGAAGTGACGGGCGAGCAGTACCAGCAGGCCCAGACTCTGGCCCGGCGGTGCCGTCAGATGTTTCCCGATGTGCTGGGCGATTGCGATGCCCTTGTGGTGCCCGCAGCCACAGGCGAGGCCCCCAGGGGGCAAGACTATTCAGGCGACACCTCCATGAACCAGGTGTGGACGCTGATGCACGGCCCGGCCATCTCGGTCACCGGGGGCTACGGCCCCTACGGGTTGCCCCTAGCCCTGCAAGTGGTAGGGCGCATCGATGATGATGACCGTACGCTCAAGGCGGCCCACTGGGTGCACCTGCATCTGCAGGCCCGGCTCGCCCGCCTGCGTTCTTGATGGCCCGCGATTTGCAAGACTTGACGCTCCCTATCCCCACTTGAAGGACAACACCATGAAACTGCACCGCCGTAACGCACTGATGGGGCTAGGCGCCCTGGCCTGCCTGCCTAAGGCCTGGAGCCAGACCTATCCCACCCAAGCCATCAAGCTGATCATGCCCTTCACGCCGGGCACCTCGTCCGAGAACGCCTTGCGGGTGGTGCTGGATCGACTCAGCGAGAACCTCAAGCAGGCCGTCGTGGTGGACAACCGGCCGGGGGCTGGCTCCACCCTGGGCACCGAACAGGCCGCACGGGCGCCGGCCGATGGGCACACGCTGGTGGCCACTTACAACTCCTCGATCGCCCCCGGCTCGCTGCTCTATAGCAAGCTGGGCTACGACCCGCTCAAGGACTTCAAACACATCGCGCTGGTCGGCGTGTTCCCCCAGTACATGGTGGTGCGCACCGAGCACCCGGCCAAGACGGTTCAGGAGTTCCTGGCCACGGTTCGGGCCAAGCCCGGCAGTGTCAACTACTCATCGGCGGGCGTGGGTACCTCGGGCTTTCTGGCCGGCGAGATGCTCAAGCAGGCCCTCAAACTCGATATGGTGCATGTGGCCTACAAGGGCCCCGCGCAGGCGATGACCGATCTGCTCGGCGGGCGACTGGATATGGTCATGACCTCCAGCGCCGCCTCGCTGGTGGCCGCCGGCAAGCTGCGCATCCTGGCGGTGACCAGCGAGAAGCGCATGCCGCTGTATCCGGATGTCCCGGCGCTTTCTGAGGTGGCGCCCAATGTGCAGGCCGTCTCTTGGGTCGGGATTTCAGCGCCAGCGGCCACCCCGGCGGCCATCACCCAGCGTCTGGAGCGCGAAATCCTGTCCATCCTGGCCGAACCGGCCATCAAGACACGACTGGCCGACCCCATCTTCGGCATGGCGCTGACGCCCCTCGGATCGGACAAGTTTGTTGAATTCATCCAGAAAGAGCTGCGCGTCTGGGCTCCGGTGATCAAAACCGGCAACATCCAGATCAGCTGACCTGCAGCGAGGGTCTCGAGGCGATCAGTCTTAATCCCATCACTTAAGTTCATACCAAACACCACGCCCGCTGCCCTGCTAATTTTTTATGTAGGTCGCTCTGGAGTGATCAATGTAGCTCCGATTTCAACATGAACAGACCGGAAAGTGGCTCAGTTTTGGATAGGCCTCAACAGTGTCAAGGCTCGGTGTGTTTGAGGTCGCGGTAGAAATTCTCGCGCGGACCCACCATCAGCAACTTGAGCGTGTTCTCATCCAGAACGCGGTAGGCAAGGAGGCACAGCAAGTTGCCCATGCGGAACTTGTAAACCCGCACGCCAGCTAGATCGCCGACTTTGGTTTCGCCGGCTTCCGGCTGGCCGACGATGGCTCGAACTGCATCGTCAAGCGCGGCTTTTTGCTGCTCGTGCAGCTTTTTAACGGTGCGCTTGAAGGTCGGAGTGACAAGGACGCGCATCAGCCGAACTGGTACTCACCCATAGGCTCTTCCTGGTCGGCGATCAGGATGTCGCGGATGACGCTGAATGGCAGATCGGGGTTTTCTGCGGCGATCTTGCCGATCTGAGACCAGTATTCGATTTGCTTGGGCACCGAGCGGTGCTCGATGGTGCCGTAGCGCTTGGCGGTCTCAACCAAGGCTTCGGGCAGTTTGACATTGATAGCCATACGAACCTCCCTTAAGGTTCTATTATGGCCCATAATAGCCCAAAATAGAACCACCGGGGTCAGTCTGCCGTAGCCTCTTCGACGATCTCGCAGTGAACCACAAAGCCCATTAGGTCGGCCAACCAGCCACATGCAACGAAAGCAACGCTTTCTGAACGAGAACTGCTGGTTTGCCGTTCGGATCAATGCAAAGCACATCTCGAAGCTGAAGTTCATCGCAGCCTATCAGGTCGCTCCAGTCGCAGCGATCACCCACATTGCCGAGGTCGAGGCGACCCTGCCTTACGACGACACCGGGAAGTACACGATCAAGCTCAAAGGGCCTGCGACGGCGATTGTCCCGATCCCGCGCCCAGAGAACAGCGAGGTCAATATGCAGTCGAACGCAAACGATCAATCAGCGAGTTGAGCTGTTCCAGCGAAGAAAAAGCGATGGCCAGCTCACCGGTGTCCTCAACGCGACCGGCACGCTTGATCTGCTTTTTGATGCGCACCTCCACCTCCGTCGTCAGCAGGTCGGCCAACTCCTCCTCGACGCGACGCACATCACGGGACTTTTCCTTGCCCACTTTGGGGGGCTTGAGGGAAAACTCAGCAGCCAGCTTCTTGACCAGGCTTTCAGCCTCACGCACCGAAAGCTTGCGCGCACTGATTTGATTGGCCGCGGTGATCTGCGTAGCGCGCTCGAGCGAGAGCAAGGCGCGGGCGTGACCCATGTCAATATCGCCCGCCATGAGCATGGTTTGCACGGGGTCGGCCAGGTTAAGCAGTCGCAGCAAGTTGGAAGCTGCGCTTCGTGAACGGCCCACGGACTGTGCGGCCGCTTCGTGCGTCATGCCGAATTCGCGGATGAGGCGTTGCAGGCCCTGCGCCTCCTCCAGCGGGTTGAGGTCTTCGCGCTGCATGTTCTCAATCAGCGCCATGGCAGCTGCCGCCTCATCGGGCACATCGCGCACCAGCACGGGGACGGTATCTAAGCCCGCCAGGCGCGCCGCCCGAAAACGCCGCTCGCCGGCGATGATCTCGTACTTTCCTGCTGCATCGCCCTGCTTGAGCCTGCGCACCAGGATGGGTGACATGATGCCCTGCAGCTTGATGGATTCAGCCAACTCGTAAAGAGCGCCCTCATCCATTCGGGTGCGGGGCTGGTATTGGCCCGGCACCATGTCATCGAGGCGCAAGGAGGCGGGCAGCCCCGCACTGGCGCCCCCTTCCTCGGGGGAAGTCACGGCAGGCCCGAGCAAAGCGCTCAGTCCCCTGCCCAGGCCTTTAGGTTTCTTGATCGCCATAGTTGCATTTCTCCGAGGAGCACCCTGTACGCAGAGCACCCCTGCTTGTTCTGTAAATAATAATTAAATGGCCCAGCGCCGCGAGCGGTCCACCATCTCCTGGGCAAAGGCCACAAAGGCCTGCGCCCCCTTGGATGCGGGGTCAAAAGCCAAGCCCGGCAGGCCGTAGCTCGGGGCTTCAGCCAATCGCACATTGCGCGGGATGAGCGTGTCGAACACCTTGTCCCCGAAATGCTCTTTGAGCTGATCACTCACCTGCTGCTGCAGCGTGATTCGGGGGTCAAACATAACGCGCAACAGGCCGATGATTTTGAGCTCAGGGTTGAGATTGCCGTGGACCTGTCGGATGGTGTTGACCAGATCGGTTAGTCCCTCGAGGGCAAAGTACTCGCACTGCATCGGCACCACCACCCCATGCGATGCGCACAGACCATTGAGGGTGAGCATGGACAGAGAAGGCGGGCAGTCGATCAGGATGAAGTCGTACTCGGCCTGCACGGCAACGATAGCCGCCCGCAAGCGCTTCTCCCGGCGCTCCAGATCGACCAACTCGACTTCGGCCCCCGCCAGTTCGCGATTGGCACCCAGCACGTCGTAAGCACAGCCGGCCTCTATCAACTTCTGGGGCCGCTGCCGCGCCTGGGCAATGTCCGCCGACTCCAGCAACACATCGTAGACAGAGGTTTCCAGCTCGCGCTTGTCAACGCCCGAACCCATGGTCGCATTGCCCTGTGGATCCAGGTCGATCAGCAGAACGCGCTGGCCCAGTTGCGCCAGGCCGGCAGCCAGGTTAACGGTGGTGGTGGTCTTGCCGACCCCACCCTTCTGGTTGGCAACACAAAAAATCTTGGGCATAGACACGCTTGTCGGTTATCGGGAAAGGACCAGTTTGAATCCAAAACCGATCAGCAGGATACCCGCAAATTTTTCCAACGCGGTTTTAACCCAAGGACTGGCGCGCAGCCGGTCGGCCAAATGCAAGGTCAGCAGCGTAGCCGCCAAGCCGTATAGAAAGGTCAGGGTGGCAATCGTGGCGGCCATGACCGCAAAAGTGAGCAGCCCCTGGTGTTGCGCGGGGTCAACAAAAAGAGGGAAAAAGGCCATGTAGAACATGATGGCCTTGGGATTGAGCAGCGTGATTAGCAAAGCCTGCCGGAAGTATTGGCCCGCACGGATTTCAAGGATGGGCCCATCCCCGGGCTTGGCGGTAATCATCCGAAAGCCCAACCAGGCCAGATAGGCGGCTCCGGCCCATTGAATCAGCCCAAAGGCCGCTGGCGAGGCCGTGAGCACGGCGGCCACACCGGCCACGGCGGCCCAGAGCAGCACCTGGTCGCCAGCAATCACCCCAAAGGTGGCCGCCAACCCGCCAGCCATGCGCCCCTTGGCCGTCGAGGTGACCAGGGCAAGGTTGCCGGGGCCGGGAATGGCCAGAAACACGATGACGGTGAGCACAAAAGCGCCGAAATCGGCGATGCCAGCAAAGGAGCCCAGCATGACTACCTCAAGAGAGAAAGGCGACCAGTGTACTAGCTGGGCCCGCAAGCAAAGCCTGGGAGCGAGCCGAAGGACCTCGTTGTTTCACGTGGAACACCGGGAATCGGCCTGGGCGCCCCGGGCCCTGCAAAAGCCGCGCCCCGCGGAGCAAAGGCCCCTGACGCACCCGCCTGATACACCCGCCTAACAAACGGTTCCGGGTTGCCCAGGTCGCGGGGGGCCTCGTACAAGCCGCCCAAATCGCCCGCGCCCGCAAGCGCCGCGCCTGTTTCACGTGAAACAACCCCGCAAAGTGTCGCTTTAGAGCGCGGCCTTCGGACGCATCCAGACCAGGCAGCGCTGAGCCGCCAGCCCCGGGACCACAAGGGTCTCCTCATCGAACACCTCGATATCGGTCGGCAAAGCCAGGCGCTCATCATGAGGGGGGCGGCCCTTCATCGCCAGCCACACCCCTGCGGGGGCCAGCGCCTGCCGGGTGCACTGCACAAAATCACCCAAGGTAGCGAAAGCCCGCGAAGCGATCAAGTCACACGGGCCCGGCAGAAGCTCCGCCCGCGCATGGAGACTGCGCAAATTGTCCAAACCCAGCTCGGCCACGACCTGCGACACGAAGGCGGCCTTTTTTGCGACCGCGTCCACACAAACCACCGACAGGGCCGGGCCGCAAGCAATGGCCCAAACCACCCCCGGGAAGCCCGCGCCCGAGCCGACATCGAGCAAACGCAGCTGCCCGCCGCGCTCCTGAAGGTACCGCTTCAGCGGCACGACAGCGGCCAGACAATCGAGCAAATGCTGGGTCAGCATCTGCTGCGGTTCCCGCAAGGCGGTCAGGTTGTAGACGCGGTTCCATTTGGCGACCAGGGCCAGATGCTGCAGCAAAGCACTGCGCCGATCTTCATCCAGGGGCAGTCGCAGATCCGCCAGCCCGGCCTCAAGCGCCGGGCGCAGCACCTCAGGACTCATACGGGGGCCTTCTCTTGGTGCTTCCAGAGGCCTTTTTTCAGATGCACCAAAAGCAGGGAAATGGCGGCCGGGGTGATACCCGACATGCGCGAAGCCTGGCCCAAGGTTTCGGGGCGATGCCGGGCCAACTTCTGGCGCACTTCGATGCTCAGCGCCGGCACTTGCATGTAGTCAAGTTCGGCCGGCAGTTTGAGGTTCTCATAATGAGCTGCCCTCTCAACCTCGGTCTTTTGCAGGTCGATGTAGCCGGCATACTTGGCCGAAATTTCGATTTGCTCGATCACCGAAGCCCGCAACGCTGCGTCATCCTGGGCCTCGAAAAGCGATGGATCGGCATAGGTCTGCCCGTCCAGCGACATCAGCGCCTCGTAGCTGACCCCGGGGCGCCGCAGCAGGTCCATCAGTCGGTACTCGCGCTCGATCCCCTGTCCCAGCACGCGCTCAGATTCGGCCGGGGACAGGCCGGAGGGATGCACCCAGCGCTTGTGCAGGCGCTGCGTTTCGCGACCAATCGCATCGCGCTTGCGGCTGAAACGGTCCCAGCGGTCATCGTCAATGAGGCCGAGTTGACGCGCCTGTTCCGTAAGACGCATGTCGGCATTGTCTTCGCGCAGCATCAATCGGTACTCGGCCCGGCTGGTGAACATGCGGTAGGGCTCGGTCACGCCCTTGGTGATCAAATCATCGACCAGCACCCCAAGATACGCCTCGTCGCGACGCGGCAGCCAAGGCGCCTTGCCCTGGCACTGTAGAGCGGCATTGATCCCTGCGAAAAGACCTTGCGCGGCCGCCTCTTCATAACCGGTGGTTCCGTTGATCTGTCCCGCAAAGAACAATCCCGATATGGGCCGGGTCTCAAAGCTGGCCTTGAGCGATCGCGGATCGAAGTAGTCGTACTCGATCGCATAGCCCGGCCTCAGGATATGGGCGTCTTCCAGGCCGGCCATCGATCGCACCATCTGGTGCTGAATGTCGAAAGGCAGGCTGGTGGAAATTCCATTGGGATAAAACTCGTGGGTACTGAGCCCCTCGGGTTCCAGAAAGATCTGATGGCTTTCCTTGTCGGCAAAGCGGTTAATCTTGTCCTCGACGCTGGGGCAGTAACGCGGCCCGACGCCGTCAATTTTGCCGGTGAACATCGGACTGCGGTCAAAGCCCGAGCGAATGATCTCGTGCGTGCGGGCATTGGTGTGGGTGATCCAGCAGGCCAGTTGCTGGGGGTGGGCCACCCCATGACCCATGAAGCTGAACACCGGAACGGTGCTGCCCTCGCCGCCCTCCATGCCATCGCCCGGCTGACGCAGGCACCTGGAAAAGTCGATCGTCCGGCCATCAAGCCGAGGGGGCGTGCCCGTCTTGAGTCGCCCTTGCGGCAGCTTGAGTTCTTTGAGGCGGGCACTGAGCGAAACAGCGGGCGGGTCCCCAGCGCGGCCGGCGGCGTAATGATTGAGCCCGACATGGATCTTTCCGTCCAGAAAAGTGCCCGCCGTCAACACCACGGCGCGCGCTCTGAAGCGAACGCCCACTTGCGTGACAGCGCCCGTCACGCGTTCACCCTCGATGATCAGGTCATCAACGGCTTGCTGGAAAAGCCATAGCCCGGGCTGATTTTCCAGACGCCGGCGTATGGCGGCCTTGTAGAGCACCCGATCGGCCTGCGCGCGGGTGGCTCGGACGGCGGGTCCCTTGCTTGAATTGAGGATACGAAACTGAATGCCGGCCTCATCGGTGGCCAGGGCCATGGCCCCGCCCATCGCATCGACCTCCTTGACCAGATGCCCCTTACCAATGCCGCCAATCGACGGATTGCAGCTCATCTGACCCAGGGTCTCGATATTGTGGGTCAGCAGCAGGGTCTTGCAACCCATGCGGGCGGCGGCCAAGGCCGCCTCTGCGCCGGCATGGCCGCCCCCAACGACGATGACATCGAATTCCTGCGGATGGGTGTAAGCAATCATGGGCTCTGGGCGATCGGGACAGCGGCCGGACCGAGACCGGAAGTCAAGGCGAACCGATGCCAAAAAAACAGGCAATTGTATGATCGTCCTTCGCAGTATGCGCCGGACATCGGGTGCCGAGTCCGTCTGGGGTGCCAGGTTCCTGCATACGGTGCAATCACAACATGGGAGTGGATATGAGTCGTGAAGTCGTTGTTGTCAGCGGTGTGCGTACCGCGATCGGAACCTTTGGCGGCAGCCTTAAGGACATACCTCCCACCGAGCTGGCGGCTCTGGTGGTGCGTGAATCCCTGGCCCGGGCGCATGTCGAAGGCAAAGATGTGGGCCATGTGGTGTTTGGCCATGTGGTCAACACCGAACCGAAGGACATGTATCTTTCGCGGGTGGCGGCGATCAACGGGGGGTGCGCCGAAAGCACCCCGGCCATGAATGTCAACCGCCTCTGCGGCTCGGGCTTGCAGGCGATCGTCTCGGCCAGCCAGGCGATCTTGCTCGGCGAGTGTGAGATTGCGATTGGCGGCGGAGCTGAAAACATGAGCCGCGGCCCCTTCATCAACCCCAGCCAGCGCTGGGGCACGCGTATGGGCGATGCCAAGCTGGTCGACATGATGGTGGGCGCCCTGCACGATCCTTTCCACGCCATCCACATGGGGGTAACCGCAGAGAATGTCGCGGCCCGCTACCGCATCAGCCGCGACATGCAGGATGCACTGGCCCTGCAGAGCCATCAGCGCGCCGAGCGGGCCACCCTGGCCGGCTATTTCAAGGACCAGATCGTGCCCGTCATGCTCAAAAGCAAGAAAGACGAGGGGGCCTATGACACCGACGAGCATTTCCGCAGCCAGGCCAAGGCCGAGGACTTCATCAAGCTCAAGCCCGTCTTCCTCAAGGAAAACGGCACGGTCACGGCGGGCAATGCCTCCGGCATCAACGACGCGGCTGCGGCCCTGGTGCTGATGGAAGCCGGCGCCGCCCGGGCGCGCGGCGCCAAGCCCATGGCCCGCCTGGTCGGCTACGCCCACACCGGGCTTGACCCCAAGTACATGGGGGTGGGGCCGATCTCGGCGACGCAGGCAGCACTGAGGAAAACCGGGTTGAAGACCTCCGACCTTGATGTGATCGAGGCCAACGAAGCTTTCGCGGCCCAAGCCTGTGCCGTCACCCAAGAGCTTGGCCTGGACCCGGCCAAGGTTAACCCCAACGGCTCGGGCATCTCGCTGGGCCACCCCATTGGGGCTACCGGCGCGCTGATTACGGTCAAGGCCCTGCACGAGCTGCAGCGCATTCAAGGCCGCTACGCCCTGGTGACCATGTGCATCGGTGGTGGCCAAGGGATTGCGGCCATCTTCGAGCGCATGTAAACCCCGGTCTGGGCGCTCTGCCGTCCCATTTACTTGCGCACGGCGGGGGCCTCCACCGGCAGGCCCGCGCCGCGCCAGCCCAGATACAGCGCCAGCTGACGCATCTCAAGGGCCCCCCAATCGGGAAGCTCGGCCCGCACGCCCACCAGGCAGCCGCGCAAGCGCCGCTCGAGCGAGCCGAGTTTTTGCCACTCCAGGCGGTAGAGCGGGTACGCATTGGGCTGGCCTTGGCTGAGCGCATCGGTGTAAAACCGGCGCCCCTGGTTCTGGTCATGACAATGGGTACAGGCTAAATTGAGCTGTCCGCGCCGCTGCATGAAAAGACGCTCGCCCTCAAGAAGATGCGCGCTGGCCGGCCCGGAGACCTCGACCCGCAACGGCAAACCGGCCGAAGCACGGGTGACATACAGGCTCAAGGCCAGCAAATCCTCCGACTCCAAGACCAGCGCAGGGCCCTGCTGATGCACCTGGCGGCACTGCGCAATCCGATCCTCCAGATTAAGCAGGCGACCGCTGCGCGCATCCACCGCCGGGTAGCGTGCGGCCACACCGCGCATACTCTGGGCCACGCCGCCATGACACTGAAAGCAGCTCTTGCCCGCAGGGCCTACCGCCTCCGACCAGCGTTGCTCGCCGCGCTGCAGAGCGAGCTGACCCGGATTGCCAAACTCGTCGGCCTGCAGGGCTCGCACATCGCTGCCGGCAAAGTGCAGGCCTGAACGTAACTGATCCAAGGGCAAGACACGCTGCTGCGCGACGACCAGCAGAGGCAGAAGCAAAAGCCACAGAGCGCACAGCGAAGAACGCATGCGGGCAAGGGACTGACCTGGATGCATACGCCCGCGAACGACCCGTTCAAGCGGCGGGCTGGACCCGCAAGGACTGCCGCAATTGACCCACCCGCCCCTCATCGTCGACCCAGCGGACAAGAAGCTCCCCGCTGAACTGAGCGCGAAAGCAGAACTCAAACAAAGGATTGCCCGCGATACCCGACGAAGGCTCCACCCGGAAGACTTGCCGCCCCCCGTACTCACAGCTTAGCTCGCGAATGATGTTGCGAGGTATGGTTTTACCGGCCAGGTCCTGCAAGTAGCCGGTCTCCATCGGGTGGGCCACCAGGAGTCGGGCCTTGACAACCTCGCCCGGGGCCACTCGCTGCGGCAAGAGCAGACGCGCCTGGGTCATGATTCAACTGCCATCGACACAGGCCGATTCGGTCACGATGACCTCGGCCTGTCGCCAGCGATAGGTGTCATCGGACATACGCGCCAGCGCCACCACCTTTTGCGAGCCCGCCAGTCGTAACCGCGTCGCCACCTCGGCCCGGCCTGACCAGGGCCCCAAATGAAAAACAGCCATCTGCGTCACCGGATTGCGCTGCGAGAGCAAATACAGGTGCGTGACATGATCAGACTCGGTCATTGGACTGTCCACCACCACACGCACAGGAACCAACAAGCCGTTGTCCGCCAGGACAGGCAGTTCCAGGCGCAGTCCACTTTCGCTCAAAGGCCGGCCTCGCACCAAGGGGTCGAGCATCTGCGACAGGCTCAGCAAGGTGCCCGAAAACATGCTCTGCGCCTGAGCGCCGGTGGCCCAGGCCCAACCCACCAGGGCGCCCTGGCAAAGCGCGCGGCGACCGAGGCCTCTGCCCGACCGGGAACTGCTGGCAAGTGGTCCCATACCTCGAGTGTCGGGTAAGGCCCGATCAGCGCGCCGGGGCCATCAGATAAGCCACGATGTCCTCGAGGCCTTGCGGACTCAGGGCGGTGCGACCGCGATAGGCTGGCGCCACGGCCTGCAGCTCCTCCGTGCTCAGGTAAGGCGGCATGATGGTCTCAGGATTGAAAAGGCGGGCATCGGCAATCCGCCGCCTGAGCTCCTGCGCAGAACTGCGCTGTGCAATGGCCACCAGCGACGGCCCGAGCTCACCGCCCTGGGCAAATCCCGGCAGCGCATGACACAAGATACAGCCCGACTCCACCCGGTTGGCCAAGAGCGCCCGACCTCGCTCGGCGCTGGCCGACAACGCCAGCGTTTGCGCCTGAGCCGAAGCTGCAGCCAGCGCGGCCGCCAAGGCCAGCGCCCCGAAGGACGCGGCCCGCGTGATCATGCGCGCGCCAGGCTCAGCCCATGATTCTTCAAGGGCAAGGAGCGGTAACGCTTGCCCGTGGCCGCCGAGATCGCATTGACCAGGGCCGGCGGCAAAGGTGCCATCGCGGGTTCACCAACACCCCCCCAGAAGCCTCCCGTGGTGGCAATCACGGTTTCCACCTTGGGCATCTCATTGAGACGCATCAGACGGTAATCATGGAAATTGGACTGCTCGATGCGGCCTTCCTTGACGGTCATCTCGCCCCAGAAAATGGCGCTCAGGCCATGCACCGCACTGCCTTGCAGCTGCGCTTCGATGTTGTCCGGATTGACGGCATAGCCGCAGTCAATGCCCATCACCACCCGGTGGATCTTGACCTCGCCACGCGCGTTGACGGAGACTTCGCAGACACAAGCGGTGTAACTGCCGTAGCCCTCGGTCTCGGCGATGCCCCTGAAAACACCCGCCGGCATGGGCTTGCCCCACCCCGCGGCCTTGGCCACCGCCTCCAGAATGGAGCGGTCTCGCGGATGTTTGCCGCCGAGCATGCTCAAACGAAAAGCCAGCGGGTCCTTGCCGGCGGCCGCAGCCAACTCGTCGATGAAGCATTCGCGCATATACGGATTTTGCGAATGCCCCACCGTACGCCAAAAGCCCACGGGCACATTGGTGTTGCGCTGCGCATAGTCGACCAAGGTGTTGGGGATGTCATACGGGTGGTCGTTGAAGCTGGCCACGGCCTGCCCGTCCACGCCGCGCGGCAGGGGCAGCCGCAGCAAGGTCGCCAAAATGGAGGGCGCCGAGACACGGATATGCAGCGCATCGATGGTGCCCTGCGCATTGAGCGCGGCCTTAAATCGCACCAGGCTGGCGGGTCGATACAAGTCGTGCTGTATGTCTTCTTCGCGGCTCCAGACCATCTTGATCGGCTTGCCCGGCATTTCTTTGGCGATCATCACCGCCTGACGGGTGAAGTCCTGGGGACTCTTGCGACCCAGGCCGCCGCCCAACTGCATCGGATGGACCAGCACCTTGGACTGATCAATACCTGCGGTACGCGCAGCCGTGGCCAGCGTCGACTCCGGATTCTGCGTCGAGGTCCAGATCTCCAGGCTGTCGGGCTTAAGCCATGCGGTGCACACCAGCGGCTCCATGGTGGCATGAGCCAGGTACGGGGTGTAGTACTCAGCCTCGAACACCCGAGCGGCTTTTGACAGGGCATCGCCCGTGTTTCCGTCATTGCGCGCCACCGCCAGCTCGGCCTGATCAAAGCCGCCCTTGAAGTGCTCCATGATGGCCGCACTGCTCAAACCGCCATGGGCCCCGACATCCCAGTCAATGGCCACCTCCCGCAAGGCCTCTTTGGCGCGCCAGTAGTTGTCGGCCACCACCGCCACAAATTCGCCCAAGTTGAGCACCTGAACAATCCCGCGCCGGTTTTGCACCTTGGAGGCATCCATGGTGCGGACCTTGCCGTTGAACACCGGGCAAGCCGCCACGGCCGCATGCAGCATGCCCGGCACCTGCGCGTCGATGCCATACCGAATACGCCCAGTCACAATATCGGGGATATCGACCCGGGCAATCGATTTACCGACCAGGGTCCAGTTCTTGGGGTCCTTGAGCGTGACCTCCTTGGGCGCCTCCATCTTGGCCGCGGCCTGAGCGATCTTGCCGTAGGTAACGGAGCGCTTGCTGGCCGCGTGCATCACCCGCCCCTTGGCGGTGGTGCACTCGCCGGCCGGCACGCCCCACTGCTGAGCCGCCGCCGCCACGAGCATGTGGCGCGCGGTGGCGCCGGCCTTGCGCAAATAGTCCTGCGACTGCCGGATGGTTCGGCTGCCGACGGCTGCCATGTCGCCATAGGCGCGCTTGGAGGCCAGATTCTCGTGGGCGGTGGCGTACTCCACCCGCACGCGGCCCCAGTCGGCGTCGAGCTCTTCGGCCACCAGCATGGGCGCCGAAGTGCGACTGCCCTGACCCATTTCGGCGCGCGCATAGCGGATGATCACCGTCTCATCGGGTCGCACTTCCACCCAGGCGTTGAGCCGGGGCGCGTTGTTAGCATCGCTGCGCCCGGGCAGGTAAAAGCCCAAACTCAATCCAGCCGCGGCGGTGGCCGAGGTCTTGAGAAACAGACGCCTGTCGGGCTGGCGCACGCCTTGATCGGTGGAACTCATACACGCACCCCCTTCGCCGCGACCGCATGGATGGCCTTGCGCACCCGCGCGTAGGTTCCGCAGCGGCAAATGTTGGTCATGGCCGCATCAATGTCCTGATCCGTGGGCTTGGGCTTTCTCTTGAGCAGAGCCACGGCCGCCAGAATCTGTCCGCCTTGGCAATAACCGCATTGCGGAACCTGATGATCAATCCAGGCTTGCTGCACCGGATGAAGCTTATCCTTGTTGGCCAGCCCTTCGATGGTCACCACCTTCTGGCCGCTGGCGGCCGAAACCGGGTAGGAACATGAGCGCACCGGCTCGCCGTTGAGCAAGACCGTGCAGGCGCCGCACTGTGCAATACCGCAACCGAACTTCGGGCCTTTTTCATCGAGCTCATCGCGCAGCGCCCACAAGAGAGGCATATCGGGCTCAACATCGAGCTCACGAACTTTTCCGTTAACTTGCAGCTTCATGCTTGACACTCCTGGAGCGTTGGGGAAAGACCAATCATGTCCCGATCCACCGCACGGGCTTATTAGGGTTTTCCGGCAGAACCAGGCCTCAAACCGTGAAAACAGTCTTTCAGGCAGCCCCTAGGCCAGCCAAAGCCTGGCGGTCAAGGCGATCATCTGCGCCGCGCGCTCTCTCATGCCCGCCTGCGGGGCCGCTTGCGATACGCGGGCCTGCAAACGATGCAGAAGAACCAGGCCGGCAGCGCGGGCGCGCCAGCGACGCCGCTGCTGCTAGCTCTGAAGAGAATAACCCCGACCTCTGGCCCAGATGGGCTGAGCAAAGAGGCGCGCTTCATCCGCGCCACCAGGCGCAAACACGGGTAAAACGGCATGAATGTGTCTCCGTTGTGCGCGGTCGAAGTCGCCTAGGGGCGCTCTTGCCGGGCTCTGTTGGTGCGGCCTAACGCCACCGTCTGTCACCCCCGCATCCTAGGTGCGCACCCTGCCGGGCCGCCTCGGCCGAAGCGCCGCCCGGAAGTAAGATGCCTCCGACGCGCGGCGCCTACACAGCGCTGCGGGCGGCGGGCCGCCACCGCCTCAGCCACAGGGCGTTGGCCATAACGCTCATGCTCGAGAACGCCATGGCTGCGCCAGCCAGCATCGGGTTGAGGTAACCCAGGGCCGCCAGGGGAATGCCCGCCGTGTTGTAGGCAAAAGCCCAAAAAAGGTTCTGCCGAATCTTGCGCACCGTTTGATCTGAGACCTCTATCGCCGCGGCGATCAGGAACAGATCGTTGCGCATCAGCGTCACCCCGGCTGCATGCATGGCCACATCCGTGCCCGAGCCCATGGCAATGCCCACATCAGCCGCCGCCAAGGCGGGCGCGTCATTAACGCCATCACCCACCATCACCACGACGCCCAAGGATTTGAGCGCCCCCACCGCGGCCGCCTTGTCGCCCGGCAAGACATCGGCCACCACCTCCTCAGCCGACAGTCCCACGCGCTGCCCCATGGCTTGAGCGGCGCCCCAGTTATCGCCCGAAATCATCATCAGCCGCAATCCCCGCCCCCTGAGGGCCTGTAGCGCCACAGCCGCCTCGGGTCGAGGCTCATCGGCAAAGCCCAGCCAGGCGCGCAAACGCCACCCACCATCGACCTCCTCAAACAGAGCCGATAGCGTCGCGCCGGCCGCGCGCGCCTGCCGCACGCCCTCCGAAAGAGACGCATCGGTCGCCCCCATCTCGCCGGCCCAGCGCATGCTGGCCAGGCGCCAGTTTCGCTCGCGCACCCGCCCCTCCACGCCGCGGCCAGGGACGGCTTGAAGCCACTGGGGCGCCAGCACAATCAGGCCCTGCTCTTGCGCCCGGGCCAGCACCGCCCGGGCCAGGGGGTGCTCGCTACCGCTTTGTAAGCCCGATGCCACCCCCAAAAGCGCCTCCTCCTCTTGCCCAGCCACCGGCTCGAAAACCGTCAGGCGGGGACGCCCCACAGTGAGCGTGCCGGTCTTGTCGAAGGCGATGGCGCGGGCCTTGTGAAGCGCCTCGAGCGCCTGCACATCCTTGAACAAAATTCCATGCCGGGCTGCCACCCCGGTTCCGGCGATGATGGCCGCCGGCGTGGCCAGGCCGAGTGCGCAGGGACAGGCGATCACCAGAACCGCCACCGCATGAACCACCGCCTGCTGGACCCCGCCGCCGAGCCATACCCAGCCCAAGGCCGTCAGCGCAGCCAGCCCGACGACGACCGGAACAAAAACGGCCGAAACCGTGTCGACCAGGCGCTGTATCGGCGCCTTGCTGCCTTGCGCATCCTCAACCATCGCGATGATGCGCGCCAGCACACTTTGCGCGCCCACTGCACCCACCTGCATGCGGATCGGCCCCTCGCCGTTTATGCTTGCGCCGGTCACTGCATCGCCCACACGCTTTGCCACCGGCATGGGCTCGCCCGTAAGCATGGATTCGTCGAGCTGAGTCTGTCCGTACAGAATCCGACCATCGGCCGGGACGCGCTCGCCGGGCAAAATCAGCAGCTCATCACCGACCATCAACTCGGCCACCGTAACCTCCAGCGTTTCTCCCGAGGGGGTCAGGAGATGGGCGGTCGGCGGCCTGAGCGCGTGCAGCTTAGCAATCGCTGATCGCGTTTGCCGCTTGAGGCGCTGCTCCAACCATTTGCCCAGCATGACCAGCGCAATCACCACCGCCGAGGCTTCAAAGTAAAGTGCCGGTTCCCTTGCCTCGCGCGCCGACAAGCCCGACCAGAGCGACAAACCCCAGGCGGCGGTGGTGCCCAAGACCACCAGCAAATCCATGTTGCCGACACCGGCACGAACCGCATACCAGGCCGCCCGATAAAAATGCGCCCCCAAAATAAACTGCACCGGCGTTGCCAGCGCCAACTGCCACGCAAAGGGAAGCACCCAGTGCCAGCCGAACAGCTGTGCCGCCATGGGCACCACCAAGGGAAGCGCCAGGACCAGGGCAGCGCCGACCGGCGCGAAGCCCTCCCAGGATCTATGGGTGGACACATCATCCGCCGCCAACGGCGCACGAACCCCATAACCGGCCTCGCGAACGGCTCGCGCCAAACGCAAGCGCATCTGCGTCGCGTCCGTACCTGCGGCCAGCTGCACCCGGGCCAACTCGGTGGCCAGGTTGACCTGCGCGTGCATGACCCCGGGGACCCTGCCCAGCGCCCTCTCCACCCGGGTGGAACAAGAGGCACAGGTCATCCCCTCGATGCCCAGGCTCATCGCATCCGTTACTTCAGGGGTAGGCGTGGACAGGCTGACCATCAAGACGCAGCATAATCGAGCGGTCAACGCGCGCGCGGGCTGACGAGGCCCATCCGGTTTCATCTGGATACACACGAAACAGCCCGACACCCAAGGCATGGCCAAAGACGGGAAACAATCGCAGCGACGGATGGGTCAAGGAGACACGCTCATGGAACAGGTGTTCATCGTCTCGGGCATGAGTTGCGGCCATTGCGAGCGCGCCATCACCCAAGCCGTGAAACAAGTCGATCCTCAGGCACAAGTCCAGATCGATCGAAGTCTTGAACAGGTTCGAATACAGAGCGAACAAAGTCGAACACTTCTGGCCCAAGCCATCACCAATGAAGGCTACGCCGTACGCTAAGCCGAGCAACCCGACCCACTGCCACGCAGGGAGACGCCGCCATGAGAAGCCTGACCACTAGCCGCGGATGGATCGCCGCGGCCCTGTCTCTAACCAGCCTGAGTCTCTGGGCCCAAGCCGGGCCAGCGCCAGTCGCCGCCCACGCCGGACCTGACCCCGCGGGCGCGCACAGTCGCCCGCATCAGGATCACCTGGGGCACCTCAAAACACGATTGCAACTGCAAAGCGATCAGGAGGCGGCCTGGTCAGCCTTCGCTGCGGCGATGGCGCCTCCCGTCCGTGGCGACATGGCGGCGCAACGCGCGCAGCAGGCCGAGCTGATGCAGCTAAGCACGCCCGAACGGATAGAGCGCCTGCAAAGTCTTCGCCAACAGAGACAAGCCCAAGCCGACGCCGCTATGGAGAAACGGAACCAGGCGACCAAGGCGTTTTATGCGGTCTTGAACGCCGAACAGAAAAAGGTGTTTGACGAGGAGACCGCCCGGCACATGGCCCGCCGCAAGGATCGGGGGCCGCAACATCCGCATCGAGGCTGATCAGCCCAAGGGCCGCACACCGATCAAAAACCCGTGCAGCCACAATGCAAAGGCGGCCCACAACAGCACCCCAAAAGCCACCGTCAGTACCGTGGGCCCGAAACGACCGGGCTGATACATCGCCTGCACAAGTCGATCGCGCCGACGCGAAACCACAAAAAGCACCGTTGACCAAGCGAGAAAAGCACCAAACAAGACCAGATCGGCCACGGTATTGTTGGACACGAGGTGCGCCAGGGCCCAGGCCTTGGTACCCAAGACCATGGGGTGATGCAGGCGCGCCTTGATCGAGTTGCCCGGGACATAAGCGGCCACGAAGAACACAAAGGCCACCAAGGTCAACAAGGCGGCCAAGTGTTTGAGAGACCGGGGCACCTGCCAAAGCACCACAGGCTCCAGACGAGCCTGACCCCAACCGTAGATCAACAGGCCCAAACCGAGGAGCGACACCAGGGTGTAAAGCCCCTTCCAGCGCCCCGGGCCCAGCCGCTGGCGCATGGCCGTGCGCCAAGGGTCTGCGAAGATGCGGGTGGAATGAACGCCCAAAAACAAGAGCAGGCCAAAGATCAGTTCAAACATGATGGGGCTCCCCGTGAAGCCATGCAGTATAGAAACGCGCCGCCGCTCAAGGTACTGACGGTCAACATTCACAAGGGCTTTACTGCCCTTAATCGCAAATTCATGCTGCATGAATTGCGCGAAGCCGTGCGCGCCGTCGGTGCCGATCTGGTCTTTTTGCAAGAGGTTGCGGGCAGTCACGGCAGTCACGGTCTGCGCCATAGCGACTACCCGGCCGCACCTCACTACGAGTTCCTGGCCGACCGAATCTGGCCGCAATATGCCTATGGGCGCAACACGGTCTACAGCGAAGGCCACCACGGCAACGCCGTGCTGTCCAAGTTTCCAATTTCACATGTAGAGAACCGCGATGTTTCCATCTCCGGTCCTGAACGGCGTGGTCTGCTGCATTGCGTGATCAATCTGCCCGACGGACCCATACACGCCGTCTGCGTACACCTGGGTCTTCTGGAGTCCCATCGCCGCCAACAGCTGCACATGCTCTGCCACTTGGTTACGCAAGATATGCCAGCGGGGGCCCGGGTGGTCGTGGCGGGCGACTTCAATGACTGGCGGCGGGGTGCTCACACCCTGCGCGAAAAGGGCGCCGGCCTGCAAGAGGTCTTCGTTCAGGCGCATGGCAAAGCCGCAAGAACCTTCCCAGCACGGCTACCGGTCCTCAGGCTGGACCGCATCTATGTGGCTGGGGCGCGTTTGCACAGGCCGGTGCTGCTGCCGCGCACACCCTGGGCGCATCTGTCCGATCACGCGCCTCTGGCCGCCGAAATCTTTTGGTGAGGTCAAAGGCCTGGCTACAAGCTCAGTGACTGCGCCCTGCACCCGACGCTGGCACCGCACCCCTGCGGCTTTGCGATTGATTGTCCGCGCCGCGCCAGGCTTGTCGATCGCCGCGGCTGACGGGCGTGCGGCGTCCCTGGTTGAGTTGGGTCGCCTCGCGCGCGCCGGTCTTGTTCACATCATTGATCAGCTTGCCGCCGGCGCCAGGCTTGAGCGCTTTGCGCGCTGAGCTTCGTCCTCGACCCATCGCTATCCCCTTTGCATCCGGACGCACTAGTGTTTCGCAGGCTGCCGGCCCACCTTGTCAGAAAAAGTAGCCAGCTGATTGACGAAGCACTCTAAGGGGCAAGCTCAAACATCAATGTTGGCCGCGCGTAGCGCGTTGGTTTCAATAAAATCGCGACGCGGCTCCACCTCATCGCCCATCAACATGGAAAAGACATGATCGGCTTCGATGGCGTCGTCGATCTGTACCCGCAGCAAACGACGAACTGCAGGATCCATGGTGGTTTCCCACAGCTGCTCGGGGTTCATTTCGCCCAAACCCTTGTACCGCTGCCGAGCAGTACCGGACTCCGCCTGGGCCACCAGCCACTGCATCGCCTGACGAAAATCCTGCACCCGCTCATGCCGGCGGCGCTCGCCCTCTCCGCGCATGACCACGGCCGCCTGGCCGAGCAAATGACGAAAAGTCTGGGCGGCCTCGGCAAGCGCGGCGTAATCGGCGCCGTGAACAAAATCCTGCGTGATCAGGCTGCTTTTGATGTTGCCGTGGTGCCGACGACTGATGCGCAAAATAGGTTTGTCGGTGCGCACATCAAACTCGCCCGCAACTTCAGCATCTGGCAACTGCGCCTGCAAGGCCTGCGCACTTGCCTGCGCTGCCGCCACGGTATCCAGATCGAGCGCCACCCCATCGGCCACAGCCCGTAGCGCCGCCTGGTCCATGAAGCCGCCCAGTCTGTGGATGACGGCTTCGGCCAATTGATGTTTGCGGGCCAGCTCGGCCAGGGTATCGCCAGAAAGAACGGTGCCCTTGCCGGTATCAACGCTGGCCTCCTTGAGCGCAATGCGCATCAGAAAACCGTCAAGCGCCGCAGCGTCCTTGAGATAAAGCTCTTCCTTGCCCGCCTTGACTTTGTACAAAGGGGGTTGTGCGATGTAGATGTGTCCACGCTCCACCAACTCGGGCATCTGCCGATAGAAGAAGGTCAGCAAGAGCGTGCGGATGTGCGCGCCATCGACATCCGCGTCCGTCATGATGATGATCCGGTGATAGCGCAACTTGGCAATATTAAAGTCGTCAGCACCACTCTTGCCCTCGGCTGAGCCCGTATGACCAATGCCGGTACCCAGCGCGGTGATCAGGGTCAAGATTTCATTGCTGGTCAGCAGCTTTTCATAGCGAGCTTTCTCAACGTTGAGAATTTTTCCGCGCAGGGGCAAGATCGCCTGGAACTTGCGGTCGCGCCCCTGCTTGGCCGAGCCGCCGGCGGAGTCGCCCTCCACGATGTAGATCTCGCAAAGCGCCGGGTCTTTTTCTTGGCAATCAGCGAGCTTGCCGGGCAGGCCCATGCCATCGAGCACGCCTTTGCGCCGCGTCATTTCGCGCGCCTTTCGCGCAGCCTCCCGCGCTCGGGCCGCCTCAACAATCTTGCCGCAAATGATTTTTGCGTCATTGGGGCGCTCTTCCAAAAAATCGGTCAGCGTCTTGGCCACCAAATCTTCAACCGGGCCACGCACTTCACTGGAAACCAGCTTGTCCTTAGTTTGGCTCGAAAACTTCGGCTCCGGCACTTTGACGGACAGCACGCAGCACAAACCCTCGCGCATATCGTCGCCGCTTACCTCGACCTTGGCTTTTTTGGCGAGCTCCTGGGTCTCGATGTATTTGTTGATGACGCGCGTCATTGCAGCGCGCAATCCTGTTAGATGGGTACCTCCGTCGCGCTGGGGGATGTTGTTGGTAAAGCACAGCACATTTTCGTTGTACCCGCTGTTCCACTGCATGGACACTTCGACCCCGATGGTCGTGGCCTGATCACTTAGGCGCTCCCCCGTGGCATAAAAAGCATTGGGGTGCAAAACCTGCTTGCCCTTGTTGATGAAGTCCACAAAACCTTTGACGCCACCGGCCCCAGAGAAATCATCTTCCTTACCGTTGCGTTCATCCTTCAGGCGAATGCGTACGCCATTGTTGAGAAAACTCAGCTCTCGCAAGCGTTTGCTCAGGATCTCGTAGTGAAAATCACTGTTCTCCTTGAAGATCTCTGAATCCGGAAGAAAGTGCACCTCCGTCCCGCGTTTATCCGTCTCGCCGATGACCCTCATGGGCGAGACTTCAATGCCATCAAGATGTTCGACCAGGCGGTTTTGCACTACACCGCGGCAAAACTCCATGGTGTGCACCTTGCCTTCGCGTCGAATAATGAGTCGGAGCATGCGCGAAAGTGCGTTGACACAGCTCACCCCAACCCCGTGCAAGCCCCCTGAGACTTTGTAGCTGTTCTGATTAAACTTACCGCCAGCGTGCAGCTCCGTCAGGGCGATTTCAGCCGCCGACCGCCTGGGCTCGTGCTTGTCGTCCATCTTGATGCCCGTGGGAATGCCGCGCCCGTTGTCGACGACACCGATGGAGTTGTCGGTGTGTATGGTGACCACGATGTCATCACAATGCCCGGCCAAGGCCTCGTCGATAGAGTTGTCCACCACCTCAAAAACTAAGTGATGCAGACCCGTTCCATCGGAGGTGTCTCCGATGTACATGCCCGGACGCTTACGCACAGCCTCCAAGCCTTCAAGAATTTGGATCGCCGACTCACCATACGCTTGTGACGCATCCAGTGAAGACAAAGCCGTTGTGGAGTCAACCGGGCTTGAAATGGAAGAAGAATCTTCGGGCTGTGAGCTAAGGGTCATGAGTAAAAGACGATCTCTTTAGAACGAACAAACCCGCGGCAAGCCGCGGGCTAGCACAAGGGCTACGGTCAGTCAGGTCATATGCGCATGGGCATGACCACGTACTTGAAGTTCTTATCCTCGGGAATGGTAAGAAGAGCCGAATTGTTGGAGTCGGCCAGTTCAATCTTGACCATGTCCTGGCTCATGTTGCCAAGTACATCGATCAGGTAGGTCACATTAAAACCAATCTCTATGCTGTCGCCGTTGTAGTCAATATCCAATTCATCGACCGCCTCTTCCTGCTCCGC
>Ga0194115_10000935_pt1 | contig 39603 bp, 85 predicted proteins | sample TA2MahsurfametaG_3_FD_148656 | JGI IMG/M metagenome (GOLD analysis project Ga0194115, IMG submission 148656) | Freshwater microbial communities from Lake Tanganyika, Tanzania - TA2015002 Mahale S4 surface | ecosystem: Environmental > Aquatic > Freshwater > Lake | place: Tanzania: Lake... | reverse complement strand
CACTCCCTCACTCACTCACCCACCCCACTACTCCACCCACTCGTCACCCGTCGCTACCCGTCGCTACCCACCCACCCCACTCACCCACTCGTCGGTCGTCGCTACCTGTCGTCACTCGTCGTCGTCACTCGTCGTCACCCCTCGTCACTCGTCGTCACTCGTCGTCACCCCTCGTCACTCGTCGCCACTCGTCGTCCCTCGTCGCCACTCGTCGTCGCAAGTGCCTACGGGTAGCCCACGGGTAGCCACCCCGTACATACGAAAGGGGCAGGGTAGTTGCCACCACACAACTGCCCTGCCCCTCATTAGCCGAACAAACGACAATAGGGTATCGTCTAGTCGGACACCATTACATAATCACGCTTCCAGCAAACTCCCTCAATGAGTCGTAGTTCGGAGTCATCTTCTCGCCACGCCCCAACCGTCGCAAGGCATCAAGTGCCCTCTCAACATCAGGCACAAGGATAATGCGGTGACGCTTGACGAACTCGTAGCACACCTTAGCCAGCAGGGGGTGAGTGCGATCTCTGTATCCCGTGACCTGACCATCGCACACCCACACAATAGGTGCGGTGGGGTGGCGACGATTATCAACAGCCCACTTCAGGGCTGGCAAGTCCACTCCGTTGGCACACCCGTAAAATGGCAGACCATCGGTGAGGTTCGCCATACGACCACGCTCCGACAGAATCCACGCATTGGGGCGAACGGGGACACCTTCATCGTCCCTCTCCCAACTCGTAACGGTGTAGGCGAGAACCGTCGCACCGTGCGACACCTCGGTTAGTTGCCGTACTTCCTGCTCGTCAAGGTGCATGGAACCCGAACAGTCAATGACGACAGCCCCACCCTTGCCACGGATAACACGGTCAAACACTCGCTTGTGAGGGTCGGTCATTAGACGATGAAGGCGACGAGGGTGACGACCGCTGTTGGACGCAACACGCTTCTTACCAATAGCACCCGTTACGGCGATGGGGGTCGGGAGTTTCTGAACCGCAAGAGGGAACCACGGTGGCACGGAATCGCCCGACGAAATGGTGATGCCCTTATGAGGGGACTCAGTATCGTTGCTGGTGGGAGAGGCTTCGCCCTTACGGGGGCGACCACGCCCACGCTTCTTAGGCTCTATGTCGGGTACATCAGAACCGTCACCCTCAGAATCCCCACCATCTCCCTCGCCACTTCCCTTCGGGGAGTCCTCAGGCTTCGGTTCGGGGGGCTTGACGGAACACAAACGGTCACACCATTCGGCAAGGCGTTCGGTGAACTCAAACCCTCGGGCAACTCCGTACTCGTTCAGAGAGGTGGTGGCGATGTTGCGAGCCTTCCGTGCTTCACGGTTCGCTCGCTTCACAACATCGTCAATGACCTTACCCCAAACAGGCTTGTGCTTCCTCAGGGCTTTCATCATCTCCTTGTAGCCACCCGTATTAGCGGTAGCCATAGCGAGGTGAACAATACCGTCCCAGTCGCCCATCGCAACCATTCGTTCGGTCGCCAAACGCTCGCTTCCGTCCAGCAGAACCCCCGTATCAAACCCTGCCCTCTTGACGAGATAGTTCACACGGTATTCCTCGCAAGAACGGAGACTCCCTTCGGTGGCAATGCCACGCTCCAACCAAGGCGTGAGGTCTAGCGGAGACACCTTGGCGTGAGTCATTTCGTGCGCTCGCACAACACGGGCAGTTGGGTGGTCGTGTTGCGGTGCGATCATCACCTTGGCGACGACGCTGGTGACGGGGACACCCCGTGAGATAGCACAGTCCTCAACCGTCCACGCACCCGTGGTGTCGTTGTCTTTACGGGAAAGTGCTTCGGGGAGTGGACGATGAGTAGTGGTGGGACTCATCACGGTCACTTCATTCCGTCAATACGCAGAGCGTCGGTGATGGACTCCGCACGGTTGCCAAAGATTATCTGCGAGGCTTCCTCAACGCCCAGCGACGAACGCAACTTATCAAAGGCGTAGAACGAGCGGAGAGAGACACGCTCGGCTCCACCGTCAGCAAGACGACTCGCCATGCCACGCAAGTCGGGCGAGAGCAAGGCAAGAGCGTCGGGGTGCGGTTCGTTGATACGGATACGCACGGGGAAGCGGTCCAGCAGAGCGTCGGGTAGTTCCCTCATGTCCTCCACGTTGGTGGTCATCACGGCAGAGAAACCGGCGAGGGGGCGATGAATGTTGCCAGTCTCGGGGTGTTCCCAAGACGCAGACTCGGGCGAGTCCAAGAACGCCAGCAGGGTAGCGAACACATCGCCACTCGCCTTGTCCACTTCGTCGGCAACGAGGCGACCCCCCGTAACGCCGTTGCCAGCCCATGCTTTCAGGGCAGAACCGGCGACCCAAGAAAAACCGCCGTTCCTGTCGGGCATAAACGAACCGCACACATCAGCGGTGGTCATGTCCTCCGTACAGACGAGGCGGTGCGAACCGCCGTGAGTGTTGCCGTAGGTGAGTCCTGCGAACGTCTTGCCGGTCCCTGGGGGTCCGAACAAGATCACACGGTCAATACCGCTGGACAGAACCTTGTCTAACTTGTCCCAGCAACGGGGAATGGTGGTGGTCATTTGTGTTTCACTTTCTAGTAGGTAGTGGTTTGGTTGCGACCCTTACGGGTGTCCTTATCAGGGTAGGGGTAGGTTCACCGAAAACCAACCTCGGACACCAATAAAATCCGAAATCTTATTTATCGGCTTCCGCACGGCGTTGGGCGACGTTGCGACACTCGTACAGCCCACGCTTGATCTTGTGGAAATAGGGATTGCCGTCAATGAACTTCAGGGTCGTCTGATACGAGAAGCCCGACTGCTCAACCAACTGGTCGGTCGTGAACTGCTCGGAGTCGTGGTCGCTTGCCCACTGCTCAAACGCCTTGTATTGGTCGGCACGGGAAACCTTACGGGTGTCATCAAACTGAACGGTCGGCATAATCTTGGCAACAATGGACAATGGGATCATGTATCGGCTCAATAGCTCCCTATTGACCTCTCCCCCGTATTTGGCAATGACTTCCCACGCACGGACAGTTGCGGAGACTTCAAGCACTAGGTCGAAAGGGACGTGGGTGAAACCACCGTACTTGTCGGCAAGTTTCCGTAGTTCTGTCTTGTAGTAGGTGTTGGCTTCTGCGGGAGTCATGGGTTCATCATAGGGTAGGTATCCACGAATACCAACCTGCTTTGCTATTATTGTTGTAATCAAAGTCACATAAGGTGGTAGTCAGATGCGTAAACTAACTCCCGAGGAACGAGCCGCTAAGAAGGCTTCGCAGAAACATAGTCACACCGATGAGCGTGGACACGAACAAGCACCAGTTGTAGAAGTCGTCGCACCCGTTGAGGAAGTCCCAGCCGACGAGGAACTATCCGAGGAAGCCCCAGCCGACGATAAGCCCAAGCGGAAGTACGCTAAGAAGTCTGCCGACGCTGAGGAAGCCACCGAGGAAGCCTGAGTCGCCTACGGGTGACTACACGCCGGGAAGAGGAAACTGGAACGACTGACCAACAAGTCCCTTATCTCGTAGCGTATTCCACACCACGTCCCCGCAGGACTCCCTCACATCGGTGTTCCAGTCGTTGTGGTCTTCCCACGCACTGTCCCACTCGTCGCTTCCATACTCTGCCCCCTCAATCGCTTCGTCAATCTTGATGCGACGCTGACGCAGTTCATCGGGCAGGTTCTCGCCGTCGGGTAGGTCGTACCCATAGCCAGCGACCAGTACGCCGTCCTTGTACGCCTCGCAACAGGCGAACGAACCGCCTTCTTCGTCGGAAGTGACGCTGAACAACAGGGTCGGAAACTGCTTACTGATTTCACGAATGAGTCCGCCACAGGGTGACCACGCAGTCTTGTAGAAGGCGTCAATAATGCTCTCGCCTTCATTCCCCCCATTGAGTGGAAAGTCGTTGAGTTCCCAGTCCTCAATGTCGGGTCGCCACTTCGTTCCCCAGTTGGCAATAGACCAGTCGTACCAAGTCTTGTATCCGTACTTCGCCATGTTCGCTTCGTACTTCTCCACCAACGCCAACTGCTCAGGGGTGGCATCGTCGGACGAAAACCACACATCTTCAATGCGGAGTTCGTCGGGGACGGGGAACAGGACACTCAGGTCGTAGCCATCCACTTCGTCGTCGTTGTAGTTCTTGACCTTACAGGAAATCGCTTTGGTCAGTCGTTCCAGTTCGGAACGCTCGCCGTGGACGCTCATGCTGTTGTAGCACCAGTTCGGCATAGTAACTCCTCTTGTTAGTAAGTGTTGGGTGTGTATGGGAGCCTATGTGCCGTGGAACAGCCAACAAACCGAACCACGGCACACGGGCAAATCAGCGAGTCTTGCTCGCAGTCTTGGTTGCCTTGGTCTTGGCGATGGTCTTGGTCGTCTTGGACGGAATGACACGCTTGGTCTTGGCATTGGTCTTGCTCAACCACATGAAATAGACACGCATCGTCTTGCGGTCAGCATTCATACGGGTAGCGATGCGGAGGTTCGGGAACTCCTTGGCAATCTGATAAAAGTACGTGGGGGACTTCGCGTTGCGAGAGTAGATAGCCCAGCGGTCGGGTGACTTGGACAGTTTGTTCACATACGCCCTCATCTGCGACGCACGGGTTCCACTTCTCTGAGCCGTAGTCGGCTCCTCAAACACAATCCTCTTGGTCATTTGTCTTTCTTTCTGTCGGTGGCTTACGCCGTTTATTTGTCTCTATGGCACTTATGCCGTAGGAGAGGTGGGAGAGATGACGGAGGTGAATACCACATTGCGGTAGTCAATCCACCTGCTTCCTTCCCCAGCGATGGGGGTGACGCATAGGTCAAAACGACCGTATGCCTGACGGGTATCGGTAATCCTCACACGGACACGGATACCGTTCACGTCCACATAGCCTTCGGAGTTGCGATAGGCGGTGTGGTCAATGTTGCCGTCAGGCAATCGCAGTAGCGGTTCAGCATTAGTCATCATTGTTCTTTCTTTTATCATCGTAGGGGTAGTTATTCCGAATCACAACCTGTTATCCGATTTTTCTCGTTCAGCCAGCAAGGTCTCGCCATTCTTCCCAAGTGTGGTGAATCGTGTGCGTCAGGTCGCCGTCATTGTGGTAGTCAAGCGACAGCCCATCACTGGTGATGCGAACGATACAAGTGAGTTGGTCTGTCCACGATGTTCCGATGAGTCCTTCGTACGTCTTGGTAAGTGTTGCTATGACCTCAATGGGTTCGCTCACGGCACAGTCAAAGTCAATCTGTTTCACGGGCAACCCTCTTTCTCTCTATCTTCTCTAGCACGAACTCCGCCCATAGGATTACTTCCAGCATCACAGCTTCGCTGAAATCGGTAACGTCCTCATCTTCGGACGAAACATACTCATTCACAGCATCAACTAGGCAGTTGTGAACAATCCGATACTCGGACTGACCCATCTCATCAGGGTCGGGTAGAAGCGAATACAGTTTGCGGCGATTCATCAGTAATACAGCACTTGCCTTTCCCACCCGTCGGGCATCGTCAGGTTTGCGCCGGGTTTGATTTCGCTACTCGGTGGCTTTTTGCCTTGGAAACGTGTCTTGTTCATCAGCAACTCGCCATTCCGCAGAACAGCCACTCGTTGTCGCCCATCTTGATAGCGACCGCTTCGTCCCACTTATTATCAAACTGCTCGCACATACGCTCCCACACCCGTCGCCCCATCTTGGTTGCGAAGAACAGGGCATCGGCACGGCTATCGGCTTCACGCTGACGCTGGCTTGCGACATACGCATCTCGGTCGCTCTCTCGCACCCAAGACGGAATCGTCACCTCAACATCTTCGGGGGTGGTGAATGGGTCTTGCTCAGTCTGCTCACGCCAGTCCTTGCTCCACGACCAGCGATTGCTCTGATACCAATAGATAGCGTTCGCCAAACGGTCGTTCGCTGACTGGCTCACCTTCACGGAGACAACGCCACCACGGGTGACTTGCTCCCTCTCATCATCTCGGGCGGGCAGTTCTGCCAACGGAACGGAGAACTCAATGAAGCCCGACTTCTCGGCAATCGTTCCGGAGTAGCCACCGTGTCCGTTCCAGTAGTAAGCGTCGTCCACGGCTGACTTGTACGCCTCTCGCACGGTCTTACCCGTGGCGGTGGTGAAGAAACTTGTTGCTCCCATCAGCGTGTCTCTTCCGCTCGCAAGCGACGGACGAGTTCCTGTGCTTGCGACCCACGACCAAAGAAGTCGTTGTCGGAGTCAATCCCCAACGCACCGCAGAGCCAGTAGAGGAACGAGAGGTTGTAGACACCCTCAATCTTATCCACGGGGTTGCCCTCGGCATCAAAGATGGTGGACTTCGGGTTGGAGTAGTCAGATTCTAGTGTCTGAATGAGGTTCGCCCCACGCAGTTCGTCCTCGGAGAAGTGCGGTGAGTAATACTTAGGAGAGAAGATGGTGTGTCCGTCTCCGACGATGATGCCGTTGGCGAGAGCATCTTTGGTTCGTTGTATTAGCGTTGTGTTCATAGTGTGTGTTTGTTTCCTTTTCTTCCTCGTGTCAAGTGATTTGTTCGGATTTTATTCAGAATGTCTTTCGGCAAATCGTTCAGCCTCAAGAACGCACTGTCCGTGGGCATACCCATCGGCGTAGCGAGTCGGACGAGTCCCGTCGCCTTTGCCACGCATCGGCTCACCACACTCACCGCACGACTCGTCGTAGTGCCAATCGGCAGGCTCCCGAATAAATCCGATGGTGACGAAATCACCGTACTCAGTGCGACCGTCAATGGTCATCGGGTAGGCGGTGACACGGGTGGGTTCGTCGTACTGCCCACTCCCCAGTTCGTCGGAGTTCCAAATGTTGATGTCCCATTCGTCGTTGTAGGCACCCCACCAGTCGCCCCCGTATTCGGACTTAGGCATGGTGTCCAGTTGAGTTTGCGCCCAAATCAGAATGTCTTGCTTCATCTGCTCGTTCATAGTTTCACCGTACAGCCTTGTCCCTGTAACGACAACCTCAATCAAGAAGTTTCCTTACTCCACGACAATCCCTGCGTCAGTCCCTCAATCACGGACACACGGAATGTCGTCCACAGATCGTCGTCATCCATAATGTAGGACGCAACGCTGTTCAGTTCGTCATCAGTAGCAACACCGACGCACCACTCCAAGGCTTCACGACGAGTTGGCTCGCTGTCGTACGCACCCATCTCCAGCAGTTCATTGGCTTCGTCACGGAGCGATGACGGGGAGAACGACATGGAGTTTCGCCACGACAGATCGGTCGTGCTGATCGGTTCGCCATTTGCCTCAGCGAGTTCACAAACACGATTGTCGTCAAAGTAGTCGTCGCCTCCGTGTTCGTTCATTTCGGCAATAGCATCATCGGGCACATCAACAATGACGCATTCGCCAGCGTCAATGACGGTTCCCGTCCCAAGGTGGACGATGTATCTCATTAGTAAGCCTCTCAGTTGTAGTGTATGGTAGCGATGTGGTTTAGACGGAGGGAAACGGTCGCCCACGCATTGAGTCCGCTCGCATTGGTCAGGGTGACGGTTCCATCTTCGTTCACTGAGGCGAACTCTCCCTCGTAGATAGAGCCGTCCTCCGTGCTTACCACCACCGTGAAGGTGATGAGTGATCGCAACACGGGTGAGTCGTGCCACTCTCCACCATCAGAATGATGGGTGATAACGAATGGGGCAGTATCGGGGTGTGCGGTCACACGGTCACTGTACGGGCTTGTCTTTGTAATAACAACCTGTATGACCGATTTCTTTACAGAAGTATGTGACTTATGCCACAAATAAGATAGACGAGACGGGTTGGTTCTATGCCCAATGACCGATACCGTATGAGAAATGGTGAACATCAACCGTGAAATCAAGAGAGAGCTAGCCTCGCATAGGCGAACCAAAGGAACGATCAAAGCGACACCACTGTCTCAATCTATGGGAGAGGGTCGCCTCCGAACCCTCGCATACTGTCGGTTGCTCGTTGCGACCATTGAGCCAGACTGTACCTGTGAGCAATGCGAGGATCGGCGTAGCAACATTGCCGAGATGCTTGGCTGGATGGGTTACTAGAAATCTAGCCCTACGGGTTGTGATTACAGCACTAAGCCCGTATGGTGAAACCACACCACCTACTACAAAGGGAGAACGACATGGGCATGGACGTAATGGGCAAGAATGCCACCTCAAAGAAAGGCGAATACTTCCGCAACAATGTGTGGTGGTGGCGACCCCTGTGGAACTACTGCGAGGAACTTCACGGAGAGATTGTAAGTCAGGTGGAGTACGGACACTCCAACGACGGCGACGGTCTTGACGCAGACGACGCACGGATGCTGGGCGAGGCTCTCCTTGCCGACATTGAGAGTGGCGTGACTGCCGAATACCATGAGCAGTACCGCAAGTATTTGTCCGAACTGCCCATGAAGGACTGCGAATACTGCGGTGCTACGGGTATCCGCACGGACGCAGTTGGCGTGGAACACGGTATGCCGACGCAGGAACTTGAGCCTGAAGTGGCAATCCTCGTTGGACGTACGCACGGATACTGTAACGGTTGTCGTGGAGAGGGCAGGGTGGAACACTTCCTCACTAACTACGACTTCAGCGTGGACAATGTGCGAGAGTTCGCAGAGTTCCTGTTGGACTGCGGTGGATTTGAGATTTGGTGATGACCACCTACAACCACGCTTATTCGCTGGGCGTTGCCGTCGCTGGCTCGCAGTACGAGAACCCCGACGAATGCCTACGCAACGAGCCGATGCTCGTCATCAAGGCGTTGCTCTTGCGTATCTTAGAGATGACCGAGAACGGTCAGGAGATGATGGAAGCCTTAGAAGCATTTGATACCTACGAGGAATCAGCGTGAAACCGGAAATCAAGAGGAAGGTGAAATAATCCCATTATGAGGTTGTCTTATTTCATTTCGTCCGATACCCTACTTTCTATGACTACTACCAAAGACAAGACGGCTGAGTACGGCAGGCGTATCGCCTACATCAACAAAGAGTTTGGCTCGCTGAAAGGCAAGACCATTGCCCTGATTCGTCCCCTTACCGAAGCCGAGTGCCGACAGTTTGGTTGGGAATACGAGAACAGCGATGACGCTATGGCGATGTTCTTCACCGATGGAACGGTGATTATTCCGTCTGCCGACCCCGAGGGTAATGGGGCTGGATTTCTGTTCGTCATTCCGAGCGAGGAGACTGAGTAATGGGAGACAGGGGAAACATCGGTATTCGGCAACCCAATGAGGATGCTATTATCTATCTCTACACACACTGGGAGGGGAGTTACATTTGCTCCACTCTCGCTATTGGTCTTGCGAAATGCCGTGAGGCTGGTCGTCTTGACGACCCCTCCTACGCAACTCGCATCATCTTTGACACGCTTACGACTCGCTACGCCGATGGGTATGCCCACGCTGGACTTGACGGACGAACCACTGGATACGGTATTGCCGTGAACTACCCACCGGATAACCAGCATGAAATCCCTTATGTGAACTGGCAAACACACGGCACGGAACCGCACATTGAGTATGGGTGCGGACGATTCAGTGTGGAGGCATTTATCACCGCATACACCCCAACTCCATTGGAGGAGGCAAAGCCATGAATACCCTACCCCCTACCCCCCCTACCCCTCTCTACCCCCTACACTCGTCCCTCTCCCAACTCGTAATCATCCACGACACGATTACCCATTACAGAAACGAGTTTGTTCTTGGTCTGATGGAATGGCGTTCGGGTGTGGGTATGACGTTTGGTGACGACCCCGAGAGTGGGGCTTCTATGGCTTACGATTTGGGGCGGTCGTTGGGCGAGGCTCTGAGTCTCCCATGGGACGAGGCTTACTGCGACCACATCTACGATTCGTACTGCGTAAAGTGCGGTATTGACTCTGACGAGGAGCAAGAATGAGCAAGTCAATGATTTGTTCTATCTGCGGTGAGGAAACCCACGACGATACCAGTACGCTATTTGATGTGTTCACGCTTGCTGGCGTGACTCAGGAGCGTCGTTGCTTTGATTGTGGCTCTCCCGAAGGAGATGATTACTAATGGGTGCTGATTGGGTTGGTTTCGTTGTCCCCATCTCTCGTCCACGAGAAGAGGCGTTGGCGTTGCTAGATGCGATGCCTTTCCATGAGATTCTCCGTCGCAATCACGACAATCATACGGTTCTTTCTATGAACATTGAGGACGGCGACTACGAAATACCGAACCTGACCGATGAGGGCGAGGAATACGATCTTGACGAAGCCGAAGTTCGTGACCGTTGCCGTGAAGCCGTGAACATCGCCTACGACTGTTCTCAGGGAGAGTATCGGTTGGCGAGTTGGGCGAAGCACGGTGAAGCGCTCTTTGCCATTGCTGGCGGTGCCTCGTGGGGCGATACGCCCGAGTATGTTGATGACCTCTGTATTGCCTATGTCCTTGGGGTGACCTATGACGAGAGCAAGGAACTGAAATGGGTGGACAAGTGAAGTATTTAGCCTCGCTCCCTACCGACAACCTCCTGACCCTCGCACTCAATCTCAAAGCACAACAACTGTTAGACAGTTGGCTTGATACCTACGGCGACGAGCAGGGGGTAGCCCTTCCCTCGCTTGCCGAGGAAGAGTTGCTGGCTGAACTTGACCGAACATACGGCACAAGGCATTTGGAAGAAGCACAGTCATACTACGCAACTGAAATGGGTGGACAAGCATGAAGGTATCTGAACTCATCAAGCAACTGAGCGACCTCAACCCCGACGAGGAGGTGTTTGCCCCTGTTTATCACAAGGGGATGTTCTCCGACCCCGATGGGCTGGAACTGTCCACGGAGGCGTGGAATGGCGTTGCCGACTTGTTCTACAAGCAGTACGACGACTCCGACCTGTGGTCGGCTATCTCCGATGAATGTATCAACGCAAGCGAGGACGCATGACCATCCGAGTCTTTGAGTCTAATCCCACTTACGACGAGTGGTGCGAAGCGAATGGGCTTGACCCCGACGACGACGAAACCTACAATGCCTACTGCGAATGGAGAGCGAACCGATGAGCCTGCCCGAGAGAGTCAATGTGATGCGAGTCATTTCGTATGATGTGGCGACCATTGTGGAACAAATCAAGTCCGACCGAGACTCCGATGCCCCCATCACGATTGACGATGTTATGGAACGAGTTGAATCGTATGTAGAAGACGATTTCGCTGGAATGAAACTGAAGGAACTTACTTTCCAAGATGAGAATGGCAACGAAATCACCGATTACGAGGAGTACGAATGACCGACCGACCCCAAGACTATGATTATTGGTATCGGGCTATGGAAGGAAGGCAAATGAGGAAGGCTTCCGATGAGTCTCGGACTGAGGCGGAGCAGGGGTGGTACGAGATGGACATGGCGGAGCGCGAAAGCGAGATACTCATGCTCCGATCAGGTCTTTATGGGGGCAAACCCCTCACCCTTGAGGAAGTGGGCGAACACTTCAATGTCACCCGCGAACACATCCGTCAGATGGAAGCGCGCATGTTGAGCAAGTGGATCCACCCTTCATCCTTTGAACACTAGAACGGCAATGAAATCACCGAAGGAACTAGCCAAGAGAAAGACAAGAAAGACAGTATGAGTATCAAGCACTACGCACACCTCCACGCCCTCATCGGCAAGCGAGTCCAACTGAGGTACACCAACGACCCGTACACGGAACTCCGACAGGGGGACGAGGGCGTGGTCTCGTTCGTGGACGACACGGGAACGGTGTCCGTCAAGTGGGACAGTGGCTCATTGCTTGGACTCAATGCTGAGTTTGGCGACCGTTGGGAGGTTATTTCGTGAACGACGAGTCTATTTCGGAAGCATTTGACCTAGCAATAGACTATCGTCTTATTGCTGGCGAACTCTACACGGCGCTCATCGACATTGTGACCGCTAAGGGCTGTAAGTGTGTTCTTGCTCCAGAACTGACTGAATGGTATGAGGGTATGGCTGAAATGACGAGTACGTCTGCCCGTCTTCAGTACGCAAAGAACAACCCTGTTCCCGATGTGGAACAGAGTGTTATTCGGGTGTGTAAGGCTTGCTCCGCTATGGAAAACTATCAGTCACTTATTGGGGACGAGGCAGTGATGTTGGAGAAGTCAAAGTACCTCAATGACCCAGAAGTGATGCCTGCGGAAATACGCTCTATTCTGGACGAAGAACTAGGACACATCAACCCCGAAAAGTTGATGAAAGCCTTTATGGGCTACTCAGACGATGAAGATGTTATCCGAGCCATTGAGACCGCCTCAGAGCGAACGAATAAGTACCTGCGTGACAACGATAACACGCCAGACTAAAAAGTTATTCGCTCAGGTTGTCGTTTAGATAATCTGACCCTATTATCCACAAGCAAGTCCTCACAAGAGGCAAACAGAAAGATACAGAACAATGGAAGAGATTATCCCAGTGTCTAACCCCCCGACCCCGAGGGTTGCGACCACAGGAGCGCCAATCGCAAGCCGAGTTGGAAGCACGGGTCGCAAAGGCAACCCGAACCGATACGCATACACGGTTGGGCGTGTTCAGAAGATGGTTCGTGAACTGGTCAAGACTCCGAACCAATGGTTCCTCGCTCGCAAGGACGCAACCAATCGTTCGTCGCTGGCTCCGACCCTGAGTAAGTACCCTCAAATCCACGTCGCTACCCGTAAAACAGCGCCTAAGACCTACAACATCTATGTTTGCTATGTCCCCAACGAAGATGGAGGCATGGACAACATTCTTGCCGATGACATTGCGTCGTGGGCTGTTCGTGAGCAGTTGAGTGTTGAGCGTATGATTGACCAAAAGAATCGTAAGGAAAATCGGGTCAAGCGACAGGCTTTGGTTCCTGTGTTGTCAAGCGACCTTCCTATCCCCATCATTTCTGTCTGAGATGAAGCGACTTCTGCCAATCGTGCTACTTGCTGGGTGTTCCGTTGGTATTTCGGGAGGGGAGACAAGTACGCTTGCCCCTCTCCCGACCACGGGCGTTCCTGTGATTGACACCATTCCGTCAGAGGAAATGCTTTATTCGCCCAAAGAGTTTGCCTTCTTTGATGATGTTGTCTACATCTATGGCGGTACGCCAGCATTGAGTGACGACACGCAACTGGAATACGCTGAACTTTGGTGCCAGTTGATGGAAGATGGTATGGCTGATACGGACGTTGTTGAGCGGATCAACGAAGGTGGCACGGACAATGAAGACCGAGCAACGCATTTCGCTATCGTGTTGGCTGGTATCGGCAATCTGTGTCGGTCGCAGTCGGATAAGGCTGAATACATCGCACTAAACGCCCCACTCCCCTAGTCCTTTCCACCACCGTAAGTCCTTGCAAGAGGCAAACAGAAAGACACAGAACAGTGGAGCAGATTGCCTGAACTCGTGAGGGCGTGGTGTGGTGGACTGGGAAACCAGTTCCTCACCCCCCCCTCCAACATTTCTAGTGCTATGTATGACTTTGTGCTGGAACAAGAACTTTCCGAAGAAAGTTTATCTGACGGGTTGGAATAGCCCACATTGGCAGATACGGTAGTACCCAACACAAGGACACCCGAAAGGATTACTGTAATGGGACTTGACCAATACCTACACGCAAAGCAATACAACTCCAACTGCGAGTGGCGACCCGACGAGGAGAGGCAACTGTTCTCTGCCCTTGCCAAACTCGCCAATGTGGACGAGTTCATGGCTGACCACTTGCCGTCCATCACGCTGGAAGTGAATGTGGGCTACTGGCGTAAGCAGAACGCTATCCACAACTGGTTCGTTCAGAACTGCCAAGACGGGAATGACGACTGCCAGCAGGTGCATGTCTCCCGTGAGCAGTTGGAAGAACTGCGAGATACCTGTCGTAAGGTTCTCGCCAACCCCGAACTGGCAGGCGAACTGTTGCCCACCGCCGAGGGGTTTTTCTTCGGAAGCACGGACTACGACGACTGGTACACAGAGGGTCTGACCTACACGGCAGACAGGGTTGATAAGTTGCTCACCATGACCGACGACTGGTACTTCTACTATCAGGCGTCGTGGTGACTAGCGTCACTTACAGCAGGTTGTAAATACAAAGAGAAAGCGATACCGTACACACCATGACCATCACCGAAACCACCTACAACTGTGCCACCGCTGAACTGACGGTTGGCATGACTCTCCCGTGGGGAGAAACCGTCGTCGCTCTCCGCAAGATGGGCGACTACCGCCTCTGCGAGGACGGGGGCTACAACTACCACCTGTGGTATGCCGTCTGCGTTCGTGAGGGCAAGATTGGGCGTACTTCCGTGAGGCACAAGAACTTCCACGACTACGCCGTTCGCATTATCTCTGCCCTGCCACACGGGTGGCAGGCTGGCAATGGCGACTACTTCCACAACATCTACGACGCTCTCAACAAGATTGGAATGGGACAATGACCACTATTAGCCAAATCGCCAAGACGATTGACGCACTCGTCCAGCGTGAACTGGACGACCCGTTTGAGATGGAACCTCGCCTGTATGGTTGCCACCCCGATGGTGCGTATCTAATGAACACCGACCCAGACCCCTATGACCTCCTGTGGTCGTGTAAAAAGCCCGAAAAAGTGACCGCTGTTGCTATGGTCGTTACGGGTTGGGCGGCTCCTATTGACGAGAGTGACGAGTATCTAGATCGTCCCAGCCATAGCCCTGACCGTATCCGTGTTCGTATGGTCGTATGTATCGGTCTTGACGGTTTTGCGACCGTCATGCGTCGTGCCGACCAGCCTGACGACATTGAGGACTTGACTGATGAGGGTGAGGGAGTGTTGCGTGACGCTCTGGAAGCGTGGTGGTCGCTGTGAAGCGTATCTACTTGACGCAGACCTACGAACTCACCATAACGGTGGACGTTGATGTCCCCGACGACTACACGGTGGACGACATGATGAACGCCCTCACCGACTTCCCCATCAACGCCACCGTACAGTCATTGTGGTCAGGCGAGAGTGCCTACGAGGACTTGTCCGGCATCACGGTGGGCGACGACCTGTGCGTGGACTCGCTCGTTTCGCTCAACGGCGTGGGTGCGACCATCATCACCGACGAAAACGGTGACATCATCAACCAATCAGTCTGAAAGGACAACAATGTTTCGTGAACCAATCGACGAGCCGGAGACCCCCGACCGTGGGACTGCGTTCCGTCTGCCGAGCGACCTAGAGAAACTCATCACGCACCTGTATTCCTTGGAGAAGCAGTACGGCATTGTCGTTACCATAGTAACCCGTGGCGACATTGAGGACGCATGGCGTGAGGGACACTTCGCTGACGGCGACGACGCACCGCCTTTCACCGATGAGATGTGGGACAAGTTCCAAGACACATGGGCTTGGCGTAAGGGCTTGTCTGAAGCGATGTGGGACGGCGTGTGGGAAACCATCAACAACGGCATTGACGACATGAAAGAAATGTTGTGAGAACGGCGTGAACGTGGTAGAAATAATCAAACTTACAAGGTCTGAGGCTACTAGGTTGTAGCATCGGCACACGGCTGTAGGGGCAATGCGAAGAGTGTAGACGCGAACACTCCGAGTAGACCCGATTAGGTGGACTCCACATAATGTCCCAGCCTGACTGCCGAGGGGGGTTCGATTCCTCTCCAGACCACTCGCAGGACTGTGCGTCATTGTCCCCCGTTGTCTATTAGGCAGTAGAATCTTTAGGGATTATCCTTGCCGTGAGGTTGTGGTTGTCGCATAACGGCGATACAGTAGCACCTATGACCGAGACGAAACTGAATCCCGAACAGCAGACCGAGATCATTTCCATCGCCCAGCACAAGTTGGACTCCACCGCATACAGACAGCAGGACAGCCTGTGGTTCCCCTACGACGAATACATGGTGGAGGTGTGGTGGGAGCATTACTGCTACTACGTCACCATCTACAGGGAGTCCAGCGTCGGCGTGTCGCAGGTCTGTGGTTTGGGGCGGTTGTTCCACGCCAAACAACGTGAAGATTGGAAGGAGTTTGTGCGGTAATGCCGAAAAAGCCGACAATGAATAAACGTCGCCTTCCAGCCAAGTGGCGCAGGGGTCGTGTGCGTACGATGGATCAAGTCTTGCGCCGGTATCAGAGTGATACCGAAAATGTGTTATGGAAGGAAAGCGACGAAACGAACTTAGCTGACATGCTGGCCGACCTAATGATTTGGGCCGTGCAGTCAGGCGTCAGTTTTGGGTGCGCCCTTGAGCGGGCGCATCGCCTTGCCGAAATTGAGTTGAGTGGGGCAGTGGACTCATAATCCCTAGGTCGCAGGTTCGATTCCTGCTCGTCCCACTCCACATTGTTGCCTCTCGTTGTCTATGATGACCATAACGAAAGGGGTTCTCATGGACTATGGTCGTCGTTCGTGTTGTATCTGCTCATACGACGTTGATACGAAATCAAATAACGCAATCATGTTGATAACAGCATGGGTCAAGAGCAATGGCAAGACAGTAGTGCGGATGGAGCGGCATGAATACAAATTCGCTCATTCTTACTGCCTTGAGGCTACGCCAAATACCGAACAGTTGGGCTTATTCTAGGGTTCTGCTGATAGGATTGGACTATGGTAGAAACACCCGATAAGCCCGAGAATGACAAGCCCAAAGAGGAGAAACCGCCTCGTCCCCGTATGCTTAGTAGGGGATTTGGGCATCGGCGTTGTTGCGGTAAATAAGATACGCCTGACGGGTTGATTTCAACGTTCTCTCGGTGTATCGTGTCCCGAGAACACGGGAGAAATAATGAGTATTACCCTTTCGGTAGACGCAGTTGTTCTGTGCGTTGCCCTCGTCGTATCCGTTGGTGGTGGACTTGCCATCAAGTGGTGCAAGAGGGACGAAAAGAAGTGACTGACGACCTTATCCGCTCCCACTTCCGCTACATCGACGCAAATAACAACGATGATTTACTCACCACAGGAGAGACCGTGCCGACACGCCAACAAATCAGCGAATACCTTGAGGAAATAGACGAGTCCACGTTGCTGATGGACGGTTTCGAGGACGCCTTCATTGGCTTCTCTCGTCGGATCAACGATCCGCTACTCGCCGTTTATTCGTGGGAGAAGATGGTTGAGGTGTTGATGAGGCGTGACGGTATGACCTACGACGACGCAACTGAATACATTGACTTCAACTGTATCGGCGCATGGGTTGGCGAGCAGACACCCATCATCGTGATGCCAATTTCGTGATGAACAGCGATACCCAATACTCCCTGTATCCCATTATTATTCGGGAAAGCCGTTATGGTGGGCTTTACGAAGGTGGTCGCTGGTTTGCTACAGCAAGGTGTGCGGAAACTCCCGAGCAGGCGATTGGTAATGACGCTGAGGCAATGAGTTTCTGGAACTCGCCCGATGCTTTCTTGATAGGTGTTGGAGACACGCCCAATGACGCTCTCGCAAATCTCTACAAGCGTTACGGGCTACCGTTAGCGGATTGGTTAGAGTGAGGACAGAAATGTCGCCTCATCTACCGCATCGCTGAGATTGGTGTATGCGAAGAAACTACCGACAGTATCTATTGATCCATCAGATTCGGAGAATTTGCGTATCGTGTAGCGCATCTCGCCGTCAGGCGATACTTCCGAAGTGATGAAGTAGTCCCCAAACACTTCTGGGTAACACTGTGAGTTGAAGAAGCGCATGGTCTTCTTATCAAAGAAATGACCACCACTGCTCTTGTGCTTCTCTATAATGTCCAAAATTGTGTTCATGCCCCTAAAATAGCAGAGCCGAAATCATTGTGATGGGTTGTGATTGTGGATTTCTCCCCCTATGATAAGCGACATGAGTGATTCCATTATTAGGGGAGCGCACAAGGACGTTCGCCCTGTTCTCAGAGAGATACTGGACTTGGGTGGCACTATCGCCATTACTGGCTCGGGACACATCAAGATTCGTCTCGGCGGTCACATGGCGTTTGTGTCTCTTAGCCCAAAGAACCCATCTCCCGTGATCTCCGACTTGCGTAGGTTGATTCGCCGTTACAGCGGAGAAACCCAAGAAGTTCGTCCTTCCTCTCACCCACAACATACTCAGATGCCCAAGAAGGGCAAGAAGGGCAAAGCACGTTCGTAAGGGTGGCATCGGGATTCCCTAAGTCTTACTCCTTTCTGACGAGGGGGTCACCCTCCCCCTGTCTCCTATAGTCACGGGAGTAGCCCAGCCGTGACGATAGATGTTGTTGTTGGCATCATGGGGACGGGGGGCGAAATCCCATCATTGGCATTTACCTTCCACCACCGTAGGGACTAGAACATGAATGATCATCACATTACTTGCATCATCTGCTTTGACCAAACAATGAAAGAACTTGATGGCATGGGCTGGTGCGTAAAGTTCTCCAACTCATCTGGTATGGAGCGATTTGCCACGCTGTCTGATGCCCAACTCTTCATTACTGATAACTCTTGGTTCTTCTTGCCGAGTATGACGTGACTACGTTCACACCGATGCCGTGTACGCTTTCGCTATTTCACCGCTACCGTAGTTGTCGTCCGACGAAAGGGGAATAATGACCACCACCATCGACATCACTTGGAGTCAGCCTGACGAGCGTTCGCAAGGGCGTGAGGACTCCGCTTGGTACACCTACCAGTCAGAACACGACTTGGTGGTGACTGTCTCCAACGGCGAGCGAAGCATCAGCGTCTACGCAGACGGCGAGATGCGAGTAATCGTCCGAGGGGAGGACTCCATCATTCGCTACTGCGACGAGTGGACGGAGTACGGCATCAACAACGATGCCGACATCTTCCAAGCGTCCGAGGACGGTCGCATTGAGTGGGTGAACAACTCTTGGTTTGACCTGTATGCCAACGACGACAATGTTGGCGACCAAGGCTGGCTGGACTGTGTCCACCACTCCCTGACCGAAGCCATTGAGCAGGCGATTGCCCTCTTGTCTGAGGAGAAACTCTGATGAGAAAGCACTTCTTCGCTGTGTACGGAATAACCAACGAGGACGGAACTACATCGTGGCACATCGACGACGAGGTGTACGGACTTGACACCAATACGCCCGTATGGGAACATAATCCCGAAACAGGCGACGCTGGGTGGCGTGCTGTCACGCCAGAACTTGCCGACATTGACAAGCAGATGACCGATGAACTTCGTCTACTAATCGGGATAAATCCCACCGAAACACTTGACAAAGAATGAGTAGGCTAGTAGAATGATGAGTATGGAAACGAAAGAACTCTCCCCCATCGCCCAAGCAATCATTGACGGATACTGGACGCTTTGCTCTGGAAAGGAAGCAATCCAGTACGCCATTGACGACTACAACGCTCGCACCCCCGAGAGCGGTGCGTTGCCGTGGTCGCATGACGGGGAAACGCCCGTCAGTCCGCAGGAGTTTCTGTCTGCCATTTCTGAAGTGATGGACTTCTTTGCCTTCGATAGCGACAAGGACGCACGGAGAAATGAACGGTTGAGTCGTAGTGGGGTAACCTCCTTAGCAAGACGACTCAGCAGGGTTCGCTGATGGGTCTCATCACGGGGGTGGGTCGCAGGAGACTGGTCCCTTCTCCTCACTCCCGCCGGATCGAAGTAATAACTTGACACGTAACTACAAGGGTGCTAGAGTGTTGGGTATGAGACGAATGGTCATCCGTGAAGTGGGCTCGCCCCTTCCGGATTGAGTGGATCGTCTGGCGCAATCGTCCATAGTGTGACGAAAGGAAACAATGTACAGCGGTTTGACGACAGCGGTGTTGATTACTAGACAAGTTTGGGGGTCCCGTGTGAAGCGGCTCCGCCAGCGGGCGGGGCTGACCCAGGCGGCGTTGGCGCGGGAGATGGGGCTCGGTCAGCAGGCCGTTGCCGCGTGGGAGACCGGACGCGCGGTGCCGCGTCCCGACATCAGGGTCGCGCTCGCGGTCCGGCTCGGCGACACCGCCGAGGTCCTGGAGAGCGCGCTGAGCGGTGACGACGATCCCGCGTGGGAGGAGAAACTCCCGCCGCTCACGGTGGAGGCCAGTGAGCATCAACGACGCGAGTCCGACCGGGAGAGGCGCGTCCGGTTCCTGAAACTGCTCCAAGCCCACCTTGTTGTCGAGGGCTACACCGAGTTCGCCGATTTGACCCTCGCTGAGATCGAGGCCGAATTCAATCGACGCTTTGATGCGTCGACAGGCGCAACAGCGACAAAAACTAAAGAGGCGACATCACCGGATTATCTGAAGCCAATCGACCTCGGTGACGGGATTATTGTCAACAGCAGGGTACAAGTTGACAAGGACGGTTTCCCGTGCGCTATCGACCGGAAGCATCCGCTCAATAGCGTCAATCGACTCACACGGCGGCGTCTCCTCTACCGTCAACGGTTGCTCCAGGAGCGCGTCCGCGTCATGGTGTCGATGGCAGATCATCCGGCGACCACCGAGGTCGAGAAGGCTCTCCTCTCGGTCGTCACCATGCTCGTCGATCAGCAGAACGAGGTCGAGCGTCTCGTCGAGGCGCAGGCTCAGGTTTTGGAGTACCTGCGCGATGACCTCGGCAAGACAGCAAGGGTTGTCGCGTCAATGCGTAAGATGGACACCGAGATCAAGGGGGAGAAGTGAAGGTTGCTGGATTCTGGGCTTTCCTGCTGGGGCTGGGTGGAATGGTGGGGAGCATTTCGTTCATGATCACGGAGAGTGATTACGCACAAACAGATAAGGCGTGTTACACCCCCGGTCGCCCAGACTGCCTCGCTGAGGTTCTGGAAAGGTTTGCGTGGACTCCGCTAATGCTGAGTGTGGCGATTATGATTATTGGTATCGGGCTTATCAAGGGAGGGAAGTGAAGCGTATCCTGCTGGGCTTGGGGGTTCTAGTTGCCCCATTTGTGTTTGCTTCACCAGTTTCCGCTGATGCCATAACTTATGACTCATGGCAATGGTCTCCTGATCCATGGGACGACTACTACCCAACACCGGACGACTACTACGATGACGGCTACTCAAGTGACGACTACTTTACTTGTTACTCCCAATACGAGGGCATTAGCCGAAATGGCATGGAAGAATTCTCCGAATACTGCTACGTCAACGGCATTCCTCGGAATTCAACAACCAACGAACAGTCGTACAATTTTTGGACAGACGATTGGAAAGTAGTAGCCTTGATAGTTGGCACACTCGCATACCTTCTAAATTACATAAAACGGCAGATGAACTAAGGACGAACTGAAGAACTTGGTCGATGAGGAAGAAATGGAACAAACAATTTGCGAACGAGCCAAGAACGGGTAGTATGACCGCATGACGAGCAGAGACACCCACGACATCATCGAATACGAGAAAGAACAATCCCTCAGCGGTACTAACATTCAGATCAGTACGCTAGTGCGAGCGATGATGGAAGCAGAGCCATGCCTCTTCTTCAATAAAGAAGAAAACCTCATGGCAAATCGACTTTGCGAAACCCGTGGTGTTGGAGGGCAGATAGACATAACCCAGCAACACAACAATCGTTATCCGTTTCGCGGTGTTCACCCCGAGTATCCACCTACACAGAAGTGAGGAAGATCCAATGAAATCCAAAAAGACACTCCTAATCACGACGCTTGGTGCCTCCGCAGTCAGCCTTGGAGTCAGCGTTGGCTTGTACTTTGCGAACAACGCATCAGAAACCGACAGGCTCAACGGCATCTTTGTCGGCGTATGGGTTCCGTCTATTCTCGCTCTCGGGAGTTTCGTCATCAACGCCTCCTCGTCGGGAGACAAGAAGTAGTCATGTCGCAAGTTTCGTTGTTCATCTTTGGCTCGGTGGTTTTCTTCATCGCCGTGTACGGAGCATTTATTTACTTGGTGCAACAGGCGCAGGAGTGGGGCGAACGGGACTGTTACGAGGACACCTTTTACGACGGACACCTGAGGCGCTTACAAGGGACACCCAACGCCGGTCAGTTTGTTGATGGGCGTACATTTATCGCTGGTAGCGATGGAGTCGTTCTCGAAGGTCAAATCGACAGATAACGAACTGTGGAAGACAGCCTGACCCCCGAACAAATAGAGCAAGCAAGAAAACTCATCATCAATGGGGCAACCTATGTAGAAGTTGCCCAGCATTTCTCTGTTACTCACGAACTCATCTTTACCTATTTCTCCGCTATGGGGACACACAAACAGATGCGTCGTGAGCGCAACAACCGGATTTACGAAATGGTCAAGATTGGTAAATCAACACAGGAGATAGCCAGTCAGATGGGAATGTCCCTGTCTGCTACCGAACGAATTGTTCGAAATCAGCGACGCTACGCACCGTACCTATGAAGCATCAGCCACTCCTCGGTGGTCTTGTGTTTATGGTTCGGATCACTCCCCAGAGAGGCTCTTACGTTCTGGGTACGCTGGAGGACAAGAAAACCGGAGAAATCGTCTTTGAGTCAGAGTTTCCCTCATACAAAGACGCTTACTGGACTCTGATGGAAATGGACAGCAACTACTATCTATCGGAAGTAGAAGTTGCGTACATTGATGGTGATAATCTTTAGTCTTTCCACCACCGAAAGACGTTTGGTTGGTTCTTTCTTTACAAGACCATAGTGTAGTGAGTGACACGACTCCACGAAACTGTCGTTCGTGGGCATGGAGGAGAACCGCCAGACCCGTTTGTCGTCGCTGTCGAATAGTTCCACGACATACGCCTCTATGTTGTAGTCCGCTGGAACCCATGTGTCCTCTATTCCGATGACGGAGGGGTCGTCCAGTACGTCTGCGAACGAACGCACCAAGTCCTCCAACTCCAAGTCAGTTGGGGAACCTGTCGCTAGAAACGAGATGTGTACGGTGTACGGGGTCATGTCGCAAGATTAGCAAAGTACGATCTACCTGCGGTAGAGGTATTTCGTAAAGAAGTTTCTCCGACGAGGTTGGTATTGTTGCGACACGGCGATAAGGTTACTTCCATGACCACCGATACTATCTACGAAAAGTACAAATCGCTTGAGTCCTACATCGGACAGCATGGGGGCTACGACCACATCATCGCTAATGCGAACTTGAATGTGACTGTCCACAACGACGCTTTCCACCTCTTTCGGGAGATCACCAATCAGTCCTTCTTCCACACGGCGGTTCGTTTCCGCTTGGACGAGACTTCTAGCGAGTTGCGTACTGCCCTGATGAGCATTGAACCTACGGAACCCTCATGGACGACCGTTGATGGTCGCCACCGCTCCGACCACACCACCGTGGAGGCACTCATCTACCGTGCCGATGGACGGCTCCGTATTCTTGTTCCTCCGCAGTTCGGCTGGAAAACCTCTGTCGCCGTTTCTGCCGACTACGGCTGTTCGCACTCCATGAAGCGGACGAACTTGGGCAGGTGCTACAACAAGTATGCCTGCGAGAAGTGTGACTACTCATACACCGTTGACTCGGGCGACTGAGAAATCTGTCCCGATAGGTTGTTTCCTACCAAGAAAGGAGATACCGTACAGACCATGACGACCACACTAAACAACGAACTCTTTAGCAAGGTTGAGGAATACTGCCAAAACGCCCAACTGGTGGCGTTTGACGGTTGCCACAAAATCTACCTCGCTATGGACAAGAAGGAAGCCGACTGGTTCCGTTGGAACTACGAATACATCATGGAGGGAACTCCCGAGGAAATGCTGACCACCGTTATCGGCTGGTATGAGAACTCCTGCTTCTTGCGGTTCGTGAACGCCGTGTACCACAACGAGAACAACCCGAATAAAGGCTATGTCGCTCTCATTGAACAGTTTGCTGACGAGAATGACGACGATGAGGATTACAGCGATGACGACGAATAGGGCGATGCTGAACCCGATGTGCGAGAATACTGCGAAAACGCCCAACTATCTGAGAAATCTGTCCCGATAGGTTGTTTCCTACCACGAAAGGCGATACCGTACAGACCATGACTACCACACCGCAAGGACTCCTCATCACCCCCAACAGCATCACCGCTATTCCGTTGGGCGACCACACGACCATCAACGAACAAGTGGGTGGTTGGTTTGACTGCGTTACCACCGACTCGTTGGTTGGCTATGTCCACGACGAGGGCTTGCTCATCGGCTTGCCCCTCAACCCCATCGCCACCGCTTTGTTCGGTCGCATCCTCGTAGGCAACTGCGTGGTTTATTCGCACCTCAACAGCAAGGGCGAGAACGATGGTTACGAACACCCCCTGACGATTCAGCAACTGTCCGTCATCACCTTCCACACCAACGCTTACAAGATGTGGACTGAGAACCACACCCGAGTCACGGAGGCAGGTGCGGTATGACGAGCAACGACGACAGACGGCTGGAAGCCCCTTATCAGGACAGTCTCCGCAACGGCGAGGCTGTTGAGGCTCATTGTGCGAACCTACCTGATGAGTACGAGATCGGTGACACTCCCGAGTCCGATGAAGCCCTGCGTCTGTGGGACGAGCATCACCGTGAGTGGGAGAACAACTATCTCGTTCGCCTGTTTCGTAGGCTGGTGGGCAAATGATCGGAAACTGCCGAGTAACCGTCTATGAGGGCAAGAAATACACCAGTCGCCGTATGGGCTTCTTGGTTCCTGCTCGCACTCGTCGCCTTGGGCGATACGACACTTGGGCGGCTTATGACTCGTTGTGGAACTTCATTGGAGTAAGGGCTACACGGGCTGAAGCCACCTCGTTGGTGCTTATCCGTACTGGAGCGTGGCGAGGATGATCCTTCCCTACAACGTCACCTTTGTTGGCGACTTCTTTTCCACCACCGTGAGTGTTGAACTAGACACGGAGGAACCCAACATCGCTGAGTTGTCCGAAGATGAGTTGGACGATGTTGCTCGGCACTTGGCTACCAACATTCTGGAGTACCACTACGGCTGGAAGGTCGCAGAAGTCTCGGACGAGATTGCGGTAGTCGCTGGGTGATTACTACTAGATGTGTCTGATGACACACTTGCTCAGGTTGGTATTCACATCACACACCCCTACGCTAGTCCTAGTCCACCCAACAACCCGAAAGGAACGACATGGACAAGCACATGAGTCAGGCACAGATGGTCGCCACCCAGTATCTCGCGGCTCTGCGAGCGGAGAAAATGGCTAAAGAGGCTGTCGCCACCGCTAAGGAGTTGCTCATCAAGGTCTACGGCGAGCAGGGAGTCGCTGAAGCCTTTGTGGAGGGCAAGAAGGTTCAGACCGTGTTCAAGAAGCGTCGCAACTTCAAGGTGGCTGTGCTGGAGAAGTTGGTCACCGCCGACCTGTTCCGTCGCATCACCAAGACCGCCGTGGACACCGCTCTGCTGGACAAGGCTCTCGCCAAGGGGGAACTCAACAAGGAGTTGGAAGCCCAGTTCACCTCCTACACCGACTACACCGCCATTGAGGTGGACGATGCCGTTGGCGTGACCACGATGTTGGACGAAGCCCTCTGACCGACACAAGGTGCGGAAGTTGCCCCTGCCGAAAGGTGGGGGCTTCTCCCGTTGTCTACAATGTAGACAGGAGAGAGGAAACATGAACGAGAACACGACCGATGAGATTGACGACATTCTGCCCGTCATGGCTGATGCCGAGTTGTGTGCTATTCGTGACGCTCTGAGGATTATTGACGATGTTCTGACCAACATTGGCAGGACGAGCATCTGCTCATCTGCCGACATTACCGACAGTATGCTGGACTTGCGGAACCTGCTAGTACCGCTCGCACGATAGGGGGAACCGTGGACGACACGCAACTAGACAAGGAACAAGCACTAGCAAATCTCAACGCAATCCTTGCTACTATCAAGTTGCCTACCATTCGGCGTGATACTCGCCTACAACCCAATCTGCTATGGTTGTCTCGCAACCTTCCGTTTGCTGACGACCTGTCCGAGGAGGGACTAGCGGAAGTAAAGAAACTTCTCCGGTTTCTTCTGACCGAACCGTGACGACAGGTTGTCGTTTGCCGACACGAACGCTACCCTAGTCGGCATGACCACTTCCATCATTCCCACCGAGAGCGGAACCTACACCGCCGTCTATCAGAACACTTGTTCGTGCGAGAACTACGACCCCGACACCGACGAGTCCACGCCCGCCGACGACTGCCACGGCTGGTGCTGGGACGACACCCTTCAGGACTTCGCCAACATCACCGAACACTTGTTCACCGAGACGAGTCAAGGCTTCCGCATCACGGGCTTTCCCGTGTGGAACGGAACCGTGGACGGATACTTCTCCGCTCGCAACGCCACCGAACTACTGGACAACATCACGCCCGACCGCACCGAATGGCGACTGGAAGTCACGGTTCACGCCGACCACCTGACGGGCAGGCTGTACCACCACGACGCACCGACTGGCGGAACCATCACCGTCACGCCATTCAGCGAGGACGACGACCTTGACTGATGGCTCCGAGGTACTGGTCATCATCAACGGACAGACTGCCTCCGTTCGCACACGACGACTACTAAGGAAACACGGACCACGCTTCGTGCTAGTCAAACACGGAACAGAGGAACGCCCCACGCAGGTACTGCTTAGTTCCGTTCTAGGTAAGTGGGCTGGCTGGTTGCCCGAGAGGGAAATCAAGATTATCGGCTGACCCTTTCCACCACCGTAACTGGTTGGGTATGAGAAGTTTGGAGCCCCGCTCCCTATCTATCTACCTATGATTGGCAAACCTCAAGGAATGACGGTGGTGGAAAGCACTACTAGGGAGACACAGAACAGGTCTGGTGTGGTATCGGACACGCTAGGCAAGGTTGGGGTAGGCTGACCCACGGGCTTTAGGTTCAGCGAGACCGGCAAGTGTTACTCAGATGCCCAGTCTTTCGTTCCGTTCAGCCCGAGCGAGACTACCACGTTCGTGCTTCTCCTTCAGCACCGCCACCCTTTGTGACTCGTCGTCCCACTTCTTACGACGGCACCCGTTGGCGTAAAGATTGCGTCCTTTGATGCGAGTGGTCGTTCCGTCCTCAAGACGAATGGTGAAAGTGTGTTGTTGTTTCTCTTTGCCGTATGACTCACGGACAATCTGTCCCCGAATGGTGACCATTCCAGCGAACTTCGGCTTGCGATGCGAGCCGGTGAAAGTCGCTCGCTCGAACTCGACGAAATCGCCGGTGCAGGCATCTCCGGTGCAGTCAATCATGTAAGCGTCGCTGTTGTTCATGCCCCTAACGATAACTGTAGCCTAGACAAATGGCAACATAGCCTATTGTGCTATCCGTCACAACAGGACACGGGACAACGGAAAGAGGGCGGTTCGCACCGCCCCAGTCCGTATCTGTTGTTGGTCTGCTCAGGAAACGAGCGTGATGGACTTCTCGTCCTTGGCGTGGGTGTTGTACTTGACCTCGCTGGCAAAGGTTTGCAGAGCGTCACGCAGGGCGGTGATGTCCTCGCTGTTCTTTAGGACGAAGCCGGTGACGCTCATCGCCTTGGCGACAGGGAAGGAATACTCCGTGGAAGTGAGGGAGTTGGACAGCGAGACACGGAAACTCGGCTCGCCGTAGGTGTAAATCTGACATTCTACATGATTGCCCCCGATGCTGAATGACAAATACGAGGCACGGCTGGTGGTAATGGTGTTGAGTGTGTTGGTGTTCATGCCCTGAATGGTAGGGATAGCGTAGGCAAATAACAACCTAGCCTATTGTGCCATTCGTCACACCGTGCTACTGGCAGTCTGTGCTAGAACAGCAGAAAGCCCCCACCCATCGGGCAGGGGCTGACTACTGGGGGGAGGGGTATCAGTCCTCGTCGTCGTCCTCGTCGGTCACGCCCTCGGGGACTTCCACATCGGGGAAGTAGACGATGATGCCCTTGCCCATGTCGTCGAACTTCGGTGACCTGAGGGCGACTGCGAGGTTGTCGTCGGAGATGAGCAGGGCAAGGCGAAAGGCATCTGCCGTGTCGTCCAACTCGATGCCGAGACACTCCTCCCCGTACATCGCTCGACCGGAGTACGAACACATCTCGCCTCCAACATCGGAAACGTGTTCCTCCAACGCCTCCAACTGTTGGCTGTTCAGAGTGGTCTTCGTGGGCATGAACTTCCTTTCTCTCATTGGTGTTGCCGACCACGATAGGGAGATGAATAGCGTATTCCAACATCAACGTGTGTGTCGTCCGTCACGCCCTTCGTGGGCAGGTGGGCATCATGCTGGTGGGCAGGTGCGTAATAGGTGAATGTGTTTGAGAAACTGGAGCCCCGTTTTTCATTTCGTCTACAGCAAGGAATGACGGTGGCGGAAAGGAATGACTTCGGAGCCCCGTTTCTCCGTTTCGTTCTTCCACCACCGTAACTCGTTGAGAAACACAAAAGCGGGGCTGCGTTTCGCCGCCGAGTTATCCACAGGGTCGCCCGAGTTATCCACAGGGTCACCCACAGGCTGTGGACAACCTTATCCACAGGGGCGAGCCGGTTATCCACAGGTTTCTCCACAGGTGAACAGTAGGGTTATCCACAGGCAAAGATTACTGTCCACAGGTTTATTCACACCCCCTGTGAGTTAGGGTGTGACAGATTTCACGACGATTTGTTGTCCGTTTCGGGTGGAACTACTGCCGAGACACGGTACAACGGGTGCGTGGTCTGCGTCGTGCTGACCACCAGCCGAACGGCTGAGAGACAAGGAGAGTACGAAATGGGCATTGACAAAGACGGAGTGCTGGGGGGAGTCACCTCCGGTGCGTTCCGGCAGGAACCGTGGCATGGCTACGGCGAGAGTCGGAACTCCAAGGGTGAGTTGGTGGGCACGAAGCGTCCCATCCCCGAGAGCATCCGCACCGGACGGGAACTGCTCGTCACCGCTGGGCTTGACTGGGAGGCGAAGCAGGAGAACCTCTCCACGCTGATCCCGAACATCGGAGCCGAGGACTACAGCGTGGTCACCCGTGGCGACACCGGTCGTGTGTTGGGCATCCACAGCGACCGCTACGGACTCGTCCAGCACAGCGTGTTGGGCGACTACGCACAGGCGATCATGGACACCCGCCAAGATGCGTTCCCCGTTTCGGCGGTTGAGTTGTGGAACGGGCGAGTGATCTTCCTCGTGCTTGAGTTTGCCGACGAGGTGAAGGTCGTCCGGAAGGACGGAGACAGCACCGACACCATGACCCGTTACATGGGGCTTTACACCAGCCACGATGGGTCGCACCCCGTGGCGGTGAAGTTCATGTCCACGTTGTGGGTGTGCCAAAACACGTTCACGCCGTGGAACGCCCACACGGGCTTCACGGTGAAGCACACCAGCAACGCCAGCGACATCGCCAAGGACGCAACCGAAGCCCTGCGGATGATGACGACCTCGTTCGCCACGTTTGACGAAGAGGTTGCTCGCCTCCTTGCCATTCCTGCCGACAAGAGGACGATGACGGACGGCGTTCTCCCCCGTCTGTTCGGCAAGCGTCCCAGCGACGAAGGTCGGGGTCAGACCCTCTACGACAACAAGTGGGACGAGGTCTTGGCTGAGTGGACGGAAGCCACCCGTCAGGAGTCGGCGTGGGATTGCGTCATGGCGGTTCAGGGCTACGAACAGCACCGCTCGCACGTTCGGAACACGACCCGTGACATGGCGAGCGTGAACCGTCTCTTGCGAGACGACTTCCCGATGACTCGCAAGGCTCACAGCCTGTTCGTCTGACGGACACAGCACCACGGGCGAGACCCGTCGGTTGGGGGAGACTCCGACCGGCGGGTCTTTCTCATTCTCCGGTGTCCGACATTCGAGATGCGGTACATCGGCACACCCCGTGAGCAGGGGTTTCTCACCCTCTCGTTCCCGGCTACGCCTGGGTCGTGGTCGTCCCCCGTGAACCGTCTCCCCTGCGTGTCAATAGAACGCCACGATTGCCCCCTAGAATGCTCTCTGACGGGCGATAGGGTAGGGTCGGGGGTGATAGCACCACCCCCGTTTGCCATGCTGGGCGTTTGCCACGATTGCCCCCTAGAATGCCCCCTGACGAGTAATCCACAGACCACGACAGCATCTGCCCTGCTCACGCCTCCGACGACCGGACTCCCGACACCACCGGAACGGGTCACCACGACCGGCGACGAGCCGAGTCTGTTTGTCCACAGGTGGTTAGTAGCCGTCCACAGGTTTGTCCACAGGTTTGTCCACAGGTTTGTCCACAGGTTTGTCCACAGGACTGAGGTTATCCACAGGTCGTTGTCCACAGGTCGTTGTCCACAGGCTGGGGATAAGTTGTGGATAAGTTCGGGCGAAGCCCCGCGAGAGCGTTTGGTTGAGTTTATCGCAAGGCGAGAAACGGGGCTTCATCGCCGGTATGGAGATTTGCGTAAATAAAGAAACTGTAGCCCCGTTATTTACTTCACTTGGCAATCCTCAAGGGCATACGGTGGTGGAAAGGGTTTGGCATGGTGCTATCACGACCCCCAAAGCACAAAACGGGGCTCTCAAACCTCGACAACCGAACCCGAAAAGTTTGTCGTTGTTTGCCACCGACCACAAAAGCCCAGCGTGTTGGGGGTTTCCACCACCGTAACTAGTTGCGTATGACGACAAAATACAAAACGGGGCTTCAAGCCACCAAACCATTTGACTAGACCAATACCCTAGACCGGTAGTAGGTATCTGAGTAGAACTATTGTCTAGACCGCCAGCACTAACCGAGTGTGACGAATAACACACTAGTACAGGTTGTGTCTAGCGTAGTTGCCGTGTTCAATGAAGGCGTGAAGAACCACAACGCTGACCGCCTTAGTGCGGAGGCACACCGTCCCATCAGCCCCACCGTCTTGGTGGCTACTGCCTACATGAACGCCCTCCGTGTTCAGAAGCAGGCAGAGGAAGCCGTGACGAAGGCGAAGGAAGCCCTGATTGCTACCTACGCCGACGCTGGGATTACTAGCGAGCAAGCCGAGGGCAAGATTGTCACGGCGACCGAGGCTACCCGTCGCAACTTCAACGCCGAGGCGTTGGAGGCGTTGGTTTCCTATGCCACTTTCCGCTCCGTCACGAAGGTCACCGTGGAGCCGAAGGCGTGGGACAAGGCTAAGAAGAACGGAGAGGTCACCGAACAGGTGGAAGAGCAGGTCACGAGCCTGACCCCATACGTTCGTATCAACGTCACCGAAGCCGCTACTGAGGAATAGAAGAAAGGAGAGAGAGGGTTCGCCCCCTGCCCCTAACGGGGTGGGGGGTTCGCCCATTTCTGCCATGAGAACACCGCCTAGTCTCGCCCTGCTGACCGTCAGGGTTCAGACCGCCTATGGGTGGTCGTCCGAGTTCTCCAACGCCTACGCCGTTCTACGTTGGCACGAGGGAAACTCCCACGCCGTCGCCTACCGGCTCGCCATGTCGTCGCCATACATTCGACGCAAGCCGTCAAACGTAACCATGCTTGCCGAGGAGGGGGTGAAACCATGACCCAAGTATCTGCCCGTCGCAAGGCGACGATTACCGTTGCTGGCGACTTGCTAAACGCCGTTCGTCGTCTTGCTGGAGGCGACACCGTGACCAACTATGAGGCTGACCGTCTGTGCCAGTCCGTTGGGGTGACCGAGAACAAGTACGCCCGACTTTCGCCCAAGAACACCGTGAGCGTTATTGACGTTGCTATCTACCTAGCCAGTAAGGGAGTGTGACCGTTAGCACACTAGTTCATGTTGGTTCTAGGCTATCTGACCGCTACCATGTCCCCCATGAACGACATCATCGCCTTTATTGAATACGTCTGGTTCCCGTTCTCCATGTTTGGGTTCGTCGCCTACCTGTTGTGGCGACTACTCATGGAGGCGTGACTAGCCCGACTCCCCGCCGAGAGGTGGGGAGAAACGGGAGCCCCGTTTTTTGGTTTCCACCACCGTAAATAGTTGCTGTATGCAAACATCGAAACGGGGCTACAGATTTCTTTATACACAACACATTACGGTGGTGGAAAGGGAGGAATAGAATTTATTTACAGCCTGTGGATAACCCGGCGTGTCGGTTGTCACACCAACAAGGTTGGTTTTAGGCTATCTCACCTGTACCCTACACTCCATGACAACACACAAGGATCACATCAACCGCACGAACATCAACCCGAACACCACGGGGGTCATCACCCTCACGCCCCTCACCAAGAGTGGCAAGCCGAGTCGCATTGGTTCCTCAACCATGCTCGTCACGGATGTCGTTGAGGACGAGGACGGCTTCACCTTCACCCACGTCTCGCACCACTTCGTGGACAACGGGGTGACCCAGCCCTACGCCTTTGAGACCGGCAAGCGGTTTCCTCGCCACAACCCACGGGTGCGAGTGGAGTTCATCTCCGTGGCAGACGCACCCAACCTCGCCAAGTGGTTCGGACGGCTGTACGACACGCAGGAGATGGCGAAAAGCGACTGCGAGTGAGGCGAGTGGCGATCCGAGGGGGGTGGGGAAACCTGCCCCCCTCCCCCCTACCCTCTGTAGGTTTGAAAGAAACGGTAGCCCCGTTTCTTTCTTCGCACCGACAGCGAAGCGGGGCTCCGGCTTCTCTGCTTCGGCTCTCAACGTCGCAACGGTCGGCGCAGGGTGACACCTCACCGGTGGGAAGCCCACGGGGTCACACTCCCCATGGGATTCCGACCCAGCGGGTCACACCCAGCGGTCGCCGTCCCATTCCATCGGCACGACTTCGGTCTCCCGATGATCGGTATCGGCGAACGGGTGCAGGGCATCTTCCAGACCATCGGGCAAGTCTGAATCGTCGGCAATCAACTCAGCCTCGCCCAGCGTGTCGGCCTCCACTTCCCACTCCCAGATCACCGTGTAGATTTCACGGACACGGTAGTGGGCCTTGCCGAACGGCTCGATCTTCGGCGTCCGACCCAGCGAGATGAGTTCTGCGATCACGGTACCAGCCATCTCGATGGCACCGGCAAACTGGGGCATGGCGGGAATCGTCGCTCCCGACTCCGTGTTGCTCAGATCGCCAGCGACGGCCTTCAGTCCCTCCGAAACGGGGAGGGTGAATCCGCTGTCCAGCAGGAAGATCAGCGAGCAAGCGAAAGCGTGATTCGCCTCCCTAGTGGGCAGTCCCCAGTCACCCGACTGCCAGTTGTTCACCTCGCTCTGGGGCATCGTGTATGTCATCTTCATGGTCATTGTCCTTTCTTGTGTGTTTTTAGTGAACCAGACGGTGCTTATTCTTCCGACCCTGCGAGTCAGAAGTCGGCAATCTTGCGATGGTCGGGCTTGTCCCCGTTGGGGCGGATCACGAACCCGTCCTTGGGCGAGGAAAACTCCCGATCAAGAACATCGGCTTTGTACAGAGCCGTCCCGACTGGGGCGAGCGAACGAGCGAAGTCCACGAGATCGTCCATCGTTGTGAAACTGACGACCATTCGGTAGCCGTTCTTGGGTGATTTATCTGCTTTCATTTTTTCCCTTTCTTGGTGTTTCGCTGGGCCGGAGGCCGAAGCCCCCGACCCGACCGGCTCAGAACTGACGGTCGGCTTCCCAACCGTGACCCACAGCCCGCTGTGCCATCGTCCACAGGCAGTTCTCGACGAGAGCACAGATGAGTCTGACCGTTCGATCCTCCGTGAACCGGGGGACGTTGGCGTAGACGTACTCCGCCCAGTCCTCCACGCCCTCAAAGGTACGGTCGTACTTGAGGTCAGGGATGAGGCCCTGCTCAAAGAGGTGGGTAAGTGCTTCGGTGATTGCCTCCGGTGCGGTCGGCAAGGTTGTGTGTGTCATGCCCTCATTCAACAGGGCAGATAGCCTAAAAACAACCTGTGCTAGTGTGATAAGTGTCACATGGTTTATTCCAAGAAACGGAGCGGGGCTCCGACTTCTTCCGCCACCGTAACGGGTTGAAGGAAACCGGATAAGGAAATCGAAGCCCCGTTTTCTTATCCACAGGAGTCGTTGTGTTCCTCAACTAGTCACGGTGGTGGAAGTGTGACAAGCGTCACAGTCGTACTGGTGTTGTCGTGTGACGAACGTCACAGTCGGACGGGTATCGTTGTGTGATGAATGTCACAGTAGGACAGGTTGTGAAATAGCCTAGTTGCCTGTTCAATGGATACCGAAGCCCACCGGCAACGCTGGGGGCGGACATAGCGAGCAAGCCTCTCTGCGAGATAAGGCTCTCACCCCAGTCCTAGGTGTGGGTGAACCGTCCTCCTCCGCACGAAGCACACGCCCACCGCTCTGTCCTCCCTAAGACCTCTGCGAAGCGAGCAGGTCGCAACCAGCGGAGGGTCGCTCCCTCTGTCGGTGGGCTTCACCCCCCCCGACCCAGCGAACTCATGGGTGCTATCGCTCGACAAAACCGAAGCCCCGTTTTGGGGTTTGCTATCTTCAAGACGAAACTGAAGCCCCGTTTCGATGTTTGTTCCACAAACCGCGTAGCGGGGCTACCACTTTCTTTTCCACAGGCTGTGGATAAGTGGGCTGTGGGTGAACACGGTTGAGCGGGGGCAGGGACCGCTCCCCACCCCCTCTCAGTTCCGTGCTTGCGTCAGTAAGCCCAGAGCGACCAAGCGTCGCTGAACTCGCCACGGTCCAGTTCTTCGTAGAGCGCAAGCGTGACCGCAAAAGCCTCGTCCGAGAGGATTCGGAAGAAGCGGTGGTTGTCGTCGTGGCACCCCTCCCACTCGCTGAGGTGCTGGTAGAACTCAATGAAGAACACGAACAGAGCCGCAGTCTCCTCGCCGTGCGTGTCCGCCTTACGGCGAGCATCCCAATAGGACGGGTCGTTCTGAAGCACCCTGCTGAAGTTGATGATGATCAGTTCACGAACCGTGTCCGCAAACTGTGCCTCCGTCAGACGGTCGGCGTTGGTGTTTGTCACGGGTACTACTGTAGCGACCGAACGAGACATTTCCAACCTGACTAGACAAGAAGGTTTGTGGGGTGTGGATAAGTATGCCTGTGGATAACCTGTGGATAACCTTGCCTGTGGGTAATCCACCACCGTAACCGGTTGAGGTTGTCTGAAACAATGAGTTGTCACGGAGTCCATGATACGGGTACGAGTCACGGTGGTGGAAGAGCGACAACGCTGGCGGTGTCACGAGCGGTCTGGTCGTTCGACCGACGATGTGACGGTTATCACACCAACTTGTTGTCTACCCACGTTGTGATAGCACCCATGAGTCGCTACAGTATCACCCGTGACACACAAAGGAGGTGAAAAAATGTGGAAGGCTACGAAGCAGGAAGTCCTTGACCACCTCGTGGGCGCAGGAGCCAGCCAGTACGGCTGGTACACCCAGTTGGACGACAGCGACGGCAAGATCACCGTGGGGATGCAAGACCCCCACGAGGACGAGAGGGAGATCGTCAAGACGGTCACCGTCACCGAAGCCAAGGGGATCATCGCAGAGATGGTCGGCAAGGAGGCTGACGGCTACAAGCAAGTCGTCAGGGCGATTACGGACGACGACTTTGACAGCAACGATGCCGACATCGTCCTGCAATGGATTGTGTTCGGCAAACTCGTCTACGGCTGACCGGAGGGCGACGGGGGGCGCAAGCCCCCCAAGCCCGACCTGTATCCACAGGGTGTGGAAAAGAAAACGGTAGCCCCGCTAGGTAGTTTGCGAAACAAACCTAGAAACGGGGCTCCAGTTTCGTTGTGGAAATAGCAAACCTCGAAACGGGGCTCCAGTTTCGTACCGACTATCACTATTCCGAAGGTCAATCTACTAACTGCCTTGGCACCCCCGAAGGGGTGGGAGCCGGAGGGCGACCCCCCCCGACCCCCGTCCCCGTCAGAGGACAACTGACCGACACACCCGTGTCCCGAAGTGCTGCGCCCCTACACGCGTGGTCTCGAACGTCGCGCTGCATTCGACTGTATCGGGTAGGGCTTAGGGGGGCTTGCGCCCCCCCCACACCCCCACTGCTATCGCCCCTGGAGGAGGGAGGCGAGACCCACTGGGAAGTCCTTGCCCTTTCGGGACTGGACGATCTCGTGGATCTGCGAGTGCGTCCAGTCGTCGACTTCCTCCGACTTGTACAGTCGAAGGAGATCGGCGGTGGACATGCTTCGCAGGATACGAAGTGCCTCAGACCGCTTCATTTTTCACCCCCTTTGTGTGTCACGCCTCCATTGAACAGGGCAGATAGCCTAGACACAACCTGTACTAGTGTGTTAACCGTCACACTGCTATCATGCCGACACACCCTGTGGATAAGTCAGGTGCAGGCCCTTTCCACCACCGTAATAGGTTGAAGATAAAGAAGTGTTTAGCCCCGTTTTTATGTTTGCATACAGCAAGCACTCACGGTGGTGGAAATGTCGAAACGAGGCTCCCGTTTCGCAGATGAACGTGGTGGCTGTCTGAGTAAGAGACTGTGAAAATAGTCATAGTGTGATAACCGACACACGAGGTTGTTATTTGCCTGAATAATCGCTACCGTACTGTTCACATAGCAACACCAACGAAAGGACAAGACAATGGAAGAATCCGAACTCATCCAGTTGGTCAAGGAGACCAGCCTCCAACTGATGAACGAGAACAGAGGAGACGGCACAATCGCCATGTGCTACGAGGACGACGAGATCATCGCTACTTTCGGCGGTCTCACGAAGTCGCAGGTCATTCGCAAGGTCGCCAAGATGGATCGGGAGACCAAGGAGTATTACGACTTCATGTCCCAAGGCTGGGGCTGATTCAGCACCCCCACCCAGCGGTTTAGCCCCCGGCTTGCTCCCCCAGCGAGTCGGGGGCTTTTCCATTTCCCAGCATGAGTCCGACCTGCTCCCGAAGTGTCAGGTACTCATCTGTGTAGCAAGCGAGGATGGCTCGGCGTTCATAGAGTCCGAGATGGGGTGCCCTCTCAGAGAAAGCCAACAGTTCAAGACACAGCGACGTGAGTTGAGCCGACAGGTCACTCGTCGTCATCGGTGACGAGATGAAGGGGAGGGAAGTCCAGTTGCCGATTGACCTCCGCTAGCACATCAAAGATTTCCGTCAGATCCCGTTCCAGGCTGGTAATGGTCTCGTCGATCCGTGCTAACCGTCTGGCTAGGAGTTCGTCCTCTGGCATGACTCCATCGTCCCACGGAGCCTCCCGTTCCCACAGCAAGTCTTACAGATTGGAAAGGCGGCTCATCAAACCTTCAATGCTTCTGAACCCTGCGGAGAAAGCCCTACAGAGGGGGGAGAGAACAACACAGGGGGGAGACAGACACAGACAGGAGAGACCTGTGCTTCCCGACCGTGTGCTACTCCACACCTAGCTAGTACGACGCTATGCATGCTTGCCACCACTCAGAGTGGTTATTTGCTCACAGCAAGTAAATGCTGGTCAGGCACGACGTGACTCTTCCACCACCGTAAGTGGTTGAAGTAGACCGAGATTGGAGCCCCGCTCTCGACAAGAACTAGAAATGACGGTGGTGGAAAGGCTGACCGTCGAGTGGTTGCCACAGCCGACAGGAGATGATGAACCACATTCGATGCTGGGTGACTGAGGTAGGTGGTCAGGTTTTTGGCGGTGTTGAGGAAAGAAAAATGGGTCGTACCCCTGCTAGATGAGGTAACGAGCCAAAGAGGAACCACGGATTTGTTCGTCGCTAGACGCGATTTTTCGATTTCTCAAACTTCTGCCGTTCTTTTGCTCGAACAACAACACAGTTCGAGCCGCCACTCTGGGTGGTAATAGGTGTCTCGGTACCACTCTGCGTGGGCATCTACTAGCCAAGTGGTCAGCAGTAGTTGCTGTGACGGTTATCACACCTTCAGGCGTTGTGGTAACCCATTGACGGCGCTACGATACTCTGTATGAACATCACCACGGCACGGACGCTCAACCAAATGACTCACTACGAGCGTGAAGAAATCGTGGAGTACCTCATCAAGCGTTACGGTACTACCCGTGGGAATGCTGTATGGCAACTCGCCAACCGTATCACCAACCAGCGCAAGTTCATCAGCGCGTCGTCGGCTATCAACCGTTCGGTGGAGTGGTTCCGTCGCCAGCGGTTGTGAGAAAGTGTGACAACCGTCACAGGCACTTTCTGTAAAGTCAGGTTGTTTCTTACCGGTGTGGGGGCTACGATGACTTGTGCCTCGGGCGATTGTCCTTTCTGTCCGAGGTATGGTGTGTCACGCTCCCCTGCGACATGGTGTCTCTCCTTACACTAGGTCGTGGGGGTGGCACACACCCCTGGGCTGTGCTATGGTCGGCTCTATGAACAACCAGTATCGTGATGCGTTGCTCGTGGCGATGAAGAGCCTGGAGTACCCATGAATCGTTTGCCTAACTCTGTTGTAATCGGTATGCCAACATTTCTCATCGTTGCGACCATTAATTACCACATTGATAATGCTTGGTTACTCTGGTCCACTATTATCATTGGATTCTTAGCTGGTGAAAAGTTGTGTGACATCAGAGACGCCAGGCGTTATCCACGGGGTCGACCCTTGGATCTGAGTGGCAGGACGCTGGACGAGTTGATTGGGCACCGGACTCGTGATTCGTCCGGACGGACATGATGCCCCAGGGCGACGCAGGTACGAGGCGACCCGTCGCAATTTCAAGTAGAACTATTGCCTAGACCGACAGCACTAACTGGGAGCGTCGTTGACTAACCTCATTGCCCACCCCTGCCCTACTGTGCCAACCTCCATCCCGGGGGAACCGCCAGTCACGCTCGTATGTGAGCATCCCGAATTGACCGTGCCACAGTCATCGTCGAACGACTCACTCTCAGCAGGATCATTCGCTTGGATTTTCGGACCAGCCGTTCTGACAATTTGTGCCATGTGGGCGATCAGGAAGATTCAGCGAGAGCGACCCTGACCCCGATACGCCTTCTTGTAGTTCTTGGAAGTCTTGAGTCTCGAAGTACCACGCTTGGCATGAATGCCTTTGCGATTCACGGGAGAGTCGATGACGTTCTCTACTACCGTAATCTTCTTCTTGGGTTTAGGGGAGGGCTTAGCCATTCCCCATTGTAGCCTACTACTGACTAGGTTATCTGTAAAGTATTCATGGGGCGGAGGTTCTCACGCCCAACTCTCCATGCCAGTCTGCGACCATGAGGGTTCCACAGGTTCCCATCGGTCTTGGCGATACCGCCGTACTCCCACCCATGGAATGTGATCTCCCGCCCTTGGAGAGTGGCGAAGATGTACCGTCTGTCATCAGGGTCGTTGTCTCGAATGATGAGTCCACCTCTTGGGTGATCGGTCGCCCTGACCTCATTGGTGCCATCGTCAGGAACGTCGTGGAACTCATTGAGAGGCGAGTGCCATGTACGACCATTGACGTGCGCCCACGCCAGTTCTGCGGATGCCCCCACGCTCTCCTCTCGGATGCGTGTCACAATGTCTCGTTGATACGTCGTGGCGTGATTCAAGCCCTGCTGGGCTGAGGTGAAGATTCGCTCGACAACCGCCTTGGCAACGAGAGCAACGTCGTCGTCACTCAGTTGGTACAACATTGGCGAGGTAAGACCGTGCTTGGGCGATAATGTTACGAGCGGTGTCCTCAGAGACTTCTAACAGATCGCTGATCTCAGGATAGTCGAGATCCATCACATCTTTCATGACCAATGCTTGACGCTGGTCATCAGGAAGGCTCTTCATCGCCACGAGCAACGCATCACGATACTGGTTGTTCATAGAGCCGACCATAGCACAGCCCAGGGGTGTGTGCCACCCCCACGACCTAGTGTAAGGAGAGACACCATGTCGC
>Ga0194115_10000933_pt1 | contig 39617 bp, 26 predicted proteins | sample TA2MahsurfametaG_3_FD_148656 | JGI IMG/M metagenome (GOLD analysis project Ga0194115, IMG submission 148656) | Freshwater microbial communities from Lake Tanganyika, Tanzania - TA2015002 Mahale S4 surface | ecosystem: Environmental > Aquatic > Freshwater > Lake | place: Tanzania: Lake... | reverse complement strand
TTGCATGATTATAATTTTCGAAAAATGTATTCCATAATTTAAAATTACAAATATTCCAATAAATTTTATAGCACGATCAATTAAATGCAATAAAATATTTAAAAAATATGAATATTCTAATTGATTCCTTTTGGCTTTATTTTAATTTTAAGGTATATTTCAGAGCCTTTAGCTGTGTTAAACTTTAATTGGTTACCACATTTGAAAATCTCATTCGATTTCTTTCAAATATTGAATTTTAATAGATCAAAAAAAGAGATTCGTAACCTGAATACTATACAACAGGATTATTTGATAATTAATATATTTCAAACAATATTATAAAGATTAATCACGGGAAGTTCATCAGGCAAATTAATCATCATTGATTATGTACTCTTTGACGTTCGATTATTAGTTTGGGTCATTATTCATCTTTTATTACTCGTATTATTCAAGGTATTCTTATTAATTATTTTCTTCTTTCTTCTTGCCCTTCTCGTTCTATTTGCCCTACTACTACCACTCGTAATCTTACTGTTCCTTATCTCCCTCTTAATCCTACTACTTATGCTATAAGGTCTTGTTTCGGCCTAAATGTGATTTCGATTATTAGTATTATTCATCTTACTCATGTACTACATTCTCGTGGGACACTTCAAATTTCTTTTTCTTCATGCCTTGGCCTTGCGCAGCGTTAGGATTGGCCTGAGCTGTTATTTGTGGCATATAGAATATCTCAAACATCGCATAAAAATTCAAATGATCCATGTCTAAACTCTCCAGAATTATCTGGGTGATGATGAAATCTATGTATTACTGTTAAAGCTAAATTTATTTAAAGAACTCCAGGAAATTTACTTAAGAAATGGTGCCTTATCCATTTCTTTTGGCTGTTAGAGCTGCTAAAATTTGTTGGTAATACGTTGTTATCAGCTAGGCTACCTGTATGAACATTTATTATTCCTTTTCCTGAGTCATAATATCGTATTTCGGCAGAAGTTTTAGATATGCTTAATGTATTTTCTTTTTGCTCACCTTCCTTTACTCATCGATTTTTATTTGTTACGAAATTTATGCATAAGCCAATTTGGCTATCAAAACTTATAAATAACGGTTGCTCGCCACACAGAAAGGTTCAACAAACAGGCCTTACATCAATTATCTGATTGACATTTATTTCTACAACTCTTCTTTTGATAGTTATTTTTCACAATTCAAAAGATATTTCTGAGAATCTTCATGGCTCAGCCTATGAGCTTTAAAACGAAGCATCAAAAATCTTCTCAATTACGCTACTTCAGCTTCAGATATCTTCTGGATCGGATTATTTGACAAAGATCCTAAAGGATGGGAACTTGCTTTACTCAATTCAGCTTATAGTTTTTTGACCATTTCCTTCAGCTTTTTGATTTCCTTTTCTTGCTGTGAACATACTTTTCCAAGATTGTCTTTCGGCGCTATTTTTTGAGGCCCCACACTTTCTACTTTATTGTTGTTATTCGGAATTAGATTTTTATTAGCCTTTCTATCGATAGAAACTCTTTTGATTTCGAACTTATTATTCTATTTGGTTTGATTGGGAATATTCTGAATAGACGATATACTAGCTGAAGAAGTTTTTATCTGGTTTTTAAGATATTCTATTTAGCTATCTTTTTAAGAAATTGTCTTTTTGTATTGATTCATAGCTTTTGTCAAGGTCTTTTCGTTTTATATCGACTTTACTGATTTTAAACTATTTTATTCTAACTTTTTGATTTTTTCAGTCAACTAACTGTTCTATTTCATTAAAGAACTATTTTTCTACGACATGAGATGCAAGCGATGCTCCAAAGCACTCATTCCTTGACTGTTTCTTAATTAAAACACAAATACGTTTTGATGTTGATTCTACGGGCCTGCTCTTATTCAAGAGCAAGTCTCAGCCTAATAGTCTATTCAGCTAAACTATCTCTTTATATCTCCAACTCCTTGAGACTTGTAAATTTGACTGTAGATTTTATGCTAACATTTTATTTTTTGAAATCCTCAATTTATTTTCTCAATCCTCGAATAACAGCCCTCAAGGTTGTATCTGCTGGTCTAACTTTTTACCTGCTGTTGCTAAATGCAGTTATTGGCTTAGATTGAGACTGATCGTTCTCGATAGTCTTTTGCAATTTTTCATTTTATTTTTCCAAAACAGTTATCTTCGTCTTCAATTTCAGATTTTCATTAGCTAAAAGATTGTTTCTTTCTAATTTAAATCCTATTTACGTTTCAAAAGGATGTTGTCATGTTGCCTGACTTATTTTTCGACAAAATTATTATTCGTATTTTTGGACTATATGCTTCCAAAGGGTTTGATCATCAATTTCCTCCTAAATGAATTTATTTTTACTTGTCTTTTTGAAGCTCGGGGAGGGGAGGATTCGATGCTTTGTATGATGATGCTGATTATAAATCTTCATCATCAGTGGCAGACCGATATGGATTTTTAGACTATGGTTTGCGCTTGAACGTAATTGGGTTTTCACGTTCCTTGATAACATAATTATTACCATTATTTTGAGTATTTAGTTTTGATTTGGATCAGTCATTTAAAATTAGAATAGTAGTTATAATAAACAACACAACTTAACAGTGAAACAATATTCATAAACATACATATATTTACATATGACAATCAATAAAAGCAAATCATAGTATAAATAGTTCTATTGATGAAAAAATAGAGATAGCTAGATAAAATCAACAAGCATGATCACTTTCTATGTCTGCTCAAAATCTCATCTATGTCCAGCTCAGCAGGAAAAGAAGGCAGCTATGAATCAACTGAACTTTAGTTTTTATCCTTGGAAAATGAAAAATATTGGTTTAGATTAGGCTAAGTTGAATAGATTTATGCGTTTGAACTTTGGTCGGTATTCTAATCCCCTTTTGCCTCATTTTCAATCACGGATTATATTCCTTTGAGTGGGCTTCTTCTAGAGCTTTTTACTGCTGATTTCTGCATCAACTTTTACGAAGAAAGCCGATGCATTTTTATTTTCTACTACCTCAGCCTTATAATTTATTACTGCTTGTATGTCAATATTCTCTAAAGATCGTCTCTATGTTTTTCAAGATCTTTATTTCTATTTTTCAGAAATGCATTCTAATATTGAAACTTTAGTCTATTTTATTTTTCAACTTCAATTGCTGCTCGTAATTATTACATTTCCTCCATAGCTTTATCACTTAAACTGACTTTTGAGCTTTAAATCTTACTATCTTTGATTTTCAAATATGATAATTAATTAGTGATCCTATCTGTGTTGAGTTGGATTGATAATATTTTTTAGTTGAGCTCTTAGATATAAATCGTTAGTTCATTCTATCTGTTATTCCATTCTTGCTACTTCTGTCTCCATTAATTTTAAATTTCATCAACGATTTTTGTTCTAATGGTTTATTAATCCTACTTTTGAAAGCTTTCATACTAGGATCGATTAATCGTGATTTGATCGATTCTTTCTTCATTTTTGTTCTTAAATTTTTCAAGATCTGGATTATTCGATTTCTATAACTACCTCTTCCTTTAATTTTACCTGTATTTTATCTAGACTAAATCAAAATATTTTTACGCTCACTTATTTAGATCTATTTCTGCTTGTAACTCGCAAACAGGTCGCTGTAAAGATCTTGCATTTTTACAAGCTAAAAATATTGATTCTCTAGGCCTTCTTACAATTTAATCAACTTTTATAAATATATGCACTCTCTCTACTGCAATTACATGTTGAGCCGTCTTAATTCATCCAACTCTTTCTCTTTAGATTTCTCATATTTAAGTCCACCATTTGTAATATTTTTATTAGCACTTTGATTTCCTTGATTATCTGTTATATTGGTCTCTATCGGATAATATGTATGTTGATTTTTTTGACTTTTTTATGTGTGGTTCGTGCTTGGCTGTCTCGACATTATCTAATATAACGTATTGTTTATAATTAATTTATGTGTTATGATATGTTATTATTATTGAATTATTGAATTATGAATAAAAATATCTATTCGTCTTAGAGAATTCAATAGGATCACTTTTAATAATCATAATCAGACAGTTCTAATTCAGATTAATAAACAGTGCCTCGTTTGCATGATCCTTCTGTTAATAACAAAAAAGATTTTATCATAATAGCCATAATTGTTATCATTGCTACGATGTCTATTGTAGCAGTTTGTGTTATAGGAAATCATTATTTCTAAACTAGATCAAATAGATCAAATACTTAGAGTAAACAATAGGCCTTAAATATTTAGATTAAAAGTTATAAATATGAGAATTAAATCGTTTTAACTAAAATTTAATAAAAAAAGAACCATCTAGATTCATTAACAGATATTTAATCTTTTATTGATCCTTCAACAAATAATGTAAAAACCGATTAAACAAATAAACCATCCTAAAATCATCAATTAGGTCAGCTAACCGTTTTAAATTATATTCAAAAAGGTTTTGCCCAGAAAGATCTGTATAATGGTAATATGTCTTGGTCTGATACAATTGTTTTGAAATGCCAGTAAGGATTGATCGTAAATAGTGCCTCAAAAATATCGTAAGGATTTTACATTCAAAAAACTGCGTATTAAGACGTAAATTTGATGTTGGAAAGGATCGATATACCGGCCCAAAATATATACTCATTTTAGTAAATTCGTCAATTTCTCTAAAAAATCTAAATTCAGTCTCAAACAATAGCAGTTGACCATTACAATCCTCTCATGCTTCTGATAGGCATATCAGCCTCATCAAAGGGTATTTACTATAATCAATAACGTAACCCACAATTATTGAAGCAAAATTTAATTTTGAACGATGTCTTTCCTTTTGCAATGCCTATAAACAAGATTGATCTTATTCAAAAAACAGGCTACGATATCTTGATCACAGATGATGAGAAATTAGTATTCTAAATACTGTTCAAACAGAAGCGCTAGATCATTGCGATCTTAATTTTGTCATAATACAAATAAATCTAAACTTTTATGTTAAGAAAAATGAATGTTTACAAATTTAGTGTAGGTCAGGAATGTTAAGCAAGATAATTTTCTATTTTTACATAGATATCATGGCAACTTCAACAAAAAGTATTTTTATTGCCAGCAACCTACATAATTACTTTAGATTATGTCAATATGCCAATTAAATTCCAAATTAAGAATTACGAGGATAGTCTTTATTCTTATAAAAAATCATCTTGCCTGAAATCATCAAATGAAAGACACAAGTAGTATGAGTTGGGATAAGATTTTATAATAAGCAACCTACCGTTCGAGGATCTTTTGGTAATTAAGCCCAAAAATGATACTCGAATTCGACAAAGTGATCATAGATAAGTAATAAAGTTCATTCAATAATTTCCAGCATAATCAAACATATACCTTGAGTCAGGGCCTTATTAGATCTTACTATTGATAACTTATGCCTGCCATTAGAAAGCACATTTATTCCTGAATCCATCTTACCGTTAAACTTATTTGTTTAACAAAAATTTAGTCATCAACGAATTGCAAAGAATATAGGAGAATTCACAACTAAAATACATGCAAAAATACAATTTGATAGTTACAAGTAATCTAATGAACTTAGATAGTTTATAGTTTTAGCGAATTTTTTTCATAGTTGCATAAAACTTTCTTTTGAATCAAACTAAATATACTGGTTTTAAAATAGTGAGTGATTAGTTATGTTAGAAATCAAGCTTATAGCCCATTACAAATCCCTCGTTAAATGAAGGAATATATTTATTGACAAAAATATGATAATTTCTTTTTTTAGAGTTTATCTATTCATAAAAAATATTTAAATCATTTCTTTTATTATTAGTCTTATTAATCCTGAGAATCATAAAATTACTTTCTAATACAGGTACAAAGCTTTAGACCACAATGAGGGCATATTTTTTACAAAGTCTAAAGAAACTGGTATTATTTGGTATCGACAGGCCTCTAACTTGTCAACTGAGTCTGTTAATTAATTTGATGAGCTGACGGAAACAGTTGTCTCTATTTGGTGAATTTTTGTATCTACCACAAGGGTTTACGTGCATCTGTGACTTTTTCAGGGTTCTTATTCAAGCTTTGAATTATGTACTGAATTTGAGTATAGGCCTTTTCATTTTGACGGCCGAACTTATGAGGGCCTTGTTTCGGAAATTGAGGCTTAGCTGATAGAGTTGCATTATTTCTGATATCTAATAGATCCTTTTTGATATTGTTTGTAGGTCTTTACTTATAGAGAGGCAGGGAATGGGGATTATAGACAGGTGGAGTATATCCAAGGTACGGATCTTTATCAACCCTTGGCTGTTTGTTTATAGCCTTCAAGGCTCCCATTTTGCTAAGTCTTTAATCGAAATAGATCATAGCTTATCCGTTTGCCAAACCGAGAATAATCTGGTTGATAGCCGGACTCCAACACATTCCATTAATTGAACTTTAGGCGACTTTCAGAGACTTGACTCTTTCGAAAGTAGTAGTATCATAGAAATGTAGGAAACTATGTTTGGATTCAATTTATTGTCCCACTGCAGTTCCAGCTAAAAGTAGACTATTATCAGGGCTAAAACAGACTTTGTTGCCTGGAAACCTATTGTAAAGCTATCTCTAGTGATAAACAGGTTTGTTGATTTTTCTAGTATCCCAGATTTTCATCGTGTTGTCAGTATTTCTTGTGACTAACTTGAAACAGTCTTCGAACCCTGCTATTGAAGTGTATTCTTACTTAGGATCGTGAGCATCTCTGACTAACATTTAGGGCCGATGAAGATTGAACTTGGTGCTAAATATTTGCAGAGAGCCGTCAAGGCATCCTCCGTAAATCATTTTACCATCTTTGGAATAGCTGATTGCACAAATACCTACGAATGCCCCTCGACTGTCTTTGCATCTTATTAGAGTCTTATGGGCAAGCTATTGTTCAATTCCCTAAAGTTTTTGTTAAAGATCCCACATCCTAATACTTCCATCGGCTGAGGCTGTAACAAATTAGTTGTGATTGATTGGGTGGAACTGTCCATCATACACTGTATTTGTATGTCCTTTGGTCAAATTCAAATCTTTTACGTACATGTAGCCTTTCACCGTCAATAAATTTCTCGCCCCATCCTTGTCAAGAAAAGTGATTTGTTTGTTGCCATTAATCACCATCAAGTGAGTTCCCGTTGTGTTGAAGCTCAGTGTCCTCATAGTGTTTCCAGTAAAGGGCTATATGATACGAAAACTGTTCATATTTTTATTCATGCCGTGGAAATCCCAAAGACGAACATGATAATCTAAACCTCCAGTAGCCATTCTGTGCCCTTTAGGTTCAACAGCGATACATGAAACAGCTTTAGAGTGCCCTTTTAAAGTTGCAAACGCATCCACAGGGATTCCATACTCATAAAAACTTTTCTCCTAAGGCTACGCTTAGTACTTTTCTTCTTTTTCGTTATTGAAAATTGGCTGCTATATATTTCTTTAGTTTTCTTCTGATTCATCTGATTAATTGAAAGTAAACTTGCTGGGTCCAATCATTCTCTTATATTTTAATTAGAATTATACAATTTATTAAAAAATGTCGAAATATAAATAAGCGATAGTTTAAGAGACTAATAAATCTTAAATAATATTTTCTGAGAAGATTCTAAAATATTTTAGTAATATGGCTTTATAATTATCAATATTAGATTAATCGTATTTTTTATTTTTTTAATTGATCATATTTGTTATTGTTAATTTCACTATTTTAGTATATAATTTTAGAAGAATCATATGTTACTCGGATTGAAAAATGATAGACCCAATTTTTCAAAAATAGGAAAATACATATCTAACAAATTACATCACGCTAATAAAAAAAATCAACAGAAAATTCCAAAGAAGATTTTTGTGAGAGAACAACCTCTTGAGAAATCGGAAGTAATTGAACAAGAACCAATCATTTCGAAGAAATAAAAATAAAATTAAGGACTGACTATTAGGGAGAAAACTGCAAGAATGTAACCGACTGTAGGGACATACAGAGTTAGCTATGCGAGTATCGATAAGTAACATTTTTTTGATTTAGGAATGTACGCCAGTATAACTTCAATCGATCAGTTCCTCATTTCTACGGAATTAAGAGGCACATCAACGAAACTATTAATTTCCACAAGAGCTATCCTGACGGGTTTGAAGAAAAACAAAAAGGATTCACAGACCTCAAAAGAATGGTGGGAAGAGACCAAATAAAAGGAAACATCAGAAAAAATTAGGAAGATCCTCATGAAAACCGCTTCTTAATTAACAAATTTCCCCTGCTTACGCCGCGACCTGCCGAGGTTCATTTTGACAGGATGAGTCCCAGAAGCGAAGGCCCTTAAAAATTAAGTTTAAGCATACCCTAATACGATTATGACTTTCAAATTAACATGAAGAGAATGGACTCCCATATAATTGCATTTCAAAAGCAAACTAGCAGAGACCAGCCGTTTTTAAAGCAGAGCTGTTCTTCAGAAGATTTCAGATCTCTAGACTAAATGAAACCCTTGGCTTTGACTAAAAATATTTTATGGAACAAACAGCTGCCGAGATAGGCATAGGGTTCTGTGCCTTCTTACATGGACAAAAATATCACTTCAAGGCTCGCCACCAGCCTGATCAATCTGAAGGCTTTGCAGATGAACTGCACAGATTTGAGACCGAACGAGCACAAAATTGGGCATTCCAATAGAACAAAGCTCAAAAGATCTATGAAATAAAATCTCAGTGGAAATATAGAATATTGATTTACTCGAATTACTTATTTTTGCCATTTCATCTTCATTAAAAATAATAAAAGATCAATCATCTTCTTATCTCTCAAATTGTCTTTGCAGATTTTTCTTGTTTTTTATATCGGTCTTATCTGTTTTCTTCCTCTGCCGGACAAAATCTCTGAGGACTCCTACTTTATCATTGTAATGCTAATTGAAATTGAAGCCGTATTTATGTCCAAATTTTATTTGAAACAAATAGTCATCAAGACTCTTTTTAGATATTTTAGCCTCTCTGGCTGCGTCTTATAGCGAATATTTTATTTGCTGATTTTTTTAGTTAATGACTCCTGAATAAAATTTTCTCCATTAAATGACTTTATCAATTATGTGACCTATCCTCCTTTACTTAGTGCGTCTGCATTTACTTCTTTATGCCATTTAGTCAGCGCAAGTCCTGTCCTTTTCCTAACCAGTGTTAAGGTTCTCAAAAGACATCAGTCGATGCACAAGCGATACTCCAAGTTACTTTCCTCTAATAGACAGTTCCTAACCCTCCCAATCTTACTGTCTAATTCTTGCTTACTAGCTGATGGGATCGATACCACAATTGACCCACAACTCTCCTACTGATAAAAAGTAAGATATTTATTTGTCTAAATTATGCAGTTCTTACTTTACAAGCTGAAGTTATAATCTTGTTTGAGTAGAAGTATAAATTTCCTCAGATAGAGATTATTCGATTAGTCCAAGCATTCTGAAATGTCGATGTTTTAGACAAGTTATTCAGCACTGTTATTAGATTCTTCTATGATTACGCGGGTATTTATATACTTTTTCTAAAATCATCATCAGGCTTACTTATTAATTTTCCTCAGATTTTATATCTGCCATCAAGTATAATATATTTATAAGCTATCAAACCAGATATATATTTCTTTAAAAGTTCAAACAACTTATCAATATACAAAATAATCTTTTTAGAATTTTTAACGCTCCGTATAATTACATATTACCAAGTCCAAAAGTTTTGATCGGAAATGACGAATAGTAATGTTGTTTTTTGATATGATCGATATTTTATTTTGAATAATTATAACTTATTGCAATGAATAGGGATCGCCCTGATAAGTCATAAAAACTAGATGTATATGTAATGTTATTTAGCTCAAAGAACTGCTCAAGAAGAAGAAGCAGCAATAATAAAGATTGAAAGGCTCCACAAATCCTTTCCTCTCAGTCGCCAAAAAACCAGATTACACTGTATATAACCAGCTCTATAAATTCGACGTCAAACAGGAGCTTCAAGACTATAACCTGCCATTTTCCCATCCAGAAGATGCCTCGAATCAGACTCTCAAACCTCTCGCCGCATCGAAGATATCCGAGCATTACGAGTCGAGTGATGTCGCCAGTCACAGTGAACATTAAGAGGTATAATTAAACTAAAACGGAAAGCCAAACTACACTGAGATAGCCAAGGGCTTATACAGGCAGGAAAGCCAAAAGCCACAAAACAAAATTCAAAATGCACTTTTCGTCGATAAGTCAGTCAACAATATTTTGAAGACTATTAAAACTGGAGATGTAGCTATTTCTTTTTTTGCAAAATACGGCAACACTACCCCGATAAAATTCATTAATTGCATTCAAAAAATAAATCATTAGATTTTCAGGCCATATGATTTGGAAGTGATTAGCAGCAACTAGAATCAGAAGTAGTCTGCTTTCGATGAATACTACACAATATCAGCCCACGGAATTGTGAAAGTATATTCATAGAAGATGAAAAGGCAACTAAAAGCTGAAGGTAAGGAAGAGTTGTTGTCGACTGACGTTGTAGGTTTGTCAGACTGGATGCATTAATCCACGCTTTTTAACATCATCACTAACATTGGCTTCTTCAAGAGTTATACCATCACCAAGATTTTTGGCATCTGGAAGAAGAACGTGAGATACAGAAACTATTTGAAGATCAGACAAAAGTTAGTAAGCGATGCTTTCATTTCGAAGCCTACTTTTGCTGAGAATCTTATGTAGATCAACGGCTACCTATACAATTTGCAGCAGCACAAAACTATTTTCAGCAAGATCAGCGACAACAAGCCCTGGGAAAAGGGAGACTTTAACTACGAACAGGATCAGACCAGAAAAATAGCTAATGTGCAGTACGAGGGAATAATCGCTAATAAAATGACAGTCACTGTTCGAAAGGTACAGAATCAGATCTATGAGAAATGCAACTTAAAAGACATGGAGGATGAAGACGAAATGAAGTTCGGACAGCAAGTTAAACAAAAGCCAATGAACTTGAAGAGGAGGTAGGAGTAAGAAAAGGTCTACTTGCTCCAAATAGCCAACAGGGATCGAGAAAGACTACCTAATTTCATAAAATTAGTTGACTATGTCATGATCGAAACTCTGGTCAGCATCAACCACCAATCCATGAACATTTTGCTTGAAGAAATGAAAAAATAAAGAAAAACTGGTTTGTTCAACATCGGAATCAAAGAATAGCACATGAACTTTGATCCTAATGAATAATAGTTGAAGGAAAATATCGAGAGCACTTTGAAGAACATGATTGAAGTAGTTAAAGGGGTGCATAGGATTCCCAACGAGATCAAGCTGGGCAGTGAAGACAAACAAGAAAAATTATCTGATATTGGAACTATCATTGGGCAGTCAGTTGAATACAAGACCATAAAGAACTAGATGCTTGAAAAGATAAACAAGGACTTTAAGATTGCTGGAGACTATATTGACTAAAACTATCAGCAAGTCAAGGTGATCTTCAACTTCCTCAACTCTTTTGAGATGCCGAAGTGGGAGTAGGGCAACATCACTTTTGAAGAGATCCGTCAGAAGATCAATAAGTTCACTGAGTGGAACAACTTCATCAAGTCTAAAATCAAAGACATCGCCAAGGGCTGTCTCAACATTAACGGGATAAAAATTGCTAACAAACTCACCACATAGCTCGAGTCCAAGATCGATATCTACCGAAAAGAACTCTCTTCTCTGATGGTCCGAAGGCTGACTGAAACCAAAGATATCATTGATAAATTCATGAAGAGCCTGTAGCCCCAGCCCGGCTTGCTCAAGTAGTATGGATAATATATTTAAAACTACAATCTAATCATGTCCAAAAACAAGTCTTTGGAAAATCAAAAAATATAAATTTAGAGCATGCAAAGTCAGCTCAAGAAGTTAGACGGAAACATATCAAGAGATCAAACTGGATAGTTGCAACTGCTAAAAGAAAAATATGCAAATCTGCAAAATTAATTGAAGAAAGCTCAAGAAGTAATTGAAAGTCGTAGAACAGATATGCAAAAATCACTGGATGAATATTTGGCTTCTTTGTCGAAAGGAATAAAAAAGACTGAGAGTGATTTAATGAAAGAAAAACTTATTGATGAAAACTTATCACCAGCTGAAGCCATGATTTAGTTGCAGAATCTATAAAAAACATTGGCAAAACATAAATAAAAAAATTAGTCTACATAAAGAATACAAAAGCTGATGGGAACTATTCCAAGTCCCAATAAATAGCTTCAATAGGTTTAGGTTAAATTCAATGACAGAAAACTCTTGTGGACCCATGTTCAAAATTTCATCAAGCTACAAGAAGACTGGTGCAAATCAAACATCAGGAATTTCGATGCTGAATAAATCCAAAAATAGGTACAGGCTTTTGAGTTAACTGTCTTCCAGCTCAAGATCCGTATTACTAATCTATCCAAAGAAGGAAAAGATAAAGTTTTGTAAGCCCATGAGGCCAGAATTAAAGGCATCGTCAACTTGATGCCGATTATCCTATCAGTCGCTAATAAAGATTTAAAGGATAAGCATTGGAAAAAGATTTATGACCAACTAGAACAGCCCATGGTCGCTGGAAAAGCAGTTAGCCTAACTGAGCTGCTTTCTTACGGTATCATGAACAAAAAGGAGGCAATCGAGTAGATCTCAGCCCGAGCTACAGGAGAGCAGCAAATTGAGACGCAGATGGAGTAAATTCAAACCAAGTGGGGAGGCCTTAACTTCATAGTCAATAACTATCGATAGGCAAAAGATAAGTTCATCATCGGATCAGTTGAATAAATTATGCAAACTCTAGACGATCATCAGCTGAAAATACAATCGATGATGGGTTCAAGGTACGTCGCTTAAATCAGATAAAATGTAGAAATCATAGAAAAGAGACTGTTGTTGATTTCTTAAATAATTGACTAGTGGCTCACTTGCCAGAGACAGTGGATGTATCTTGAAAACATCTTCAGTGCCGAGGACATTCAGAAACAGTTACCTGACTAAAACAAAAAGTTTATCGTTATTGATAAATTTTGGAAGGATGTCATGGGTAAAACTTACAAGAAACCTCTTGTCTATGACTGCTGTGGAAGTGAATAGTTATTGAGAAAATTCCAAAAGAACAATAAGGAGTTGTAAGAAATTCAAAAGAAGATGGAGGCTTATCTCTAACTCAAAAGAGCTATTTTCCCAAGATTCTATTTCCTTTCTAACGATTAATTGCTCTAAATTCTGTCTCAAACTAGAAATCCTCACGCTGTCCAGGCACATCTGAGAAAATGCTTTGATAATATCAACAGAATAGAGTTTACCGAAGTAGAAGAATCAAAGTAAATTATTTCGATGACATCAGCTGAACCATAGACTATGCCAGAGACAGTCAAGTTTTCAGCCAGTGTGTTTGCTGAAGGACCTGTCTAGTTCTGGCTCATGAAGATCCAATAAATGATGGTAAAAACGCTCTATGATACATCCAAACATGCACTTAAAGACTATCCTGATGAAGATCCTTTGAACAGATAAAAATGGATGTTCTCATTCAATGCTCAGACTGTTCTGTTGATCGACCAGATTAAATGGACTACTGGTGTGACTGACGCTGTGCTCAACTAATAGAAGAATCCAAAGAACGGGGTCAAGGCCTTTGAACTATTTATGAAATAGATGATCGCAAAGATGGTCGCTGTTGTCAGAAAAGACCTGAACATTTTAGAAAGAACTCTGATGGGTGCTATAATCGTGCTCGATGTGCATGCCAGAGACGTAGTAACAGAACTTGTTGAAAAAGGCGTTAAGAATCTAAATGATTTCTAGTTCAGTAAGCAGCTGCGATATTATTGGGACGCATAAGTTGATGATTGTGTAGTCAGACAAACAAACACTTACTTTAGATATGGCTACGAATATTTAGGTAATGGTCCTAGGCTGGTTATTACTCCACTCACAGACAAATGCTATATCACTTTGACTTCGGCCAAACATCTCCAGTTTGGAGGTGCTCCTGCTGGTCCTGCAGGTACTGGAAAAACCTAGACAACTAAAGATTTAGCAAAGGCTTTAGCTGTGCAGTGTGTCGTCTTCAATTGTTCAGACGGTCTGGACTATAAGATTATGGGTAGATTTTTCAGCGGTTTGGCTCAAGGAGGAGCTTGGGCATGCTTTGACGAGTTCAATCGTATTGATATTGAAGTGTTGTCTGTCATCGCTCAGCAAGTCTTGACTATTCAGCAGGCAATCAAAAGAGACGATACTTAATTTGAGTTCTAGACAAGAGTTATTCCCTTGAACAAAAGATTCGGAGTGTTTATCACTATGAACCCTGGTTACGCAGGCAGAACCTAGTTACCAGATAACCTTAAAGCTCTCTTCAGACCAGTCGCAATGATGATTCCTGACTACGCCCTCATCGCTTAAATCATCCTCTTCTCTGAAGGTTTCTAAACTGCCAAGTCCTTGGCACGTAAGATGGTGCAGCTCTATAAGCTGTCCTCTTAACAGCTCTCCAAACAAGACCACTACGACTTCGGTATGAGAGCAGTCAAGTCAGTATTGGTCATGGCTGGAGCCCTAAGAAGAAAATAATCGAAACTGTCCTAGTAAGTCGTGCTGATCAGAGCTATGAGAGATTCTAACGTTCCTAAGTTCCTTGAACATGATTTGCCTTTGTTCATGGGCATCATCGTAGACTTGTTTCCTTCAGTCCAGATTCCAAATATCAACTACGGTAACTTGCAGAAGGCTATTGAAGATCAGCTCGAAGTCAAAAACTATCAGAAACCCAAAAAGTTTTTGATAAAGATTATCCAGCTTATGGAGACAATTATGGTCAGACACGGTGTCATGGTGGTTGGTCTCACTGGTACCGGTAAGACTACAGTTATCGATACTCTAGCCAAAGCAATGGAACAGCTTTTCAAAGAAGGATCCAAAGACTATTATCACAAAGTCGTAAAGCAGTAAAGACTGAACCCCAAATCAGTAACCATGAATTAATTATTCGGCTATACCAATATTCTCACAAATGAGTGGACAGATGGAATAGTGGCAGCTCTTGTTAGATCTAACGTTGCAGACACTTCTGATACCAAAAAGTGGATTATCTTTGACGGTCCTGTGGACTCTTTGTGGATCGAAAATATGAACACAGTGCTGGACGACAACAAGATGTTGTGTCTTTCCAACGGTCAACGTATCAAACTCCCCCAGACCTTCACTATGATGTTCGAAGTCAACGATCTAGCTGTTGCCTCACCGGCCACAGTATCTAGATGTGGTATGGTGTACATGGAGCCAATTCATTTAGGCTGGGAACCAATAATTTAGACCTGGTCAATTACATTCAAAGAGTAAAGAAAGAAGGATAATGTTGTACCGACTTACATCATCAACGTGATATAAAAAATGAAAGGACTCTTCAGATAAAATCTTGCTTGGATCAGATAATAGTGCAAGGAAGTCATTGGAACTTTAGACAACAACCTTGTTCAGAGCTGCATCAACATCTTCACTATTCTCTTCAACTAGCTGAGTACCAGACAAAACCTCGATAAGTTAAGCGGAGTTGAAGTGGAACTCAGTTGCTCAATGGTCTTGATCTTCTCCTTTGTCTGGTCAGCAGGTGCTAATCTCTACGACTCCATCAAGTAAAACTCCAGAACAAAATTCTCGCACACCATCAAGAATAAAATATTGAAATTTTACTCACATTTCCCCTACGAAGGATAAATCTATGACTATTTCATCAATTTCGACAAAAGATAATTCAACAACTGGACAGACCTTGTGACCTAATACAAGTATGATCCTGACATTCCTTACTTTAATATTTTGGTTCCAACTGGTGACACTGTAAGATTTAAGTATCTTATAGGTAAGCTAGTCCAAAACAAGAAAAACATATTGATTTCTGGATAAACTGGTGTTGGAAAGTCAGTCATCGTTAGTGATTTCCTGGGATCCATGGCTACTTAAAAGTTCGCCTATACTATCATGAACTTCTCAGCCCAAACTAACACCAAAAACGTATTAGACGTTTTCCTAGATAAAGATAAATTTACCAAGAAAAGACGTACGTAGATCGGTCCTCTTGGAGGTAAAAAGATGATCTTCTTCGTTGATGATATCAACATGCCCGCTCTCTAAAAGTATGGTGCCCAACCACCTAACGAACTGCTGAGACAAATCATCGATCAGGGTGGATTTTACGACCTTAAGAAGTTTGTGTTGATGTAAGTCTCAGAGTGTAACTTCATCGCTTGCTGTGCCCCACCCGGCGGAGGAAGAAACAAAGTCACTCCTCGTCTCTTCAGACATTTCAATATGGTCTGGACCCCAGATCTCTCAATCAAATCTATGGACATCATCTTCACATCCATCTTAAAAGGATTCTTATCTCATTCCAAGGGCCTGTAGAAGTTTGCACCCTCAATCGTTAAGAGCTCTTTATAAATTTATGGTAAAATCAGGACATAGCTCTTGCCTACTCCAACTAAATCCCACTATACATTCAACTTGAGAGATTTGAGTAAAGTTTTCCAAGGAATATTGTAAATCGAATACGATAATTTGCCAAACAAATAAACTTTAGTTAGTTTGTGGATCCACGAGTCTCAAAGAATCTTCTATGATAGATTAGTGGATGAAAAAGATAGGACTTGGTTCTTTGGATTGCTGCAAGGATACCTGCAGAACAACTTCCAGCTTTAATGGGAACAAACTCAGATTAAGGAAATTGTTTTTGGAGATTACAATAATGCTCAAGGAAAGTATCAGAAGGTCGATGATTTATAAGTTTTGCCAAAGAAATTCAGCGAGTATTTGGCCAAACACAACGGAGAGTATCCAGGAAAAGCTATGAATTTGGTCTTCTTCAAAGATGCCATCCTTCACTTGAGTAAAATTTGCCGTATTTTAAAACAAAACAGAGGAAATGCTTTATTGATAGGAGTAGGAGGTTCTGGAAGACAAAGCATGACAAGACTGGCTTCAAGCATCAGGGACTACAAAATATTTACGATTGAAATTACTAAGAACTACAAATAGCCTCAATGGAAAGATGATCTGAAGAACTTATTGAAGACTGCTGGTAAAAACTAACAGGTCACATTCCTCTTCTCAGACACTCAGATCGTGAAAGAAGGATTTTTATAAGATCTCAATAATATCTTGAACACAGGATAAGTGCCAAATATCTGGGGTCCTGAGGATTATGATTAGATCCTTAATGAAATGAGAGTTTTGGCCAGTAAATAGAAGGAAAAGATCGTAGACACAAGAGAAAATCTGATGAAGCTTTTCATCCAAAAGGCTAGACAGAATCTACACATAGTCTTGGCTTTCAGTCCAGTAGGATAAAAATTAAGAAACAGATGCAGACAGTTCCCTTCCATCATCAACTGTTGTACTATAGATTGGTTCGACAGATGGCCTAACTAAGCTTTATACTCAGTTGCTATGAAAGATTTCAAGGCAAACGAGACCTTAGGAATCAGCCAATTCAACTAAAAACTCTCTTAAATGTGTGTCTACGTGCACAACTCAGTCATCAATTATTCTGATTAGTTCTACAACTAGCTAAGAAGAAAGAATTACGTGACTCCTACCAGCTATTTGTAATTGCTTAAGCTATACATCGAAATGATGAAATATCAGCAGTCAGTATTGCCTACTAGGATTCAAAAGTACACAGTTGGTCTGGAGACTCTCAGGGAAACCAACTAATAAGTCGCAAAGTTACAGGCTAAGATCATAGAAATGCAGCCTAAATTAGAGTAATTTGCCAAGGAAACTGCAGAAATGGTGGTCTAACTTTAAAAGTAGACCAGATCTGCCAACGAAGCTTAAGCCATATGCGCAAAAGACACCAACTAAGCCCAAGTCAAAAGGGATTAGGTCAATTAGTTGAAAAATATTTGCAAGGCTGATCTCGATAAGGCTATTCCAATTCTCAATAAAGCCAAAGACGCAGTAGGTAGTATCGATAAAAAAGGTCTTCAAGAAATGAAAGTCTATGCAACTCCTCCTGGAATGGTCGAGCTCGTTCTTAAAGCTGTGTGTCTCATCCTCGGCTAAAAGTAAACCTGGGACGATGCCAAGAAGAAAATATTGAGCAGATTGGATTTACTCGACGTTCTCAGCAGCTTCAAAGCTGGAACTATGACCGATAAACAGGTGAAAAAATTGAAATAAACTTATCTGAGCGATCCAGATTTTGATCCAGAAAAAGTACAAAAGGTATCAGCCGCAGCAAAGGGCTTGTGTATTTGGGTCGGTGCTGTTGAGGCCTTGTTTAGAGTTTAAAAGTAAGTCGAGCCTAAAAAAGCAAAATTGAAAAAAGCCGAAGAGTCTCTCAAAGTCGTAGAGAGTGAATTGGGCATTAAGCAAAAAGCTTTAAAAGAAATTCAAGACAAAGTAGCAGCTCTTCAAAGAAATTATGAAGCGACCCTGAGAAAGAGTGAGTCTCTCCAGTAACAAAAGTAGATTGCGGCTATTCAGCTGGTAAGAGCAGAAAAACTGGTCGGAGGACTTGCTGGGTAGGCTGAGCGTTGGAAAGTTAACGTGGCTATCCTTCAGGAAGACTTCAAGAACTTGATTGGTAATATAGTTTTGGCTTCAGCTACAGTTGCTTACATCGGTCCTTTCAACTTCATTTACAGATAAAAGATGGTTCACAGCTGGATGTAAAAATGTAAATAAATGGGAATACCTGTTTCAGACAATTATTTGCTTTCACGCATCTTGTCAAGTGAAGTACAGATAAGAGACTGGCAGTAATTTGGTTTACCCACTGATCAGTTATCGACCGATAACGGAATCTTCATTTTCAACTGCAGGAGATGGCCTCTCATAATCGATCCTCAGGGACAAGCTAACAAGTGGATCAAGAACATGTACAAAGATAATCACATGCATATCACTAAACTCAGCTAACCTAACTTCCTGAAGATTCTTTAAAACGCTATTAGAAATGGGCAAATAGTTCTGATGGAAAATATTGAAGAATAATTAGATCCATCCCTGGAACCGATCTTGGGCAAACAACTAATGAAAAAAGGTCAACAGTGGTTGCTGAGATTGGGAGACCAAGATGTTCCATACAATGCCTAATTCAAGTTCTTCCTCACTACCAAGCTAACTAATCCTCACTACATTCCATAAATCTGTATCAAGACAACTATTATCAACTTCACTGTCACTCCAAAGGGACTTTAAGACCAGCTGCTCGCAGAGGTCGTCAAATTTGAGCGTATTGAGCTTTAGACTAAACGTATTGAGCTCATTTTGCAAATTTCTGCTGATAAGAAGCAGCTTCAAGAGCTATAAGATAAGATCCTTCGACAGATCAGTGAGGCACAAGGTCGTATATTGTAGGATTAAGCTTTGATTAATACTCTAGATGCTTCAAAGATAACATCATAAACGGTCAACTAGCGAATTGCCCTTGCCAAAATAACAAGTTAGTAAATCGACAGGGCTAGAGAATAATATCGTTCTATCGCCAAGAGAGGCAGTGTCATTTACTTTGTTATCAGTGACTTAGCAGTTATCGACCCTATGTATCAATACTCTCTCGAATATTTCATGAAACAGTTCAAGAGAAGACTAGAGCTGACTGAAAAGAAAGAAAAGATTCAAGAAAGAATAGAACTTTTGATCAACGATTTAACTGAGAGCTTCTATTTCAACATATGCAGAGGCCTCTTCGAAAAGGATAAGTTGCTTTACAGCTTCATGATTGCATCAAAAATCAAACTATACGACTAAAGCATCAACCCAATTGAATGGAACTTCTATCTAAGAGGCGGTCTTTCAACTGATTAGTTGCCAGGAAATTTACCTTCTTTTATCACCTAGAAGATGTATAGAGATTTCTTGGATCTGTCCAACCTCACTGCTCCGTTTAAGACTGTCCTAAAAGATCTTACCAGCAAAGATAATGAAGCTATCTGGAAAAAGATTCTAGAAGAAGAAAATCCACTTGATGTGAAGTTACCTGAGAATTTATAAGTCAAGCTGGACATTTTCCAAAAAGTTATCATTTACAAACTCTTGAGAGAGGAAAAACTTATTCTCTTAATCAAAAACTTTGTGCTGACTATGCTCGGAAAAGTATTTATTGAATCTCCAGTTTTCGATTTAAAGGGAGCCTACAGTGACTCAACCCCAACTACTCCAATCATCTTTGTACTCAGTCCTGGTGCTGATCCCATCAGTTATTTGTTAGGTCTGGCCAAGTAAAAAGAGATGGACACTCGATTGAAAATGTTGTCTTTGGGACAGGGTCAAGGAAAGTTTGCAAAATAGTTGATACTGAATGGAAGAAAGAATGGTGATTGGGTTTGTCTTCAAAACTGCCATCTTTCAGTCAGCTGGATGCCTTCTCTCTAAAAGATCCAAGAGGATCAAATTCCTTAATAATCTCACCCTGACTACAGATTATGGCTCACATCTATGCCAAGTAAATCATTCCCTGTACCTGTGCTCCAAAGCAGCTTGAAGGTGACCAACGAGCCTCCAAAGGGTCTGAAGGCTAACTTGTTACGAAGCTACAACGATATTTCTGAGAAAAATTACAACAGTTGTGATAAAGTGAACGAGTTCAAACAGTTGATCTTCTCTCTGGCCTTTTTCCATGCTGTCATCCTCGAACGTAGAAAGTACGGGGCTATTGGGTGGAACATCCCTTATGAATGGATGAACTCTGATTTTGAAACTTCGCAGCTCCAACTAAAGATGTATCTCAACTAACAGCCTGTTGTGCCTTACAAAACTCTCAACTATCTGATCGCTGAAATCAACTACGGTGGTAGAGTCACCGATGATAAAGACGTTAGGCTCATTACTGCCTTACTCCTGAGTTATCTTAACGCTGATGTCATGAAGGGACTCTACAATTTCTCCAGTTCAGGCATCTATCACAACCCTCAAGACCTCTAACTTGAAAAAGTCAAATAGTATATCACCAGCCTTCCTCTAGAAGACGATCCTTAAATATACGGTCTTCACAGAAACGCAAACATTACTTTCCAACAGAAAAACGTGAGATAATTCTTTGAGACCCTTTTGAGTATGCAGCCCAGAAGCTCAGGAACTTCAAAGGGAGGAGAAAGTCCTGACTAAACTGGGTAGAGAATGGCCAAATAGATATAGGCTAGGATTCCAGACCTGCTGCCGATCAAGAAAATAGACTAGCCCAACTCACTTGATATTTTTAGGTACCAGTAGGTGGAAAGATTCAACGTGCTGATCTCGATCATAAAGAAGAGCTTGAGTGATTTGCAAAAGGCTATAAAGGGTACTGTGGTGATGAGTATTCAGCTATAAAATATGTTCCTTTCTTTCTTGGACAAAAAGGTTCCTGAGTTGTGGTAGAATGCAGCTTATCCTTCTCTAAAGCCTCTTGGATCTTGGGTCAATGATTTCATCGAAAGAGTCGCCTTCTTCAGACAGTGGGTTGAAAATGGATCAATGAACTCTTATTGGGTATCTTCTCTTTTCTTCCCCCAGGGCTTCATGACTGCTGCTATGCAAACCTACGCTCGAAGAACCCACATCGCTATCGACACGCTGATGTTTAACACGAACATTCGTTCATACTTCAAGGATGAAGTGACTCAGGCGCCTCTGGATGGAGTCAACGTGCACGGTCTATTCATTGAGGGCTGCAAATGCAACATGCAGACTGGGTATCTATAATAATCGACTCCTAAGCAGCTATTCACTGAAATGCCTGTGATTTGGTATGATTTTTGTTATTTAGGTTGTAACCAGTGGTGATTGATGTGTTCAAGCCCAAAGATGTGTTTTACCAGTGTCCTCTATACAAGACTTCGACCAGAAAGGGAGTTCTGTCAACCACCGGCCACTCTACTAACTTTGTGATGTATATGGGAGTGAAGACCAAGATGGACCCTGAACACTGGGTACGTAGAGGAGTTGCCATGTTGTGCCAGTTAGACGATTGATCATTTTAAAAATATATAGCTATTCCATATTCCACATCCTAAATATAACCATTCCAATAAACAATTCACAAATCATATCAACATCATCCCAAAAATATCATAATCAGATCCATAATTTATAACTATAATATATTTTCTTTATAATTTTAATTAGATGGACCCTACTCTGCACGAAAGAATAGAAGCTTTAGAACAACAGGGATAATAATTACAGCGATAGGCCAAATACCGCGAGGCGCTAGATAAGTATCAATAAATCCTCTAGTTCAACAAACACTACTTTGGAGTTAACAGCTAACAATATTAACGAGTTTCCATCAAAATGTGCGAGCTCTGTAATCTCATCTCCATGATTTTCCTCCAAAAAGAAAAGTACGACCTCACGCTAGTCTTCTTGCAAAAGGCTGACGTATTTGCATGCAACCAACCAAAATACCTGGCAATCATTTTGAATAATAAGGCCTGCTTTTACAGGAAAACAGGCAAATTAAGAATAGCGCTACAATGCTTGCAAGACGCTCTAACTTTATAGTGGAAAAGTAAAAAGGAAGACACTTTAGCCGATACTTACTTGAATTTATGTGCAGTGCTCTCGCAGCTGGGAAGACACAAATAAGCCCTATAAAATATACTATTTTCGATTACTTTGCTTCAGGAATAGATATTCACGAGCTCTAAAATAGGCACCTAAAGACTGTTAGTCCTAGCCATTTCATATCACAATATGGCTGTAGAATTATAGCATCTGTAGAGATACGAATAGTCTATCGCTATCTATTAAAAAGCTGTAATGTTCTCGTAGAAAAACCTTGGAGAAGACAACGCCATGACGCAAAAGTTGAAAAATGTTCTTGAAAACGCCTTGTAAACAAAGAATAGTAAGAAGTACAATAAGGAAAGACTGAGGATGAATACTCGCGAGAAGGTAGAAAAGTCTTAGAAGATAACAAAGATGAAGTCGACTTATCAGGAAAGGCCGAACACAGCAAGCAAACTGACCTAGATCTACAGGCGCTGATGTTTGATTCGATAATATTGTGTAAATGATACTATGAAACATAAATTATCAAAAATCTACATTTATCTTGAACCCACCTGCCTAGTTTCGCTTGTAGGATACCGATCCTTTTTGTTCTTTAATCAAACGGAACTAAATTATAAAATAAGTACTGTGAGATCCTCGTCAGTCTGAAAATCGTCGTTCCTGCTGTCTGAAATGCGAGTATAGCCTATCCAATCCCCGTCTTTCAACAGAATAGGTGCCTTTCTAAGATTCAAATATTACTGCACTTTCGTATTATTCTTTTCCTTGGGCTGTTTCTTAGACTTATCTTTCACTTTTTCCTACTTTTTCCTTTAAGATTACAGAACCCCATCTTTCAAAACATCCTAATCGTGGTGTTAGATGTCTACAATTAACGATGAGCCCTCTTTTTTCTTAAACTCTCCTTTTTCCTTGGTCTCCTTTTTGTTCTTTTCGTTGTTTTTGGGCTGCTGTTTCTTATCTTCTTGTTTTCCGCCATTCTTTTTCTTCTTTAGCAATTTCTATATATTTTCTTTACTTATTTAGACCCATTAGAAATCATAGTTAACATACTTAATGGCTGTAATGTCAGACTATTCTCGAGTTCTGTTTTTTATAGCTTCAAGCAAGTTTTACACTGTTGGACTTTTTCCAGCTTCAAATATCAGCTAAATTGAGCCCTCGTAAAGTCTTTTTTAGTGGTTTCTTTTTTTGAGAATGAGAACTATTTGGTCTTATGTGAGCTGCTCTGGTTGCTACATAACTTGATAGACAGCTTTGTTGGAGTTGACTGTCACTGATTTCACTGATTTATTTGCCTACCTCCATATGTTGCCAAACATGTAGTCCCTTTTGATCTATCTTAGACGTATTCTCGAGGCCTCGACGCCGGCCAGACTTGGTAAAGTTTTAATCATGAGCTATTTGAGTTCCTGCACAGTCTTAAACTCTTCTATCTTTATGTGGTTCGACTATTTCTACATGTTGTCTGGTGAGCCTGTACTGGTAGAAAACATTTCGAGGTGCACCAGCTCAGTTCCAATAGGTGAGTTTACGTCTCGCAAACAGATCAACTACTATCTGCCAAAGTTGGCTTAAAAGAGTGTTTGTTTCTCTCTAGTCAAAGATCTGATAGGTTAACCGGTCCAGTCAGTCAGATACAGCTTGTGCAAGCCTGCTTCAAGGCTGTAATGTTTGCAGGCCCATTCCTTGACATCCGAAATTACAGCGTTCGGATCAAAGATCTTCTAGATGATATCTTTTGAAGATTGTTCTGATTCTGCTAAGGCGCTTTGCAGTTTTATCTTAATGCAAATATCTCCTTTTATGGGTATTTATCCTCTTTCCAGTCGTAATTTTACCATCTATTAGGTAAACTACAGAGCTTCAAGAGCTTGTTCGTAGTGAGTGTTGTAGTATAGTCTATTTGTTCCCATGCTAAATCATCATAAAATTACTTTCTGAAACGCCTCTTGGCTTGTCCGTTGAGGTTTTACTATGCATTGCAGTGCTTTAGAAGATCGTTCAAGGTCTTCTGCTTTTCGAAATATATTCTTTTGAGACCAATAACATCATCCCTCTCTATGATAAAACATATTGTAGTTTTTTAATTTTGTTTCGATGATTTTTATGTCTATTGATTTCCTAGGGATTTGACTAGCAGTTGAGCTGTATGTATTATCCCCAATTTAGGTAACAGCATCTCATCATTCTAGGAACTAGCCGTAAGGACATTTTGTTTGTAAGTTGTGGCTAAGGTAATGGCTTGCAACTAATAAGGCAAATTCAATAGTTTCTACAGTCTGATTCTCAGCATTAACAGATTCTAATCATTGTAGCAAATTATTTTTTGAGAATTTTATCCATCTAAGATAGCTATTTACATCGGTAGCCTGTTTCTACCTATAGTGCCTTTGATCGCCTCATACTCAGAAGAATTCAATTGATAAGTCTTCCATATCGATTCATGCACTATTTCCTAGCTTTTCAAAGTGGCCTCAGTGTTGTACTTTTGGTCTTTGCTATGAATAAACTGCATCGGGAAGTAAGGTAATTAATTATGGGTAGATTATTGTACTAGGCAGTGATCTTGAGGAATGAACTTATCGATAAAATCATTTATAGGTAGATTTACATTCAGCCTATAATCTTAACCATTGATTTTCAAAACCATATGATTCTTCTCAATCTCATACATTTACCTCTATTTTCTCAGCTTCTAATTACTCTCCTGGATCTCGACTGAAAAATAAGATGGAACCTGCAGGTTAATATTATTTATTGGTAGTCCTTTTCTTCTGTAAAATAAAATATAGGCAGACTAACTGCCCTAAAACTGTTTTGCTATTTTTTGTTTGTCAATCGCTGTTGTGACATTGTCATTTATCTCAAACCAATTTTACTACAATGCCTTATTTGAAGCCTACCTCAACTCAAACTTTTTTTAACCAGATTTTTATTTTTTACTTTCTTCGTTATTTTATTTCTTAGTAGATTCACTTTTTATTTTTTCTTCTTGCTACTTCGCTTATTTCAGACCGTTGTTCCAATCAGATTCCATCAACAAATCTCGAATATAGCTAATGTAGTGTCCTCCTTGGGCCGAGCCTCGGTGAATCAAAATTCCGTAAAGCTAATACTGATAGTTAGAGCCCTATGAATTTTTGCTGATAAAAGGAGAAAGGTCAAGTTCCAAGTGAAATTGAAACTAAGAATTGATTTTGACGCGGTCCATCTTTTAGAAATCAAAATCAAACCTATTTAAAGTTAGTATCAGAGTGTTGGGCAGTTAGTTGAGTCTATTTCCAAGCCACATGTCTTGCTTAGATTGCTATAGTTCGCAGTAAATCTTATTGTCTCCATCCATGCTTTCTGCAGTTGTTAGTGCAACCAAAGACTGTTCTATTCCCGACATGTCTTTCACGCACAGAGATAAATCATAAAAGTCTTAGACGCGTTATGAAGAGTAATCACAACTTCTACAACTTTTGTATCTCACTGTACTTCCCCTTCAATTATTTCAAATGTACTTAAAAAAGGATTTGATGGCATATTCGTAAGCAGTTCCGAACAGGGATCTTTAAATCACATCAAAAATCACTCTCATTGCTTACTGAATGTCTTGCTGTTCTTTGTTTTATCCGTTCTACCAGCCAAATGATTTATTGATGTAATCAGTCCCTACTGCCCTCATATCGCTGAGACTCATCTCAGAAAATAATCTCTGTAAACCGAGCAAAAACTGATGCTTATTTTTATTATCTACAAACGATGTTGGCTCTTATACAGTATTTTTCTTGATAGCTAAAGTCGTACGCATAGTGGTAGCGAAAGTATTAATTATCTGAACTAAGGCGTATGGAATAGGATTTGGAACAAACTATTCAGATAGCATGTTGCTCCTTGATTTTTCAAACCGATCGGATATCTTTTTTTTCGTTACAAATCAGGTAATGAAAGGTTGTGAGCACAGTTTTTGGGTTTTCTGTCCCAATAAGACAGCTGATATCCGCCTGTTTATCCTGATAAAATTTCCTCTTCTGTATCAAAAATATCTCCAAACATATAATAAAAGATTTATAACATTTAATCAAAATTCTTATAGCTTATCAAAACCAAAAATATCTATATGAGGTATTTATAAGTGAATGAAAATGATATTTGAAGATTTTGAATAAACATGTTAAGAATAGATTTGATATACATTTTTGATATATAATTTATATAAACTATGAGTCAGTCTGAGAGCACAGTGGGAGGAGGCAGGACTAAGTATAAAATTATATTTTTGGGGGATACTTCAGTCGGCAAGTCATCGATCATATAAAAATATCTTAAAGATAAGTTCTAATAGGGTCTCAACGTATCTTTTTTTAAATAAAGCCCACGGTCGGTATTGACTTTCATATAAAAAATGTATCGAGGAGCGGCAGGCAGTATAGAATTCAGCTTTGGGACACTGCTGGCCAGTAAAGGTTTCGAAGTCTTATTCCCAATTACATGAAAGATGCGATTTGTGCAGTATTTGTCTACGACGTCAATAAGAAATAAACCCTCGAAAATATCAGTTTCTGGAACCACATGTTTTCCTAAAATCAGCTTCCAGAAGCAATCAAGGTACTAGTGGGAAACAAGACAGACTTGGCTGATAGGCAAGTCAGCAGAAAATAAGGCGAAGAAGAAGGATTGAAGTACCAGGCTAAGCATTTCGACGTGAGTGCAAAGTATGGGAAAAAGATAGATGAACTGTTCAACTCGATAATCGACCTAATTTCTTAGAGTGCGGGTAACAAAGCAGAGCTGCCCCCAATTTAGGAATACCAACACAAATAATCGATGCTGAGCGTGCTGAAGCCACCTTCCTAGAACATAAATAGTAAGATAGAACTAGATAAATCGCAATCCAATATAAAAAAAACCAAATTTTGTTGTTGATATTATATGCCTATTCGAGTATAAACAAATATCAAAAATAAAAGATTTACAATGACTGTCGCTGTCGACTGGCCTTGCCCTTCTGAAACGGCACAGCTAGATCTCCTGTTTTTCACTCTCATAAACATTCATATCTTCGCTCTATTCTTCTTACTGACCATTGTTTTCTTATTATTATCCTTATAACTAGGAATCACTCTTTTTTCTTTCTCAAAACGCAAGATTTAAATAATTTTTAAAAGAATAAAAATAAATAAAGAATAACTCAGATTCGCCTTTCAATATCATGGATCATTTGATATTTAGTTGTCATCATACTCTAGGTTTTATTATCATTTTTATTTTATTAAATAAGCTTATAATTTCTTTGATAATTAAAGATGGATAAGCTTCATAGCAGCTAATATTCCGAAGATTACACTGACAAGTTGAGCACTTTGAGTGGAATACGGTAGTGTCGGTGGCTTGTCGGCTGTAGATAATGACTCCCAGCCGAGCATTAAGATCGGGCAGCTGCACTAAGTGTAAGTCAATCTTTAAAAAATCGTCAATATAATCACTATCTAACAGTCAATTAACAAATGCAAAAAGAATAATAAAAATAGCCAAAAACCATCCTTTGATAAATAATAATAAATTAAGTTCATTGAGTTGTTGAAATAATACGGCAGTGATTTTTCAATTATCGCAAAAGTAATGGGCAAGTAGAGAGTCTAAATCAGGAAAAGATTCAAATATCTTGAAAAGAAGAAGAGCGCTTTAATTGACGTGATATACGAAAAGACTGAAAGAAAGATTGAAGTATGTTAAGCAGACCATAACGAATTTTTAGATTAATGATACAACATGTCCGATGATTAATCATAACATAACTTATCTAATTAAGAAACATTTAATTGATAAAGTAGAAAAATTTATCGGCTTAATGCAATACTTTTTATAAGATTTTGATTTATTATATTTAATCAACTTGATATATAGCCATGATTAATAAAGGAGCTGAATCGCTGCCCAACAAAGACGCCCAGGCGTACAAACAACTTGCAGTATATATCCTTAGAATCATAGAAATTCTACGATGCCAAAAATTATAAAAAGGGTTTGAAACAGGCATAAAAACTTTTGGAAACCCATCCCGATCATCCTGAGACAAATTCATTGAAGGCTCTCTTTTTGTTGTCGCTGAACGAATAGAATAAGGCCTTGTAATTCGCTAAGTTAGGACTGATGAAAAGTAAGCTAAAGAGTTTGTTCTGCTGGCATACATGTGGGACTATCTACAAGCAAAAGAAAGACTTTCATTAGGCTTCTAAGTGTTTTGCAAATGCACTGAGGTTGGAACCTGAAAACGGGCAGATGATGCGATAAGCTGCAGCTTTGCAAATTCAAGTGAGAGACCATACTAGCCATACCAACATGAGATTCAATATCCTCAAACAAAAGCCCAACATGATTCAAAACTGGGTAGGATTCACTGTTTCTCATCACTTGGTATCTTTGCTGTTATTTAGAGAGGAGACTTTCCGTCCCTGTTCAAGGCTTTGGGTTCGCTGGATAACCTCATCAAGACCACTGAACTGAAACCAACTTAGTTAGCCCACTATTATGTGTACAGGGCAGTGGCTTTCAGAGACGCTAAGGATTGGAAGGGAATGTACGAATAGCTGAACAAGAATCAATCCAATATTAAAGATTAGACCACTTATCACGAGCTCAAATATGAATGCTGCTTCAAGCTAGGAAATTTAGCCTAGGCCTAAAAATAAATTCAGACTTTATTGCAAAAATACCCCGAAAACATCGATTACTTGAGAAAATACCAGAAACTGAATCAACTATCAAACAGGTAGATCTTTGTGAAAGCTCAAAAAGACTACAAATCAAAAATAGCTAAGGTAAATGAACTGTGTTATATCTAAAATGCCTAGTAATTTAAAACACATTTCGCTGCATTTATCAAGCCTTACTATCAAAAAAACTTAATCAGCTTATACACTGAGATTCAGTGCCTTTACGAGGCAGGCAAATCAAATTTGATCGAAGAGATATTCTTGTCTTTCGAATAAATTTTGCGAAAATAAGTCTATCCTGATCAAACAGCGATTGAATCACCCTCTTAATATCTCTGGAGTCTCTATCTTTTGGCCCAACACTTTTCTCGCAGGTTCGAAACCTTGGCACAGGCTCACTAATACATCGTGAAAGCCATCCAGCACACGTGCACTGTGCCCGAGTTTTATTTGATCAAGGCAGAGATCGAATACAAGCAACACAATAACTTGAGCGCCATCAAGACAATCAATGAAGCAAGAAAGGCTGATTTAGCCGATCGATACATGAATAACATCTGTATTAAGTTTTTGAACAAGTGTGATTTTCCAGACTTGGGCGAGGCAGTGTTTAGACTGTTCATGAGAGACGACTCGAGCCTTTACGAGCTCCAAAATCAGTGGTATATTATTTAAACAGGAAAATCGTTGTTGAAGCAGAGGAGCATCGAAGCTGGACTGAGACACATGAATTTTGTAGCCAAACAGTTCTTGGATTTCCTGGGCAATTAGTTAGATTTTCACACTTATTGTTTGAGAAAATGGACTTTGAGATAATACACTGAGTTAATTTAATTCAACGACAATATCTATGACGATAAAAAGTTTGTTGAAGCTGCATCATGGGCTATCAAATACTTGAGATAGTATATCTATAAGATCGAATAGGACGAAAAGAAAGCCAAGATTGCTGCTTAATAGGCTGTGAAATAGGAAGTAGCGGCCAAGAAGAAAAAGAAAAAGAAGAAAAATGCTTAGCAGTAAGGAAGTGAGGAGAATCCTATTGAGGCTTATCGCAAGAAGATAGATTACTATGGAAAGGAATACAGCGAGATTATTAAGAAGAATCCTTTGGAAGAAGCTCTGAACTACGCAAAATCAGTGGCTACCATCAAATTCACTAACAAAGAAAATAGGAAAGAAAACAGACTGTTCGGCAGGGCCTTTGAATAAGCTATAGACATTTTCATTCACTTCAAGAAACCTCTTTTAGTTTTAAGGCTGATAAATAAGATCAAAAAGACTCGTTTTTGTTAATACTCCATTCACTTTTCGATCCTCAAGACCATCATCTTTTGTAAAGGTTTATCTATTTAGTCACTTAATATCTTTCAGATCCCAAGGCAAACGACGTTGCTAAAGAGTTAGTAGGCTAGTTCTTGAAAGATACTCTCAGAGGGCGATCGCTGGCTGATTTCAACGCAGAGCAGGTCAACCTATGGAGCAAGAACGTTGACAGAGAACAGCTATATCTCTTAGATATTAAAAGTACTTATATGATGAAGTAGAAAATGAGGCTGACATTATTCTCAAAGGAGCCAATCAAAGATAACAGTCTATAGCTTTCTACTAGGCTGAAATAGCCAGACTATCCCAGTCTGAAAATATTTCATCTTCAAACCTACAATCTATCTTTTACCTCACCCACAAGTTGTAGTTCTATGGCAGGTTCTCTGAGTAAATTAAGGTAACAGTATAATATACATAGACCAATCTGAACAGTAAGCTAGGCAATCGAACACAGTACTACTCTGATTGGAGGGCTGAAGTCAAGAAGTTCCCTGAGAGTGCGTGGACAATGTGGTGGCTGTCTGACTACGACATTGAGCGGGAGTAGCTGGAAGAGAAGAAGGAAAAGGAGGAACAGTAGGCAAAGAAACAAGAACCCAAGTAATAGTCTAAAGTCAATTGATTAAAACAAGTTATCGCATCATTATTTAATTTAATAAAGAAATGGCTATATTATAAACATATCATATATTCGTAGATTAATATATTGATTAAATATCTTTGATGGAGCAGCCAATACAGACACAGACAGAATAAGAACATCATACAGCGATTAAATAAAATATTGAGAGTCAATAGACATAGTAAAAGAATGAAGAGGTTGTTTAAAGTATCCCAGTCGTATAGACTTAATAAAAAAAAGAAGAAAAAAAGTAACCAGCCAAAATCGAAGAGACAGTCAAAGAAAAAGATAATTAGATCCCTTAGAAAACGACAGAAACTATCAAGTAGGTTATTTAAATACTAGAATAGCCGAAATAGGAAGTAAAGCAAAGATAATATACAATGCATTATGCCTAGATATTTATCAGCTAAATCATTCAGACTGGCTCGGGTTTCAGCAAGTAATTAGTTTACCATATCAACGGTTCCGATAACCATGGGCCTATAGATGCTTATAGAAAATATTCTGAATTTCAGGCTCTAGACAATATTCTTTACGAAAGATGGCCTGCATCTTTCATTCCTTTCTTCACCAACAAAATTTAAATAAAAAATCAGATTGAGAATGAAATTTACGTAAAGGACATTCTTGCCAACTATTTGAAGGGTCTAAGCTATTCGAAACATCTCTATTACAAAGAGGAAGTGCAGCTGTTTTTGAGGTGTCCTATGTAAAACATTAACTAAGTAACTAGATATTGATTTAGATGTTTTCACAGATGCCTGCCCTCAAGACTAAAGACGTAATCAGCAGATTTAGGTCGTGTTTTTAATAATAAATTGAAGGTCAGTCTCAGCCTTAAAACATTACATACATCAAAAGATTTACAACCTCTCTAAGAAAAATAGCAAGCAGTCTATAAGTATTGACAGAAAGAACTTTACATCTAGCTGAGGCTTATTAATAGTATTCAAAAAATTTAGGAAAGTATGGTTTGATTTGCAAAAAGTACGAAAAATTGTGTCTTTCTCAGTATGTCGACGATTCTTAATAAAAAATGATTGTAACGAAGTACTCTGATAACAAGTTAGCAAAGCTTGAAATACTCAATCAAACGAACCCTTTTTATCAGCTCTATGCGCTTCTTTACAATCATCAAAAAGACTCTTAGGCCTTCATCCAAATAATTATAGCCTCTGAACTTTTTGAGTTGAGGCGAGACTAGCTCGATACTGAAATCAAAAACTTGCAAAAAAGCATATAATAGCTAGCACTTGGAGGAACTACCTTAATGTCGATGACCACTAGGAAACCGAAATAGACAGTTCAGGCGTAGTTATAGACCAGACAGGTGCGTCTAGTGGAGGAAAGAGGCTACATGGTGTAGATCTACAACATCTTGGAAATAATTTTGGCCAAGAAAACCATAAATTTATTCAAAGTACTTTATGATAAATTTAGACAATAAAACGAGAGCAATACAAAAAGATTCTATCCCAATGGATTTTGTTTGTCGAAGGTTCAAACAGATAAGTTATTGAGGCTTGGCAAACAGTAAATTCCTAAATTTAAAAAGTTATTTAGAAATGAAATAATGTCTGTTTGCTAGTATAACTAGTATTTTGGAATGATTTTTATCGTCTCAAGACTGCAATATAATCTTATTAGTTGATTATTAATTAGTATTCACAGAATCAAAAAAGGTTAGCCTTTTAAATGTTTATAGTAGTAAGTCGTTTAAAACGTTTTACAGATGCCTTTTTTTAATCAATCATTTTGTTATCTTTACTTTATAGGTTTATTACAATCTTTTTTTAAAACAGAGCCTTAAAAAATCCAAGGATCGCGGAGGCCAATCCACACATCCCTACGAAAATTGGATCTATATATTAATGACCTCTAAGCTTCAATGATTTTATGAGCATCAAAAATCTAAATCCGCTTAAAAACAGCTAAAGTATAAGAAACCTGACTTTTCTTCTGCCTTAGAGCAGACTCGCATAAGCTTTTTATTCGGATTAGAAATTGAACTAAGCAGCATCTCCCTGCTAGATCAAATACTGTTGATTCTTTTTATTTTATTTTTGCTGAAGATAAATAGAGTAAATGAGGATGAGAGTGTATGCGAATATTCTATAGAGAGAAGTAAAGTTTTTTCGATTCTTCCATTGTCTGCTCTGCTCCTTGGTTAGTACTTTGCTGAGGACCAGGATATTCAGAAACCAAAGAACGTTGTCAGATATATAATAAGTAATTGAGCAGGCATATGTGAATACTGATATGATCTTGAAACCGATGGGTTTGTCAGTATTCAGTATCTTTGTAAGCCCTTTGATTTAATCAAAAAATCTAAAAAGCCTGAATACTTTGCGGGCAGATGAGATGTTTTCTTTTAGGTGGTAGTATACGACCATATCTGTAAGTTTTTCTGAATGATAAAGGGATTACGGTATTTATATGCGGCTGCGAGTTCGGGAATGTTACTATTTTTGCCGCAGAGGCAGAAGAACTAGAAAAGATACTGAAAGAGGGCGATGAACTTATCTTTTCCTTTGCTATTGGCAAGGAAGAGCGAGAAGAATATAGAGAAGTTGCTGGTCCTGACCATGAGCTCCTTGGTAAGTTCCTGAGTGAGCTTGCTAGTCACCACCGCGTTGTGCTTCAGATTGTAGAAGGAATTGACACTCTTGAAGGACATCCAATATGCAATTTAATGATATTAATTAGATAATAAATCTAAAAATCAGATCAGTGATAAATCAGCCTGCGGTTGGCGTAGGGCTTACGGTAGATGTTATCTATGGTGTTTAGAGTGTTCTCGAACCCTTTATCGTTACCGATCTTGTTCGTCTTTGTCTTGTTCCCTTTGTTATATACCATCAGCGTTCTGTTCATCTCAGCCTTTTCGTATATATCGCTCAGGTCTTGTTTCCTTAATTACCTCCGCTTACTCAAACTCCTTTCTTTCTCTTTTGACCTGCTCACCAGAGACACCCCGTAAGTCTATTTGTACTTCCTGCCGATTGCATCGTTCTCCCTGGCCGGATAAGAGATAGTCTCTTTGATTCGGTTTATAGTCTCATTGTGACTCTTCTCACTGTTTATTGTCAGTTCCTATCTTCTTTTCAGGGAGGTTCCATGTTTGTTGCTGGGGGTGTATAAGTTGCGTAGCTTTGACCTCTATCTTTAAGCAGATTCCTATTGTTTCGAAAAGTCCCTTCTTCTCGAAATCATATTATTTGTCAAATGATAGGTTTTTCTCCCAATTCCAGGGTGACTGCTGCTATTCTTTTCGGCAGAAGGCAGTTATTTTGGGTTGAAATTGGGTGAAGTCTGATCAAAAGTTATGCTTTCTTAATAAAAATATTTTTACTTTAAGGGAAAATCTTTCTAATTGGTTATATCAACGATTCGTCAAAGTACTTGCTCCCCAGGTAGGCCTTGCTGATTCCTCCTTCCCTTACGAACTTTTTCAAAAGCAGGTAATAAGTAGTTGTTGCGTCGTTGTGTCTGTTTGCCTCAATGCATTTTCTTGTAAAATTAATCTCAAAGCCCAACTCAACTATTTATTTCAGTATTTTTTCGTCGATAGGGATCCTGTGATAGCCCACTATCAGTCCCTGAGATACTATGTTTGGGGCGGATAAATGCCACCATTTGTGCTTTCGGATATCCTCGATTCTGTATCTCTTAGTCGGGTCTACTGTCAAAATGTGAGAAAGCATATCTTTGGCGTCCTAAGATAAAGATTTAGGAATCTTGTACTAACCTGAAAGAATTTTCTGATATAACTTGGAAGTTTAGGGATCTTAGAAGGGCAGACACCCGCACAACATCGCATAAAGAATGACTCCGCTACTCCAGATATCCACCATGATAGCCTCGTACTTGTTCTTACCTTCGATCATTTCAGGAGCAGCGTAACAGGGCGACCCACATGCTGTCTTGAGCCGCTCGTCTATCTTATCCAAAAAGTACCTTTTCTGTAAGTATTGCTGAGGCCGAAGTCTACGAGCCTAATAGTTTTGTCGTGAGCGATCAACAGATTCTCAGGCTTGAGGTCACGATGGACAATGTTGAGGCGGTGAATGTACTAGATGCCGCCTATGATTTGCTGAAAGATAGCACATGCTTATTCTTCGGGTATTCTGCATAATTGGTGAATTACCTTGATGCATAAATGTGTACTTTTTGCATTTGACAATATAATCGAAGAGCTCTCCGCTCTCGAGGTATTCCATAATCAGAAACAACTGCTTAGGGGTCTCAATAATTTCATATAACTGGATAATGCTCGGATGCCGAATCAATTTCAAAATATGAATCTCTCGCGAAACTCTCTAAACATCAGCCACGTCCACGATCTTCTACTTCTACAAAATTTTTATGGCCACCAGCTACCCCGTAGGAATGTGGATGGCAGACTTGACCTTTCCAAAAGTGCCTTTGCCCAAAGTCTTGCCTGAATTTTAGAAGCAGATACCTATGACATAGCTGCCTATGGTTTTGGTGCGGGTAGGGTCGAGGGCCTGCGCTTTGGCCTATAAATTTTAATTCATGTTTCGATCGTTTGTTTTATAAATTTATAGGAATATAACCCAGAGAGTTAATTTGATATGATTAACAGAGTATTTTGCTTATGATAAATAAGATAAATTATGGATAGATCTAAGAGACTCAGTAATATAAATTATCAATAAAAATTAATTTACCTCAGATAGGAAGGCATTTGGTTTTGTACCTCGTTCAAAAATCTACAGGAATTTAGGTCCACTCTCCTGGACAATTCTATATATTTGTTTTTTATCTGAGTGTTTCTTTACCGGTACGCGTATTCTTCATACTTCTTCTTTGTTCGCTGGTTGTTTTGGCATGCAGCTTCCTGTTGAACCAAGTATTCTTTATCGACTTTCATCTCTATTGTTCTGGCATATCCACGGTCTTTCCTTGCATTTTCAAAAAAATTATTGTTGACGTAGTATTGCACATTCAATACCTGAGTTGTTCTCGCAGTTCTGTATTATCCAGAAGGGAAAAAAGAGTAAGTTTATTTAGCCTTGAACAAAGGTGCTATGTTAAAAATTACGAATGCCACCACAAAAAATAGTAAAAACATCGAATTTTTCTGCTGCACTTATCTTCTTTCCTGTGCGGTATACTGTCTTTATCTTTTTAGAAATATTTATACCGAGGTTGTCTGCGTACGTGGTGCATGTTGTGCCCGAAAAAGGCTCTAAAAATGTCATCAAACTATTGAAACTAATGATCCTGAGCGTAATGGGCATACTGTTGATACTGAGGAGGCGGGGGTGCTCGAGGCTACTCAGGCCCATATCGATCGTAGTGTTACTTTTTCTATGTGTTCGTCAAAGTAGTATAAGCGTTTGATATTTTTTTGAATACCTCTACTGCCCCTGAATAACATACTGCTAACCTGGCATCGAATTTTTGTCCGGGTGAAACCTCATAGCTAATCCACGATATGCCTTTTTAATTTATGCCTAATTTGCATTTTTCGATATTCCTAGTATTTCGTAGTAGTCTTTTTTGCGAGCGTAAGAAGCTATCTATTCTGCCATTTATCTTTATTTTTTGTCGGCCATAAGATTTTTAAATCTGCAAAAAATATATTTATTAATTCATGCGTATATTAAATCAAAAATTATGTTTTTGTACTATTCAGTATTTATAGAATTATCAGAAACAGATCAGACTTTCAGATTGGATACATATCAAAAAATCAAAATACACTGTTTTTTGGTGAAAAAGACACTTTGCAGCTGCAGGATAGCTCTGCGTTAGGATTTTCTTTGACTAAAAAGGTCTATTTCATCATTTCGGATATATGATCAAGTACTGAACCGTTGAGCAATCTCATTTACTCTTAATTCACAGCAAATATGATTCTAGACTTGTTCTGATCAATAAGTGCGTAGTCTGCTTACTAAACCTTATTGTCGAATCTGAATTTATACGTATAACCCTAACATCCTTCTTGAAATAGTAGATCAAATACATCCCGATGATATTTACAGACGCAAAAATTAATCCGCATTCTTTTTCTATATTTTTTTCAGAAGGGCCTATCATTATTTCCTATTTACACTTTGGAACTGGCTTGTGAAACTTATCTCGTCCTTGATCACCTTGTAGCCGTATCGGATACTATTCTTAAATCCTTTGAAAAGCATTTCGTATTTTTTTATTTATTATAAAAGTTTATAATTTTAATGGTAGCATTCACAAAAAAAGAAAACAAGTAAAAAAAATAATTTTAAATTCTTGTAAGAGAAACAATCACAGCATCAATATAATCTTTGAGCTTAATTGAAATTTGTTATATTTTTGGAATAAAATGTCAATAAAAAGCATATAAATATTACTTTGTTGTTTGTCAGTTCACATATAAATTTCTGAGTCTCATCTGTCTCTCGACAACTTTTAATTACTATGTGAGTCGACTGAATTAGGATTGGGCCTGCTCTGAAGAATATGACTTGCTTGACTGAAAATCTTAGCGGGCTCTCCTTCTGATGTAAAGTTTTAGAGAATGATCTGTACACTTTTTGGTGGCAGTGAAGAAAGAACGGTAAAGGCGAAGTACTTAAATTTTTGAAGCCATAATGATGTACCTTCAATTATTAATATTGATGATAATTTATAATTGAATTTCAGACATAATTATAAAGTTTATCAGAAATAGATTAAACTTTGAAAATAAATAAAGACTAAATCATTAAATATGTTCAACCGATTTAAGATTATCGATTGATATATCTTCTTAGATCGCTTTCAGATATTTTAAAGCCTGCAAAAGCTCTTTTAATTGTTTACATTATTGGATAAAATAATAATATATGAACGTACAACTTATTGAGATACTTGCTTAGTATTATCTGCTTAAATAAAGTCATTAGAATTTTGTTAATCCATATTTTGTCTAACATCTCTATAATGATTTCTCAATTATTCTGTAGTCATTTAGTGAAGAAGTGGGATAGGGTCTCCCTAATCTTATTCCTACTAGGGCATATTTTATTCCTACAAGGGCATATTTTACGGAGGATCATCTACAATAGTATTATATTTTCCAATCATCCTGTAATATCAATGTTTTAAGATAGGTTAGATGTTTTATAAATTAATATAATTTATTCGTATGCTAGAATCGATTAAAAAATGATAAATGATATGATCAAAGTTCTTATTAAGAACTATTATTGATTTTTAAGACAGCTTCAATAAATTCCTAGCCCGATAATTAATTAATTTCTTTGTATATTTTCCCAATCTCCAGAAAATGTCTTTGGTTTTTGTTTTATTGTTTCATCGTGAACAAAGGTTTGCATATAGCTTACAATCTTTATAAATCCAACTGGTGCCTTCCAGTTTCAACTTCCAATAGTTCCTTCACTAAATTTATTTGAGCTCTAATCTTTTTCTTTTCAACTTCGTTTTCCACCTCAAGATGCTTGAGATCAGCCTTATCTAACCTTTTTGTCAAATATTTTTCAAAGTCATTGAGGATTTAAGTAATTCTTTTTGATTCGATCTACAGTTGATCTTGATCTCTTTTTTTCTTTGTACCTACTAGAAATATGTAAAGATAAATAAGAATTAGCTGATTGGTTGTCTGTTTTACATTCCTCTTTTTTACATTGTACCTTTGCAGAAACTCATCAAAATAGCCCCTTAGCTACTTCTTCAATATTTTGAGCATCTTTGAATATAAATGCTGCGGCAAATTTTTACCTTATCCTGATCTATTTATAGATGTTCTGCTGTTTTCTAAGGTCTCCGTAGACTATTGTGCTGACTACGTTTTTGATTAACGTTAATGAGCTTCCATTGTTGATGAACTTGTACAATCAAAATTAAAAATATAACTTCATTTAATCAATGGCTTATAATAGATTTTGATAATATGTAGTTTAATTTTTAACAAATTATCATTATTCTTACTGTTTGCCCCTTTTCATATAATCTGGAATCTAGCTCAAGTCAGTTTTAATAAATGAAGGTAAACCCTTAGCCAACATTTCATCCAACCCTCTCAGTTTTCTATTGTTGAGTCTCTACTGTCTGTACTCGATCTACTTAGTCTCGTTCTATTTCAAAGCCTTTTATATTTTAGCCAGACGCAGTCCTTTCTCGATCTATCTTTTTTGCACCTTTGGTCTTTTGTCTCTAGGGTTCATTTTCGGTTATTGGAGATTGTATATCCAGGGCACTCCATATGTCCTAAATTATTTTTTGAGCTGGTTCTGATATCGTTTTGAGATTGGCAATTATGTTCTAGTGGTGTGGGGGATGAATCTTTAGCAGGCTTTTTACATATTTTTGATGTAGAACAGACGAGTCCAAGTCATAATTAAAATATGAAAATATTATAATTATCGGATCATTGAAATATTTTTAGATGGTAGTTAGAAATCT
>Ga0194115_10000922_pt1 | contig 39998 bp, 29 predicted proteins | sample TA2MahsurfametaG_3_FD_148656 | JGI IMG/M metagenome (GOLD analysis project Ga0194115, IMG submission 148656) | Freshwater microbial communities from Lake Tanganyika, Tanzania - TA2015002 Mahale S4 surface | ecosystem: Environmental > Aquatic > Freshwater > Lake | place: Tanzania: Lake... | reverse complement strand
GCGTAGTGGTGCCAAGCCCAAATCTGCCTGAGGAGTCAATCCTAGCTGCTTCAGAACCACCTTCACCAAACGCAATGGTATCAGCAGATGGGAAGAAGATTCCGGTGTTAGAGTCTCCTGTTGGACTTATGGAGGGTGCTGCGGTAGATCCGGCGGCAACTACAATACCACTGGAGAATGTAGAGACTCCAGTGGTGGAGTTTACATTACCTGTAAGATTTCCACTGAAACTTGATGCTGTTACAACACCAGCAAAACTTACATTATTTCCACTAACCGTAAAAGTATTTCCCGTCGTATTGATACCGACCGTTGTGATGCCTGATGTTTTTGCATCAACCTGCATTACAGTATTGCCCTGTGAGTTGAGAACTTTTAACTTCTCATCAATTGTTGGGCTAGAAGCATCTGCCTTTGTTTGAATATTAGTGACACGAATGCTACTCATTACTTACAACAATATCCTTTTTTAATATTTAGACTATCACCAAAACACATCCCGATGCAATATCAATGGTGACTCCCAAACCAACAGTGACGGGTCCTATTAAAAGTCCATTCCGATTTGATGGAATGAAGATAGTGGAGTCAATATTTTGATTTGTTAGTAATGCACCATCGATGACTGCCACATTACCGAATGCTTGTAGAGCACCTTCGGAGTTTGCTGCACCAGCAATGGTCGTCGTGTTAATACCTAAGATTTTAGTGGTATGAACACCGACAGAGTTTGAACTAAAAGTTCCACCACCGCCAACACTACCACCACCACCAGCAATACTAATATCTACTGTAGAACCATTGACGGCAAAAGTATTTCCAGTTCCAATAAAATTTAACGCTGTAACTGGACCAGAAGTAATGGAAGTTCCTGCTGATGAAATACCAAGATTAAATCCACCAGTAGCAGTAACAATACCAGAAGCATTAAGACTTGTAGCACCAATAGTCCCAACAGTAATATTAGGAGTTCCAGAAAGACCTGTTGCATTTCCAGTTACATTTCCTACAAAACCACCAGTGGATGTGGTAATACCGGAAACATTAAGTTGTTTGGAGAATAACGTTTCTCCAGTAACTGTTGTAATACCAGCAAAGGTTGAAATACCAGAAACATTTAACGAAGATGCTGTAGCAATTCCAAGTGATGACCTTTGCGTTGCAGTAATATTTTCACCTATAATGTAACTACCATTACCACCAACAAGTCCATAAGTTCCACTCCCACCAGCTGGACCATCAATAAGTCCAACAGCAAGTCCAGGCCAACTTAGATTTTGAGCGGGTCCAGATACTCTAAAAACACCGGAACCAACATTACTTCCACCATATCCTACATCACCAGATTTACTATGGAATGAAAGAACTCTGTCACCTTGTGGATCACCACCAAATCCAAGACCAGAGGTTGCACTTAGTATTCCAGTATTACCATCAATGGTAACAGAACCCTCACCAATTTTAAATATTCCTGTGACCCTGGCATTACCTTGAACTAATAACGCTGTAGTTCCAACACCAACTGTAACGGTTCCAATTCCATTAGAAGATCCAAATGTCGATATACCAGAAGCATTAATACTTGTTGCACTAATAGTCCCTACAGTAATATTAGGAGTTCCAGAAAGACCCGTTGCATTTCCAGTTACATTGCCTGTCAGAGCTCCAGAAAATGTAGTGGCAGTTACAATACCAGAACTAATACGAATATCATTACCAATGTGAATTGATGAAAATGTACTTACACCAGAAGTTGAATAAAAATTGACTCCACCAAGTTCTAATCCAGCAAGAGTTCCATCAGACCTATAAAAATTAATGTTATTACCTTGAGAAGTAATACTTGTGATACCTGCGATACTATTTGGATTGATGATTGTCATTTTATTACCTCTTCATACGACAACATAATTTCCGTCAATAGTCAGAGATCCTTGAATTGTAACAGGCCCTGCCATCAAACCATTAAAATTGGTTCCAATATAATGATTTCCACTTAGAACATTATCTACAATAATCATTCCATTACCAATATAAAGGCCTTGGAATGAATTTCCAATTCCAGTCAAATCTGCATCGTCAAGATTTGTTGTATTGATTCCTACAGATCTTGATGTTGCAATTCCTGCAGTATATATTGTAAAATCCTTGGGAATTCCCGTTAATCCACCACCATTTCCAGAAAATGATGTTGCTGTGATAACTCCGGAAACTTTTACATCTCCAACAACATCAAGTTTAGATGTAGGAAGAGTGGATGCAATACCTACATTTCCTTCTGTAAAATAAGCATTGTAAGTATCAGTGCCAACCCCAACGCTCCAAGGGTTGACAGCAATTACGGTTGTTCCAATACCTACATTTTTAGAAGCGAATAACTTACCATCGTAAGTATTAAGAGCTAATTCGCCTAATGGAACTTGATCTGAGGTTGGTATCTTACCCGCAACCGAGGATCGTTTAATTTTAATCTTAGGATCAGCCATTGAATCTCATGTGTGGTATATACCGTGACCTCAGTATGTACTGAGCATTAAATTTATTTATAATTAGAAGTCATCCGACTTTTGAATTCTTTTAGACTTTTGTGACAATTTTTCAACTTCACTTTGAAGTGTTGAAACTTTCTTAGTCAGTTGTTCTATTTGGGTTTCAAGAACAATATTTTGAGTAAATAACTCAAATGTTTTTTGTTGATATTTAGACAGTACCAATTTCAAATCTTCTTCAGTCATAAAAATAGATGGAGATAACTCCATCTATTTAGAGTATGCAAATAAAATCAGAATGTTCCTGCATCAACAGTAATATTTTCAAGGAACCTTTCGCCATTAGTACAGGAAATAACTTGTGATGCACCAGCACAATCATTCACAAAGAGAGATGCAATCTCAATCGGTGCAAATGTTGTGACTGTAAGTTGTGGAGTATTTACATTGCTACCATCAGTATCAGCAGCAAGAACACTTGCAAACTTAAATCTTGCATCTCCGTGTTCCCAAATAACTGCTGATTTCTTTGCAGTTGTTGCATGATAGTTGAAGAGAACACCAAGGTCCCAAGTGGTTGCAGATGTTGGTGCATTACCATCAACAACACCAAGTTCAATCGTTCTGTCTTCTACAGTAATTGCAGCAGTATTGACTTGAGTTGTACTTCCATTTACATAGAGGTTTCCACTAATAGTCAGGTTTTGAGATGTATTGATGTTACCTGAGGCATCAATCGTTACAGATTGTGTGCCGTTACTGTGCTGAATGGTTGCAGTTTTTAGTGTTGGTGCGCTGAGTGCAGTACCAACATTAACTGCACCAGAGACTTCAATACTTGTTGCAGCTGCAGCACCCAAAACAGGAGTTACCAGAGTTGGACTTGTTGCAAATACTGCTGCACCAGAACCAGTTTCATCAGTCAGTGCAGCAGCTAAGTTTGCTGATGAAGGGGTCTCAAGGAATGTTGCAATGTTAGCACCAAGTCCCGATACACCAGTAGAAATAGGTAATCCAGTACAGCTAGTAAGTGTACCTGATGATGGAGTACCGAGAGCAGGAGTTACCAGAGTTGGTGAGGTAGCAAATACCGCAGATCCAGAACCAGTTTCATCAGTTAAAGCAGCAGCTAAGTTTGCTGATGAAGGAGTTGTAAGCAATGTTGCAACGCCAGCACCAAGTCCCGATACACCAGTTGAGATTGGAAGATCAGTACAATTAGTTAATGTACCAGATGTAGGAGTTCCAAGAACAGGAGATACCAGTGTAGGAGTATTAGCGAATACTGCTGCACCAGAACCAGTTTCATCAGTCAGTGCAGCAGCTAAGTTTGCTGATGAAGGAGTTGTAAGCAATGTTGCAACGCCAGCACCAAGTCCCGATACACCAGTTGAGATTGGAAGATCGGTACAGTTAGTAAGTGTACCTGATGATGGAGTGCCAAGAACAGGAGTTACCAGTGTTGGACTTGTTGCAAATACTGCTGCACCAGAACCAGTTTCATCAGTCAGTGCAGCAGCTAAGTTTGCTGATGAAGGAGTTGTAAGCAATGTTGCAACGCCAGCACCAAGTCCCGATACACCAGTAGAAATAGGTAATCCAGTGCAGTTAGTCAGAGTACCAGATGTAGGAGTTCCAAGAACAGGAGATACCAGTGTAGGAGTATTAGCGAATACAAGTGCTCCAGTTCCTGTTTCATCAGTTACCGCAGCAGCTAAGTTTGCTGATGATGGAGTAACCAAGAAAGTTGTTACACCAGCACCAGCACCAGTGAGTGTTGCCGCACTGGTTGTAACAGTAGCAAAACTCAATACACCTGCACCATCAGTTACGATTGCTTGATTCGAAGAACCATCTGCACTAGGAAGTGTAAAAGTAACAATGCCCGCAAGAGTATCTGCAGACTTTAACTTAATACTATTTGTTCCATCTTTATCTACTAAATTTAAAACCGCAGCTGTTGAACCATTTTCACGATTCCAATAACGCGAACTTCCAAAAAACTTTTGGTTGACAGAAGTTCCGTCTAAACCAATATAAAAATCATACTTGTCAGTGGTAAATCCAGGCTCGCCCGCCTTAAATGATGCAAGGCCAACATTAGATGCTAAACCTCTTTTTATCTGAAGTACCGGTGCAGGCATTTTTTTTACTCTATTTTTCTATTATTTATTTATTTAAAATCCTCCTGCATCTAAATCAATTCTATCGTCTAAATCAACATCTAAAACCTCTTCAAAATTTGCAGGAAGACCTGGTTGAATTGATTCAGTAACAGCAGCAGACGAAAGAACTTTATCAGGATTTACCAACTCATATTTTTGTGTTGTAGAATTATACATAATCACATATTGATCATGTTTATTGGTAGCATCAAAGTCCGCTAAATCTGAAAATTGTGCCGGCACCATAACCTCCTTTGTAGTTGTACGTTTAACTAAAAATTGGTTTCCTGAACCTAAAGTAACTTTATATGTCATAATGAAACCGTGTCCGAAACGATAATTGATCCTTCAAAAACTTTTGTGACTTTATTAGTACTATTATTTGTAACAATTACATCATAATAATTCCTACCTGCAGTCAAATCTGCTGTGACCGTTGCTCCCATAGAAATTTTAATTTCCCCTATTCCCGCTGTAATTGTGGCGGAGAATGATTTTGATGCAGTTGCCGTAGGATGTTTTTTAATTTTCGCAGTTGCAATGTGGTTGGCCAAATTAAAAACACTACCATCAGAATTTTTGACAGCAAAAGTTGCTTCAAAACTTGTACTTTTATCTAGTGTTAAATTAATAGCAGGAACTGCCATGACTTTTTTTAATTATTTATCTTCAGGATTAAGTCCATTTTTCAATAACTTAGATAGTTCTGCAGTTGAACCAACAAACAATGCATTAGTTACATTAGTTGGTCCTCTTGTAGTTTTGTCTTCATCAATATCTTTAAGTTTTTTCTGAAGATCCATTAATTTATCAGTTGCATCGGCAACGTTTTTAATTAACTGTCCGGCAACTTCATAAGCCCTTGGCATTTCACTTTCTTGTGCCAATTCAAGAATTCCATTGATTGCTTCTTGACCTTTTTCTATAATTGAATATAAATTTCCTCTTGTATAATCGTAATCTTTTTTTATATCATCTGAAATTTTTGATACTTTTTCAATTTTATCGTTAACAGATTCTATTTCTGAAGAAATAATTTCTCCAGGTATGTTAAAGGTTTCATTTAACTTGTCAAATTTTTTAGTCATTTTCATAAGTCACCATCAAACCCAAAATCATCTCCAGCAACAATAAGTGCATTATCAGCAGTAGTTATGAGTCCAACATTAGTTCCAGCTACGTGAGCAGTTGCAGTTGTATTGTCTGCACCTCTTGTAACTGTCAATGTATTGCCAGACTTACTCTTGACATACATTTCCTCCGAATTTAAGACAATGTAAGATTTTGCTGGAATAGACGACGCATCATTAACAATTATATTTTTAGTAGTGGCAGTAATATCTAAAGATAAATTGGTAGTGACATCTCCTGAGTAATTTTTAGTTGCTTTTGGTTCAACAGAATATGTAACATCTCTTCCACCTTCTCCACTGGCAACAAAACCAATCGAAACTTTTTTGATAACATCTTTGGAGACATCCGAAACTGGTCCAAAAAGATATGTTTTAGCAGTAAATCTTAAAGTATAAATTAATGCTCTTCTTGTGTCATAACTTCCTTCATAATCATCTTGCATAGTTATGCCTTCAAGAACAATAGGAACGTCTCTTTTTTCTCCAATAGAGTCCACTAAATTTATTGTTAGATTATAATTTGGTTGAAAATATGGCAAAATTTGTTCAATAATTTGAAGCATATCATCATTCAATTTTGTAAAAATTGCCAATTCAAATTGCATATTATAAGGAACTGGCATATAGGATTTTCTAATTTGTTTTCCATCAGCGGCCAGTCCTGCTAAAAATGTTTGAGTTGTGGTAACTTTTCTTGATGGATCATAATTTAGTCCAGTAAATTCAAATGACATTCTTGGTAATGTAATTTGAACTGGTTTATTGAGATTTGGAACTTGCTCTAATCGCGCCAAGAACTTTTGAGTGGGCCCATAAGCTAACGGAACTTTGATTAAACTTTCTGTTCCAACATCATGACTATGTTTGATTTCAATCTCATTGAATAATGATCCAAATCCAACAATTGTTTTTCTTAAAATTTCGTTATAAAAATATTCAAACATATTTTAAAACCTTATAACTGAACCTTTTAATTGACTATTTATGGATTTCCAAAAGGATTGCTTTCACTGAAATTTAAAATCAAATCCGCTTCATTTTCAATATCTTTATTTTGACCAAATTTATCATTTTGATTATAATCATCAATCATTCTAACTTTATATGTCGCTGAAGAAGCTGCGCCGACAATATTTTCATTATTTACAAAAATGCCACGAATATTCGCAAGTTTTAATTCGTTTGTTATCATATCCCAAGATCTAACTTTTCCAGTTGCTCCACTTACACTTCCAGTTACATCTTCATTGTATATGTATGTTCCAACTCCAACCATATAAGGAGATCCAATTGTGATTGTAGGTGCCACTGTGTATCCAAGACCTGCATTTGTAATTCGAATTTGTGTAACAACACCCGATTCATTAATCACAACCCTTCCTATTGCCGTTGTTCCCGCACCAGGAGGAGAAGAAAATGTTACTGAAGGTGCAGTTGCGTAACCAGAACCTCCATTGGAAACGGTAATGATGCCAACAATTCCATCTCCAATAACACTTGTTGCAGCTGCACCCGATCCGCCGCCGCCCACAAAAACAATACTCGGCGCAACAGTATATCCATATCCAGGGTTAACGATTTCTACACCCTGAATTTTTTTGGAAATAGTCCCGTTACAATCAACAATTCCTTCAATTAAAGTTGCAATTCCAACTGCAGTTAAACCTCCAGCTGGGGCAGAAGAAATTGCCACTGTTGGAGCGGAAGTATATCCATTTCCTCTTTTTGTTACTGTGACATATCTAACGCCACCATTTACAATTCCAGTTGTTGCCAAGGCGGTAACACCAGAACCAACCATCGTCAATGTTTGAATATATCCTTCATTCTCAATGTTATCATCAATTTCTTCAACACTTGTATCAATAATCTCATCTTCATATCTAAAGAGTTCGCATTTGAGTTGATAGACATATGTTTTTTGAAGTTGATAAAAAGGTTGTTCATGCTCTACAAATTTGATTTCAAATAACCTATCTCCAAGAGGGAAATAAATCAAATCACCTTCTTTTGGTCTTGATGTAAGTTGAATATCTGGAATATCCTTGATTAAAGGTGCGATATAATTTTCATATCTTTCTTTTGAAATGGTCAAAGTTAAATCATTTAATGGTTGAACACCAAACTTTGATAAAAGAGTCCCTTGACCTTCATATCCATCATAAGTTTCAATATAAGCTTCAATTGGATATGCATTGTTAAATTCGGATTCAACAACTTCTCTTATTACGGTTTTAGTTGTTAAATATTGCCTTGGAATATAATAAACCTCAACACCATACATACGAAGTTGCTCATTGATCAAATCTTGAACCAATGATTGCTCAGATGTTGAACCTTGAAGGAAAAATGGATTGAGCATATTATCCGATCATGTCTAATGGAGGTAATTCGTAAGTATTCGACATCTTTTCCATAATGATATCAATTTCTCTTTGTGCATCCTCATAAAACTGTCTGCCATTGAGTTCAACTCCACCAGGCAGTTTTACTCCTTGGAATTTAATTAAATTTTGTCCCCACTGTCTCTTGATCAATGCAGTTAAGTATGGTTTTAAGAAAGAGTCGTTCCAAACTCTTGAATAGTCGTTAGGATCAAGAGTTCTAAAACAATCGATAACAAGATAAGTGCCCTCTTTAACACTTGCCCAATCGATATCAATATATAAACGATCCTGTCTCTTATTAAATCTAATTTGTTTTTGTGTCGTAAGTAAAAACTCAATATCCTCCAAGTAAGTTTTTACCATTGCATAAGTTAAAATTTCAGTGGAACCCCAATAATAAACATCATTTAAGAATAACTGATATTTGACACTAAACATATTATTGGTAATGCTATTTACGCCATCAAAGTGAAAAATCTTATTTACTCCAATAACTGATGGTGGAACTGGTAAATAATTTCCAGTCTCATTATATGAGAATGATGTAGTTAAACCTACAGCTTCATTTACTGTTGTGGTAGTAATTCCAACTCCTCCAGTAACAGCCCTACCTCTATTAATATCATCTTGAGTGATTTTATATTTTAAATATGTTTGATAAACACCATCAAAATGTCTCTCTTGAAAAAATTGAACTGCATCATCTACAAGATCTTCAATTTGCTCATCTGCAACATTAATTTCCAAAACTGGATATCCCAGTTTTCTTTTGCAATAATCAATTAACTCTTGCCTTGTAGATGGTTGTGCCATTAGAGATTAACCAATACTTCTTGTTGTCTTAGATATAACTTAAAATAACACTTTGCAAAATCTCTCAAAGTGTTAGTATCATCTATACTATCTAGGTATCTTGAAAACTTTTCATATTCAAAAAGTTTATTTACATTTTCCAACTCAATTGAATTAGGATTCATTGATAAAATTTCTTAATAAATCTTTAATCTCATTCAAATCACTTTTAATTTCATTGACATCATTTTCTAAATTTTGAATTTTGTGATTTTGATTGTAGATTCTTTTATAATTGTCAATATATGAATTGTAGCCTTGTTCATCAATATTGATAATTCCATTAGAATCCGTATCTCTTACCAAGTCATTTTTGTCTTTAACTCTAATGTAAGTCATATTTTATACCTTTGGTTTAGTTGTAGCAATTGCACTTAAAGATCCAATGATGGGTGGATTTGCCTGATTTTTAGCAGCCATCACAACTTTAATTGAGAATGCATCAAAGTCGGGAAGATTTTCCACACTATAACTATATGATAGAGGTGAAAGGTCATCAGAAACAATTGGTTTCAGATCAGGAGTTCCATCATTTAATGATGGATTAATGACTACTTTATTGCCAATTCCATCAATGGTCGAATTTGAATGTCCTGGGAATAACTCGAAGTTTTGTGAAAGTTCTGGAGCATCAACTCTAAACAATCTGTAAAGAACTCTAAAGTCACTACTTGTAGATTTGCTTGCGGTCAGTACCACTGAAAGTGCATTCGCAGGAAGTTTCATTTTTACTGGTTTAGTCACAAGAACTGTTGAGTGTTTATCTTTAGTCAAACTTCTTACATTATTATCTAAAGCATAACTTAACGGATTACTGAATTCAATTGGATTATTAATTAAATTGGATGCCAGTTGAACATAAGTTATATTTTCAGTGTCTATGAATGGAGACACGTTTGAATCACTTGACGAAAACAACATTTGAACTGCTAAAGATCTGTTTCCGGGAACATTTGTTAAATAATTGCTAGCATTTATATTTGATGCGATCAATCTTGGAGTTTCAAAATATGTTACATCATTTAAATCCAAATCTATGAAACCTTGATCTTCAAACGAAACTTCATTTCCACCAATACTAGTTGCACTAAATGTTCTTAACTTTGCAGATAAATCGGTGTTTGGCACAACAAATCCATTAATATTTGGTTTGATACTTTCAAATTGAATGTTGTTTGAAACCTCCACGCCAGTTGATCCAGTTTGACCCGTCGCTGTAAAATACAAATCATTTGTTCTATCTGAACCAATGCCAACATTAGCAAAATCAGTTCCGTCAGCATCAACTTTAATGGAGTAACTGTTGAGATCAATTGGATGATTTGCGGTATCAACTTCACCAAAACTATGTACCTTATTGAGTCTTCTTAATGAGAATCCATTAAATTGGTATCTATAGACTTTGGTATTTACAGGATAAGTATTTGCTTGCGTTCCATCAATTGCTCTTGTGAGTCCAGTTAATGAATTGCCAGAAACTGTAGTATATCGAATAACCTCATTACCAATGATCACAAATCCGGGATTTATTGCACTGACTGCAATACCTTCAAATAAATTAAATCCAGTTCCAGAGGCAAGTTCAATCGTTGTAGTTTCTGTAGCGGTCAATTCAGCAGTAAGTGTGCTATTCAAATCAGTATTTAATGGACGCATACCTTTAATTTCAACAAAGTTGGAAACAGAGTGCATTCCATGATTTGGTTGAATAATCTTCATGTGAAGACCATCATAATAGGGATCATTTGAAATTGAAGAAATAGTTACTCCTGCACCAAGAGCAGCAACTGCCCCAGACGAATCGACATAAGATAATGCAATACCTGCAGAAAATTGACCTTGAACACCATCAATAATAAACGTATTGTTAGTTGCTATTGATGTAACTGCAACTTGGCCTCCAAATCCAACATTTTGACCAATGTCTGGTATCTGTAAAGAATCGCCAATTACATATCCAATTCCTCCATTTGTAATTGTAACTGTGTTAATTTTATTTGCAGCAACTATAACTGTTGCTTGAGCACCTTGACCAACACCAGTTTCAGTTATTAAATTAACGTCGGTAAATGTTCCATTAGTGTAACCAACTCCAGAATTACTAACAGTAACGCCAGCGCCAACAGTAATTGATCCACCAATTCCTGCAAGTTTTCCTCTTGCACCACCTTGAGCCAAGGTGATGCCAGGAACGATAATTGTTGGACTGTATCCTGTGGATCCGAGTCCAACGGTAATTTTCTTAGATAGTGGAATTAAAGAGTTAGCTGGTAAGATTGGTTTTGTTTTATTTCCAATGTTCAGTTCTGGATTGAAGAATGTACATGTACCTTCTGTTATAAATTGTGCTTTGTAAAGCGTAAATTTAAGATCGTCTAATTGTGAAGGAGACCAAGTATAACCGTTCTGAGATTTAAACAGGCTTCCCAGCATGTTTTCATCTCCAGCCTTAACTGAGATTTTTGTATTTGTTTGTAAGTCGTTCTCTCCAAGTCTAGCAATAAAGACTTCATATTCTTTACTATTTGAAAGAAGAACAATCGAATATTCAGCAAAAGATTCGCTTCCCTTTTCGGCACCAACAATTACTTTTTCTTTTGGACCATCAAGATAAACTGGTGAGGCAAAGGTAAATTTAGTTGCTACTGAACCATTAGTTGACAAATTAATTTTGTCTGGAGCAAGTGTGACCTCAGAATATGGAAGTGTTGTGCTAGTTGGACTTCCATTTTCAACTGTGCGAATTTGTAAAGTAACAGTATCAGCTGTTTGTGATGTAAAGTCTGGTTTAGTTTTGAAAAATACTTCAAGTGAGGTTAAGAATATGCCAGATTTTTCCGAAACAAAGAATGTTTGTGCAATTGGGTCATAAGGACATTTGGCAAGGCTGTCAGATGAGGTAAGTCCAATCTTAGGAAGTTGTCCTGAAATTTGATATTGATACGTTTGAGTATATTTTTCATAAAGTTGTTTTTGAATTGTAGTTACATTGACGTTTGTTTTTGTTGGTTGGAAAATAGTCTTTTTGAATGATGGAGTAATTGTTGGTGTGATTGTTGTGGTTGTAACTTTAGTTATTGTCTTTTGAATTGATGCACCAGTATAAACTGCATCCGCAGTACTTTGATTTAAATAAGTTCCGCCAGCATTTAATGTACCTGGTGGAATACTTAGTAGAGGAACATCAGTTAAGAAGAATTTGTTTTCTCCAGCGGAGAATGCTGGATTTTCTGGTTTTTCTGGATTTGGAATGAATAAAGAACCTTGTAAAGTTCCAACACTATCCGAAATTAATCTGATATCTGTAATTTTTGCTTTAGCACCAGAAGTTTTTCCAGTTAAGGTCATATCTTTTGCAACATATCCTTTAAATTCTGGTGTATTTTTTTGATCCTGTAAAGCAAAAGTATCAATATATAAAACAGTCGAAGCTGTAGAATAAGTTGTTTCTGGTGGTTGTTGCGTATATGGAACTAATTTATAAGACTCTGTAGGAGCATTATAAGGACCATTTTTATGTCCTGGCGTACACAATCTAAATTTAATATTTACATTGGTATTACCAAATACATCAGATTCAACAGTTTCTCCAACTTGGAACGCAGCGTTACCGCTCATCGTTACTTCAAGTAATTTTGGTATAACATACTTACCCATCTCAACAGTTGAGAGGAATGGATAATGTTGCGTTACTGGTTTTAATCCATTAGTATCAAACTCAACGTTTCTGCTTACCAAGTATTTGTAATTACCTTCAGTTATTTCATCATTAGTTGTTGATTCTGATTCTTGTCCAAGTTTTTCTGGAAATTCTTGAATACTTAAAATTTCTTTGCCGGTAATAACTTCACCAGCCTTACTTGTTACCTTTACAGTTTGATCATATGTCTTCTCAACTTCTCCAGGAGTAAAGAAAAAATGGCCAGTGCCGCTCTTTTTCTTCTTAAGTGCTCCAACAAATTCTTCTATTTTATCTTGGGGCAAAAACTTTTGCAGGTCCTCCTTTGCCTTCTCTTCTCCATATTTCATCAAAGATTTTATAGTTATTTTAGTTTTTCCGTTTTTAGTAGTACCTGATAGGTAAGATCCATTATTTACTAATTTTGTTGTCGTCACCGGTTGACCCTTTACTTTTTTCGTTTTTTTGACTTCTTTTTTACCATAGTTAACAAGCGCCGCTTTCTTATAGTTGTAAGCATCTTTAAGATTCTGGGTATAATCTTTTGGAGTAGATGCCGTATAAACTGGAGCTGGTTCCTCGGAATAAACAACTTTATCTTGCGTATATTCTTTAGTAGTGGTAATTGTTTCTTCTACATCGTCAGGTTTAGCTAACGTCTTAGTTGGATTGGTAACTGTTACCGATTTATCCGCACTAATGATAGGAGCATCTGATTTATCAACTGTTGGTTGCAGTTTGAGAGTCCCCTGCCAGAATGAAATTAAGAATGCAGTGACATTTTCAGATCTTGATGCTAAAATTTGTTTTTTATATTCAACCTCGGTATAATCAAGGGTCACAAGATTTCCAGTTTTCTTCATACCAGGCCCAACTTTGGTTGCAAATTTTGCATCGGCGTTAGGAGAAAATGTATCAGTAAATCCGGAAATTAATTCTGAACCAAGTTGAAGATCAATTTTTGTTGTAAATTGTGGCGGCCTTATTGTGCTTGTTGCAGAATCATGAGATATTTTACTTGCTTCATCGACAGAGTTTAAGTTTGTAAAACTATCAGCAAAAATTCCACACTTAAATTGATCTAATCCAGTAGCAGCATCTTTAACAGTCATCGCTGCCATTTTGCTTTCAAGTGCAGAAAGAGATGTGAATTCTTCTACTCTTCTAATTCTTTCTTCAAGCGAAGCAATATCTTGCATTTGATATCTTTTGTGTGCAATCAAATCAACTTTTGCATTGACTACATTATGCAGATATCCAGGCATTCCAACAATAGCGACATCCAATGTTCCAGTTTTATTCAAAGGTGGTTCTGGTGTATCACTTGGAGTTCCTTTGACAATTTGAAAATTGCCATCTGGATTTAAGATGATTCGGTCAACCCTTGGCAAATAGTATGAGAATGATGCTGTAAGGTTTTCTCCTGGAGCCAAGGTATATTCTGAATATTGTCCAGGAGAAGTGAAAGTGCGAGAAGCAAATTCAAATGGCGATTTTGAAGAAAGAGTATATACAGGGACTCTTGGGCGTATATCAACAAAATCTGTTAGTCTTGTATTATTGTATTCTGGAATATTATATTTAAAATCTTTGTCGGAATAACTTGTTGCTGTAATAAACTCGCCAGTATCGGAAGAATCGATCGTATAATATTGGTAAATAATTTTTAATTTACCTTTTGGTTCTTCTGCATTTTTATTTTTTACGAGTCGAGAATAATCGTAGAAAGAATCCCTCTGACCATCATCAAATCCAAATTTATTTGAAACATTTTGATCAGACAAAGTTATTGATACAATGTTTGCATTTATACTTGAATCCTTTCCAACAATTATCTCTCCAACATCAAAAGTTGAAGCATTTAAATAAACATACTCTAACTTATCAGTATCAACACGATTCACCACAAGAGCCATTGCTCCGGATGATTTACCAAGGATGTGTTCTCCTATTACAAAATCTTGGTTGTTTGCAGTTGGCCCACTAAAAGAATTTAAAGTTAATCTTGGTAATTGTGGATCTGCAGTGCTTTGCGATTCAAATACTCCAAGAACTTTAACAACGTCTGGCACATTCAGACAGATTTCCTCGTCTTGAACTCTAACTCCATAAACCTGACTATAAGTCAATCCATCATTTAATGTTGTTGTTCCAATACCAGATGCAGTGTATTTTGAAAAATTTACAACTAAAGATCCAACGCTATTAAATTTTTTAATTTTTGAATTTGGTTTTAAATTTTTAACAGTTACAATAACATCAGCATTTCCACTCACTTTTGATAATCCATTAAATGTTAAAATTTTACCAGTTGCATCCAAAGTATACTGAGTTTCATTTAATGGTTCAATACTACCGTCAGTATATGCAATTACGAATCTATCTTCATCAAATGCATCAAAGATAATATCCGCATCAGTAATCGTGAGGGTAAGAGAATTTGCTGCAAATGATTGATTTTGGAAAATTCTTCTTTGTGTAATAGATGAATTTGTAACATAAAATGATTTTACATTATTTCTACTCAATTCAGTTAACAACGAGGAGTCTGGAGATCCTACTGATCCTCTTATAACTTTCAAATCATTGACAGAAATTTCAGATGTCGGCAATGAACCAACACAAACATTAGTGACGTTTGAAACTGCAGATACTGTAAAATTAGTTCCTCCAGCACTTACGGTTTCTACTTTATTAAATATGGCAAGCCCACCTAGACTTGGATTTCCATACTTAATGATGTCTCCACTGAAAAGAAAGTTCGAAAAGTTTGTTCCTAAACCAGCAGAAATTGTGCTAATGCCCCCAGACGCCGCTGTGATTTTGAATGTTGTGCTTGGAGCAGCAAGGTTTGATTGCTTACTCAGTAACATATCAGCATTAAATGTTGCAACTCCAACTTTCGTTGCATGAATTGATTTGATATTTGAGATATCAAAATCCGTAATAGTTTTGATCAATCTACCGTTTTCAATTCCATTGATGATAATTTGTTCATTTGGTATAAATTGCCCATAGACATTATAAAGTGTCATGGTATGAACACCACTTACACTATCCTTCAGATATGCGGCCGCTCCACTCTTTTTACCTTCAATATATGCAGGAGTAGATTGGGTTATTGTTGTTGTTAATCCAATCTTTGTAAAGGTTTGAAGATCAAATAATCTTAAATTGAGTTGACTTGAATCATCTACATAACCAACTGATGGAATAAAGTCGTAAATTCTTGCAAATCCAATTGTTGTTCCTGCCGCAACGCTTTTGTTGGTTCCAAGACGAGAATCCATTAAACTTACGAATGCAGTTGTTCCTAATCCAACAGAGGGAACTCCATAAACATTATTAACTAAGAATTGAGTTCCTGCATTAAAGGAAATTGCCTGGTTTTCTAAAGGTGCTAATGTCCTTGGTTTTTCAACATCAACAAACTGTTGATTTACAGATTCTACTTCATATCCATTTACATATGCTTTTCCAGAGCCAATTTCAAAGGTCATTAAATCGTCAGATGGAGTATTTCCATCAACAGTAATCTGGCCATCATAGTAAATACCAGTCGTATTTACTAATCTATCATTGAGAGTGTCTCTTGGATTGACTGTAAACGGTTTAACATAAAAATCGCCAGATTGATCGGCAGTTCTTCTTGCCAATTCATCACGAATTACATTATATTGAGTTTTTGTAATTTTAAATTGTGGAACTCCATCAAAAATTGAATATAATGTAACAAAATTTTCCAGATCAGTTTCGTTAATTGATCTTTTATCTAATTTTAGTTCTAATTGAAATCTATCAGAACCTGAAGCTGCGTAGTTAGAAAATCCTTGTGCATTATCATATAATGACTCATCTTCATCCGCAGTGACGATTCTTTCAATAATGGTAAACCCAACTTTAAAAGATGGTGTAATTCCATATTGATCAAGAATAATTCTTTGCTCTTGTGCCTTGGCAAAAATACCTCTTACAAAAAAAATGCCTTCTTTAATTGATATTGATGACCCAGAGGTTGATGCATTAGTAGCAATGGCATTGCAGATTCCTTGACCTTGAGGAATTGTAAATCCATTACCATATGATATTGTTTCTTCTGCAAGTAAAGTTTCTCCATCAAGAAAATTCTGAGAATTGAAATTAGATTCTCCATTAGAGATGTACTGCAAATATAAAGTATGAACTCCTCTTTCAGATTCTACACTATTCAGTGCATATCTAACAATTGCAACAATACCACTTGTTTGGCCTTTAATTTTCTTATCTACTAACTGATTAAAATATAAAGATATTGGAAGACCATTATATTCCGACTCTACTTGAATTGCTGGGAAAACGATATCATTTCCAATTTGACCATCTAAAACTGGAGACCCTTCTTTAAAGACGTGAGATCCGAATCTCTCAATTTGATTTTGAAGAATTGACTGTAATGTTGTTAATTCACGAGCCTGCAGAGGAACACCTGGTTTGAATAAAACCTTGTGGTAACCTTTGTCCTCATCAAAGTCATCAAAATAAGGAGAAACGTTGAAGTTAGTCTGTTGAGGCATGATTGTTTAGAATTGCAAAATTACTTTAATATCTTCTTTTTGATTTGCAGATCTTGTGATTGATGATCTGTTATCTACATAAATGATATTTCCAGAGTATTTTTTAACTTCTGGATTTCCAACGCCATTGGTCACTGACTGACCAAAGTAATATGTCCTACTATTTATTACTGTACTGATACCCGTATATGTTGAGTGTATTTGTAAAGTAACACTACCTCCAACAATATTTAAATTACCTCCAGTGCCCGGACTGGAAGTAAACTCATGCAATTCAAATCCATAAGTTGGAGATGTATTTTGTGTGCCATCACTATTAAATCCAACAAGACTTTTATCTTGCCAATACTTCAATATTCCTGTTGTTTGATCATATGAAACCACTCTTCCCACAGCTGTGGATCCAACACCTACAGTTTGAATAATTCTGATATCATCAGTGAATGTTGCAGTGCTATAACCAGCACCAACCAATTTCAATGCATATACTGCGCTTGCTTTTGATTCTGTTAATATCATTGATGAATTATAAATCTGTGGATTTTCCACAATCCCAATTCTTGCAATTTGATTTCCAGTAATAAAATCGGGGTTTAAATCATCATTTTCAATTCTAGAGTATATTAAGACATTAAATGCACCTAACTCACGATAAATATCTGCTCCATGACCTCCTTTAGGCGGAACTATAACATCAAAAGTTGGTGCAGTTGTTCCTGTTGGCACACCACCACCAAGTAAATCTACAGTTCCGTAAGTATAATTAGATCCACCTTTAGATATTGTAATTGATTCTACTTTAGAATCGTTGTTTATTACAATTGTAGCTTCAGCACCGTTACCATCACCTTTAATCGGAACATTTGTATAAGTTTGATTTCCATCTCCTAATCCAACTCCTCTGTTTGTGATAGTAACAATTTTAAGTTGGCCACTGGATGATGCATTGTTTCTGACTGCAGCATCATCCGTACCAGTTTCCCAATCAGAGGGAACTGGCATAAAATTGACAGAATCAAACTTTACAATATCAGCAGGATTGATAGAATAAAGATATTTCCAAATATATCCATCGCCACTTGTTCCGGCAGATCTAGGTTCTAAATCTGTAAAATTAGGTTCATCCAATGATGGTCTACCATCTGGATAATCTGGACTGATTCCATTATGAAGGCAAATATAAACCTTATAATATTGATTTACCACATAATAATTTGATGCGTATAAACTGGACGATTGTGATGGTTTTGATCTATTAGTTCTACTAATATCATGACGATACATGTCATAAGTAGCTCCAGATGTCCAAGTGTTTTTTCTAACAACTCTTTTTACATCTTGTGCTTGAATTTTTTTCAAAGCAATCATCGTATCCCAATAATCATTTTCTTCACTAAAATTATCTTTGGGAGCTGGAGGAGTTACATTCCAGGTAGAACTATAATTAGTTGCATTGGGAAGACCGACAAAAGCATAATATGAATTTGTAGTAGAAGTTGCTGCAGAGACAAAGCTCTTAGCATTTAAAATTCTTAATTGATCAGTTATAATAGCAGACATTTTGTCGTTTTTTTATCTATTTATGTGGAGTAATTTCGATATTTAAGTGGATTATATCTTTGGACAATTGGAGACGTAGAAATTCCAGCCAAACCATTATTGTAAGCAGTAAATGCCTTTGGATTCAATCTGGTTCCTCCAGAAATTCTGCCCCAACTATATTCACCGTAGAAACTACTAAATCCAAATCCACTTATGCCATTTGTGCTTGCAACACTCACAACAACTCTAGTCACATAAGTGAGAGCAATACCAGCAGCACTAGTTTGTGCTATTGAGACTTGGGCAACTTTGTAAATATTATCTATGAATGAAGTTCCAATTCCAACGATACCACTATTACTAGAAGCAAGCGAAGTTACTCCATTTCCAACATTTGAATTAAATACGGTGAAATAATCACCAGTTTGAATACCACTAATCCCAGTTGTGGCAACTCCTACACTATTGATTCCAATGTTTCTTAAGAATGAATTTTGTGGAATAAACAAATCAAATACGAGTCCAGTGGTTGCTATTCCTACAATTGATGTTGTTGCGATGCCAGTAATAATACCAAAATCCCCATCATAGGTTACGTTACTTATTACTTCATATGTTAGATTTGGACTTTCTATCAGCACCACTGGTGGGTTTGTGGAGGTATATCCACTTCCAGGAGATGTTACACTAATTGTTGAAACAGCACCTCCACTAATTGTCGATGAACTTTGTGCTCTATAAGTTGTTCCAAGACCAACTGGGGTTGCAATTGTAACAACTGGATTTGTTGTGTATCCCTTTCCACCACTACTTAAAACAATTGATTGAATTGTTCCTGCCGCAGAAACGATTGCAGTTGCTGCAGCTGCAATCAAAGTATCTTGAGAAATGATAGAAATTTTTCTTGGGTTCAAATCAATTGCAGGATATTCTGAGTTATTATTGAAGAAGGTTTTTACATTTTCAACCCAAATGGTTGTGCTTGCAATTCCAACACTTTGAATGATATTTGTAGATGGATGAATAAGAGGTTCGTGAGAAATTCTATCTTTGGTTACATAACTTCCATCAATAACTACATCATTTCTCTGTTTACACCAAATCACTGGTCTAATTATGGTTGGATCTGTCGTAAGACCGGGACCATTATAGACATTGGTAAGAACTTCATCTATTGAGAGAACTTCCTTGACCAATCTTTCATTTTGCGATTCTTCAAAAGAAGAATCATATATTTGAAGAGTGTCACCAGACTTAACAGTTTCTAGAATATCAATACTTTGAGTATCAATATCACCATTTCCTTTGTAGAATAGAATCTTAGAAGTATCTCCCGGTTTTGGAGCTTCTGTAAATTGAACCAAACTTCCACTATTAAAGATATAACCATCTCCAGGAACTTGTAAGATATCATTTATAAAGATAAGTAAGTTTGCCTGTACGTCGATGAGAGATCCGGCTTTTGCTCTAACGGAAAATCTTACAGTATCAATTTCTAACGGAAAAACTTTTCTGACGCCATCAAATAATAAATCTAGTGGATCAAGGACTTGCAAATCTCCAACAGACCATCCAGAAAATTTATCGGAGAAAGTATCATCTACAGTAATTTTAAATTCACTAAAAGATAAAGAAGTATCTGTTGGAATTCCAGTAGTTCCTCCAATCGCTACAGTTAGAATTTCGCCAACTTTGTATGAATATCCATAGTTTTTAATTTCAAAAGATATTATGCTTGATCCTTGACCAACCACAATATCAACAATGGCTTCGGTTCCAACACCAGCTGAAGAACTTGAACTATAAATTAAAGGAATATTACTATATGACAGTGGATCATCAAAAATTACTAGTGGTGGATTTGTAGAGGTATATCCAGTACCAGGATTTGTAATTGCAACACTCACGATATTTCCACCACTAATAGCAGCTGTTCCAATAAACTCAATGTTTGGCGTTCCCAAACTTGTTGTAGCAACACCAACATTTACAACAGTTTGAATTCCGGAACGATATCCAGATCCACTATTTCCAATACTAATTGCCGAAATAGCTCCTAATACAGATACAGTTGCCGTTCCACCGGCAGCCACTAAGGGTTGATAACCAAATCCTTCTGTAGATCCAATTGAAACAATTACTCCACCTCTAGGAAAAGGTGAGACATTTGGATCATCATTTAAGGCTACTCCAGTACCAACAAAAGAAATTGTACTAATCCCTACAGATTCAATTAAATCGTAATTGCCCTCAACGCTAACAAATGATCCAGATCTTGCTGGCAATTGGAAAATATTGTTTAGCAATACAATTGCCTTTGATGTGGAGAATCCAGAAATATTGTTCAAATTGTTTGTGAGAGTAAAATCATTTTCAACACTATTAAATTTAGTCGATACAGTCCCATCAAAAACATAATTGTTATAATATGGATCTAATGTTCCACCTGGTTCACCAGACTTCATGAACATTCTTCCGTTGAAAGTGGATGATACTTCAAGACCAATATAATCCTCTTCATCACCTCTCGCATTTGGATTTACAAAAGGAATTTGACCAAAAGGGGGAACAACAAAGTTAATTTGACTATCAATTATATTGTAATCGCCACCCAATCTACTAACTAAGCTTCCACTGTTGTGTGTTGAAATTCCAGAACCTACCCAACCTCTATTAACTGTAATTGAATTTGAAGTAAGAGATGATGAATTTACTAACATAATCTCATCATTTATCTTTATCAAAGATCCTGCAATAATGCTTGAAATTCCCGATAAAGTAACCGTAGTATCATAATAACCAAGAGAATTTGTTAATGATGCGGTAACTCCATTCCCAATTACTGGAGACATGATTTGATTATCAACTGTCACAAGAAGTTTAGAATTTTGATTTTTTGCAGTGAATTTATGAAAAGTTCCAATTCCAGCACTTTCAAGGGTCAATACTGTTGGAATTTGTTTTAATGCATCGGAAGCAGATGCTGCAACTCTTACATCTAATTCATTTAATTTTACAATATAAACTGTGTTTGGAAGTTTATCTGTTGTTCCTATTCCTGTAATTGTTGTCGTTGCGATACCCACAGCGTTTGCTGTGCTTGATGTAGATTCTGGATATGTGTATACAACTTCTTCACCAGTTACAAAATAATTTAATGGTATTCTAATTGTATTATCACTAACACTTACAATTCCCGCATTTGATGCATCAAAAGCTCTCTCAAAAATTAAATCGCCATCATGAGTCAAATCAAATTGTTTTTTGATATCATTTTCAGTTCCTTCATAAGATCCGAAAGAACTTACGATATTAGTATTACCCAAATCTAATTCATCATCCAATGCGATATTATGAATATGACCTATAGTTTGTCTAAACAGTCTAACCTGAACATTAATATTTGGATTTGGTGTATAATTTAAACTTGTAGTGGAAGCAGTCCCAGAAACACTGAATGTTCCTAAAGAGGAATCAGTACGAATAATACCAAACTCAGATAAACCTGGTGTTGTTCCATCTGTTATACAAACTAATTCAGAAACTTCATATTGATTATTCGTAGTGTCTTCAACACTTGCAAAATAATAAGCACCAACGTGCTCGACATTGAAGAAACTTGTTATTAAATTAGCAGTTGGAGTCGGTGATGAAGGTATTGAAACTATTTTTGAATCTAATATTGTATCTTTTAAAACTATTGTTCCAATTCCACTTGAAGAAGTATCACCAATCGAAACTCTAAGAGTAGTGACTGTATGTCCAACTCCCAAAGCCGAATTTGGAACAAAATCAATATTTACATTGGATCCAGAAATTGAAGGCACATAAGTTCCAAGACCAACAGATCCAAAAACAAGAGGTGAATCTGTTGCTAATGGGAAGTATTCCAACAAATTGACATCGGATCCATTATGAAGAACGGTTAATTCATTAAATTCATAATAAGAACCATCTGTTGCTCCAATTTGAACCAGTACTTTTGATGCTCTATAAGTAGATGCTATGCCAACAACCGTAGTAGCTGTAGATGTTCCTGCTGGTAGAGTCTTTGTTGATGCAGCAATGCTTACACAGTTTCCTAGTTGTGTCGTTCCAACTCCAATTGCAGTATCTTCAATATCAAATGAAATGAAAGTCAAATCATAATTATTAATTTTATATTTGAATGGATAGAATCTTAAATTTCCTTCTGTACCAGAAACACTGAAATCAAATGTTCCTAAGTCGTCTTGTGTATAAACTGCTCCATAGTGATTCAAATATCCAGTTTCATCATCGTGAATAAATCCAATTAGTCCAACCTGCCGTTCTGTATTATAAGATGTATCTAATGCAGAATAGAAATATTTTTTAGAACGAGTAGATGTTAATAGGAAAGTATCTACTGATGTAAAAGGATTGGCTCTTGGATTGCTGTTGAATAATTCGCTAATGTCATCAAGAATAACAACTCTGTTTCCAATTGATTCTATATAGTCTGATAAGATTCGACTTGAAAATGATATTTTATTTGACTTAATATTACTATCAATTTCAAAGTTACTTTCAGTTACCAAGTCAAAATCATAGTAACAATCCAAATCAATCTCATTTTGCAAATCTACTGTTATGGAGACATCAGTATCATTTTGCGTTGTAGATAGTCCAACTTGATTTAATGTGGATTCAATAATTAAATCACCAAACTTTTTAAATCCTACAGTATGGACTAAACTATTTGTTGCCTCGTCCCAATCATCATAATCAACTTTAGATTTTAATGAATATGAGAAATATTGGTAATAATCATTATCGGAAATTTTTTGTAAACTGTCATTTAAGAATCCAACATTGTTTTGCCACGTTTTCTTGACAATTTCAGATTCTTTAACATCATAAATTCCTTCGTTTGTAATGATATCTACAATTTTTGCTTGAGATCCAGATAATGTTTTAATAATATCTCCAATTTCATATATGTTATTTGATGATATTCTTAGGATGTCATTTACAGGATCCCAACTTTCAACTGTCCCATTAGGAATGACACTTTCGTCTTTGAAGAAATTATTTTTTTCAAATTTAATATTAAAAATTGGAAAATGTGATTGTGAAATGATCCTTGCAAACGAAGAGTCTGCAGATTGCCATATTCCGGGAACTTTACCAATTGGCAAATGATCTGCAAGGCTATAAACCACAGTTGCACCAATACCACCAATGTTTGGAGTAGATGCTTTTACTGCAAATAAACTATAATCATAATTTTCAGAATTGTACCCGTATCCTGTAGAACCAACTCCAACGCTTACATTTTCAATTAAGAACTTAGATCCAACAGTAAATGGAAAATCTGAAAGATTGCTAAAACTTTTTGCTAATCCTACAGTTACTTCTTTTGTATTATTATTGTACGATATTGTACTTATGCCAGAACCATTTATGTTATTAATTGGTATAATCGATGCAATAGAATCCGTGATTGATTTTGTATTTTCAATAATCGAAACAAAAGGATCGCCAAGATTGTAATTCAATTTGACATCTTCAATTAATTTGTTTGTCACTCCATCAATTAATATTAAATTGGGGGCAATTGTGTAATCCTTTCCAACTGAAGTTATTCCAATTGACTTTAATGTTGATGAATTTGAAATTTTTAATATATGGGCAAGGTTTGCTAATGGTCTTATTGATAGGTCAGAATAATAATCAAATCCAATGTCATCCAATTTTGTTTTTTTGGCAGTTCCAATATTAATTCCAGTCACATCTAAAATCGCATTAGTTCCCAGACCAGAATTGACTGAAACCACTTTTGGATATGACGAATAATTTACGCCATTAGTCTTTACGTTTATTTGATGTATAGAACCCAAAGCTGATAGAGATGTTGTATAATATTCAAATTGACCATCAGTAGATGAATAAGATGAATTTTCTGGAACATCTACGGAATTGAAAGTAAAACTCGTAGTATCAATTCCTACCGTAACTGTATATATACCATTATACAAACTATCAACTTTGGTAATTTTATTGTAATTTAAAGTTTCTTCATCGACAATAATTTCGGTTTTAGTCAAAGAATTATTTTCTAAATCAATCGGTTCCAATCGGTAGTATAAAACATTTGGAATATAATCATTAATCTTAATAGTTGTATGAGCATTTGCATCTACTCCGGGTTTTCCAGATTTGGAAATTTCAAAAGTTGAAGTATTTTTTGACGTTTTAAAAGGTTTTTTAAATTTAGAATCTTCATAAAAATTCAATTCAAATGCTGGGTAAGAATTTCCAGATTTTGTGAATGCTAAAGATGAATCGGACAAATCAAATTTGAATGATACATTTCTGATAGCTTTAAGTGGAGGATTTATTGGTAAAATTGTGCCAAGAGATGCTGAGGTTATATCTATAGTTTCTACAGGAACTGCCAAAGTTGCATCATAATATGAACTTGAAAGTTTAATTAAATTATCACTGATCACAACAACATAATAGATCGTTTCATTAGTCAATCCTCCACATGGAGATGATGAAGTATGAATTATTTTTTGTCCATTATAAAGTCTATGATTTATTAATTGAATAGTATTATTTGGAACATTTATATCTGATGCTGTAAATGAAACTGGATTTATAGCCATTCTTCTGTTGAAATTATTATATCTCACAAAAACCGTAGTCGCAATTCCTGGTTTTGCATTTAAAGTTATATTATCACCATTTGTTAACCCATGAGTTGTTGCAGTAGATACTGTTACAATATTTTGATTAACGGCCCCGATAAAAATACCATCATAATCAGTTTTAAAACTATGAGTATTTCCAACTCCTAATGCATGGAAATACACAGTATCTCCAGGAATTGTACCAAGACCGACAAAAACGCCTGTAGAACCAAGTCCAACTTTAACTGTAGAAATTCCTATGAGATCATTTGTTATTTTAGCTGCATATACAATAGAATTGTTTGTCAGTTGATAACTTGCAATTCCATTTGTAGATATTGAAATAGGAGTTCCGCCGTTTGAATTATAAATTAATCTTGTTCCAGTGTCAAGTTGATGATCCGGAATATAGATTGTTTTTGTTGGTATTGTAATTTGAGTTATTCCAACGCCAGGATTGCTAAAGAACAACGTCGATCCAATTCCAACACCTGCTGTGGTTCCTAAACCTACAGATTCCGCAGGATCAAAATATAATTCTTTATTTGCTTTTAAATCATAAGATGTTGAAATTCCAAAAGACATTTGAAATTTTCTAGTTCTCTCTGTGAGGGCAATTCCTGATGAGTACGAAGTAACTCCAGATATTTGATTAATATTTCTAAGAACTCGAATTCTGGATGACTTTTTATCAATATTAAGAACTTTTACTTTTTCATTGTTAATTTGATAAACATCGTTTTCTCTTATGTTAGGGAAATTCAAGTTTCCAGATACTGAAAAATAAGTTACAAGTCCAGTGTTAGTTGTGGATGCAATACTTGTAATAGCAATAAGAGTGTTGTTAGTTACTACAATTGGATTTGTTTTTTTATAATCATATTTTCCTGTAATAGTAACTACATCATTATTAACAAAATTATGCGGAAAACTTGAAAATCCAATAAAATTAAATCCTATATTGCTTGCAGAAAATTCAACATATGCAATAGAAGAACTGGCTGCACTAATTTGAGAAATGTTTTTGCCTCTGACCAAAGAAACATCAGCAGATAATCCTTGACCACCAGTTCCGGAGTTGTCAAATATAACTTTATCTCCAACCTTATAGTTTTCACCCCCAGTTTTAATACCAATCGAATTTATACTGCCAGCAGAAACTAAATTGATTGTCGAAACACTTTCTTTAATTTTATTTGGAAGTAGAAGATAATCGTAAAAACTTCTTAATTTTGTTAGGTTATATGGAGTAACATTTCTTAGCCACTTGGTATCATTAATATTAATTTTATCTTGATTTGAGGTTTTTTCAAAATTGAATTTAATTGGTTTTGAATAGTATGAATTTCCAATTACATATGGGAATTGTGGTTTGAAGTAATTTTTAAATGGGCCTTGATTTTGAATTGCTGTCGTATCTAACGTGCAGAAATATGCATAAACACCATTTGGATATTCTGGAGTAATACAAAATCTTCCATTATGTTCATCAAGATCGCCATTTTCGGTATATATATAATCTTCAATAAAAAATCCTAAAGGATATAAAGCAAGAGTTGGTCTGTTGCTTTTCAATATTAAGTCATATCCACTCCTTAGTGCTTTAACAGAACCTCCAGTTGCGGTAGAATATCCATATGGGCCATATATTGGGTTTCCATCATATGCCCATCCAATAATTGGCGAATGATCATTAGAAATAAGTTCTATGCCATTGAATATTTTTAAATCTTCATTATTTTTTTGGGAGACTACAGAACTTCTTAACTTTCTTGGTGCATATGCATGACTATATTGCAATCCAAAGTTTTCATAAAATGATTTAGATAAAAATCCATCATCATCGGTAATTTGATTTGCAAAAATTTCCCTTTCAACCAAATTAATTTGCCATGATTTAATCACAGCTTCAAATTTTGAATTTTTTCCTGGATTAGTAACAGATATTGTTGTATTATTTTCATATTCAGAACCACCATTGATAATACGAACTTCGATTAAAGATCCATTAGCAATCACTGGCGTTAGGATGGCACCAGCTCCACTATTACTTACTTGATTTATTGTTAGATTTGGAATAGAATTGTATCCATAACCAGAATTATTGACAACAACTTTAACTATTTGTCCATTGTAAATTACGGGTGTTACTTGAGCGTTAGACCCTTCAGAAATAGTAAATTGTGGTTGATTAAAATTGAGAATCTCTTGAGATCCAAATGAATTCCCACCATTTTCTATAAAAATGGAATCAATTTTTCCTCTAAAAATAGGTTGTATTTTTGCAGTAAAGTCTTGGCCTGCAAAAATTTCGACGCCAATAGTCCCCTCAACTGTTGCTGTAATTTGTGGATAATTGAAAATATGTGTACCACTTCCAGTGGAGGTTAAATTTACGTACTGTTTTGTCTTGAAATAAAAATCATCACTTCCAGTACCAAGGCCAACGTTTCCTGGAGAAATTATGGATAATTTAAAATTATCATCATCTACTTTTGTTACATAATATGATGTTTGACCTAATCCACCGATTACAGTTCCCGTGGTTGTATAAGATATAATTTCTCCCGTATTATATCCATGATTTTCAATATTAATACTATCAGATGCTGTATTAATTTTAACAGGAGTTGTAGTTGTTTTTTTGGTTTGATAGTTATATCCAGAATTTTCAATTGTTATAGATCCTATTTTTTTCTTTTTCTGAACAGACTTGAGTAAATGAGTTCCTACTCCATATCCTGTCAAATTAACCGTATTGATTCCAGCAGTAACTCCTTCAAGAGTATTATGAAGTTTAATTGTAGTAGCACTTTGCACAGAAACAAAATATTGAGCGTTTGTTGTTAAACCACCAACGGCACTACCACTTTGAGTATTATATATTACTTTTTCGCCATTTCTAAATTTATGGTGTGTTGAAAATCCAATAGTATCTGTTGTTAAATTAATCAATCCACTTTCAGCGGATGGTAATACAACTACTGAGTGATCAAATTGAATTAAATTAGGTTTTGCTAAAGCATTAACCCCATTTCCTCCTGTTATTTTAATAGTTGGAGTATCCAAATAATCAAAACCAGGATCTAAAATTTCAATTCTATCGAGTTGTCCAATTACCGAGCAATAAACTGATGCTCCAGAACCAACCTGATCCGTTACATTTAATATTGGCGGATTAATAATATCATAGTCAGTTCCTCCATCAAGAACATTAATTTTTTCTACTGGCCCAAAATAAACAACATCTTTTGATTTATAATTTAAAACTTCAACACCGTTAATAAAAACTCCAGTATTACCAGTGGTAGTACTTTCTTTTACTAATGCATTTTCTGGACTTGAAATTTTTCTTATAATTTTTTGTGGTTCTAAAGTTCTTGTTTCAAAATTTGTATATGTGTAATCACTTATAATAAATTTATTATTTGATACTGTCGTTGAACCGATACTTACAAATTTTCCAGCATTAATACTAGATAAACTAGTTGCAATTCTAATAGTAGTATCATTTACTTTTTTAACGTAATATATGCCTGTTGTAATTCCTAAAGTATTACTTGACCCCGATGGTTTATATACAATAGAATCTCCAGTGAATAATTTGTGATCACCAATTACCAGATCCATTCCACCGAAAAATCCTGAAAAAGTTATCGATTTATCAGAAACATTTAATGGTTGATTCAGATAAGTTGGAATTGATGGAGATGCAATATAAAAAGAATCATTCAAATCAGTATAAACATTTTGAACGTTTGATGTATAATTTGAAAGATCTGGATAATTTGTGGAGTTTACTTTTAATAAATTTTTTTTTAAAGTATAAATTTGAGATGTATTTAATTCTCCTTGCCCACGAACTTTAAACCTTTTGTTTGTATCATAAGAAAGTATAAATCCAGTTGACTTTACACCAGTTGATGAAATAAAAGTCACAGAATCCCCTAATGACAACGAATGGGAATCATATAATGTAACAAGATATGTAAAGTCTGTTACATCAAGCAGGAGTAAAGATTCAACATCGTATTTTACTGGTATATTAAAAAACCAATTATTTTCTTCTGGTTCTTTAGATTCGTATCCTAAATTCTTAATATAAACTCTATCTCCTTTTTCGTAAGGGCCAACTTGCTTTAAAACATTAAGATTGGATAAAACACCAGTAACTCTAAATTTAACCAGACCAGAAGGTGTTGTACCATAAGCAAAAACATTTGCTCGAATAGAACTATTAGAAGTTAAATCAGTAACAATACCTGAGCAACCGAAAAATTGTGTTAATGACTTTTCTGTATAAGTAACAACCTGAGCGTCTCCAACCACCAATTCTCCAAAATTTGGGAATCCTACTGTAGAATCTACCGTGAGAACATCTGCACCTGCTGATATTTCTTCAATAAGTTGAGTTTTTGGATGAATTGTAAAAGATCCCTCTATAACTCCAGGAGTTGTAATACCTTTACTATCTTCAACACTCAACATATAGTACTCTTTATTTCCTCTGATAATTTTTTCAACTTTTGAAATTGCGGCACTTGCCGAATTAATATAATCATTTTTATCCTGATAGATTGTCGTATTGACCAATTCCTCAATATTTCCAGATATTTTTTCAACGACTAAATTTCTATTAACTTCAAACTTAGAATCAGAAAGTTGAATGAGATAGTCTTTTGGCCTGATAATTTGAACATCTTCGCCATACAGTGCTTTGAATAAAATTTTGATCGAAGAATCTGTGCCCTTAGAGGAATAAAAATCTTTTGATTGTTTAATAAAAAGAGATTCATTTAATCCAGAGTAAAATTCTTTATCCTCAAATCCAGGAACAATTTGTTTTTTGACTTTTTTATAAAATTCTTTTAGGAAAAGAATACTTAAGTTTTTTACAATACTATTGTCCTCATGCTCTGCGGCTTGAGAAGTTGAAAACACTAATTTATCAGTAACTGTAGAGTCTTGATATGAACTGATGCCGCTAAATCCCCTTACACATCCAGTGAATGATGTTGATGTTTTGCCAGTGTATGTAATGATCTCAGAATCAATTTGAATCAGACCATAAGAATCTGGAAACCCTGCGGTGGTTTCTACATTAATAGTTGTAGAGGTGGTTGTAATTTCAGCAGAAAGAGATGTAGAATCGACTAAGTTAGTTAAGTTGTCAATTTTGACATAATTATCAATATTTTGAATAATGTCAGATGGGCCGCTTTGACTTTCAATTGCTGTATAGTATTGAGATAAAAACTCTTCTACTAGTGGATACTCTTCTCTAACGAACGAGGGAAGTTGTCCTTGAACGATTAAACTAACGTCGATTCTTGTTTCTGACATGTTTTTATAAAATTACGAGTGCTCCGTTTGCGTAACTTGATGTTACCGTATAAGTTGATCCTGATAAATTAGCACCTGATGAAATTTCATCAGATACAATATTTACAGAACTATTACTACTATCTATCTGCAAATATAAATCCTGCAATCCAATTACATCATTGGAGAAAGGAATTGCAGAAACTTTAATAATCGGGGCCCCAGATGTAGATTTTTCTGTGCTTATAATATTTACTGGATTTAATCTGAGTTCTCCTTTCACATAATCAATCGTTCCAGCCTTAGATACAACGATGGATGGTTGTGTTGGTGATAACAATTTAAAGAAAAATACCGATCCATTTTTACCCGTTGAATCTGGCAAATCTCCAAGATAGAGAGTATCTGCAAATCCAGATATATTAAACCCAGACGATTTAATATTATATCCACTCATACTCTTCAAATAGAATTGATTGCCAAAACATATTTCATATTCAGCAAATTGGTTCAATGCAACCTGAATATCTCTACGCATATTAATTTTTGTGATATTTGATGTTACAGAAATATCACTATCATCAATCAACTTTAAGAATTTACTGTATTTAAATCTTGCTCCATACTTATTCAATTCAGAAGATAATGAATAAGATTGAATATGTTCAAGTATTTTAGTTTTTAACGAATCTGCATTTTGATTTAAATTGCTGTTATAATAGACCTTCGTATCATATTCAACATACAGATACTTGAGATCAATAATTTCAGTTACAATTCCTGCGACTGTGTATTTCTTTAAATTATTTTTAATTTCTGCTTTGATTGATTGTGAGAGAAGTGAGCCGTTAATTGGTTTAATTGCAATAAAGACTTTCCCATACTTAGGTGGATTTAATTGCTCTCCGCCAAATGCGGAAACAGATTCGGCATCGGGATATAGTGTTGGAATGATTGATTCAAAATCAGATGCAGTTACAGCACGGTTTTGAGAAGAATAAATTCTTGTTGCATATTTCTTTATTGAATTTACGGATTCAATTTCAGAACCATTTTGTGCGGGAGAGTTTGTAGTGATGGTAGATATTCCAGTTACTACTGCGGCTCCATTGTTATCAACAATTGAACCATTATATCTAAAAGCAAAAACGCCATTCGCAGATTCACCGGTACTTACCACATAAGAAACTGCAAGATAATTTAAATTGTCAAGTTTCTTTCCAAATACATCATCTCCAAAAATAAGTTCATATCTTTGATCTTCAATTTCTTGAATGAAAAATACTTTTGAACTTGACGTTACATCAATTAAATTATTTGCAAGAAGAAAATTTCTTATAACCGAACTTGCTTGTGTATTTCTTACAAGAACACGAATTGTTGATGTATCAATATTTGGATTCGGCAAAATAAACTTTTGATTTGGATTATTTACATCTACCGTAAAGTTTTGAGTTAAATAAGTTCCCTCATAAACAATAATATTATTAAAAGATGCAATTTTATCAACAACAGGAACGGTAATGTCATCTGCAATTGCAAAGGTATAACTCTCTGCACCAAATGCCTGAGTTGTAGTGACAACAAGACCTTTTTTAAGAGTTAATGTAAGCGGATTAGTTCCGAAGTCAGTTGTATCAACAGTAAAAGAAATACTGGCCTTTGCAGATCTTCTTGATCTTGGAACATATCCAATTTGACGTGCTAATGAGACTACATTTTCTCTGAGTGTAGCACTATCAATGAATACCTCATTGCTAATCATATTAGCATTATATGAGGTGATGTAAGTATTATATGCTAAAACATCAATTAACATCGAAAGATTAGATCCTTCAAAATCATAATCAGTAAACTCCGAGTTAGATCTCAGATATTCCGTAATTGAAGTTTTGATTTGATCAAAATCTAAATTTGTAAAGTTAACTAATGCCATTTATCGAGTTTGTTGTAGTGCAAATGATAACTGTTGCGGCAATACATCAATCCCTACAATCTCATACTCAATTGTAACGTTAAATTCAAGAGTATCATAGTTTGGAGATACATTAACGTTTAATAAATTAATTCTTGGTTCATAAGTATCGATTACATTTTGAATTTCATCACGAACTACAGATGCAGTAAAGTCATCAATGTTATCAAAAAGAATACGATTGACTTTTGAACCAAGATTTTCGTTAAAAAAACGTTCGCCGGGAAGTGTAAGAACAAGATTTCTAATAGAACGGGCAATTGCGGTCTCATTTTTGATTGCCAGCAGGTCATAATTCAGGGGACTAATCTGAAATGACATGCTAAGATCTTTAAAGCCTTTACTTACCCGTTCTACAGGCATAAAAAAATAATAAATCTATCTTATTTATCAGGGTTTTTACATTCCATAGGTGGGTTCAGTGCCATATTCCCAGTCATCATAGTCTTCATGATTACGAATTTTCTCATGAATCTCTTTTTGATGATGAAAATCGTGTTTTTTGGGTGTCAGATCATCATGATTAATCTCACGAAGCATCTTTTTCTCTAAAATTTGATCTAGAACACCATAATCTGATGTTAAATTTGTTGTTCCCCACAGATCATACATGTAATTTTGATCTCGATCTACTGGTTTTCCCATTTTCTCTCCTGATTTTGGTAATCAGAACTTTTTACGGGGTTTCTATCCCGATTTCGTACATAAAATCGTCGGAAGTTTCTATTTTTCGAAGATTTTCAACAGAATATTCGGTTAAATCAATCTCATAACCTGGATTTTTTGTGATACGATTACGAATCCATGCATCATCATACCATAAAATCTTATTATTTGGATATGCATAGAAGTTTCCATTATCCATTTTGAAAAAATGAGCACATTTATGCTCTGGTGTCTCACTGAAATTAGTATTTAAAGTTGATTTTGACTCCCATGACCAATCAAGAGTGAACATATAAATTCCTTCATTCTTTTCTCCCTTATAATTGATCATTTCTGCACGTAATCCAGCAAGACGTGAACGAACTTGAACATCAACATATGGAGAAAAGCAATCCCACCACATACATTCTTCAAGTTTAGGAACAGGTGCATCAGGCTTCCAACAAAATGCATGAATTGGTCTTCGAGTCCAATTGACCCCATTCTCTAGAAACGTCTCAAAGAGGGGTACATGCTTCTCTAAGGATGCTACAGAATGCACATCACATAAAGTTACCTCTCCATGTCCTTTTTTATGATTGTAGAGAAATTCATTACGAATGTAACAAGTAAATGTCGGAAGATTGTGATTGAGATATGCCATAATGTTCAATAAAAAAGCAAGGATTGCTCCCTGCTCTATCTATATTAATTTCCTTGTCCGCGATACTTTTTTTTACGTCCATTACGAGATGTAGCCGAGAGTAACGTGCGAGAAGATTGGCCCTGACGAGTCTTCTTAGGCGGCCCTGGAGCCCAGAAGACTTTATTCATACTACCTTTTGCCATTTAGATTTCCTCCATTTCAATTAAAGTTGGATCAACTATCTCTCCATTATAATAAGAGATCGAGAGTTCGTCAAGAACCTCAGAACAATCTTCTGTAGTGAGGTTCATATAAATTTTACGTCCTTTATAAAGAATATTGTAAAGTTTGTCCATTAGATCACACGAGTCTTTTCATGACCCACACGAATCCGAGGATCGCACCAGATCTCAAAACCTGCTTCCTTTGCATCCAGACAGAAGGAGACATCTTCTCCACACATATCTTGAACCGCACCGGACTCAAAGACTTGCATCTTTGGAGCAAACCAAGGATACTCAAGATTCTCAAAGACTCCCTTTTTAATCATAACCCAACCAAATCCCGTGTAATCCACTGTGAAAGGCTTACGACGCTTTGAGATGCTCTCCACAGTTTCGTGATTCATCACACCACCATTGCGGCGGAAATCATCTTCTTCCAACCAGTGAGCTACTGAAGTCGTGTGACCATCTTCTGTTGCATACCAACCAGCGACAACTTCTTTGTCTTTACCTTCTTTATTCAGAGCTAAATCACAAAGTTGCCAGAACTTTTCTGTGTTGAATACAATGTCACTATCAATCCAGAGTTGATAATCATAAGTTAATTTACCATCCCAAGGAATTTGCTTAGGCCCACGAAGAACATTTGCGCCTAAACATTTGCATCGTGCAAAGTTAACCATTGATGAGTAATCCTGAGAGATCTGAATGGCCATTCCATTTTGAACCATATCAAAACAAAGTTGTACAAATGCTTTCAGAAAAGTAAATGAACAACCTCTTCCAGGAAGACAGAAGACAATTGTTTTTCCTTGCATTCTTTCTTTAATTGCATCATAGTCCCATTCCTCTTTTGAGACTGTTGGTGCATTTGCTTTTACTGTAAATCCTTTTGCCATAAGTTGAAATTTGCTTCAGTTCAATTTTATCAGACTATATATGCTTTGTCAATAAGATGCTTCCAGTTCCTTATTGACTAACAGTTCCTCATAAGATAGATCCTCAATCTTATAATTCGTATTGACAATCGCAATCATATTTTGAGCGGTTCTCCATGCAGGCAAAAAGTCTTGCTCCTTCAGAGAGTGTATCAAACATTTATCCCCTGCGTATATGTGATAAATTTTTTCCATAAAAAAATTTTGAGTTCCACTGTATATATGGAGTCTCTTTTTATTTTTTCTTTCCGCCTTTTTTGGGAATTGTTCTCTTGTCGGGCCTTGAGTACCCATTACTGTGAATCCATTTGACGCCCATTTTTTTCCTCCGGAATTTTTTTGTGTTTGTGATATATTTAGGTCGAATTGTCACCTCTGTAGGTTAGGGACTTATAGCTTTTTATAACCGCCCCCATCACGCGCCCCGCCGCCCATAACCGCATCGGCACCACAACTGCCGAATCACGAATAACTGCCGAATAAGAGCTGAGGTGCCTCACGCATAACCGCAGAGCACCTCAGTAGATTATAGCATCAGAACTCAATTACGTCAACAGTGGACTGCTCAGCTTCTTCGGTGGCGATGGCATCGAGAATGCTCAGAATCTCATTGCCATTGTTACCTTGTGCGAGCAGGGAAAGTGCAATCGAACGGGTCATGATAAAGTGTTAGAAACGGTGTATTGAGTGAGTGTCTATAAGGGCGCATCTCATTCCCTCTGATCCTTATACTCTTACCACTCTACATCAAGTTCCTCCACATAAGCCTCAACAGTCTCATCACCATCGAGTTGGAATAACTTACGCCAATCAATCTGTCGGGCATTAAAGTCATTATACACGGAAAGATCCAGTGTCACACGCACATTCTTTTTCTGAGCTTGAAGATAAGAAACTGACATGGCTTTGGGGGCAGAGGACTTAACTGTGGCCAGTATAAGATGCAGAAGGGAAATTGTCAAGACCTGTGGAGTATTTATCAGCGGTTGTGATATTTGGCGGGGTCTCTGTGCGGTTATGGTGATACTGGGGGGCCTTGACATTTTCGCGGTTGTGTGATAGAGTGCGGGCTAAGATCGCTATAATCGATGAGGTTTTTAAGACCATAAAAAGCACCACACATTCTCAATAATGCCCCTAATTGCTTCTCAATAACAACACTTATTGAGAATACATCAAACTACTCAGCTTAATTAAAAAAAGGCTTTTTCATTTATTTTTAACCATTTTACGCTGAATATCACGCTCAATTTGATTCAATGCATGACGACAAGAGGGTGTAGCACTAGTGAAAATCTTCAGACCTGAGGGATGTGCCCAGACCAAATGTTTCGAGGTCCGCTGTAACTGAAACTGGTATGATTCCATCAGGACAGTGAGTTCCTTCTTAAACGTTTTGCTGCTCATTGTTCTACCTGAGTGGTGATAGCCTGAAGATCAGAGAGTGCTAAACTGATTGCTGCTTTGGCATAACCGAGACGCTCAAACTCATTCTCTTTGGATAATACAAACTCTAGAGCATTGGTAAGAGTGGAGATCGCAAGATCAATCTTATGAGATGTAAAGTCAGTCATTTACTGTGGATTGAATAGTGTTACCAATGAGATGAAACAATTCTCCTGTGTTATACCTTAAGGATGGGGAGAGCATAAAGAACAGAAGAAGAATAATGGGAAGGATTTGTTTCTTCATGCGAGGTAAGATTTGCTACCACAAGAAAGATAAAACTCAACCATGCGTTCGGCTTCATCCAGAGTGCGAAAGAATTGTGATCTCCACTCTTGGTGATTGTAAGGAGTTTGGTAGCGAACTTCGTAGCGAATCATGATGGTGAAAGTGTAGTGAAAAAAGGAGAAAGATTCAGTCGCAAAGTGTGGTCTGATAATTCACTTCCATCTCATCAAACAACAGGTGAATCTTGCTACGAATCGCATACACATCTGCAGAGTTAAAATCATCATTATCCAGAGCATTTCCGATGAAGTTGTAGATCAGATCCCACTGATCTTCAGTGAACAGATTGCGGTAGATGTTCTTGGTGAGTTGTGAAGTCATTAGAATTGAGAAAGTGTGAAGAAAAAAGGTGAAAGATTCAGTTGAGACGCATACCGTTGAAGAACGGAATCGCACCACCGACTTGACTCACAAACCAGCAGAAGTTCTTGGCAAATACTTTCTCACCAGGCAAACCATGCTCGGCAAGAATAGCATTGAGGCGCGACTTTGTGGTGACAGATTGCCAACCACCATCAAACAGTTGCAGGAAGTCGTTACCTACAGAGGCAATGTGATTGCCGTGCAGATACACAAACGAAACGTCGCTGATGGTGACAACTTGAGTATTGCCAGATTTGAAGTCACTACCGTTGGTGATGGCAGCGTTCATCAGTCGTTCGATTTTCCGCATGATAGAGTAGAGAAAGGGTTTGGGTTGAGAGGGGGTGGGGGTCGTTTCCCTCCCCCTCATGTGGCCAATATACGACGGCCAGGGGGCCATTACAAGGGGGCTTGTGACACCTTGTGGACTGGCACACCCCAGGTCAATTCTCTACACTTTCCAGTAGATCTTGCAGAACTTCAGTATCATAAACTCGCTCAATTTCTTCCATCAATTCATCAGGAGTTGAACAGTTCTGACGTAAGTTAATCTCCATTTGTTCGCTTGCAAATTGAATCAAACAATCGAGATCCATATCATCAACAATGGTCTCGATGTAACGCTCTAAAAGTGAATCGTATTGTTGTTGAGTGAGTTCCATTTTGTTTGGTGATGTTTCAGGATTGAGTGTAAAGAATCAGTTCAGAAGTTTGGTGAAGTTAGAAACAACGATGTCGCAAAGTTCATCTAGAACATCATCGTTGAAGAAAAGCTTTTCATCGTCAATGACACTCGCAAAGGAAAGAATGTCCTCTTGGATTTGTTCGCGGACGCGAAGAATGTCGGTGTTGTTCATGATGTTCAGCTTAGAATGTGACGATAATCAATGGATTTGATACACCAACCAGTCGCAGCTGTGATCTCTTCAACTAGATCTTCCTCATCCACAGCTTCCCAGATGCTACCAACAACTTCGGAAGTGATGAGATCCTTGTCATAAGCATCCATCTCATCTTCGCCGTCAAAATCAAACTCAATGTAGCTAATTTGGTAGTTCATTGTTCGAGGGTGAATGTGTTGTTTAATCAGAGACATTAGACAGATGGGGTAACTTCGATCTCCTTAACATTCAATCCGCAGAGTTGATTGTAGACACGGTTGAGAATCAATTTATCAGCAGATTTTGCCTTTGATTTCTCATACCAAACAGTCACACATCCGTCGTAGGTTTCAACTTGCACACGATAGTTCTTCATGATTCAGTATGCAGAAACAGTGGTGTAAAGAGTGTTGGTTGAGTTATACCAGAGATTCACATCACACTGGTATTCTTCACTCAAACTGTATGCGATGTCGTATGCACAATCAAGGTCAACAGTTTGATTCTCCCAGGGAGCAGCAGCGCAGCGGATGTCGATTCGAGTCATGTGTGTTCCTCTCAACATGGCCAATATACGGCATCTGGCTGCCTATGGGGACAATGGTGGACAGCCAGTCAACTGGCACACCCTTGATTGTTTAACAATGAAAGCTGTCGTTTAATTTCTACTTTGACGGAAACCAGATGTGAGACTAAAAATGTTTCCCACTGATTATCTTTTATCAGATTTGTGATGTTCTCCACCTGTTGCAATGCTAAAATGAGTTTGGTTTTTTCGTCCTTATTCATCTTATCTTCATCATCGTGAGTAGAGATAACCACCTGCCCAATCAGCATGTTCCAGAAGGTATTCACGATCAGCAATCAATCGCAGGTCAAATCGAACACCTTTAGCAGGAGCTTTCCAAGATGCAGACTTGTAAAGCTGACCAGTTTGCTTATCAACGAAAGCATGAACAGAGCGACCACCGCCACCATCAATCATGATGACTTTGTGATACTTTTTACCAGTCTCAATGGTATAATCAATGTCACACTTACCAGACTTCAGTTCTTCAATCTTAGCCTGATGATATTGTGACTGTATAGAATCAGTATTGTCGTAAGTATAGTTGAAGTTCTCAATCGAACGCTGGTGAGAACGAATCGAATACTGACGATAATTGTCCTTGAGTGCTTCAATCAGCAGCAGAGTGTTCTTGAGAACCGAATCAGCAATGGTTTGTTGTGCTTGGAGTTGCATTGAATTGATTTCTCTCATGTGGCCAATATACGACATCTGGATGCCCATAGGTGACTTAGTGGACAGCCAGTCAACTGTCACCATGCCTTTGGTTTGGTGAAATTGTAGTGTGAGAACATTTCACGATTGACTAACTTGAACGTGCCATAATCGTTGGAGTGAACATAACCTTCATGACCAGACGGAATGTAATCAATACCAAGATCAATTCGCGCATCAACTTGATCGCCAGTCACCTCAATTCCACTCATGATTAACAATTTGACCTGTGTGAGAAGATTAAACAGCAGCAGCAGATTGCCACTCAAACAATCAACATAACGACCTTCACGAATACACTTATTGACTGCAACTTTCAGTTCTTCTTGTTCTTTCTTGGTTTCAGGGTACTTAACAAAATTGCATACCACACTTGCAAGACCAAGAATGTAATCAATCCGACGGCGACGGGAGGTAAATTGTGCATCTGGATTTACAAAATGAACAGAAGAATTGGTATTAAGTAGATTACCCATGGAAGAGTCAACAAAGTTTGCTTCAACTTCCTTGAACGATGTGCCAGAATAAGATG
>Ga0194115_10000921_pt1 | contig 40003 bp, 51 predicted proteins | sample TA2MahsurfametaG_3_FD_148656 | JGI IMG/M metagenome (GOLD analysis project Ga0194115, IMG submission 148656) | Freshwater microbial communities from Lake Tanganyika, Tanzania - TA2015002 Mahale S4 surface | ecosystem: Environmental > Aquatic > Freshwater > Lake | place: Tanzania: Lake... | reverse complement strand
TGCGCCCACGCTGCCGGATCAGCGCGCGTCCACCAAGGCAAAGCTGAACGAGATGCGCGAACGTGCTGCCCGCATCTGCGAGGTGTACGGACCGGCGCTCGAGGGCCCCATCCTCGCCCAGAAGATTCGCTCTCTTCCCGACCTCGACTAGCCATCGGGCCACTCGCCCGCCGCTAGCGGGGTGGTTATCCTTTGGCTCCATGCTTGAGAAGGTGACGGGGCGCGTCGTCCAGACGCAGATTTCGAACGAGTCGGATCGTGAATTCACGATCATGCTCGGGCCCCCGCCCGATCTGGTTTGGTTTCGCGCGTCTGGAAAGCCGCCGCATTTGGGCCAGCTGGTAAGCGTACTCGGCGAGCCGAAGAGCAAGGAGATCGTCGAGACCGGGGACACCAAGGGCTCTATCACCGAGCTTCTGCCGAAGAGCTGGAAGATCGACGCATCGGTCTATCCGAGCAGGTACGTTCCCTCGGCGTGGCTCGACCACGTCAAGGCCGTCATGGCGAGGCCGCTTTTTCGGTATCAGGCCGAGGGAGCAGCTTGGATCTCAACTCGAATCGCTGGAGGGGCTGGGTGCATCCTCGGCGACGAGCCGGGCGTCGGAAAGACGGCGCAGACGATTGCGATGCTCTGCGCACTGAGGCCGTTTCCGGCCATCATCGTGTGCCCAGCTTCGCTGAAGCAGCAGTGGGCGCGCGAGTTCGGCGCCGCCAAGCGACCGCCGCGGGTCTACGTCGTCTCGGGGACGAAGGAGCGCCTACCTCGGGACGTCGATGTCTACATCATGAACTACGACCTGCTTTACGGCCGTGAGGCGGAGCTGCTCTACCTCAATCCACGGCTCTATGTGTTCGACGAAGCCCAAGAGCTGAGAAACCCGGCGGCTCGAGGTCGACACCGTGCCGCCAGCGCCACGAGGCTCGTGCGCCAACGCGGCCAGGGCGCGCTGCTTCTCACCGGAACGCCTATCGAAAACCGCCCCGCGGAGCTTTGGCGACTTCTGCATCTCACGGAGCCGAGGCGCTGGCCTCGGCTTGACGAGTACGTGCAGCGATACCTAAAACCAGCCCGAGGAAAGGAGGTCGGTCGCTCGGTCAGGACGACCGCGGGCAAAGTCGAGCGGCTCAACGAGCTTCACACCCTGCTTGACCAAGCCATGCTTCGAAGGCTGAAAGCAGAGGTCTTGCAGGACCTGCCACCCAAGAGCCGGAGATCGGTTCTGGTGCAGCTCGACCAAGCCTCATTGAAGCATTATCGCGCCGCCGAAAAGGACGTCGTGGCGTGGCTCGAGGCGCTCGGCAAGTTTGATCGCGCCGAGGAGGCGAAGAAAGCACAGTCGATCGTCAAGCTGACGGCGCTGCGCCGGATCGCCGCCATCGGAAAGCTCCGCGGGGCGGTTCCGGACTACCTCGCCAGCTGGTTCGACACGAACAGCCGGGAGCCGCTCGTCATCTTTGCCTACCACCGCGACGTGTTGCTGGGGCTTTGGCGAATCTGCCAGCGACTGGGCCTTCGGACGGTTGGAATCGGCGGTGGAGAAACGAGCGAGAAGCGCCAGAAGGCCGTCGACGCGTTTCAGGATGGCCGGGCCGAGGTTTTCATCGCACCCATTCGAAGCGCCGGCGTCGGGCTCAACCTGCAACGCGCGTCCGAGGCGCTGTTCATCGAGCGGACGTTCACGCCAAGTCAGCTCATTCAGGCCGAAGACCGTGTCCACCGCCTGGGAACGTCGAAGCCCGTCACGATCACCTATCTTGACGCCGCGGGCACCGTCGACGAGCACTTGGCCGCAGTTGTTCAAGCCAAGCAGGCACTCATCCGGGCCGTCGTCGACGACAACCACGAGCACTCCGAGACCATGAGCACGGCCGAGGAAGTCGTGGCGACGCTGCTACCGAAGCAGTGAGGCTGCGACATGGCGGGGCTCGCGCTGGTCACTCCGCCTCCGGCTTGCGGTTGGACCCAGCCGGTGAAAGCCTCTTGGTATGCCATCAGGTGAACAGCATACCGCAGCGATTGACCTCGTTTCCAATGCCTTTTTCTTGATCACCGAGCTGTCACGTCGGTACGATTCGCGCCGATGAAGCGAAACCGGATGCGCCGAAATGGGCGGCTCTCGCAGGCGGAGATTGACCGTCTCGGACGCGCCTACCTTGAGGGCAAGGACATGTCGAACTCGCGCGAGGTTCGAGCGATGTCCGATGCCTACGCGGACAAGGTTCAGCGCGACTTCCGAAAGCTTCAGAAGAAGATCCGAATTGAGTTCACCGACCGCGATCCGTACCGGGCGTTCGAAGAGCTAGCGAACGACGTGATGGTGAACAAGCGGATGTACGTGTACACGGGCTTCAGTGACACGCCGCTTTGGTCGCCGGAGGTCAACTGGATGGCCCGCGCGACGCATGACTACGACCACGTCATGGCGAACACTGACTTTTCCATCCCTGGCGAGCTTGCGGCCTATCAGTACGCGGTGACGCAGGCGCCGCTTCTTGAACCGCTCATTCTGTCGGAGGTCGCCCTCCAGGCCGCATCGACGCAGGTGCTCGGTGGTCAGTTCGCGGCGGGACAGCAGAAGGTCGTCCTGCCCGAGTACGAGATCGTCAAGCTTGCAAGAAGCGCTACCCGCAATCCTGGTCGCCGGCAGCAGAAGCGCGAGGCGTATGCGGTTTGGGATACCGCCGGCGCGCTCCGGTACATGCCCAAGGACGACGCGATTGCCATTCTGGCGGCCTCCGGAGTCTCGTTCGAAGACGCACTCGTGCTCCTGAAAGCAAGCGAAGCGGTTGAACGCGCTACGTGAGGTGCTCTTCGCTCCAAGCTCTGGCTGCCCGGACTGCGCTTCGTCCTGATTGGGTCGCCATCACCCGCCGGACTACCTCGCGGGCACCTTTTGGCGGCAAGGCGCGTCCCTCTTCGTCCCGACCTCGCGTTGCCGGCGCGCGACCTTCGCTTCGTTCGTAGGGGATTCGGACCCGCGGCGAGTACTGGCCCGCGGTGAGGTCGACAACGATACCAGTCGGCACATGCTCAAGAAAGTAGTGCGGGCCGCCCTCTGGCCACACGCGCTCGGGAATCGACCGCCACTTCCAGCCCCGGTCAGAGCCTCCCAGCAGGTACCAAAGCGCCCCTGAAGCATTCACGCACTGCCCCGTGAGCGGGTTGCACGTTTCCTCGGCGAGCGCTCGCCAACCCTCGGTGAGCAGCTCTGGTGAGAGCACCTTGACGATTTGCGCGGCTAACCGTGCGACTGGAGCTGGAAGACTCATCGGTCAAACTGCTGGGACACGAATGCGGCGCCGTACAACACCAAAACGGGTGCGATAAAAATCAGGTTCAAGGCAGTGGCGCCCGCAAGTGCCCAGGCGGCGCGCCATGGCAACCGCAGCTTACTTCAGATCGCGCTGGTACTCGCTGAAGATCGCAACCAAGCCACGGGTGTAGTGGCCTTCGTCGGCGGTGTAGTACCCGGCCTGCTTCAGCCGGCGGCTGAACTCCACCGGGGCGCCAGCCTCGACCGCGGGCCACGCCGACGCAAAGCGCTTGCGAAGCAGATCAAAGTAATCGTAGGCCCCGTCCTTCAGCGTGTCATAGGCTCGAAAGCAGCAGCCAGGGTTGTTCGGGTAAAACCAGACCTCTTGAAGTCCGTTGGCTAGCGACTTCGTAATCGCAGCATCCTGACCTTTGCCGTCTGCTCGAGGCTTTGCCGCTTCGACGCTCTTGTTCGCCGTGGAGGCAGACAAGATCTCGTTGCACGCAAAGAACGTCCATGACCGGCCGTCAGAGCCGTTCGGGCGCCCCTTCTGGTTGCCCATGTTCCAGTTCCACATGCTCCTGCCTCGACCAGTCTCAAGGGCCCATTGCGCCAAGAGAACCAGCAAGCTTTCCCGCTTAGGCTCACTGCCAAGCCGCTCGCACCAGACTGCTCGCAGCGCCTCGTAGATCTCAGCGGCAGATGCAGGCGTCTTCTGCGCCGCGATGAAGCGCGCTGCGCCGGTCGCCGCCGGCTGCGACGGGCGAGCAGCTGGCCTCTCAGCAGCCTGCCATGTTTTCGGTCCGACTACGCCATCCGCGGTCAGGCCAGCCTTGGTCTGCCACGCCTTCGTAGCCGCCTCCGTCTTCGGACCAAAGATGCCATCGGCTGGCGAGATCCCAATCAGTGCCTGCCAAACCTTGACTGCTTCGCCGCGGTCGCCCAAACGAATCGTTGAATTCATTGTTCCTCATCTCGGGGCTTCAGCAGCCCGAACACTTGAAGTCTCTTGCGCCCAGTCGGGGCTTTTTGGCTTGTTGCAGGACAAGCCCATGGCAGATGCTACCGCGAAGACCGCGAAAACGAAGCCCACCATCGCTGGCACAAAGTCTTCCCGACGCAGCAGCCAACTCACGGCCGAAGCTCCTTTGAAAACCCGCCCAGATGCGCGCAGCGTTCGCAGTGCGGGTCGTGGCAAAACTCCTCATGCCGCGCGTCAACGAGTTCTGCGACGGTCGGCTGCTCAAGCGACGCCGGCTCGTGGCTATACGGCAGAGCATCCAACCATTCGGCGGGAATCTGGGTCATCCGACGAACAAACTCAGCATCAAATTCGCAGCTGTGAAGCTCCGACTCGACGTTGCGCTTTGCAACGTTGCATGCGTCGTCTTCGTCTTTCGCCACAACCACAAGCTCAAGCGAGACGCGTACCACGTAAACGTTTGCAGGAGTTGCCACGGCGACCGATCCTAAAGGGATGTTACCACTGTGTCAACAAGGCTCACATGAGATTGGAGTTGTTTAGGCTGAAGTAGCCGTCGTGAGCGACGATGATGTGGTCAATGAGCGAGATGCCAACGCAGGCGAGAGATTCCTTGGTCCGCTGGGTCGTCTGGACGTCTTCGGGGCTTGGACGGCGGCTGCCCCCGGGATGATTGTGCACCAGAAAGACCCTGGGCGCCCCCGAAAGGAAGGCGACCTTGATTAGTTGGCGAACCTCGACCTGTGCGCTTGACATGCCGCCGACCGCGCTCTCGTGAATCGCCATGAGCCTGAGCTGGTTGTTCACCGCGATGACCACCATGTGCTCTTGGTCGGCCTGCTGAAGGTGCTTGCAGAGCGCAAAAACCGCTTCAGGGGTGCTCACCATGGGAGCTTCCGACGAGTCATAGTCGGTTGCTCGGATGAGCGCTGTCCGGACCAGAAAGCCTTCAAAGCCTCCGTAAAGCTCCAGCGCAGGCTCTTCGAAGAAGCGCTTCGCCTTCTTCTTGCGGGGCTTACCCTCGTTCGGGCGAAACTTCGCCGCTCCGAGGCTTTCCTGCACCAGCTCTTCGGTCGGAACGTAGAGAACTTCGTCTGCGCCGTCTCTCTTCGCCATGGTCTGGCCTCAGTAGTTGCCGCCGCTAGCCCAGTCGATGCCGAAGAGGTCTCCCTGGGGGTTTTTCGTGAGCCCTTCGAGGTGGCCGTAGATGAGGTCCATGACGAACCTTCCTGCGCCTTCCTCGTCAAAGTCCTTGCCGTCGATGACCGCGTTGATGGTCTCTGCCTTATCGACCAGCATCTGGCCGATCAGCTCGTCGATCGTGTCCTTGGCGTCGAGGTACGTAATCATGCAGGCGTTCTTCGATCCAATACGCCAGATTCGGTCTTCCGCCTGCACCAAGTCGCTCGGGCGCCACGCGCGCTCGATGAAGAGCGACTCGCTTGCGGCGGTCAAGGTAAGCCCGACGCCTGCCGCCTGAATCGAACACACGATCACGTCCAGCTTTCCGCTCTGAAACGCGTCCTTCGCGCGCGTTCGGTCGGCCTCGCTCTGCCCGCCGATGATTGTTCCGACCCTGAAGGCCCTTTTTCCGTCCTGCGGCGAGTCAAACTCCATCTTCCGGAGCCGGTCAGCGATGACCGACGTCACGTCTTGGTGGTGAGCGAAAACGCACAGCGGTCGACCCGTGCCCTCGCAGTGGTTGACGATCCACTCCACCGCCGCATCCACCTTGGCAACGGCCACAAAGTGGCGAAGCGTCGTGAGCCTAACGAGCGCCTCGGCCTGCTTGGCCTTCTTCAAGGCGTCGACGCCGCCGTTCTCGTGGACCCACTTCAAGAAATCCTTTGCGGCTTCACGATACGACCGTGCCGCATCGTGCGGCAGCGGGATCATGATGGTTCGACGGCTCTTCGGCGGAAGGTTGAGAATGTCCTTCGTTCGGCGGAGCATGTACCGACTCGTTAGAATCGAATGAAGCTCAGGCGCGTTGCTCACGCCGGAAAAGTCGTACATGCGGATCCTTCGACCGCCCTTGACGATTTGGTCTTTGAGCTTGCCGTCGCAAAAGCGCATGCCGAAATCGACGTAGCTAGACCAGCGCTGAGGGTCAACCATGAACAGCAGAGACCAAAGCTCGATGACGCGGTTCATGATGGGCGTCGCCGTCAACATGAAGCGCTTCTCCGGCCCCTTCTCGAGCAGCTGATGGACTGACTTTGCGCGCTGTGAGCCCTCCAGCTCTCGATTCTTGCCGCGCTGCTTCATGTTCTTCAGGTACTGCGCCTCGTCGCAGATGACCGTCCGAATGTCGAGCTTGAGAAGTTCGTCGAGGTGGTCCTTCAGAATGTCGTAGTTGATGACGATGACATCGGCCGCCTCGTATTCGGACTGCTTGTAGGGCTTGGTCCCTGCAACAACCAGCACCCGATATTCCGGGCGCCACCGATTCATCTCTCGGCCCCACTCCACGCGCATCGCCGCCGGGCAGACGACAATCACGCGAGCATCGGAAGCGACGCAAGCCTGAAAGGTCTTTCCGACGCCGGGCTCGTCGCCGAGAATGCCCGACTTGACGCGGTCCAGCCAGCGCACGCCGTCAACCTGATGCGGAAATGCGGCATCTGGGATTGGCCGCTGTGGCACATCTGGAGCAGGTGGCGGCAAAGGAGCGTCAAACCGCTTGGCCTCTTCGCTTCGCGCCGCGTGGTCGGCCTTCGCCGCCGCCTCAACCTTGGCCTGGGGCAAGTAGCGTAGGCGATTGAACCCAATGAACTCGTAACCGCGCTGGCCCGGGATGACGAGTCCGGCCGAGGGATTTTGCGGGTTGTGGCTCACCCAGCCGACAACCCGAACGTTTCCCTCGGGGTCGAGCACCTTCATGCCCTTGTCAAGCTTCGATGGCTCGACGCCCCACGCGGACTCGCCCGTCGCCTCCTTCGGAGCGGGCGCAGGCGGGGTAGGCGGAGGCGGCAGCTCAACGACAGCTGGGATCGCTTCCATCGTCCCGTCGAGGCCGATCATCAGCTGATCGGGATAGAAGTCCGCAAGCACCGACATGAGCTGAGGCAAGCTCGACTCAGGGACGGTGTTCACCTTGCGCATGCCGTCCCAGCGACGACCAGGAACGTCGCGCAAGCGCGTGACGAAATCGGGGTTGTATGGCGACACCAACTCAATCCGACCGTCGGAGAGCCTCGTAAGTCTCAGCGTTGCCTTTTTGAAATCCTTGCCGAGATACCGGTATTCCAGGCGGTCGGCCATCTTGAGGTAGCCACAAGCGACCACAATCTTGCAGACTGCTGCAAGCATCTTGCTGCGGTCTTGGTCGGGGTAGCTAATCGCGACTGACGCTTGGTAGACGGCCTTGTTGACGATGTTGCGCGCGTTGAGGCTCTCGACCGCAGCCGCCATCGCCTCTTGCAGGCGTGCTGGCGCAGCCGCCATCGCCGCCTCAAGCTGCGCCGCGTTCACCGGCGCATCGACAGCCTGACCGCCCATGAACTTCTCGGCGCAGATAGGGCCAATGCCCGTCTCTCTCGAGAGCGCGTCCACCAAAGACCGCCCGCAGGCGCAACAATGGCTTGGCGGTAGCTCGATGCGCTCGCCGCGCTGCACATACTCAACGTCGCCAAACCCCTCAGAACTCATCTCAGCCTCCGGCAGCGAGCGTGTAGGCGGCCAGCATCTGTAGGTAGATCCCCTCAACGAAGTTCGCCCTGTCGTCGAGGTCCCCGCCCTCTGGGCTATCGCCCTTGTACGCCGCAGACTCCGCTCGCAGCTCCTTCAGGTGCGCGTGAAGCGCGTCGCACGCAGCCTTGATCGGCATCTCGATGCCGTAGCGCTCCATCAGCTGGTGGTGCAGCTTTGCAAGCTCGGCGGTCTCCTGTGCTTGACCCGTTCGGGTCGTCCGATTCCGAATCATGACCGGCATCCTAGGCTCCCTTCACCTCGAAGAGAAGTCTCGCTCATGGCTCCATGCCATTCCAATCCGTTTCTCGCGTCATCACCCGAACTTGGCGTCCGTCTGCCAAAGTCTCGTGGCCGTCACCGAAGCCAACAAATCCAAACTTCCCGTAGAACCGAGCCACCCGATCGAACTCCTCGGGCCGGGCGTAGACCTCGAGCCCAATCAGCGTGACGCCCTCGGACTCCATCGCGAAAATCGCCTCTGCAAGCAGACTTGATCCGTTGCCAGGGCGAGACGATTCTACCCAATCAATCCAGGCAAGACGGTCCTCGCCGCTGCTCGACAATATCTTCGCCGCATCGTGCTGCGCCTCGAACTCAGCCCGATTTCCAAGAAATGCAATCAGCTGACCGCGCTCGTCTTTCAGACAGAGCTTCCTCACTCGTCCGAATCTTCGTCGTCTGCTTCGTCGTCTGCTTCGTCTACGACGACATAGTCGCTGTCAAGATGACTGATCCAGAGCGTGAGCGCGTGCCGCAGCAGTACCGCCGTGCTCCGGTTCAAAGTGACCTCTGGCTCGGTCGAGAGCCGCGGCTCTACCCGCAGCACGGCACAGCCGTCTTGCTTGCGCGACTCTGCCAGAACGACCTTCGTCCCGAGGCCATCAAGCAACGTAACCGATGGGAACATGTATTCGCCCGTCATTGCGCCGCACCGTCCTCAAACTCAGCGTCCGCAACTTCCTGACCCTGGCCCTGCTCCCAGGCATTCATCTGCTTCTTGTAGAGATCACGGAGCTTTGCGACCTCATCTTTGCGCATCAGGTGCTGCTCGCGGTGAATCTCCGCGGCAACCTTGACGAGATCGTCCTTGCCCCAGCTCGTCTTCAGCATGTTTTCGTACTTTGCCGCAACCTGAGACGACTCTGACTGCGCCGCGCTCTCCGTACGCCTGCCGCCGCGCTCCTCACGCTCAACCGCGCGCGAAGCTGCGTCCATGCATCGGTCCTGGAGCCACTGCGGCAGAGCCGCGCAGATCACATTGCGGATCGCCCGCGATTGCCCGTTTGAAAAGGCCATGTCGTCCCAGCGCTGCTGGTCGTATTTGCCCGGTGGCGCCGATCGGTGCTGCCGGTAGAGGCGGGAACAGGTCGCGCCCGACTCAAGATCGACAAGCGTCGCCTTAAACGTGTAGGCCTCCTCCGTCGTGTCGACCAGATCCACGTCGCAGACCGCGTTTCCCCAGGCGCGGAGCAGCATGTACGCGCCGTCGACCGAAACCCCCTCGATGGCCTTTTTGCCGCCTGACTGCTTGTCGTTGACTTCCCAGCCGTAGGCATAGCGGTCGCCAAGCAACGAGGCTTCGACGATGGCACGCTGCAGAACCTGACCTCCGGGGCGGTCGATGGTCCCGATGTCACGCTTGACTTGGACGCTCATAGCGGTCTGGTAGGCGCCACCAACTCGCATGAGCGCCTGACCGTGTCCCACCTGCCCACCAGTGGCAGCTCGAGCCATGTCTGCCTCGCTCATGCCGTCTTGGTTCCTGCGCGCAAGTTGCTTGTTGCCATTCTGCATGACGAGGGTCCTCCTCCGGAGAGCACGATGATGGTCAGCCGACGGTCCCACGTCAAGAACAAGTTGACACCTTGGCAACCTTCTTTATGCTACGGACCCGCGCTCGCTTAAGGAAAGCCATGAAACGAAAGAAGAAACGAGCACGGCGGCTCCCATCGGAGGGCCCAGCTGCGCTACGATCGGCCCTTGAGGAGCGAAAATGGACCCAATGGAAGGTCGCCAAAGAACTGGGCGTCTCGCGCGCCACAGTGTCGAGGTGGCTGAGCGGTGAACGGGCGCCTGACAGAGAACACATGGGGTCTCTGCGAGAGCTTCTCGGAATTTCACCTGATGTTTGGGTTTAACGACGAATCCGATGGCAATCCAAGTTGCGCGCAGGGCGTCGGGCGAGCTTAGCCGTACCGGCCTGGAGCTGAAGCTGCTCGCAGAGGCCTGGGCCAGAAAGCCGGACGGCGATCGGTTCGTTCGCAGTCTGGCCACGTTCCTTGGCTCAAAGAGTAACAAGGGAACCCAGCGGGTCTACGGCTTCGCGATCACCGAGTTTTTCGCTTGGTTCAAGACGCTGAAGGGCTTTTACCCGACTCCCGGGGAAGTTCGCCGGGAAGATGCGGCGCTCTTCGTCAAGTGGCTCCAGGAGCGAGCGCTGGGCGTGGATGAGCAGCGGCTGGCGCAAGATCCCGACCGGCTGCTGGACCTGATTGCCTATCGTTTCATCAAGAAAAACCCCGACAGTCGCATCAGCGCAATACGTAGGGAGCTTCTGTCCGACTCAAGGCTTTCGACGATCGTCGAGTTCACGGTCCGAGGAATCCGCCAAACCGCCCGCGTGCTCTCGATTGAGGCGAGCGAGCCTCGTGGCGATGAGCTTGAGTCGTTCCGCGAGCAGTACGGTAAGGACCCCGAAAGCGCGTTGGACTTGAGGCTCGCGTGCTTGTGCCAGCACAACCTGCTCCGGCGGTCGCCATCAGTTCAGGAAATTCGCGAGGGTTTCGTTGATTTGGGCCTTGAGAAGCCCGAGCAGGCCCAGATTGGATACCGCGTCGACCCAGAGGTTTTTCGCTACTGGGCGAACGAATACACGGAGAGCCGGGGCGGCGATAGGGCCGGCACGATCGTTACCAAGCTAAGCGCGCTCTCGAGCTACTGGAACTACCTCGTTAAGAGCACCGGCGAAAACCAGCCGGGAAGCGAGGCGCTGCTTCGATTCAACATCTGGCGCGAGCTGCTTGGCAGCATTCGACCGACGGCGCTCAACCGGGCTCAGGCCCATCGTGAGGAGTCGGTTCCAGATCGCCAGCTCTTCGTCCGCCTGCTTTCGGCGACCTTTGAAAGAAGTCACCGCTCGGACTCGGCGAGGGCTGCGGAAGCCTTCCTTGAGGGCGCAGACGTGCGCTCAAGCGAGCTTGCGACGCCCTCAAAGTACGACCTCAGGGATCGGGCAGTTCTGTCGTTCCTCTATTGGACTGGCGTGCGAGCCGAAGAGCTTGGGAGCATTCGGCGGGAAGACCTCAATCCCAAAACGGGCATCGTCGCGGTGACGGGCAAAGGGGACAAGCGCCGCAGCTTTCGCGTGCCGGATCCTGCGCTCATGGCCATCTACGAGTTTCAGAGGGCCATCGACAGCGCCGAGAAAGCAACCGAGCTAGTTGAGCTTCTCCGCGAGCCCACCGCGCCTCTGTTCCCGCCGCTGAAGCTCTGGGGACGCGCTCAGAAAGACGTTGGTGCCCCAGAAGACCTGACAGGGCTCACGCCAAGTGCGATTGCGCGCCTGCTTCACGACCGCGCTGAGGAAACTGGTATCGAGCGCGAGAGCGACGATTGGTACAGGCTTCACCCGCACGGGATCCGCCATCTTGCGGCGCTTGAAGCCAAGCGGCGTGGCGTAGACGTTGCCACGATTCAGGCGACACTCGGGCACGCGTCGCTCGCGCACACGGGTATCTACCTCGAGGTTCGAGACCCCGCTGAACGGTCGCTGCAGCCCGGCATGGCGCCGCCTCGGCCGGCTCCTCCGCCCGTCTTCGAAGCGCGCGCGGAAAGTCGACCCCCGGCGCCCACGCGCAAGCCAAGGACGGCGAAGCCCCGTCCGGAAGAACCGGAGCAAGCCGAAGAGCCGATCACGATTGAGCGCATCGAACAAGAAGAGCCGCTCATGGTCATCGAGCGTCCAGAGGCGCTTGTCGAAGAGCTTCTTGAGCCGTTCCCAGGTCTGCGTCCGTATGATGAGCCGGAAGATGAGGCGATCCAGCTTCTGCTAGACACCTATCGCGAGCATTGGGGCGAAGAAGCCCAACGGACGAACCTGCTTCGCGGCAAGCCTCAAAGCGGGCTCGTCGAGGAGGACCAATTTGCGGCGGGTGCGCTCGCGCACGCTTACGTCGGCAAAGACTCCTCCTTGCCTTGGTGGGCAGGGACAACCGGAGAGATGAGCGGCGAGTTTTCCTATCGTCCGAACCCGGCGTTTTCGGCGATGCCTATCTTGAGCCCGGCTCAGTTCTTGCCGACCGAAGACGGCCGAAATCCTCTCGCAGAGCGCTTGACGCGCGTCGCCTCTGAGTGGGCGGAGCAATGGGACGACGGGCGCGGCGGAACCGCCATCGGAGCGCTTCTTGAGTGGCTGAATGCCGCTGATGCCGTTAGCGAAGCATCGACAGCCGTTGTCGTTGAGCTGCGCAAAGGAGAGTGGATTCCGTTCAATAACAGACTGGTGGAGACGACCCGGCCTCCATCTATCTTGCGCGAACATGACCTCGGCGCTGTCGAGGCTTGGTTCCGGGCAACCGCATGGCAATGGCGCCCTCGACAGGGACGATTTGGACAGGGTACGGAGTTCGCGCCTCCTGACTGGTATAGGGAAGCCGATCCGCTTGCCAGCATGAATGACAACGATCGACGAGAGCTGCTCGACTGGACGCAGGTCCTTGTCGGCAACGCTCCAATCGACAAAACGAAGCGGTTCGGCGACCAAAGCCGTGCCGGCATCGGTCGCTTCATGGGCTCCCTTTGCTACTACGAGTGGTTGTCGCAGCAGGAGATCGAATTCGCCGAAGGGCGACTGAGACTCAGCAAAGAGGCAAAGCGCTCGCTTGAGCAGGCGGAGGTCAGCATCCGAGGCATCCTCTTGGAGGAAACGCGCAAATCCTCCGAGGCAATTCGTCAGGAAGCAGCCAAATTTTCCTACAGCGCAGCAAAGGCCGCGCGAAAGTCCGAGGGGCTTCTGGACGAGGAAGCGGAGCGGGGGCAGCAAGAACAAGAGACTGACGAAACCGAGGAGTCTGAGGGCGAAAAAAAGGTCGAACGAACTCTTTCGAGCTTCTACCTCAGCTTGGTCAAAAAATTCTTTGGTGCCGAGGCAGCATCGGATCCTGTCCTCAAGACCTACGCGCTCTGCACCCAGGGCGCCCCGCTCTCTGGCATTCGAGACTTTGAAGAGCTGTTCAGAATCGATCCAAAGGCCCAAACCATCGTCCACGACACGGCCTTCAAGCGAAGGTTTGCCCGAGAGCACAACGCTCACTCAGAGTGCGTTGCGAGGCGACTTGCCCGTCACTTATGGGAAGAGGGAGACCTCGACAAGAAATCGAAGCGCAAGCGATGGGCGAGCGACGAGACGCTGAACACGCTTCTTGAGTACCGGACTCCGTGCCCCCTTGAACTGGAAGATGAGCTTCTGGGCCTGAATCCTGACCTCCAGCTAGGAGCGGTCGGCACGCAGTTTGAGGTCATGAGTCAAGCGGACCGGAAGCCGCAGCGGACGATCATCCACCAAGTTCTCGACACTGAAGAAGCATCTCCCGAGCGAAAAATGATCGGCGGCGAGGAGGAAGCTGAGGCCGGACGGCCGAAGCGTCGCTACGTATCCAACCACGTGCCGTTTTGGTTTGCGGCTCGAATGGTTCGCAACGCGTACCGATGAAAAAAGCGGGCCGGACGCGGAGGAAGGACCCAGGACCGCGTCCGGCCCGCCAAGTGGCCCTACAAGAGCCTGCAACGCGAGAACCAGACAGGAGAAACGAGCGTGAACGCTGGCTAGACTACCTTCGGTTCGCCAGAAACGCAACCAGCCGGCTCGATCGCGATTTTCAGAGCGTACTTGTAGCCACGCTCTTGCTTGACGATCCAAGTCGCGGAAGCGCTTGCTGCGACATCGGCATCGTCAATTTGAAGAAACACCGCGACCGCGTCTCGAATTGCTTTCGTCGAGGCGGCCAGATTGTCGCTGTCTCGAATCGCACCCGGAGCGACGCGAGTCATGGTCACGACAAACGGAGGCTGAAGCTTGCTTTTGTCGATCCGGGCGGTTCTCAGCAACAGAAGCGTCAGCTCCTTCTGCTGCTTCGCGCGTCGGTGACGCGTGGCCCAATGGTCGCGACGGTTAAGCTCTGAGACCGTCTCAACGGGGACAACGACCGAAATCAGCGGTTCAGGCAACGTCTTTTTTGAGCTGCGGGCCGGGATTAACGGCGATCACAACGGCGGGAGGGTTGGAGCGACGCCGGCGACACTCGGCCGCCTTTTTTCGAATGGACTCTGGGCTCATTCGGTCTGGCCATGTGTCGATAAACGCCCCCGTGCAGGTCCGAACTTCCGCGATCGTCTCTGCCAACTTCACCGACTCATCCGCCGACTTTTGCGCCTTCATGTCAGTCCCCGTTGTAGGTAGTGCTTCCATTGGTGGACTGCTCTCCGCCGAGCATATCGCTCAGCCGACTCAAGGCCCTGGTGACCCGGTCTTGCAGGTCGAGCGCAAGCTCCGTGTAGGCCTTCGCGTCGTTCACCCGAGCTTCGCACTCTTCGCGGTAACGCTTGTTCGCTTCCTCGAGCCTCTTTTCCTGTCGCATGATGAAAAGAAGCTGAGCCGCGATGACCACGCCAGTAATGCCGTAGTCCGCCAGTCGGGTGAGAACGTCCAACACGGTTACGGAGCATACATGGAAGTGCCCCGTACTTCCATGGACTTACTAGCCCATGGTCATCGGCGTTTCGGACCCGCCAACCGGTTTGCAGCGAAGATCTCGAAGATGCTTCTGATGAGTAGCAGCTTTAGAAGGCTAAACAACTGAACAAAAAGGGCTTCTTCTGTCATGTTTAGAGCTTAATCGACGGGTCTGAAAATGTTCAAAAGAGCCGGCGTGCGGCGTGTTAGGCTAGTCGCGGAAATTTCCGGCCTGTTGGTGCTCGCCCTCGCGTCATTCCCGCCGGACTTCGGAGAACAGCAGCACGATGCATCGCGATGAGCGCCCCTTGAGCCCGCTCGACAACCCCGCTTTCCGGCGATGGTTCGTCGACTCGGCGGTTCGAGACCGGAGAGGCGATCCGCTGGTCGTGTGGCACGGCACTCCGAAACCGACGGACTTCTACGTCTTTGACTTCGACTACGCGATCGACTTGGGGATGCATTTTGGCTCTGAGGAAGCAGCCAAGGAAATCGCCAGCAAGAGGGGGTCGCTGCGGCCGTTTTACCTCTCCATCAAAAATCCGCTGCGGCTGGAAGATCCGGGCGACTGGATCACGCTCGAGGGGGCGCGGTCTGCGGACCCTGTTCCGACTCAGCTTGAGAAGCTTGGGCTCATCGAGCCAGACGAAGCGGAAACCCTTTTGGACTACCTCGCTAAGGTGCCGCGGAAGTGGGACGCGGGGTCTGTGGCGAAGCGCGTTGAGGCCTCAAGGGTTCTTCGGGATCTGATTTGGGACCTGAAGTTCGATGGAGTCGTGTACGAGAACCTGAGCGAAGACGAGGGCTCGACTGCGTGGATCGCGTTCTCACCCTATCAGGTGAAAAGCGCTGACCAGAACGAGGGCACGTTCAGCAAATCTGATCCCGATGTTCGAAAGAATCCCGGCCGAACTTTCATCCCACCAGCGAGGGTCGCGGCCGAGGCGCGCTACGGCCTTGAACTTCGGGCCGCGCAGCCCCCGTCGAATCGCTGTTGCACCGACGTGGGCCTGCGCCGGGCGGTCCAGCTCGCGAACCGACAGCCGGTGAGCGTCGACACGCTAAAGCGGATGCGCTCCTACTTTCAGCGCCACGAGGTCGACAAGCAGGGGCGCAACTGGGGCATCGACTCGAAGGGCTTTCAGGCGTGGCTCCTCTGGGGCGGCGACAGCGGCGAGGCTTGGTGTAACCGAATCCTCGATGAGCTGGGGGAGTAATCTTGGCCTCTAAAATGACGGCAGAACAGAGAGCTTTTCGGAAGGGTGCCGAGGCGATGCGCGCAGCTTGTCTAAAAATTTGCGACGAAGTGATCGAGCAAGCGCATCGCAATCAGTGGACACCTGGACGCATTATGACCGGCAAGGGTGCCGCAATCACGATTGAGAACCAAATTTACGAGATTTCGGCCGCCGACCCAAAAGGGCCAAGAAATGTCTAAAAAAACCTCTACCGAGCTGCGCGTCCTTGAAATCTACGAGGTTTTCCACGTCGGATACCTGAAGGAAGGACCGCTTCAAGCGGCGAAGGGAAAGCGGAGCACGTCTTTTGAGGGTCCGGGCCTGTCGGTATCGCTTGTTCCGACTGCTTGGCGAGCTATCGCCCGTCGCGGCGGAAGCCCACTCTTTGCGATTGAGCGACCGGATGGTCGACCGGGAAGATTCGCAGACCTAAGTCCCCAAAGCCTTCAAAGGCTAGCTCCGACGTTGATCGAGGCTGGACTTGTCGTTCCTGTCGTCTCCTACTTCGTGACGATCACGGACGAGGAGGGTGAGGAGGCGGGCGAAATCGAGTTTGATTCCTTGGAGCGGGCGCTTAAAGAAGCGGACGAAGACTCGGACATGGTCCGTCGTGGAACTGGCTTTCGCGCCACGAAAGCACTCAGTGCGTGGTGGAAAACCTTCTTCCGCGATGACATTCCAGACGCGCTTTCCATCGCGGCGCTCAGGTGGCTTGAGTCTGAAACTGACCTAGACGGCGCGTGGTGGGACGAAGTCCTCGACCCGTTGCGACTGTCGGCGCCGCGTGGGGTAATTTTCCGAAGCAAGCTAGGCGACTGGTCCGCCTTCGAAGTCGATTGGTCGGAAGCTCCTGATTACGATGATGATGATAGCTAGTGAGCCAATCATCGGAGACGCCATGAGACGAAACGACAAAGCGACGTTCAAGCAAGACCTCCCTGGCAAACGCTGGATCGCCGAGAAGCTCGAGGAGGCCGAGGAGGGCGGCGTCAACCGATGGGGCGTGCCTCGCAGGTTTGGGCCGGTGACGGGCTCTTTCTCGCGCGCCCTGCGGCTTCCCACGGCCATCCTGGCTCCTCTTCGAGGCCAACGGGGCGAGCAGGACGCGCCCAGGCAGAAGTCGCTCGACTACATCCTGGGGAACTGGGACCGGCTCAAGAACGAAGCCGTCTACGTCGAGGTCGACCCGTTCGGCCAGCCATGGGTCAGCGAGGGCAACCACCGCATCATGGTGGCTGCCGAGCTTGGCGAGCCCAACGTGCTGGCCGAGGTGAAGTACTTCAGCGGCTCGCAGCTTCGCTGCCCGGCCGAGTGGCGACCGAAGCAACTCTTAGAGTACGACGAGAACGCGGACGTTCGCATGACGCCAAACGCGCGGATGAGCCCCGAAGAGCTTCAGCGCGAGCTGCTGCACCTTCTAAATTCGCCGCTGGATGCGTACGACTTCTTCCCGTACATCGGCGAGTACGCGGAGGAGCATGGGCTCGACCCCGAGGATCCGTATGGGGTTGCCGATGACCCGAAGGCTGCCGCAAAGTTCATGCAGTGGGTGAAAGCCAACGACATTCACGGCCGCTGGATGCGAGAAGACCCGACCTCGGTGCCTCCAAAGCTTACCTTTTCCGACGCCCGCGCGCTTCCGGAAGGGAGCTGGCTCATTCACCACTCGGACGCCTACCTTGACGAGTTCGGCCAGGGCGCCACGTATGACCGGCTCGGTCTTTCCACTTGGTTTACCGAGAAGCAGCGAAGCGGAAAGCTCAACCTTGACGACGAGCTGAGCCCCATTGAGCGCGTCTACGTGTTCGCGTTCACGCCGAAGAATGACCCGGCCATCAGCCGGTTCGGGCTTCCGATGGCTTCTGGCTACGGCGAAAACTGGTACTTGTTTCGCTCCGACGCCGCTGTCCTCGCGTACCACAACGACGACGAGCAGTGGCAGGTCATCTTCCCGGCCGGCTCGGAATACGACCTCATGCGCGTCTACATCAACGACAACGCCACATGGTCCGGCGAGGTCATGGGAGAGCGGGTCGAAGGCGACACGTTCGACGAGTTTCTTGAGGCTGTCGAGGCGACGCTTTGAAGCGCAATCGTAGCCAAGCAAGCCCGCTCGACAACCCCGCCTTCCGGCGCTGGTTTGGCGATAGCGTCGTCGTGGACGAAAACGGCGAGCCGCTTGTCGTCTACCATGGCGGGTTTGATGTGATTGGTTCCGAGTCTGGATCTTTCAGGCTAAGCGAGGACGGCCTTCTCGGTCCTGGGATCTATTTCACTCCTGAGCGATCCTTCGCAGAGTCTTTTCTTTGGAAGCAGCGAGGAGGCTCAGCGAGCGTCGGCTCGTTTTTCCTGCGAATCGAACGACCTCTGGCCGTGTTTTCGGACGAGCCAGTTGCTGCCATCGGCGAGCGGATTCGGCGGAGCTATAAGAGAGGGTTGATTGATGGTGTTCTTCTCTTCAACAGGTCTGGCCCGATTGAGGAAATTCTCGTCTTCGACCCGCGCCAAGTGAAGGCTGCCCTTGCCAATGACGGCAGCTTCGACTCGGAGAACCCCGACGTGCGACGAAACCCGAGCAGAACCCTTTCTGCCGAGGAGACGGCTGACGAGTACGACCGTGGGCGCGCAAACGAGTTTCTGACGGGCGGGTGTCTCGACTGGGCTCAAGCCTATATGGATCACATGGACGGGGGCTCGCTTGTCGGAGTCTACGTGAACGGCTCGATGGAGCATGTGATGGTGAAAGACGGTCGGGCAACACGAGATGCGGTGGGCACTCATACCCCTCGAAACGTGATCGCTTGGTTTCAAAAAACTTGGCGAACGAAAGACGTAAAGCTTTCGGAGCCACGACAAAAAGACCTGCGGCTTCTTGAGACAGACGACGACCGATACGCCGAGGCGGTAGCCGACGTTTTCAACGAATACCAGGACGACCCGAAGTTCAAAGGGTGACTTCCGCTACCGCTGGTCCATCTGTTTCCGATAGCGCTCGGGCCAGTAGAAGCACCCTTCGTCGACAAGGCTGAGGAAGTCGCTGGGTCCTGTGATCTTCCACTTGCCGTAGCGCATGCGCTCGTCAGCGTAGGTGACGGCCATGTACTTCCGAGCCCGTGAGCAGGCGACGAAGGCCACGCGCTTCTCTTCGTCCACTTCAGTCGGAGTGGAATTTTCCGGCGGCAGGATGCCGTTCTCGAAGCCGATGATCCAGACGCAGTCGGCCTCGAGCCCCTTGTAGCCGTGGACCGTTGACAGAAGGACCTTGTCTCCCTTGGCGTCGTCCTGGGCCGTGATGAGGGCGACCTCGTCCAGGTAGCCCTGCAAAGTCGGCTTGCTAGTCCTATTCTCGTAGGCTGCGATGGCGGCTACCATGGCCTCGATGTGCTCCGCGTCGCGCTGCGCCTTCTCGGCGTCCGCGTGCTTCTTGTCCGACTTGAGTTTCTCGACCCTGTCGCTCAGGAACTTACGATAGCCGGTCGCGGTGAGCAGGCAATCGGCTACCGTGCTCGATGGCTTCGATGCGAGGTCGGCGTGGGCATGCTTCAGCGTCAGCATGAACCTTTGAACGGACTCCGCCGGCTTGCCTGTAATCACGCCCTCGGCCAGGGCTGCGTTGACTGCCTTGGTGAGGCTGATGCCCTTTTCTCGCCCGCGCTCTCGAATCTTGGCGACGGCCTTGTCGCCGAGGCCTCGGGGCGGCACGTTGACGATGCGCTCAAAGTCCAGGTTTGACTCCGGATTCGCGATGAGGCGCAGATAGGCCAGGATGTCCTTGACCACCCGGCGCTCGTAGAAGGTCGTCCCACCGACGACGTCGTATCGGATGCCTCGATTTCGAAGCTGGTCCTCGATGGCGCGAGAGAGGACGTGGTTTCGGTAGAGCACGACGCACTCTCCCGACGGGACGCCCTTGCGCATGCGCGCCTGAATGTCATCAGCCACGAAGCGCGCCTCGGCGTCTTCGTCTCGGAAGCCGCGGACAACGACCGCTTCGCCCTCGTCTTTCGCGGCCTCGGCATCGCCGTTTTCGACAAATGCATTGGCGAACGTGACGATGCGCTTGGTCGACCGGTAGTTGGTCTTCATGTCGACCACGGCCGCGTCGGGGTAATGAGTCTTCGCGAAGTCGATGATGTTGTCCGGCTTCGCGCCGCGCCACGCGTAAAGCGACTGGTTGATGTCGCCGACAACGGTCACGTTTCGACTGGCGGCGAAGGCTCTCACCAGACGGAACTGGACGTCAGAGGTGTCCTGGTACTCGTCGACGAGGACGTGGGTCCACTTTTTCCGCAGCATCTCGCCGACCTCGGACTCGGACTCAGCCGCGCGCATCGCGACGTTCAGAAGGTCGTCAAAGTCGAACGCGTTGTTGCCCTTGAGGATCGCCTCGTAGCGCTTCCAGGTCTGGTATTGCGCGATGGCCAGATCGTCGCCGTTGGCTTCTTTGGCGATGTCTGCGGGCTCGTGCCCGTGCGCCTTCATGCGACTGATGAACTCGCGGATCTCTTGCGGCTTGAACGTCTTGGCATCGAGGAGTAGCTCGTTCATCGCGCCCTTAACGCAGCCGAGCGTGTCATCCTCGTCGTAGATGGAGAAGTCTGCCGTCCTCCCCTCCCTATGGGCGTCGCTCGCGAAAGATCGAAGAAGACGACGGCAGACAGAGTGGAACGTACCCGCCCAGAGCGCATTCGCCAAGTCTTGACCGACAAGCTTGGCGATTCGCGCCTTCATTTCCCGTGCAGCCTTGTTCGTGAACGTCACGAGCAGCAGGCGCTGCGGATCGACGCCACGCTCGAGCAGAGAGGCGGTGCGCTCGGTAATCGTGCGCGTCTTGCCGCTGCCCGCGGTGGCGTTGATGAGAAGCGGACCGCTGCCGTGCTCGACAGCTGCCCTCTGGGCGGGGTTAAGGCTCATCGGGCCATCCTGCCTGCGTTGGCAACGCCCATGAAGAACTGCCGAATACGGCTGTCGATGAGGTGGTGAGAGCATCGGCTGCCAGCATCTCGTTGACGGCGTAAGCAGGCGGCTTTTCAGGCATCTCGATGATGAGAGGCTCAGCCGATTGGTCGAGGTAGCGAAGAGCGCTGCGCTCCGGACTTGGCGGCGGCTTCAAATGCTTCGGGCGCTCGCTGCGCTGCTTCTCGAAACGAGCCGCGATGGCACGACCCCTCTTCTTTGTAGTCGAGCGCAGGTTGTACACGTGGCTCTCAGTAATCTTGAGGCCCTTCTTCGCTCCAGCCGCAACCACCTCTTTGGCGGGCGTTTCCGGAGACATCGACCGGATGAAATCCGCCTTCGCGCCGAACTTCTGTCGGCGCTTCCTTCCGCCCGCTGCTGCCTTGTCGGCGTTCTTTGACTTTTCGTTCGAATCTGGATGACTTTTGTCGCTCGCGTTGCTCATGTGTGGCCTCCTTCGGAGTGGATTGCCACAATAGCAAGTGTTGACACCGTGTCAACGACTACGCGTAAGCGAAAGCAAAGCAGGCTCCTGCGAGACCTGAGAAAACGTGCCAAATCGCGTGAGAAACGTCGTACCGGTCAGGACTCTGCTTCGCGTCGAAGTAAGCTGCGAGCGCCGCGAGAACGAGAACGATTCCGAGGCCAGTGAGCGACCGGTTCAACGAGTGGAAGCACATCCACGTGTTTGCGCCGATCACTCCGTAGGCGAACGCATAGTCAAGCTTCTTCCACTTAGTCTCAAAGCTCGCGTGGTAGAGGAGCGTAACGAAAAGGCTCCCGAAATAGACGAACGCCAGCGCGCTGCCGGCTGCCGCTAGGCGCAGGGCGGCCGGCAAGAGCGCCAGGGTGCTCCAGAGCGAAAACGTCCTGCTCATCCTTCGAGGAGCTGTGCCGCGCCAACGTCTCCGAACATCTCGTGAACGCTCCCCGTGTCCGAGGGGACGAGGCTCTTCAAGATTGCGCCCGTCTTCTTGTCCTTCGTGGCCTTCACCGCCCACTTGATCTTGGGCTGTTTCGGCCCAGTCACCGCAAGCTTGAGCCGTGGCTCCATTCCTCGACCGAATCCTTTCAGCGCGAACTCGCGGCCTTCCTTCGGCGGCTCCTTCAGGCGAACGCGCTTCTGCTGCTCCTCGATCCAGATCGTGGGCGTCTTGTAGGTGAGGCCGATGACCGAACCGGCCGGATCCAGGTTCCGAAAATCGTGGTCGTCCCCATCCAGCATCTCGCGACCCAGGAAAGTGTAGTCGCTGGCCCGATTGCAGTTTTTGGCGCCTTCGAGACGCTGCTTACCCTTGCAGGGCTTCTCAACCCAAACCACGACAGCAAGGCGCTTGCCTTGGTCTAGCTCCCAATCGCAGGCCTCCCAGTTGTCGCCAGAGAAGCTGAACGTGAGATCGTAGTTCGGGTGCATGGAAACATCGCGGCCCGCAACCTTGGTGTAGTCGTAAAAGATCAGATCGGGCGCGTAGAGCGGCTTCGACTTGCCCTTCTGCTCGTACTTCTCGGCCATGCGCCGGTCGCGGAAAACTTGGAAGATCTCCGGACACTGAATTTCCCACGGGATGTCGGAGAAAACGTTCGGGCGGACGTAGGGGATGAAGCCCTTGGTGCGGCACGCTTCGACATGTTTGCGGATGGACTCAACGAACATCCGGACCCAGGCCTCAGGCTCCGCGTAGAGGCCCTTGGTGCGCGCGAGCTTTGCCAGCGTCGGCGCGTGGCTCAGCGCATTCTGGCCCGTGTTCACGAGGCACAGGGCGCGGCAAGCCGAGGAGCTTCCGACGCAGATGCCAACCGTCTTTGCCATCGGCAGACGCGCGTACTTGAGCGCTTCCGCATGGGGCAGAAGGCCGGGTCCCTTCGACAGCCCCGGCGGAACGGCACCGCCACGCGCGAGCTTGGAGCCCTTCTCCATCTTGGCGTTCTGCGAAATCAACGCATCGGCAAGCCCAGCCGGCGTGTCATACGCCCTAACCTCGACGAGAGCGCCCCGATTGGCGTCCTTCATCGACTCGTACTCGTAGAGCATGTGAGGGAGCAGAAGCCTGTGAGCCTCCGCGGTCGTCATACTCATCGCACGGTCGAAGTCGATCCGAGGCAAACCGGTTGCCTTCATCGCCTTCATTGGCTGGTTTCGAAGCGTTGCCTCGAGCTGAGCCCGAGTCTTGCGCGACGCGTTCGCGACCATTCCAAAGGTGGCAGACGACTCCTGCTCTTCGAGCTGTTGAATGTCCCCCTCGAAGAGCACGCGAGTGTGCTTCGGGTAGGCTTCTCGCGCAGCGTCGATCACCTCACGGACCGTCGCTCCCTCCAGAAAGTACTCCGGACCGTCCTCGTCGCCGAGTGCCCAGCCTTCGACAAAGCTCATCGCCATCTCCTCAAAGAAGCTCTTCAGCTCGATCGCCGAAAACAAACCAGCCAACGAGCGCCCCGATGCCGAGAAACGCTATCATGCCGAGTCCCGCGCCGGAAGCGCCTGCGGCCGATGCGGCCATCATCGAGCCCGATCCTACCGGAACTCGCGGCCGACCCATGCCCTCGTTGTACCTCGTCGTGATCTTCCGCGAGATGTCTGCGACGGTGATTCGGCCGTCGCCGTCAACGTCCATCGGACGATTCTGCGCATAAGCAGAGGTCCCCGACGCGTAAGCGGTCGATGACGGATCGCTGAACGCGTACGCCGGCGCAAAGACGAGCAGATAGGCCTGCTCAAGGGTCAGGCCCTTACGACCTCGGCCGACATCGAGGAAGTACTGGACCACGTAATCAAGCTGCTGCTCGCCGGACATGGCGCCAAGCCAAGCCAGCGCCTGCTCGCCAGAAAGTGACTGACCAGCCGACTTTGCAGCCATCTCAGCCGCTTTGCGGCAAAACTGGATGAGGCCAACGCATCCAGACGTCGGGTTTCGAATCGCTGGATCAAAGGTCCCGGCGCTCTCGAATGAGATGATGGTCGCAAGATGGTCTGGCTGCATGCCAAGGCGACCTGCGCTTTCGACAAGCTTTTGTCGGAAAGCCTCCGTCGTGCGCTCGATTCCAGGGACCCCAATCAGTGAATCAACCATGTCTTTCTCCACTCTGCCCTGAGAGCCAAGACCAAATCTGTTCGGCCCAGCCCTGGTAGCCGGCCGGGGTCAGGTGAATTCCGTCGCCCGCTCGCTTGAAATCCAGCTGAGAACTGTCGAAGGCTATCGAGCCCGAGTTGCGCCAAGCGTCTCGAGCCATCGCCGAGTCCTCAAACGGCATTCGAAGCGGGTCGATCCAGACGGGGGTAGCTCCCGCGGCGCGAATCTTTGACGCAATCGACTGCGCCGCGGAGCGAACCGTCGGCGCGTACGAAGCTCCACCCTTGAAGTCGTTCGTGCCGAGAGAAATCAAGACGACCGAAGGCTTTGAAGCCGCAAGCGCTGCACCGAGCCAAGCATCGCGGGCCCACTGCGGAGTCGACGAGCCCGTGACGGCCGTGCATGCGGCGCCTCCAGTCGCGCCCATCGCGCAGCCCTTGCCGTAAAACTCATGTCCGTCACGAGCTGCAAGGCTTGAAAACGTCGGCAGCATTCCAACCGCCAAGCTATCACCCATGACGAGGATTCGCTGGCGCCCGGTTAAGATCGGTGCGGCGGCCTGCGAGCGCTTGCGAAAGAGCAGGTATGCTGCGACCGCGAGGCCGGCAACACCGGCTCCAATGGCCAAGTCAAAGGAGTCCAGCTCGGAATCCATGTCTCAACGCTCCCAAACCGAAGCGGCAACGTAGCCCGTGGCCAAGCCGACGCCCACGATGAGAAGGCTTGGAAAAAGATCGCTCGACGAAGGCCCCGTCTTCGAACCCCCTTCAACCCACGGCTGTAGCACCTGCTGCCAGAACAGCGGAGCGTTTGCCGCGAGCCCCATGTGGCCAGCTTCGTCGTACTGGCCGAGGAAGATGTTTCTTCCGTTGCCCCAGAAGCGAGAGGCCTGCGGGGCGCCGGTAGGCATCGAGCCGCCGTCAGACAAGGTTCGCCCCGAGCGCCGCTCGATTTCAGCGATGGTCGCCCTCAGCGTGTCGGCGCCCGACTGGTAGGCCTCTCCTGGGCGAGGCGTGTTCGGCGTGATGCTCGCCGTCATCAGCATGAACTTCGACGGGTCTTTCAGCGCATCGAGACCAAACTTGACGAACCCCTCAACGAAGTTCGGGTTCTTCTGAGTTCCAATCTCGTAGGCCGCATCATGAAGCATGACGCCGCGGATTCGGGCGCGATCCTCGGGGATGTCCAAGACTCGCTTCCAGAGCTGCCCGCCGGCGCTGAACGCTCCAAGGTAGATGTCGCCGACCGAATCCTCTCGCATGCCGATGCGCGAAAGGAGGGCCGGCAAGATGCGGTTTCCCTGAAACGTCGCGTAGTCGGTGCATCGAGGCGGGATGCTCCCATCACCCGTGCAGGTGAAGAAATGACGCGTTGCGCCGGGGAGCGTGGCCCCTTTGGCCTGCGACGCGTTGATAGGGCCGCTCCAGAGAACCAGCGACGGCAGGGCGCTGGTGGTCATCGCATCACCTGGGGCCGAAGACCGTGTCCGTGAAGCGTTGCAAACTCAAAGACGCGCTGCATCGTCAGCTGCGGGCGCGAGCATTGCTTTTGAGCGCGCTCGCCGCAGTGAGAGCAGTAGCAGCGGATGAAGAATCGCCCGAAGCGATCAGGACCAGCCTCCCAATGGGCGAACGGATGGTTTGGGACGGGTTGCATCGTCACGTCTCGCGGGAGCAGCCTATCATAGCCAAGTGCGCACGCGCGCATCGTCCGGATGATGACTTAGCATCGCGCTTGGAAGCAGGAACTTCTGCGCCGAACAGGTGCCGCGCACCCGACGTTTCAAAGACAGAAACGTACCCCGTTGATCGGTGCGTGAAGGCCGAGCAGAGCAGGCCCAGGTGATCGAACTTGGAACCTCCAGGCGCGTAGGGTTGAAACCAAGCGGGGTAGACGAAGTTTGAGACGCTGACAGGCTCCTGCACCCCGTCCGGATCGGGCTCGCCGTGGATCTCGTAACAGTCGCCGCTCACCGGGTCGCAGACCTCGTGCGCGTAGCTCTTGCCGTCAACATGGTCTGCCCAGAGGTTGACCGAGGGGTTTGCGAGGATCTCGAGCACCTCGTGGCTTACCGCCGCGGAGACGCTGTCCCCGCCTCGGGTGGCCGCTCCGCCAAGCCGCGCAATCGCCTCCGCTGCAACGAACCCTGAGAAGAATCCCTGCTTGTCTGCCTTGTGGAAGCCAACCGCGCCGCCGACCTCAGTGATCTTGTCGACCACGTAAACGCGCCCAGCGCCCGGGGCAATGTGTACGTTCGCGTCGGCAAGCTTCACCGAGACCGGTTGCCGACCCCACGCCGGAGCGAAATCTCGCTCCACTTGCAGCTGAACTGCCTGAACGATGCGCTCAAGCACCACCGACCGCTGCCCGCGGAACATCCGCGACTGATCAATGACGACGACGGAGGTGGGCTCCACGGCGCTACTCCGCGAGCGCTGCCCGGACGCGGTCTGCTTCGACGATGCGCGGCGGCTCCATGACCTTCATCCCGGGCTGAACAGGAACGCTGAGGGACAGAAACAGCGCCTCGAGCGCCTTGTATGCCTCCAAAAGCTCCTTCTTCGCCGACACGTAGTCCTTGTCGTCGACGCTCTTGGTGGCAAGCGCAATCCCGTTCATGGCCACCAGCGCCTTGCGAGCCCGGAAGACGGCCTGCTCGGCCTCGATTTGCTTAGGCAAATCTGGGTTCAAGCCAAACCACCTTTTCTGGGAATCGTCAGCGACCTCAATGATGCTTCCAATCCACTGCGCGGCGTTCATCGCGCCTTGGAGAACAGGAACGAGCTGCGGGCATCCCGTGAGAAACAGGCAAAAGGCCGCGATGACGACAAGGTTTTTCATGGTCAGTTGGCTGCCGTTCGAAGGCGACGCGTCGTTGCAATGTCTCGGTCAAGCAAGTGCGGAACCGGATACTTGACCAAATGCTCTTTGAGAGGAACAGCGTGACCAGGGTCCGTGATCGCAATGACAGCCCCATCCTCAGGGCGGTCGACGATGCCGACATTGTTGTAATGCACATCGGCCAGGACGTACCCACGCTCGATGAAGAAGTGCAAGGCGTCGCCGACCGTGTTTCCGAGGAAACCTTGGCTCATGTCTCTGGCGATATACTCGCAAAGCCCGACGTAAAAGACTGCCTGCTGAACGCCCTTCAACTGGTCCGGATCGGCGCTCATCAGCTGAGCCGCCGGTGGCATCCTGGACTCAAGAGCCTTCACCGAGGCTCGGCTCATGTTACCTCGGACGTAGTACTCAAGAACCTTTTCAGCCGAGTCCTTGAAGTTGGCAAGCCCAGTTTTGAACGAGCGCAGGGAAGACCGAAGCTCGGCGTCGCTGATCCCATCGGCACTCAGGCTTTCGGCGCCCTTGGTCAGAAAGCCGATGTCCCGCGCCTCCTCACGCCAGAGAGCGAAAATTTTGTCGCGCCCCTTCTTCTCCGGCAACTCGACGACAGCGTGATAGCGAACCACCCCCTCAGGCAGGTTCGGCATTGCAAGCATTGAAGCAACCAGCGAAGCCTCCGTCGCGTCGGTCGTCATCTTGAAGACGACGTCCTTCTTCCCCGTGGGAAGGACGCAGCCGTAGACGCCGCAACCGTACTCCTTCGCGAACGTCATCCGTCCGGTCTTAAAAAGCTTTGCTTGGCTGGGCATCATCTCCGCCGGAACGATCTCCGACAGCGCTTCCCAGTTGTTGTTGAGCGCCTTCTCGATCCAGGGCTTCGCGTTTGGAAGATATTTTGACAGCTGCATGATTCAGACTCCCACGTCCGACAGGAGCTTGTCGGCCTTCTCACCGATTCCCTCGACCGTGACCCATTCCTTGAAACCAAAATGCGTCGCAGCCGCCAGCACGGCGAGAGCCAAGCCGAACTTGCCGATGTCTTTCTTCTCGCGTTCGCTCATGCCTCGGCCGAACGCATGTTCGAAGCCCCAGTAACCGATGGTGGCCCCCGCACCCGCGCCCGCGATGACGGTAATGATCTCGCGAACCAGAACCTCATCCTCGGTAAGGGGCTTCTCAACCGGCTCCTGCGGCTCGACGACGGTAGGCCGAGGCGCTTGCGGCCCGGTAGGACGCTGCATCGGCGGCGGGCGTTTCAACACCGGCACCGTCATCTCAGCCCCCTCGGTCGCTCAATGCCGTCGAAGCACTGCAGCAAACATGGACCGCAGTAGCCGATCTTCTTGCCCGTGATGGCGTACGCAATCGCGTCCGCCCAGAACTCGATCTCGTCGTCGTCGCGGTTGAGCCAGCGGCGCTGCGCGGCCTTGCGGCGTTCGGGGCTCACGCCATCCGGGACCCATTTGGCGGGCTTGTCTCGGCCAAAAAACTCCCAGCGGCCGGGATTCAAAAAGTCGCTCGCGTGACCAAGCTCGTGCGCAAGAATGGCCGTCAGCGTCTCCAAGGGCAAATCGGCTGCCTCGGGAGCGATTTCGATCCGCTTTCCACTCGTGGCGCAGGCGGCGAAGTGACGCTCAGTGTCGTGGCGATCGGGGTTGATAACGAGGCGAACTTCAGTGACGAGGTTCGCCCCGGTGAGCCTCGAGCAGGCATCATCGAAGACGTCCCGCACGGCGTCAAAAGATGGCGCGATGATGAATCCCGCCATCCCGTCGAGGTCGAGCGCAGCGTCTCCCATGTCTCAGAGCCTTCCCAGGTGCTGCGCCACAGCCCGTGCCTGCTGGCTGAAGGCCTGTTCCGCCTGAGGCGGAAGCCAGCGATTCCTTCGGGCCTCCGCGAGGTGGAGTTCGCACTCTCCCGGTCGGATGAGCGGCCGTTGAATCGTGTTACCGCAAGAGCACCTGAGCTGCGGATACCACGCATATGGAACTCCTCGGTGGACCACCGAAGCGGTGTTCATCCATTGGCCGCCCGCATACTGCCGAAGCTGAGGGTGCTGTCCGAAAGCCTCCCCGGGCGAGACGTTGAACTTGATAGCGCAAATCTCCGGCCACATCACCGTCATGTGCCGCGGCTTGCCGCAAGACTCGCAATGCAGCTGAACGACAAGGCCGTCCTGGTTGTACTGGTGCTGAACCGAATCGTACGCCTGCAAGCCGTCACTGGCGCCGAAGATCCCATTCGTGCCCTCAAGCACGTCTCCAAATCCATCAAAGTTGCTCATGCTGGTCCTTCCTCTGGTGTTCGGCCGCCTGCAGCGGCCGGTCGCGTGGCGGGCATAGTAACCGTCGTCACAGCGACTCTCAAGCGGAGGGACGTTTATCCTTGGCCTGCAGGTAGAGGCTGAATCCGATCAGGCCTGCGACACCGATGGTCGCAGCCGTGATCCACGGGCCAAACTTGATCCGGTCGAGAGGACCTCTTCGAGGAGGAGCGCTTGTCGGCGCCTTGCCAGGAGGTGGGGCGCCAGCGCCAACCGTCTTCGGCGCCGGAGGAGCCTTGCCGCACAAGGCGTCGCCGAGGCCGGCAAAGCGCCCCACCGGCACGTAGGGCGACTCTCCAAAGCCTGTCAGCGGGAACTCTTTCTCGTCCGGGTCGTCCTCGTACTCAATCCAGTCTGGGTTGAGTCCGGCAAGAGACTGGACCGCGCACTCTGTCGGTGCTTCGTAAGGCACAGAGGGGATGCGCATGTTGATCGTGCCCTCGTGGCTCACGATCTTCGCAAGCTTGGGGTCCTGCGCAAGGTCGTAGATGTCGACGCATCGAGTCTTGCCCGGGACGTCCTTGATCTTGCAGTTCCCGCCATCCTTGCAGTTGTAGCCGGCAGCACCAAAGCCGCTCAATCCGGAGGGCTCGCAGACTCGAACGGAGCGGGACACCAGCATGACGAGCTGCGAGTAGTCGCTGTGAGAGAGCGGGTGCTCAGCGCCCGGCGTCTGCCAGATGTCGACGTTCGGCTGCAGGGTCGCAGTGCGGGCAAAAGCGCCTTTGACAGCCTTGTGCCAGCCGTAGTTGATCGCCGCGTCGGCGCTCTTGTCCTCGCGGGACTTGACCCGCCGGCTCGTCTGAGCATTGGCCACCCAGTACTTTCCGATGTTGGAAATGAGCGGGGCACGCTTGCCCTTTTTCTGACGCGCCGCAGCAATCCGCTTCTTTACAAGGTCGGAGTGAAGGACCATGGTCTGCGTGTCGGTCATCGTTGCCGACTTGGGCAAGCCCGACTGTTGAAGCGAAAACCATCCGACAATCGGATCGACACGGAACTTCGCTTGATTCCAGATTTCGTCGACGAGCTTCGGCGTCAGCAGGGCTGCGTTGTAATGGTCGGCGATCTTCTGCATCGTGATCGCCGAGACGCCTGGATAAAAAGCGTCGTCCCAGGTCTCGCCGAGCATCAAAGGTTCGGCAGTGACGAAGAACGTGTACTTCTTGCCCTCGTGGTAGATCTTGATCGGGGTCCAACGTAGGATGACGTTCCCCTTCTTGACGAAATCAAGGACCATGTTCTCCCGGTCCTTGCCGTGCTTCGGAGGCAGTTTCGCAGCGATCTCATTTCCCTTCATGACGCTTCCCTCTCACAAAGATACCGGCCGCGAACCAGCCGAGCACAAGCCCAGCAAGACCGGAGACAACGCCAACGCGATGGTCAAACGAGGTAGCCTCATTTGCTTGGGCAGAGGCAGCCGTCTCCTCAGCTGAAGCTGGCGCCGCCGTGGACGAGGTGGGGGCCTCGGCCTTCATCGTTTGAGATGGCGGCGAGAATCCGACGCTGATGACGCCGCCCGCATCGATCACCGGCAGACTCGTGAATCCACGACCGACGCTCTTCAGCTTAACCGTCATCTCCGATTCGCGCTCAGGCTGCTCTTCGATGTCGTAATAGGCCGCAAGTTGGCCTTGAGCCTCGTAGAACGCCTTCGCTTCTTTGCACTTCTTGCACCAGGACGCCCCGTAGACGATGACGCTTTTCGCGGTCGGCGCCGTGCCAGGAGCAGCCGATTTCGTTTCCTTCGCAGGCGCCTGAGTTGGCGCGACTGGAACCGCGGCGGCCAGCTTCTGAAGACGCGCTCGAGGCGCTAGCTCAGTGAAGAAAACTTCCTTCGCCATGGTGCATCAGCCTCGCTTCTTGCTTGAGCGCTTCTTCTTCGGACGAGCCTTTGGCGTAGGGGCGGCCGGCTCGGGTTCCGCTGCATGAGGGATCTGGGGCTCCGCCGCAGATGGCGCCGGTTCTTCCGGCTGCTGAGCCGCCTCAGACAACGCAGCAATCGGTTCAGGATCGCTCGTAAGCTTTGTATCCGGCTGAGAAGTTGCGACGGGACCTAGACGCCGGCGCGTCTCGCCTCGAACGAGGTCGACGACCGACTCGATGAGCTTGACCGGGTCAAGGCCGATTGACCGCAAGAGCCGCGCAAGCGCGAGGAACCTCGGATTGGTCTCAGCCAACGCCTCCCACTCGGCCACGGTCCGTACGCGCAAGAGCGCGTTCACGATCGCGGTCGCAAGTAACCACCCGGCAAGGACAATCAAATCGTGCTTCATGGCAAGCTCAGATGATGGCTCGAATGCCACAGTTTCTTGCCTGATTCTTCGTCAGACACGACGGGCCGTCTTCTCGCGGGTTTGAGATGGCCGCTTTGGGAGACATTCCAGGACGAAACTTGTAGAGAACGTAGCCGCCGACGCCGGCAGCTAGCAGAGCGTAGGTCCCGCTGATCGCCGCTTCCTTTTTGCCTTGCTGAGTTCCTTCACGCACGTACAACGCCGCGCGATAGGCGTTTACGGCAGCTCCCGCAAAGAGCGAACCAGCAACAGCTCCGTAGCCTCCGCCTAAGCGAACTCCCAGGAGCATGCCGAGGCCGGACGCGAGCGTAGTAAAGCCCAGCATGTGGCCCCGAGTGGCAAACTCCGGATTGATCGCCGACTCGACCGCGGGAAGAAACGTCTGAGGAATTGCCTGGATCGCTGCAGCCATCGCCTGAGGCTCCGCCGCGGAGAGCGGCTGCGGATGCTGATAGGGGATGGCGTGATGGGTTGGAGCGGGAAGGGCCGGCATCTCAACGGGCTCCTCCATTGCGCTGTATCCGGCTCCCGGATCGCTGGCCTGCTCTGCCATCATCGCTTCGTACTCTTCGCTTTCCGGGGGCAGAGGGTTCACGACAGCGCTCCTTTTGCAATCAGATCATAGCCAAGATACCCGAGGGCGACCCCTGATCCGACCACAAACAAAGCGGCCAGCCAGCTACTTGATCCTGCGTCACCGTCGGGGGTTGAGTCGGCGCCGCGCTCACCGGGAGGAACTGCTGGGAGCCGCAACGAGGACGGTCCGTCGTGCTTCACCAGCGACCAAAGGCGCTGATCTGAGGCCAAGTCAAAGATGTCGACACATCGAGCACGACCCGGGCCCTGAGCGGTCTCGCATGCGCCGGAAGCGGGACACGAGTCGCCATCGAGGCCTGCCACTCCCGCCGCCTCGCAAAGCAGGACCTTGCGGCTGACGAGCATGATCACCTGAGAGTAGTCGGTGTGCTCAAGGTTATGAACGTGGCCGACGGTTTGAATGACCGTCACGTTCGGGATCTGGGTCACGCTTCCTTTGGTCGCCCCGGACGCAAAGAATCCGTAGTTCTCGCCCTTGGCTGGGTTCGAAGCGGTGTACGAGCTGACCGTCCAATATTTCCCGATGTTCGCGGTGAGAGGATGCGCTTTGCCAGAGGCCGCACGCTTTGCCCGAAGCTTGTCCTTGGTGAGCTTCGAATACGCAAGCGACCTCGCAGTGCTGGACATCTGCGCGTCAGCTTTCGTCGCAATGAACGGGTCCACGCGAACATCGGCTTGTCGCCAAATCTCATCGACGAGCTTTGGCGTGAGCATCGACGCTCCATACCAATCCGCGATGAGCTGCATAGTCTTCGGCTTCACAGGGAGGTAGACAGCGTCCTCCCAGCTCTCGCCAAACATGATGGGCTCGCTCGTGACGAAGAACGTCGCCCGCGTCGAACCGAGGTCTACCGTAATGGGAGCCCAATGAACGATCGCAGCGCCGCTCTTGACGAGCTGCAAGATGGCCTGCTCTCGCTGGTCGGTTGGACCAGGAGGTAAAGACGCAACGATGTCACTTCCTTTCACGCAAAGCTCTCCTCGGCGTCCTAAGCCTACACCAAACCAAGGCCGCTCAGCTAGCGCAGCGGCCATCCGAAGAGACGCCGGACAAGCTCGTACGCGGACGCGGCTGCAAAGACTTGCACCACCCATGGCAGCTGCGGGTTTCTTCGAAACTTCTTCACCTTCGCGGCAACCTTCTTTGGCTGCTTGGAAAACTGCTTGCCGGCTTTCATCGAGCGGCGCTTCTCGCGAGTCGTGGCGGCGTACTCCTTACGAGAGAGGGCCTGAATGGCCTTCGCCGGAAGATAGCGCTCACCAGTTTCGAGCGATGGCTTGCCGCTGCGAGTTTGCCAGCGCTGTCGCGTCCACTTAACGAGGCCAAGCTTTGGATCCTTGCGGCCGACGTAGCCTCCGCCAGCATCCTTGTACCGACGCACCGCAAACTGCGCTTTCCGAGCGCTCCACTGCCCCGGCTTTCCGCCCTTGGAGCCCCGCGTCACCTCGGCGACGATCCGCTTCCAAAGCCCAGGCTTGGTGCGTCTGGCAGAAGCGCCTCGCATCGCCAATTACTTGCGCCGACGAGACCGAGAGGCGTGACTTCCGAATCCGGCCACAGCCGGCGGATTCGGCAAAGCCGGCAAGGGCTCAGCGGCAGGAAGGGCCGGCAAGGGCTCAGCGGCCGGAAGGGCCGGCTTGACAGCAGCCGACTCCGGCTCGGTCTCGAGAAAGGGCGCGAGCCCAATCAACGAACCGAGCGCAGACCAGACGCTAATCGAGAACAAGCTCATCTCCTTGAGAACCGGACCGCGCTCCTCGGGCTTTTCGTACATCACGAGGATGGCCTCTCCGAAGCCCTGAACTGCCGCGAGGGTCGTCGCAGTCTTGAGGGGGACCTTCTTGCCGCGAAGCTTGTAGATGAGACCGTTGGCAAGACCGCTGACCACAGAAATCGGAAACGGATGTTCAAGCAAATACTGCGCATCAATTTTCTTGCGGGCCATGGTTCAACCTACGATTCCGTCCCTCTCAATGTCTAACGTGTCGCCAGTGATGATGAAGTAGACTCCGAAATCTCGGCGGTAGACGAACAAAAAAGGCTGCAGTCGTCCGTTCCTCTTCATCTTACTAGCCCCTAGCATTCCATGCTTGACGCTGAAGGTGACGACGCCCTTGTCGCCGCGGACAGCTCTCTTCGGGCTCTCGTCAGTTCCGCCTGTGTGCAGAACCACGTTGGCCTCCATGAAGCGACCCAGGACCGCGAAGCTTTCCGGCATGATGATTTCGCCAGAGCGGCTTGCAGCGGCCAAGGACAGACGCGGACCGGTGGGTTTTAGCTCAAGACCGGTGTCGTCTCCAGGCCTGATGAGGCTTGGCTCTGCGTAGATTCGGTTCCGAGACTCAGCGATGTGCTTGTAAATCTCCGAGTCCCTCTTGCCGTCGGACCCTCTTGGCTTCCACTTGTCGCTGTCGTACGCAACGCCAAGAGACTCGCCGACCTCTTGGATCACGTCAGGCCAATCAAAGTCCAGGACCTCTTCAGCCTCGATGGGCCTGTCCTTGAAGGTCTGCGCAATGTTTTTGGCAATCGTATCCGCCTCAAACACCTTCACGCGTGAGCGAGCCATGGCTGACCTCTCTCATTGTTCGAGTCGTACGCGACCCCCAAGTTCTGGCCGACCATCTGTAGCTTGTCGGGCCATCCGAACTTCAGCGTCTCGCTTCTCTCGACTGGGCGGTCCTTGAACGTCTCGCTGATCCCACGGGCGATGTCCTCGGCGTCGAAGACCTTAATGCGGCTACGCGGTGCCATCAGCGGTCAGCTTTCCTTCCAGCTCGACGCGATGGCGGCGATGAACGACGGGTCCGTCTCGAACGACGGGTAAGCCACCATGTTCTTGCCGACGACATCCTTGACGAGAGCTTCCCATTCACGCCTGCCGAAGCCGTGGTAGTCGGACCTGCGGGCTTCCTTCTTGAGGAAATCCTTCATCGACTGTCGGCTCGCAAATTTCCTCACCTCAAAGTCCCAACCGCTCGTGCTGCGATAGGCGACCATGTCGCGCTGCGAGTCGTCGATGTCAACGAGGCGGCCGAGCGGCACGAGATCTCCCGTGCGGATCTTGAAACCGTTCCGCTTTGCCTTGCGACGGTTCGCGGCGGCAACCTTGGGCAGCGGCTTGCCGAAGCCCTGGGCCAGCATGAGGGGGATAGAAATCGGCCAAATTCCGCCGATCAAACCCCAGGCGAGGGCCCAACCAACCGATCCATTGTTGCGCTTGTAGCCGTGATAGACGCCGGCAACGGATCCAGTCCAGCCAAGAGCCGTGCCGAGCATGTTTAGCGGGCTCTTTTCACGAGCTTCTCGACTTCGCTCAAGATCGGCCCTGACGCGGTCCATATCAGCCTTGGCCCTTTTCGAGGCTTGCTCGCTTTCCCATCGAGCGCAGGCCGAGGCGTCTGTGTACGGGCACCTGTCCGCGTTTAACTCGCTTGGATGATTGACGACCGTACCGAAACCAGTCAACGACGCGGCAGAGCCCGAGTGTTGATAGGGCGAATTTCCGGGGGTCACAAATGGGCCCGCGCTTCCGGGGAATGCGTCCCCGAATCCGGCGGTCGACTGCGCATATTTCGGCTGGTTCATCTTGGAACCTCAGAGAACAAGGGCCGCAAGCGTGATTCCGCCGATCGTCACAGCGGAGAACTTCTGGTCAGTGTACCAAAGAAGCGCTGTCGTACCAAACACGCCCGCTAAAACCAACGCCGTTTTGGTGTCGATGTCGATAGGTCCGGAAAATCCCACCGCCGCCGGAGCGTGGCAGTTGACGATCATTCCGCGAGCTTGAAGACCTTGGCCTACAGCTTTTGCCTGAGATGGCAACGGACGACCTGCCTCCAGGGCGGGGACGCCAAGTTTCGTCGCCCGGCCTTTAAGGTAGTTTGGCACCGGCAGGTCCCCGTTTATCGGAATCTGCTCAGGTCCCTCAAAGTAGCGGTAGTGTCCGCTTTTCTGGTCAAAGCAGGAGTAAATCATCACCTTCTGCTCCTTGCGTCCAATGCCGCAGGGAGGACGTACTTTGCGCCCACATAGGCGAGGATTCCGACACCAACCGCGGCTCCCAAATACTTCAAGCCAAACGCCTCGGAAACCTGGGCAAGAGGGGGCTTTCCTTGACGAGCGACCTCTGCCTCAATCACTCGGTCGATGGCCGCGCTGCACTCTTGGGGGCTCAGCTTGCACTTTTCCTCGACCCAGTGGTTCAGCTGCTGCTGGTCCTTATAGCTGAGCGCTAGATAGACAAGCCCACACACCGCCGCGAGAGCGGTAACCCCGACAATCCAAGGCAGCGCTGCAGCAAGCGCTACCGGCAAAGCTCCAAAGCCGTTGGCACCAGGAGGAGGGTTAAAGATTTCGTGAAGAACGCCTTGCCGATCAAGCAAAACGATCGTCGAAAACGTAATCAGCCGCGATCGGCCATCCCCCATCGCCCGGTCTTGAGTCAGGGAGGGGTCCTTTCGAATCGCGTTCGAGATCGCGGTGCCTTGCCAAGCCGGTAGCCCCTCGGCCGCGGTAGCGAACGACGCAACGATGAACTGCTGCGATGTCTTCGAGTCAAACGCGAGGCGAATCTGCTCCGGGATCGTCTCAGCGCCCGATCGAATATACTGCTGCAGCTGCGCGCCGTGGTTTGCCTGCCACGTCTCGATCTTGTTAAACAGCTCTTTTGCAGCCAGCTTGTCGTAAGTGAGCGCGCCAACGTACTTGGACAGAATCCGGGCGGCTTGAATGGACCCATTGACAAGGCGCTCGTTGAGAGTCGCTCCGCCAAAAGAGTCAATGATCGGCTGCAGACCAGCCCGGTCAACGTACTCTTGGCGGTTGATCTCCTCAAGACCGGAAAAGGCAACGAGTCCGAACGAGTGACGAGGCGCAGCGAGCTGCATCATTTCGCACCTCAGCGGCTTCGCTTCGTCTTGGCGCCCGAGGACCCTGCTCGTCGCGTAGAAGGCGACGATCGCCGCGTCGACGGCGCTGGACGGCGCGAAGATTTGGTTGAACGGCTCATCGGCAGCGTGACCGGAGCGAACTCAACGGGCTCCTGATAGCGCGTCTTCGGAATCGAGTCCGGTCCGCCGCCCCTGCGTCGCTTCTTAACCACGACCGCGATCCCAAGCGCGACGATGGCGAGGCCGCCAACCGCAAGGGCTGAGTTGGGAACCCCGCTGATGATTTCGGCGCGGGACGATCGTCCAGAATCGACCGGAGGAACCGGCGACGGCGACGGCGACGGCGGCGCAACCACCGGCTGCGCGGGCGGCGGTTTGTAGCCGACCGTTCCACCCGGCTTCGGCGCGCCATCCGCCCCTGTGCAGGTCCCCTGCTTGTATCGCTGAGTCGCTGCCGCGGTCATCGACCCCCACGCGCCATCGACCGGGCCAGGATTGCAGCCCTTTGAGGCCAAGAACTGCTGCCACGCAGTAATCTGAGCCTTCGAGGAACTTGGCCCCGCTTCAGCGCTCACGCTTCCTGACATAACGTTCATCTTGGCCTCCGCCTGCTGCCGCTCGGCAACCGCGTAAGGGGATTCCTTCCCCTGACAGTTGGCCTTCGCGTCGTCGATAAAACGAATGAAAGCAACGAGCGGCTCTCGCTTCGAAATGATCATGTCCGCATTAGGCGGGATCTTTTCCGCCTCAGTGATGAGAGCACTTCGATTTGCCTTCAAGCTCGGCAAGAGGGCCGCCGCCGGCGGGCACTTCTTGACCGCGGGATCCATGATGCGGTCCTGCGCCTGAGCCGCCGTCGTCTGCGCATCCTCAGCCATTGCCTTGTCGCGGTCGTAGGCGTGCAAAGACTTGTACATGTCAATCTCCGAATCAATCTTCCTTCGAGGTCATCGCGTATGCGACGAGAGCCAAAGCGCCGACGCCGAGCAGCAGGGCGCCATTGGGAACGCCAGCAATGATCCCCGACTTCGCTGCCGACTCACCAGAGGAAGGCGCAACGCTCTGTGGAGCCGGCGGAAAATAAGCTGACTGAGCCGGGGGCGGCGAGGATGGTGGTGGCGCAACTGGCGGCGGCGCAACTGGCGGCGGCGGAGGGTTAACCGGGACGTAGGCAGGCTCTCCAGATGCTGGCGGCGGAGGCACAGGCTCGGGAACCTGAGCCCCCTTCCAGGCCTCGTAAGCCAAGTATCCGCCGATGATCGGACTCACCGGAAGCGCAACGACCGCAGCAGCGGCAGTCGCAACGTCGTCCCATCCCCAACCTTGCAGCGATCTCATCGCGCACTTCCCTCGCTTTTAAGAAGCAAGTAAATGATGCCCAAGCTGGCCATTATTCCAACGCGGACCGCGGCCTCTCGGACCTTTTTCCCGAGCTGGTCGACATCAACCGTCCCGGCAAAGGGCGACCTTGCGTAGGGCGAAATATCGTAGCCGTAGGACGGCGTCGGATAATTGAACACCGGACCGTGATAACGGGTCGGGTAGGGGTGCTTGTGAGGCACCATCGGGTTCGGAACGCCGTTGTACGTGTTCCCGAAAATGCTGTTCCGCTCGGGCATCACGCTCATGGGACGCACCATCGTCGGCGGAGAAAAGCTTGTGAGAAGCTGCGGTGCGCGATCGACTGGCATATCAACCGTCCTTCTTAAGAAGGAGCCTGCCAGCGACGCCGAGGGCAACACCGGCGACGAGGAGGGCTGCATACTTGCCGAATCCGCCACCTTCCGTAGCCCCAAATCCGTGAGCCGCACCGCTTCCGTATGGGGCGGCAGGCGCGCTTACCATTCTCATGGTCGCGGGAACCGGTCGCTGCGCAGCGTAGACGGTTGGCGTCGACGGCGCCCTGGTCAACTGCGGATAGGCCGCAACGTGCTGCTGCGCCTGAGACGATGCCACCTGCGAGGTTGTGAACATCGGCTGGCGAGCGGGCCGTCCCGGAACTCGTTCCTGAGCATGGCGAGCAAGAAGCTTCGGATCGCCGACAAACGGGATCGGCTGGCCGTTTCTCGCCCCGGTTGGAGTGTGCCCATCGAGAAGCGCCTCAGCCGGTGCGAGCGTGCTGTCGGTGTCCCAGGCCTTGCCACCGACCCCAGGGCGAGCATACGGCTCGTAACGCCCCGTCGGATCGAGGTAAGGAAGCGCGTTGCCATGCTCAACGTAGTTGAGACCACCCGACGGGATCCCGACGACGTCAGCCCCGCTCGAGATGTCTCGGATCTCGTGGTTGACAGTGAAAGGAACTTCTCGTGCGTGATAGCCTGGAAGCGAGTAGCGAGCTTCGAAAACGCCCATGTCCGCGTTGACGGTGGCCGGCCTGCCCATCGGATCGAAGATGCCGGAGCCAAGAACGTCGTCTTGAGCCTCCATGTCGGCGACGTCTGCGTAATCCGCAACCTCGTCGTCCTTCCGAGGAGCCTGGAGCGCCTGCTTCGAAGCTTCGGCTGCGCCAACTCCGCTCAAAAAACGTCCGTGCTCCGCAGCGTGCTGCTGGGCGACAACGGGATTTTCCTGACCGAGAAGAGCGAGCGAACGACTCATCGGATCAGGGTTGTCGATACGCCCCGTGTAGGGCTGGTTCGACGGCGCCAGAAGCGCGTTCAATTCCTCATCAGTGATCATCGGTCGCTCCGTTCAAGTTCAGTACGACTTCCAGCCGCCGCAGCCGCAGCTTGAGCCAAGCCCATCAGGGCCAGCACCGATCCCAGCAATCGAGGACGGCGCTGGAGTCGTGATCGCCTGCGGGATCGCGTCGCGAAGAACAGGTCCCTCGAAGATGCTTCGTCCGAGCATGCGCGGACGGGCAAAGCTGACGGACACAGGAATCGAACGGCTTGGCATCGTGGCCTGACCGAAGCCCGCGAGGGGCCTGGGCGCCAACGTAATGTTGGCTTGAGAGATGTTCGTCAGCGGCGCCGCACGGTCGGGAATCGATCGAGCCTCGATGCCCGTGCCAACGTAGCGAGGCGACGCTTCCTCAAAGAATCTGCCGCGGCCGGGCTGACCGGTTTCCACGGTCGAACCATCGAGAACGCCACCTCGCGATGTGTAGCCGCTCGGAGGCCTCATCC
>Ga0194115_10000914_pt1 | contig 40182 bp, 35 predicted proteins | sample TA2MahsurfametaG_3_FD_148656 | JGI IMG/M metagenome (GOLD analysis project Ga0194115, IMG submission 148656) | Freshwater microbial communities from Lake Tanganyika, Tanzania - TA2015002 Mahale S4 surface | ecosystem: Environmental > Aquatic > Freshwater > Lake | place: Tanzania: Lake... | reverse complement strand
CAATTGTGAACATAAATGGGTGAATTAATTAAAAAAAGAGAAAACAAAAGCAACAACAATTATCGCTTGGATGGGGACAAATCCGAGGTACTTCATTCCTATCTTCCCCCTTGGCTTTACGTTTTTTGGGGGGGAAATGAAATCTTGCAGATTCGATTTGTGCAGAGGTTGGTACACGGGATAGTATAGCAGAAGTTTTACGTATATACCATACACGGTCCGCGACGTGGGAAGCAAAGGAGAGAACGTTTGCCATCTGTTGTTTCATGTAGCAGCCAATAATTATACCACTTTTTTTTCATTTTCCCTTGCGCAACCTTGATACCTCATAGGCGATTTTATTTCCACCCGATAGTTGCGCAAGGACGACGAGGGTGTTTTAGAGATGTAGCTAGGATCTTTGTCGAGCTAGAGAGGCAGGTAATGAGCCTAGTAGCTACGAATCCGACTCCTTTGATTCGGGGAATTCGAAAATCGGTCACGACTCCTTCGATTTCTGGAATACGATCTTCTCGTCGGAACGAATCCATTCTGGCCCCTTGAGATGCCTCCAACCGTCCATCCATGTTGTCACTAAACTTCTGAAATCATCTACGAAAACGACAATACACGACTTTTGTTGGGATGTCCACAGAGCAATCATTCATCACCAATACCCAAGGTCTGACAACATTGGATCGAAGTATCGTCATCGTCCTTCCAAATCCTGATGGGACGGCATCCAGAAAACGAAAGATATCGTCACGGACGGAACGTTTACATCGTCTTCATGGGACATCTATTTTGTTGGAAGTTTCTAGATTACTAGGATTAGGACCATCGACGTATGCTACAGCATGTTCTATATTCCATCGATTTTATCATCAATCCTCATTGGATGAATTTGACGTTTGGAGTATCGCCATGGCAAGTTTATTATTATCGACGAAAGTCGAAGAGGAATCTCAACCTCTTATAACGATTATACATGGATTTTGTCATGTCTACCGGAAACGAGTTCTTGTTGTAGATCTTCCAAAAAATGAAGAAGAAAATGATGATGACTGGGATTGGAATCATTCTTCTCTACGATATATCAAGGAAGCCCAGAGTTGGTCGGCAGAAGAAAAACATCAATTTTTTGAAGAACAACCTTTACCGGGAAAATTAGGTCCGATTTATGAAGATTGGCATAAACAGGCATCACATTCAGAGGCTTCCATCCTACGACGACTTGGTTTTACCTTGTATTGGATTCCAGATTCTCATCCACATAAATTCATTCTGTACTTTTGTCAAGCATTGGGATTGACACAATCCGAATTTACCCAACGTGCATGGAATTATTGTAACGATTCCTATCGACTTGATCTATGTACTAGGTTCCCTCCTGAAGTCATTGTGCGTGCCTACGAGATATCTTGATAATGGGAATCGTACCCATGTGGTGAATGCGTCGAGGGAACTTACTTTTTTTCGTTCTATTTCTTTACTTTACTTTACTTTCTTTCTTCCTCCATTTTTTCAGGCAGCGAGTGTCATTGTATCGACGGCACATGATTTTTCATTGGAACTTCCCATGTCACCAAGACCATGGTGGGAAGCCTTTGTGGGTAATAAAGACGTGGGTGAAACAGATGTCGTGACGGCAGCGAATACCATCGTCGGCCTTAGCAATTTGGACAAGGTTAGTGACTGTGATGCACGGATGGATTTTATCATAGCTTCTAGGGGGTATGTACAATCGTGTATTGTGGGCAGTGAGGGAAGTTTCCTCGACTCAGCAAGTCCTGGTCGACCTGCTAGTTTCATTTGGGAACATTTGGCTGATTCCGTCTCGCGGATGTCTTTAAGCCGATGCGATGGATAGAAGGTTTTACTGTCTTTTCAAGAGTTTATCAAGGAATGTCATCACCGGCCGCGTCGTCACCTCCGTCGTGAAACACTACTATGGTACGACATGAGAACGCGGTCGATAGCTCTGTAGCAGAAGGAGAATCGTTATCCCTACCTTCGATGAGTCAAATTAGTCACTGGCGAACCCGTGCTTCGCTTTTCGCTTCCGGCATTTGTAGTCCTGGTGTGAAGGTATGATATAGGCTCGGGGATGAGAATGGATTCCACGAATCCCCGAGACAAGGCCGCAGAAGACATCTGAAACTTCAACCGGATGACGGTGAACGATTGTGTTCGAAGTTGGCGCAGTTATCATCGAAATGAAACATCACGCCACGTCAAATGATCGCATATGATATAGAGATCGGTTCTCGTGCGATCATGTCCTTATGTATCTCAAAAATGACGTTGGCGATCGTCAGGGGGAGTGCTTACATCTCCTTGACACGAATTATATAGGCATATAGGACGTTCGTGCGGACGTATGCAAATTTAACCCTTATTGACAACCGATGTCAAGTCCCACCCAGTAAGAACTCTCCTTTTTCCTTCGTTGATTGGATGAATATGCTGTCAGAAGAACCTGATTCGAGCTCGAAGTCCGCAATCAATCGTTAGTTGCCTTTTGGACCGTGGAAAAGCATTCCGAGAAAAAATTGAATTCGATTACGCACCTACCCGACACCCGGGCTGATCTTGCAATCATCGATTAGTGGCCCAGAGAGTACATTTCGAGAAAATCATCGGGGGGACCTTTAATTTTTTTGGTTTCACATCAATACGCAAACAGACGCACACATCCCATTATTACATTATTCTGACACCAACTTATTGCAACAACATGAGTCCCTCGTCGACCTTGAATTACCCTCGTACTGGTAAGAGAGGCGTCCCTCAACAGTTCCCAAGGCGCTTGTATGAAATGCTAGAGAGTGAAGCCAAACTTGCCGGAAAACGATCAGATGGTGCATATGTCATCTCTTGGTCAAATTCAGGGACGGCCTTTTGTATTACGGATGTCGAAGACTTTGCTGCAACCATCCTTCCCAAGTACTTTCGAACCAAGAAATTCAGCTCCTTTCAACGAAATTTGAACTTGGTAAGTGCCATCAGTCGATGTCACTCTATTTCTCCGATGAATTGCATCCACTAACAGAGAAATTCCGACTTGATTTGTTCCACAGTATGGTTTCACCAAGGTACGACGAGGGCCTGATACTGACATGTATGCCCATGACTCGTTCATCCGAAATCAACCTGGCCTATTGTCTCAGCTCCGAAAGTCAACATCAGCCTCTCGCCGAAGGCCGAGAGTGCTGAGTGATGACAGTGATACGTCTAGCGTCCGAAGTCCAGGGAGTCCACTGCTACGATCGGTCTCGCCATGCTCTCCTCAGTATGGTAGCATCTTCTTCCAACCGATTGCACAGAAACAGGAATCACCGAAATGTGTCACAGAACCATGGCTACCATGTCAGTCGCCGAACCCAATATTGATCCCAATGCCGAAAGTCCCAAAGGAAGGAGGCATCGGACGTCTTGACCTCCTCGCCCTAGCGGTTGAGCGAGAAAGCTGCTTGTCGTCCTAGCTAGGTGGACCTTCCATTACGTCACGACGAAAATCTACGAATCGGCTATTGCTGCCGTCTGCTATACTATTTCAATCCTATCATTTTATATCCTCTCCCCACGTGATGCAAGCTACTCACGTTCTGTACATAGACCACGCTAAAAAGCATTTTATATCCATTCTAGCTAGGCTTTGCAGGTATGCCATTAGATGTGTGCGTCCGTTTATTTCTTCCGTCTGCTACACTATTCCAGTCGCATCCGTTATATCTTCTCCCTATTGGAAGCAAGCTACGGTACTCCCGTTGCGTACATAATCACGCTAAAGCATTTTATATCCATTCTAGCTAGGCTTTGCAGGTATGCCATTAGATGTGTGTGTCGGTCGTTTGAAGACGAGGAGCGCGAGTGACTCCCAAGTCACACCTTTTCGGCACACAGGACAAGTTTCTGATTTCTTCAACCACTGCGACCAGCAACCCTTGCAAGCGACATGATTGCACTGAGATATAATTGGCTGGGGGTTGATTAGCCGAGGCAAAGTAAAACAAAACAAAACGTCCAGGATGAGAGTGACGACAGCAGCTGTAATCGTAGTCCAGGATTCGTAAGATACCTACCTGTGAGCAATGTTCTTCGCACAGTTGACATTTCATTTCCTGAGGCGCATTGGAATTGATGGGTTTCACGGTAGTCTTCAACTTTCCTGTAAAGACTTCAGATTCCAAGTCTTTGACAGTCTTCCGAAACAAATCTGAATTGATGCTGTTGAGGCTACGGGAACGAAGGTCATTCTTGTCATTGTCCAGTGGGGTCGGTTTCAATGTCTTGACTGGCCTCTCGCTTGATCGGCTCTCGGCAATCTTCATGTATGGATTAGACCGCTTGCACACGGAGTCGCCTTGGCTACTTGAGGAAACTCCACCCTGTGCTGCTCTTGAAGAGGTCACGATCGGTGTTTCATTCATTCCCTGCGCCTCTTTGTCCGGAAGTTGTGGGATCTTGACAGGGACTGAGCGAAATCTCGTTTCTTCCACACAGTTCTCACCCATCAATGCCTTTTCTTTCGCCTTGATCGTGGCAATCCTCTTTGATGCTTCAATCTGCTCCACTAATGCGGCTGTCGCACTCTTGAATTCTGAGGGGAAAAGAGAGAATAATTCTTTCAAGTCTTCCGTGCCCAAAACGAGACCAGTCGCAGTAATGTCAGTCAGGATTTTCTCGAGATCTGCGAGGAACTGCTGCGTCGAAATGTAGTCGCCAGGCGATTGTTTGAACCAGGATCGAACCAGTAAGGGTCCCAGCTCCGATCTACATCGCACGAAGTGATCTCGCTGCAGCTTTGTTCGAAATAGCTGTCCCAACTTTGAATCGTTGAAAAGAATCGTTACCGCCAAATCTTGTGCATACCCTAGCTTTGTTGGGGGAAGGAGCTGCAGGAGTAACATCAGCATTTCAGGCTTCTCGTCGCGTGACTTGTCTTCGAATTTCTCATGCTCCAAGATTAGCCGGACCATTTCCATCGCAGCAGTGTTGAATTTGGAACCAAACCTACCATCTTCCGCCGGTTTCATAGCCACAGCGGCCCGCTTCATCTTCGACTGCTCTTCGGGTGACATCTTCGCCTGCACAATCATGAAGAACCGTTGGGCAGGAGATAGCATTGCGGGATCTGTAGTCGTTGATGTCTTTGTGCTTTTGGTTGAAGGTGGTTTCGCGGCACCGACCGAAGGTGTGGCCTCACTGGGAATTTCTTCCTTGAGTTCATTCACCTTGACCCTTTCAATAACTTGATCTTGACGTATGTAGCAACTATTGCTAAGTAGACCACCATCGTCCTCCGTCGCTTTTGCGCTATCGACATACGCAATATTGGTCACTTGCTTCACATCATCCTCGTCGTCACCATTGTGGTTTTCCTTCTCATAAGCGAGAACTACCCTCACAGGATTTGAGACAGGAGGAACAGATTTTTGTCGCTCCTCTGCCTTCTGTGCAGCCTCTTTGTAGAATCGGCTAAGACTGCCGATGGCTCGTGCCATTCCTTCATCCGGCAAAATGTGAGGTCTTACCCACTTACTGAGACCCTTCTGGTTCGCAGGGAGCCCGAAACGACTATCCAATAGCAAGACAGCACCATAGTCGTCTTTGTTTCGGATGACTCGACCAATTGCCTGATTCACGGCTCTGTGGGCTTGCTGCGTGTACCACTCGTGTCCCGAAAGGCTCATTGTTGGCTTGACGCTTTGTGCATCGAATCCACCATCGGCCGATGCCTTAAGGCTCTGTGTCGATCGATTCTGGTCTAGGAACTCTCTCTTCATCTTGACTTTGGGGTCAAATGATGGTGCAAATGGTAGACCGGTAATCACAACAGCGCGGCACATGTCATGTGCAAAGTCGATACCTTCGCTGATCTTTCCACGGCATACACCAAAAAGAGCGACGCCCTTCGACTTCGGGAGATTCAGGAATTTATGGAACTCATTGATCGCGTCTGGCAGATCCGTGGTGGACTTTGGCTCCACAACCACTGCTTTGACACCGAGTAACCGTTTCCATGGATTCATAATTTCCTTGGTCGAACTGAAGGTAGTCGCTGAATATGGAAAGGAATAACGCGCAGGCCCAGTTGGTTTCTTCTTCCGAGCTGCAAAGAAACTTCCATTTGTGTCATCTTGCCTCCTGTTTCCATTGACCGGACCGCCCCATTTCTCTAAACAAGTTTCCATGACTCCATAACTCGGAAAGAAAACGAGCATCCCACCAGGAATTATCTTCCCCAGACTTATGATCGTATTTCCTAGTTCGGTATAATAGTCATCATCCTGCCGTCGTTCATAGGAACTGCTCAAGGTTTTGTTACTAACACCCTTCCCGATCACACGGACATGAATCTGATCATCCGGAATGATATGTGGATTTTCCAATCGATGAGGAAAAGGCAAATCAAGTTCAAGTGCGTAACTCTCCAATGGACTCAAGGTTCCTGATGTGACTAGGATACTACGAACTTCAAGATTCGCCAATTCCCGCATCGCCTCGGAGGGGGCAAAACACCAATACGATACCGTTCGGGACATGACTTTCCCAGTATTGTTTCCGCCTCCTGAAGGTACCTGTGCTTGCCTCTCAGTAATGTGAACACGATAGGATTGAGCCTTTGCGAAACATCGAGCTTCGGAGGGTTCTCCAAATACGCGCTTTACACACTGACAAAAATGTTCTAATCGAGGTGCACCCTTGGACGCCGTCCCACCAAACTGTAAAAAGACGTCGGTCAACTTTCGGACTTCTGCCAAAAACAGTTCATGATTCCCATGATTGATAAGAGACCCCTTCTGGAAGAGTTCCATCATAAATTCACCCTTGTATGCCATCGTCTGTGCGGGGAGAGAATTCATGACGTAATCTTCCAGTTTAAGGAATATCGTCTTCAGTTTAGCAATATTCTCTGGTCGGACCCGACACCCCTCCTCGGTACCCAAGGTTTGCATGTAGTTTACGGCACGTTGTATTTCAGCAATACATCCTGCAATATCTAACGTCGTCAAATCAAAGGAAGCTGATTCACTCGCAAAGGATTCCAGATTATGTGCCTCATCGAAAATCACAACTGAATTCTTCCATGGAACATCTGCCAGAGTTGACGTCCTCGAATCCTTATCAAACAGATAATTATATGGTACCAATATCAATTCTGCATCTTCTACTAAACTTCTTGTGTAATAGAAGGGACATACTCGATGCTTCTGGCCCATCAAGACGAGGTCTTCCATATCCTTGACCGGTTGAATCCCCGAGGATGCACTGGATTCATCGCTAGGCGCTGAGAAACCCTCTAGTCGATTACGGAACTGACACCTACGATCCTGTCCAAGTCGACTACAGTCATGATTGATATCTGATCCAGTCGCACCTGGTCGTTTGACCTTAGGATTGACACACATTTGTTCGCGAGAACCTAAAACGGCATGTTTGGGACGGTACCTTGTATTCCTTAATTCTCGTACGACTTGTGATAATTGTGAATGTGTCCGAGATGCATAAATGATGGTCGGAACTCGTCGTGATGTCCCTGTACTCGTTGGTTGATTGAGGAAGAGTTTCCTCGCTTCTTCTCGTTGCCATGCCAAACACGCACATAGCAGACAAAGAGTCTTCCCTGTTCCAGTCGGTGATTCTAGAAGTGCATTCTCAGATCGGAATAATGCATCTAGAACCTTTTCCATATAATCTTTCTGACATGTGTATGGATTGAAGGGGAAGTGGATGGGTACACCCCGAAGTTCTACAGTCGTAGGTGGAGATACCTTGGGGGCTCTAGATTTGGTTTCATTCCTTGCATCGTTCGTGGAACTAGCCGGTAGGTATGACGTCAAAGCGCGCTTACTACCGGACTTGACTGCCTTCATGACACAATAGATACTTCATCAAATTGATTGAATGAATGAAAAGTTTCGTAACCGATCTAGTGTTAAACGTAGACCGTACATCCACAAAGCATTGCTTGGCATCATCGACAAGGAAGGGCATCACCATGGCGATTTTCGTTTCTTTCATTTTTGCCACCACATGGCTGGGTTTGGCAGGCTCGTATTGCTCGCGCCAACCGTGCCGCCTGTTCGATTGAGTCAAGGAAGTCAATGAATTATTGAAGTGACGAAACCAAATCTTTCTTCTTCGCAACCTCTCGCTACACCTCAACGGTGGCCAAACGAAGGAAAAGACGGTAGGAAGCCATCCCGCGTGGGTGGGAAATCTCTGCTCCTCACGTCCGTAGGCACACACACATTTCGACTGCCTAAATATCAAGGTACGAATTGCCGCCATGGTGTTCTTGAAGATTGATGTAAAGCTAGGAGTGTTTGAATCGGTTAGCACGGATTGCGGTTTGGATGCATTGGACCGTGAGACCATGGCCATTTTGATGGGCATGATGGCGAAATACGCACATGGCTGACGGGACGAGGGACGCAGTGACGTGTATTCTTTTCTTTGTATTTCCCGATTCTTGTTTTCAACTCCGCAGCCAATTAGTATGGCCTTGTTTCTTCAGCCATTACTAACATTTTCTCGTTGCATTGCGCTGTAGACAATATGAAGCTCGCTGTTGCCGCCCTTGTTGCTGGATCTGCCGCCGCCTTTGCCCCTGCCCAACAGGGAAAGGCTTCCACTGCCTTGAACGTAAATGAGCTCGAGATCGGTGTCACCGCCCCCCTCGGTGTGTATGATCCTCTAGGATGGCTCGAAACGGAACCAGAATCCTTCGAACGTCGCCGAGCTGTCGAACGCAAGCACGGACGTGTCGCCATGGCTGCCGTCGTTGGTTGCATCGTCCACAACAATCACATTACCTTCGATGGATACCTTTCTCCTTCGCAAAACCTCAAGTTCTCTGATATCCCCACAGGTGTTGATGGAATCCGTGCCATCCCCAACGCCGGACTTTTGCAAATCCTTTTCTTCTTCGCCCTTGTCGAACTTGCCTGGATGCCTGCCTCCAAGTACGATGGAGACTACGGTGTTGGTTGGTTCGGAGAGAACTTGAACCCCGAAGAAAAGGCCCGCAAGTTGAACGCTGAAATCAACAATGGACGTGCTGCTATGATGGGTATCTTGGGTAACATGGTTGTTGAATGCATGACTGGACAAACCATGTATGAACAATACGCCGCAGGACACATCTCCCCCTTCGGAGATGGCGAGGGTGTCTTCTAAATTCTTTCCTTGGCCCGCTAACGACTAGTAATATAGTTACGAAAGCTAAAGGATTCTTTTCGTTCGATGTATGTTGGGTACTAGCGTAGAATTAGGACATAAAAAGAATCAAGGTTCGAGAGACTACGGTTCCCTGCTAGGCCTTTGACGAAGATACATGCGTCCAGTGGATTCGAATCTCGGTTTGTCACGGTGAGGTGCAGAGTTTGTTGCGAACGAGCTTCAGATAAGTGTGTGCGGAAAGTAGAGCTATACGATTCGGCGGCAACACACGAAAGAGATATCTTGTGTGCTCTCAACTACGCCAGCTTCAACCACCTTCTACCCAAGATAGTGCATAGTTTTGATTTAGCATGCTTCTTAGAATGTTCCTAAAACATTCCATCATTCCCGATCCTCCACGGTGGCCAGTACACAAAAACGGCTCTACCGATAACATTCTTGGTAGGAAGAAATCCCCAGATATGTCCATCGAGACTATGGTTTCGGTTATCACCAAGTACAAGTACGGCACCCTGCGGAACTGTAACTGGTCCAAACTCGTATACGGCATCTTCGTTCGTGTATGGCTCGTCTTGCAAGTCTCCATTAACATAAAGCTTCCCTCGTTTAACTTCAACTTCATCGCCCTACAAGGAAAGAAACAGTGAGTTAAGGGCAATAGGGGGTACGTCGTCACGACCCCTGTTCAAATCTATCTCACCGCTATGGCTACAATTCTCTTGATTAAAGCCTCCCGACTCCGTGATTCTGGCTGTCCATATTGCTCCACAAGAATATCGCGAAAGGTCTGAGGGGGGTTAAAGACGACGACCTCTTGTCGATACAATGGTTTGATTCTTTTGGTAACTTTTTCAACGGCAAGCTGATCACCAATATCAAAGGTTGGATACATAGAAAGACTGGGGATGAATCTTGGTTCGATAATCGTAAATCGAAGTGCCAACGCGATCCCTAGACTGAAAAAGTACGTCTTCACATCCTCCCTACCTTCTTCCGAACGAAACCAACGTTGAATTTGTTTGATTGGATTGTCGTCTCGTGGTGGCTCTGGTGTGCCCTTCACTTGATCTGCTTTCAATATTTGTAAGTCTCGACGGAATAACCGTGAGGAAACATATGTTGACCGCGTCCGCTCATTAGTCGTCGTTGCTCGTAGCAGCGGTGTGAAACTCTGAAAGCCCAACACACTAGAGGAAAGCGAAGCCGTTACGAACAAAACAGCGATGCATGTTGTTCTCGGCATTTCTGAGTTTTTCTTCGGCCTTGTCAAGGAAATCCTCGACGGCTGGTACTTCTTCCTTCGTTTCAGCAGCTTAAAGGTCTGAAATCTCCTCGCAATTGGAAGGTGTTGAAAACCAATCTTGAGGAAAAGCTTCACGGCCTCCCCCTCTAGCACCAACGTCATCACGCGTTGTAAAATGTAGAAATCTTTGATGGCGGTTGTCCGTCTGGATTCGCCACACGTATGTACGGAGGTTGTCACTAGAGTCGGAGTACTCCAACGACGGTCTGGCATACCATCTGCCATCTGCCATTTCGTCGCGCGATCCTTGAAGTTCCGGTAGGGTATCTTGACTTGTTCTTTGTCGGTGCACCAGGTATCTAGGGTCGACAACAATCGGGTTTTGGGGAGACAGTCCCATAGAAGTCCATATTAAAGTTGTAAACCATGAAGACCGCAATTCTTGCCTCTCTATGCGCCTCGGCGGCTGCTTTCGCTCCTGTGTCCAAGGAATCTTCCTCTGTGACTCAACTTTCGGAGACCAAGGCCGACCTTCAGGCTATGGCCAAGAAGTTGAACCCTATTGTTGGATTTTATGACCCTCTCAACCTTGCTGAGGCCGACTTCTGGGGTGCTGGAAACGAAGCCACTATTGGTTTCCTGAGACACGCGGAAATCAAGTACGTCCTATAGAGCTACTGATCCACTCTCTATTATGATACCACGATCTAACGGGCTTCTTGCCATCTCTTGCTTCGCTTGTTTGTTTTGATAGGCATGGACGTGTTGCCATGTTTGCCTTTGTTGGGTACATTGTGCATGCCAACGGAATTAAGTTCCCATGGGCCATGCAAATGGATGGAACTCCCTTCCCCAGCGAGACTAACCCCCCCGCCCTTTGGGATGCCGTTTCGGAATCGGCCAAGTGGCAAATCTTCTCATTGATTGCCTTCCTTGAGTTCTGGTCGGAACTCTCCACGCCTAACCACAAGCACTACATGGCTGGTGGAAAGCCGGGTGACTTCCCCGACTTTATCTCTGGTCCCGATGGTATCCCTCACCCTGTTCCCTTCAACTATTTCGGTAAGTCTCTCGAGACGTATGGGTGTCGATCCGCCTTGCGTGGAAACGTTATACTGACCAGCTTGCTTTGTCACGCCAGATCCCTTCAAGTTGAGCAAGAACAAGAGCGCCGACAAGAAGGAACGGGGACTTCTTGCCGAAATCAACAACGGACGTCTTGCTATGCTTGGTATTTTCGGGTAAGTGTTCATTGACAGTATTGGACTTTGGTCATCGGCGGAAACACGCTGAAAAGTGTCCTAACATACGTTCGTCGTTATCGTCTAGATTCCTTTCCGAACAAACCACCCCTGGATCCGTTCCAGTCCTTTCTGGAATTGTCAAGAGCTACGATGGAGAAGTCATGGCTCCTTTCACCACCAACTACCTCGGCATGCCTTTCGGCATGTAAGTAAATTCAGTCAAATTATGGACTGAATGATACCATGCTATCGAGACTTGGTGTGGCATATTCCATCACTCTAGCATGTAACGCACTAGATTTCCAATTATGCTGAACGTACTGCCCTAGCATCTATTTAGTTGTCACTTCTGCAGTTGGCATTGTACCCTACGATGATGTGCTACTGTCATCTTCAGAGTCATCGCTGCCGCTTTCTGATGGTGTGGACTCTTCCAAAGCTGCGTCATCGTTGTCGTCTTCATCATCATCGTCGTTGCTAGCTTCGCTACGGTCTCGTAGCGAGATGATTCCGAATCGATTCTTCGCATTGGGTATCCGGTTCCATCGTCCAAGGGCTGGTTCTTGTCCAACGGCTACGACACAGAAACGGGCTTTGGGTCCCACAGCGATGCCATTTATGTATCCTTCGAGAGGGATCGTATCGACTGATTCGAAACTTCTCGTGTCCAACGTTGCTCCTGTTCGAGCCTTCCATAGACGTAGATAGTTGTCGTACGATCCTGTGACTACAAGATCGGATCCCTTCAATGTACCGATACTACAAATTCCTCGGCCGACACCACCCTCTGAACCATGGGCATGTTCAATCATTTTGAATGCTCGTTTCTTTTCTGTCATCCATAATCCTAAATGACCATCATCGTGGCCGGTTACGTACCAGTCATCCTTGATGACACCGACACAGTCAGGAGATGAAACCTTGGCACCTCCTCGAAAGATCAAGTGTGAGTCTTCCGCGATCTTCCAGGCTCGAGCTGTCCTATCTCTTCCTACTGAGATGGGCCTCTCCTTCCGGTGGCAATCGATATCCGTGACACCAAACTGATGTCCATAGAGAGTCTCTAGGTACATCATTTCACTTAAGTTGTAATGACTGAAGGGAATATATCTTGTGAGCCGAAATTTGCACTCCGATTCCGAGGTCACACACATTAGATACTTACCGTATACATCGATCTTCACTTCCTGAAAAGAGTTGTAGTGATTGCGTCCGGAAACATAGGCAGGTAACGGCTGCCTTGTGTCCCTCAAAGGTCTTGACAAGACTATTCTTGCCCCCCGTACGGATATCAAAGATAGAAACAGTCCCATCCCGTTTCCCAATCGCAGCATAACGTCCATCATCGGAACATGCAACCGATAAGACTTCACCACGAGTCCGAGCGATCACTCCTCCTCCAGAATTATGATTCTTCCTCCAATTCGGACAGAGTGTATGTGCTTTCGTTTCTTTCTCCACGTCCCAAATCAGGACAGAATGATCCTTACTTCCCGAAATTGCGGTACGTCCATCACTTTGAAGTGCCACACAAGTGGGGGTTAAATCATGACCTCTCATCAACTTTATATGACCTGAATCTATCCATTCTTTCTCTAGTAGATTCTTGGATGTTGAGAATGATTTCCGTATCTTGTCAAGTCCTGTCGATACCTTATCCGCTACCTCCCGTTCCAGGACACCCTCTCGTTTCAATCGTTCACGTTGGAGTCTGATACCTATCCGATCAACATTGCCGCCATCATCGTCCAATCCATCATCATCACCGTCGTCATCACTACTACCCTCTGCCGATGACGAATCGTCAGAACCTCCCTCCATCGTTTCTAAATATTGTCGAGCAAGTCTTACACGTTTCGCATCCAAGGCTTCTTCCTCTTCGACACTTTCATCATCCATCGCTTGACCCATCTGGTATTGATTATCATCATCACCATCATCATCAGAATCAATATTCTCGTCGGCTTTCCATCCAAGATCGACCGTCTTTTGTTTTTTCATCCCCGATGACGATGACATTAATGATCCTGACTGGGAAGGACCACGATCAATCTTCTTTTTTCGAATCCGTGACATGTTTCCGCTCTATCGCCTCCCCAAGTAGAAACCGATAATATTGTGGATGTGTGTCTCCTATTGTATCGAAATGCCTTCCAACGAAAAACCACAACAGAAGGACGAGGAGGATATTCTCTCACACAACAAGAACTGTCATGAAGAGATGGGTGGCGATCTTTCATTGATCTGACCTTCGGCCGGATACTGAAAAAGTCTCCAAAGCTGGCTCCTCGTCCGACTCGGCCGAACAAAACGGATGACCGGTATGTATCGTACATACATATATACGAATTTTCTTGTTGACTGGGACTCCCCATGTCGGCGTGTACCAAGATGTACATCCCATACGGCATTTGTGTCAACTTCCTGTCGTAATACTGTACGAATTGAGCAAAGCGAAAGCCACGTCAGGGTGGCCTGACCAGATGGTTTACCATGATACAGAGCGTCGAATAGGGTGCCCCATCAGCAGCTGGTACCAACGCCCTTCGAGACGTGGCTTCTGTAAAAAGAACTCGGTGTGTTCTGAACAGGACACGAAGCAAAATTGGTTTAGGAACCTCAACTACGGTAGGCGACACGCGCCTAGCACGAGACAAAAATCACAACATTATGAGATAGTACGTTTGTTTACAGACCTATCTTTTCTCAGAACTTGACTCTCTAGGCAGGATGCAGCTACAGAAGAAATCGAGTCTTCTGTTATTGTGCGGCTTCGGGCTGCAAGGGTTCGACGCTTATGTAACTTTACATCCTTCACGTCCTCACAGATCTCTGTCACGAAGACCTTCTTCTCCATCGCGTGGGTTCTTACTGGCTGCACAACAGCGAGACGATGACCAAAGACAACGTATTGAGCATCCATCACCTTCCCAACGAAAGCGTCTAAAGAACAACAACAGCAGCAACAACAACAACAACAACAACAACAACAAACGGAAAAAATCAACCTTCCTCACACAGGAAGATGAAAAGTCAAAAGAAAGTCGGACATGGTTACTCCAGGGAACACAGAATATTATTGATAGTGAACCAGGGACACTCGTCTATGGGAAATGGTATGAGGGTGTATCTACCTTAACTGCCTGGTCTCGTCGAAGTAAATTCGATAAGGAAGCACCGATATTCGTCGAAAAGTTATTAAAGCGATTATTGGAGGAAAGAAGTGCTGGGAATTTGGGGGGTAAGGTGACGACCGAATTATACAATCTTCTTTTAGATTCATGGGCATGTGCAGCACTGTTTGGGACGCATAGTCCATCTGTGGCGTCACAACGAGCAAGAGAAATCTTAGTCTCCCTTCAACAAACCTATGAACGTCAAAATGATGCAGATCTTTGTCCGAATTCACAATCATTTTCAGTCGTATTTCACGTCGTATGTAAGACGGAAGGTCCTATCATCTCTCGACGGTTACTTGCCTGGATGGAATACCTACATAAGGTTGGGAAGAATAAGTACGCCAAACCCTTACAGCGACAATATATTTCTCTTCTTGATGCATATGCCAACAGCAAGGGAGAGAATGCTGGAGTATTAGCAGAAGGCTTTATCCGTCATATGAATGCGACAGGAGTCACACCGGATACATATTGTTACAATATTGCCATCAAGGCATGGACAAGAACGAAACGTGGTCGGGAGTCTGCAGAACATGCCGATCGGATCTTGGAAGAGATGGAGGCTCCGAAGGATTTAGTCACATATTCGACTGTCATCGCAGCATGGGCAGCGTCCGGGATGCGATCCCATGCTGTGGCAAGAGCTGAAGCCCTGTTACAGGATATCGAAAATACACCCGATTTGGAACCAAATACAATCGTTATGAATTCGGTCATGTCAACATGGGTAAAGTCTCGGAATCCAGCAGCTGTGAATCGGACAGAAGAAATCCTTCAGGCCATGGAACAGTCTACCAGCTGCCCTCCTGATCTCTTCTCATACAATACACATGTACATGCTCTATCCATGCACTCGCATCGACCGGGATATGCCGAACGGGCCAGTCTTTTTGTTGAGAAGTTGCAACGACGTAGTGAGAAGGGAGAATCACACTTGACACCCAACTTATTCTCCTATAATTTGGCAATCGATGCATGGGCAAAAGCAGATGACTACGATGCTGCATGGAATGCTGGAAAAATCCTCCGAAATATGATTGATGGAAAGGGACCTCAACCAGACAACTTTTCGTTCAATCAAGTGTTGAGTGCTTTATCAAAAAGCTCAAGACCAGGAGCTGCGCAACTTGCCGAACGTCTATATCAGTACATGATTGAAAGTTACCGGTTAAAGCTACACAAAAATGCTTCACCAGATGCCGTCGGAGCGACGTCGGTCATCGTGGCGCTTGCCCGAAGTGGCGAAGCCGATAGTGCGGAAAGAGCTGAAAGTCTATTGAATCAACTCAAGACGGCTCATGCTGGTGGTGAGCATTACCTACGACCTACCAGAGCAGTGTACAATGCGTTGATCGACTGCTGGGCGAAGTGTGGACGTGGTACGTATGCTGCACGTCGGGCGGAGGCTATCCTACAAGAAATGGAACAAAGTAGTGACCCTTCCATGACACCGAATATCGTGACATACAATGCCGTACTGAATGCATGGGCAAGAAGTGGAACTCGGTGTTGTGCTAACAAGGCCGAAGAATATCTGGAACGAATGTGGGAACTATACGACGAAGGGAAGGGCTGTATCGCCCCCAATGACAAGAGTTTCAATACGGTAAGTACTTGTTGTTGAAACGATTGTCGACGATTTCTTGATCTTTGATGTGAACATGGTCGATCTTGTCTCACATTGATGTGCTTCCCTTTCATTTAGGTCATCAATGCTATATCGAAAAGTCCCAGCGAATTCAAGGGTCAAAAGGCCCTGCGGATCTTACGGCGAATGGACAAGCTCTATCAAGCAGGATATAAGGATGCACGACCCAATGAGGTTACGTACACAAGTGTTTTGAATAGTTGTGCCTTTACGGCATCACCGAATGAACGCACGAAACGGAAGGCATTTGATACGGCTATTTTCACATTACAAGAATTCCAGGCCTCGCGATACGGCGCACCGAACGATGTCGCCTATGGGACCTTTATGAAGGCATGTGCGAATCTACTCTCGAAGGACGATGCGATGCTTCGGGGTGTCGTTGAAGAAGCCTTCCAACAATGTTGTAGAGATGGTCAAGTCGGAGAAATGGTCCTATATCACTTTCGAGATGCCGCACCAGAAGATTTGTTTTATGAACTCTTGGTAGAACCAATCAGAGCTGCTACTACTACCAAGGAAAGAATAAATTTTGATACCATCAACATTGATGATATCCCCGTCGAATGGCGACGAAATGTTTTTGAACGGAAGGAAGGTATGGGCGGACGTCGAACTCGTACTGTCGGAATGAAAACAAAACGAAATCTACGTCCGTAAAAAGAAAAGAAACAAAACAAAGTGAGTCTAAGCTAGTATTGCCTCAAGGTGGGGAATCGGATAGTAGACGATTTTAATTGGTATAATCATACTAGAAGTCACCCAAAGGTGGAAAGCCTCCATCACCACCACCATCTGCCATATCATCAAAGTCTAGATCCAGATCGATTTTGATGGGTATAATCATACTAGAAGTCACCCAAAGGTGGAAAGCCTCCATCACCACCACCATCTGCCATATCATCAAAGTCTAGATCCAGATCGAATTCAAAATTCAAAAAGTCATCCTTTTGTTGTTGTTGTTGTTGTTTGGCTGGAGTGTTGCTGCCGCCGACTGGCGTGGGTTTTGTTGTTGTGGGTGCTGTCCCTCCTGCAATAGCACCAGTACCACCACTATTCTTCCGTTTTTTACTATTACTATTGTTTGATGTCGAGGGTGGTTGGGCTGAGGGGAATTCCTTGGGGATTAATGTCGCAAATCTTGCAGGGATATGATACCTGGGAATAACACCCGCCTCATCTGGTTCTTCCCCATCAAATTCTACAACAATGATATCATCTTGATCACGACAATAGGTCGTACTATCAAAGACGGTAGCAGGATATAAACTCGTCGTTTCTGGATACATCGAATAACATCTCATCCCCTTCTTTATCCTTCCACACCAATCTGCTGCTTCCGAATATGTCCGAGGTAACGGGAGGATGAGATTCCTTGCAACCTGAAAGGTATGTCCATCCCCTTCGACGTCCTTAATATGGACTTTTTCCTTGAATAATGAATCACGTCGTGCTTCTGATAATTGAAGGAATTCTAATGGGGGGAGAGAATGATTCTCAATCCCTGGATATTCCCTCAAGACTTTTGCCAAAATCCACAAGTCCCGACTTGTCGTCCTTGCGGCGACAAAGTCACCGACCTTTAAACCACGGAATCGTAGTAATTCAAAGAGTCGTACATTATGATCCTTCTTACTGACCAAGCGTCGTCCTGCACTATCTGTTTCAGGAATGGCCGGCTGGGGTTCTGTATTCATAGGAAGTTTCTTCTTTCGCATTTTCCGTAAGGTCGATCCCTCTGGATTGCCCGCAGATGCAGTCGTCTTGGTGGCCGTCCCCTGTTTGGGGTCACTAGTAGCTCCAGATTTGGATAGGCCTGCTGTTGTGGTCGATGGTGCCGCCTCATTCTTTACTGCCCATGGCATTGCTGGATGATGACCTGTTGCTGTAGATGACATCTTTGCCGATAGGAGTGTTGGAGGAGGCGGTACAACGACGGTCGGTGGAAGACTTGTGATGGGAGGATGAAAGGCCATTACTGATGTTAGGTTGGCATGATGCATAGTCGTCGTTGGAGTTGTCGTAATACCAGCCGTCGTCGGAGGAAGATAGGGTGGTAAATGAGGGATTTGAGATTTATCGACATCCATAATGATTCCTCGCAATAAATCATGCATTTGAGAACAATATTGTAGGGATGCTTCCAATTCGGCCTTTAGTTTTTTGACAGTACGTGGATTCATAACCTCTACTCCCCAAACAACAACAACGACAACAACCACACGAGGAAAAGATATGTCGAAAAGACAGAACGAAAAAAAAAGAATGAGATATGACGACCATACAGAGGTTTTATCAACTCCCAGAAAAAACAAGAAAAGCGATTTGGAGTGTACATACGTACCTTTCTTAAGTTTTTCTTCTTCTTCTTGATCCCAACCACCACTCTTTTCCTTAGTTTCAGTGGTAGTGCCTGCTGTTGCTGTTCCTGCCGTTGCGACATCACCAGGAGTTGGTCCACCGGATGCCGATACTCCTCCTGTAGGGGTCGTCGTCGTAGTAGTATTAGTAGATGATTTCTTGGTAGATCCAATTTGTCTTGCACGTTGTTTTTTAATTCTTTGTGCAGTGGCTGTCCCCCGTTGAAATCCATTGACATTATTCCCCCCAAATAACATCCTTGTGGCATATAATAATCGATCTGGCCATTCACATTTATCTAAACGTTGTTTTTGTTGGGTTGTATTATATGGCATCCCCGAAACTAAATTTGGATCCTTATCCACGACGACCTTTTTCGTCGTCGTCGTCGTCGTCGCTGTTGTTCCTGTTGCTGTTGATGGGTTATTGTTGTTGTTGGTAGTAGCAATGGAACTCTTGCTCTTCGTCGACGATGGTCCTGTCGTCGTCATCAGGGGATCCATGGGTACATCCGTTGGAATGGACACCATTGGTGTGGCATTCGACCCGTATAGTAATCGATCTACTTGTGACATGATAGATACATGAATATCGAGAGGTGTAAGGTGTAAGGGACCTACCGACTTCCTTCTTCGGCAGGTGTGATATCTATTGTGACTTTGAAGGGAGCAGTTGGCAGTCGGCAGTCGGCACCGTTTTACAGTTATTTCCAAAAGTCGTACAGACGATTCACAGGATTGGTTTCGGCTCCCGTACCTACGTAAGATACGTAGTACATGAGCTCACCACCTTTGAATCCATCATAATCCGTTGACTGTGAGTCCAGATTGTCTATTTGATATCAAAAACGTCATTCCACCTCCATCTTTTCGGTTTTTTGACATGATGCCAATCAACACAAACAATTTCACTGTCTGGTATATCCTATGGTAGCAATCATTTTTCGTTGGAACCGATTCTGAGAATATATAAGAGGAAAAAGATCATGATTATCCCACGAATGGATCATTCCCTTAAATTGACCCAAAAGGCTGTCCCTGCGATTGCTCTTTTGGCACGAGGTGGAGCTATCCTCCCACCATCGACTTCAACAGTCCTTGTCGATCTTTGTGCAAGTGCTGCCCCAATTGCTTCCATGCTTATTTTTTTCGCCGTACGTATATATACATATTTTCGATTACGTTTCTTTTCTTCTCCTTGTATGTGACCCATTCAGTTGGCCGTCACTGTCATCTTTTGTCTCTCACTTTTTTGTCGGGTTTTCACTCTCTATGAATGTCGTTGGAACGTAACTTACTTTTTCTTTTTGTTTCTCCCTTTTTTAGCCTTGGCCGACTTTGGATCAAGTCGCAAAGGATAAGAGTGTTGGATCGCTTCCACTCCTTCCATATTCTTCAATGATTGCCAATTGTTTGCTATGGGGGACGTATGGTGCATTAAAGAAGGAACCCAAAATTTATGTGACGAATGGGATTGGATTACTGTTTGGAATATTTTACTTTTTACGCTTTATTAAATTTGCGCCATCGAAATCACCATCCTATCCTGGAAGTATCAGTCAACATATCCTTGCATGTTTGGGTGTATTGATTGTGGCCATCGGTGTCCCAATGTTACTTTCGGTCAGCGATGCATCGAATGTATTAGGGAATTTGGCTGTCCTGTTCTGTATTGCCATGTTTGGATCACCACTATCAGCATTAAAGACAGTCATCAAAACAAAGTCAGCAACGTCAATCCCCCTTCCTTTTACGATCGCAACATGTTTAAATTGTATCTTTTGGTCCGTCGTGGGGATCTTCCAAATGAAGGATGTCAAGGTTTTTCTTCCCAATGTTTTTGGACTATCCTTTGGATTAGCACAGGTGGGACTGAAATTGATCTTTAGAGATGGTGGTAGTAAGGGTAAGACGGTGGCTTCGACCCAATAAAGAAGGAAGGAGGGAGATGATTGTCGCATTACAGGCGGAGGTAGTGTCATGTCTGAAAGACAAGAATCTTCTTGGTCGGGAAGCTACCCTCGGATAGCCAACCAGGATCGCCGAGGATGACTCGATAGTACGATCCCACCCTCTGCCGTAGTAAACAGATTTAGTGGGCCATGGTGCCATGATAAGAATAGATGTGACATAAGGATGCTATACTTGTGGACGGAGCTCTCTTTAGATGCCATTACAGACGGACGGCGATGAAGATGGCGTACTGACGAACATGATCCAACACTCCTCCTTCTCCTCCTGACTTCTGGGAACTTGAGGAGAGTTTCTGTTGGTTGACTGAATGTCGTAATGAAGAGAGGAGAAAAAGGATGGTTCCTTGTACGTCCGGTTCTAATCCGCCTCGGTCCTCTTCAGTCATCATCCCTGACTTTGGTCTTCCTTGTTGAGAAAGATCTCGAAGGGATGCCTGATGGTCAGGCCAACAACTCCATTACTTTGTCGTGAGATTTCACTGGTTTTGTTCAGTTCCGATCGCAGAGGTACCCTGGTGATTTCATTCACTGCTAGAAGAATTATGGGTGTCTCGAAACCAAACTGGAATTCCTGCCTTGGTTTGACGAAACTCGATGTGTCAGTTCGTTCGACCTTCAACGAACCCGCATGGAGCATCTTCTGCTATTTCCTCGTCATGACGCTCCCCAAATACAGTGATCGTTCCTGTCCCTAGCTGGAAGGTAATATTCTGAATCGAATTCTCAAGAAATTCACGGGAGCCATCGAAAATATCTTTGATAAGGAAGGCACCTTCTGTCACGAGATGCCAATTCAGTACCTCACGGAGGTGAACATAATATTCCAAATTCGTTGTGTATTTGTCCCATAAACTGCCATTCTTTGTACGGAGTGTATCAAATGCGTCTGAGGTGGGAACGAAGAGTGTCTTTACATCAGAGTCGGAGAGAGAAATTCCTGCCTTGTCTAACAAGTTTGAAACTGTGGCTAAAGTAGGATCTGCTGCCAAAAGTTCAGTAAAGTTTTCCGCTGGTCGTGCATGGATAGGGAATACCAACACAACGATAGTGACAAACAGACTACATGACCAGGAATACACTCCCATCATACGTGATCCCTAATCCTTGAATCTCGATTGAATTCAAAAAGAGAGAAAGTAGGTCAACCCAACGTGAACAAATGGATCGCATGCTGGTTCTTGTATTTTTGACGAACGTCGGAGGGATAATTTTTGCTTTCTGTACCAACCGACTGGTCTGACCCCTTTGTTTCGATGCTAGCCTGCCGGAGAAAACATCCGTAACTTCAAGGGAGGCCGCTGCTTTAGGGTGCGAAGATCATGATTCAATTAGTCACGAGCATCACCAGAGCCATCACTTTTTTTCGCCCTTTGGTGTTCCGTCGTTTTGGGGGTTCTGATCGTTACTGGCATACCCTTGATGGATTCCTACAACAACAGGGTGTTTCCTTTCCTACAGAGTATACGAACAATTTCCAACCATCATGCTACATATTCTTTTCCTTCTCGCGTTGTCGTATTCACAGTCAGTCGCCTTTGTGATTCCTTGCCAAACGAAGGAATCCTGTCTTGGGGACTTGACGAGAATACCACCTATCCTCCGAGATGGCCGGTCATCGTCCCCCTCCACACCAGGCCAGTCGTTGTTATATTCAACTCGATATACTCCCGAAGATCTCTATTCTGCTGTTCATCGGAAGGAATATGAAATGAAGAGTGTGAGACAACAACACTCATCGACGACGGACCCAGTCCGGATGGCGATGGGATATGCACAAGAATCAGTCGGGAAGATGCGATTGGCAAAGGCATTACGTCGTGTCTATGAAGATCCATATAATTCTGCCAATCCGGATCATATCCCAGAGGCGGAAGATGATCAAGTACGGAAGACGAAGTTAGAAGAATATGGGATGGGAGAATTATCGATGCGTCGAGCAGCCTTTTGTGTCGATATTAAACGAAAATCATTATCTCGACCAGGAGAGACCTTTTGTCGATTTGATAGTGCTGCAATGGTCGCCGAGGCAATGGTCCAATTGGGGGTAGACGTCGTCTTTATAAATGTCGATTATCAATCCTATGGTGGTGATATTACAGAATTAAAATCCGCAGTCGATGCTGTACGGAAAATCAGTAAGACTTCGGCTGTCGTTATGAAGGATATCGTCGTCGATGAGATACAACTGGGTCTTGCAAAGGAGGCAGGTGCAGATGGGATCCTATTAATTGCTTCCGTTTTGGGTCCTGCCTTGGATAATTTTTTAGACCTTGCCACCTCGATCGGATTAGAAACGATTGTCGAATGTCATACAAGGAATGAAGTCCAACGTGCATTAGATGCTATGGCACCAACCATTATGGTCAGTAACTACGATCGTATTGGACAGGAATATCATCCCCAGCAGGCAATTCAATTGGCTGGATTATTCCCTGGAAGTGGTGGTCCGATCATTACGATTGCGGGGGGGAATATTCAAAGTCCAGAAGATATGAAACGTCATTTAGCAGTGGGGTATGATGCTGTCGTTGTGGGGAAGGCATGTATGGGAAGTACACGTGCACCTGAATTTATCCGTGTCGTCCGTGATAGGACATTATTACCAGCCGAACTGTCACAATGGGGACTTGAGGGAGTTGAATTTGATATGAATGGTCAACCCATGCCAGGACCGAAACATGATATCCCTGATCCCTATGACGATGATACCAACTATCAATGAAAGGTATCGTGTATAGCATCCTTTCTTTGTCCTCATCTCACATTAGACGTTAGAACAGATTCTTTACATATGTGGCAGGTTACATAACTACGCTCTAATCCCGTCTTCGATTTAGAACCGATATAGCATCCTTGAGTTCCAAATGTGTGAATCCCTTAACATGAAGCATCATGACGGCTTCATCATATATTTTCTCATCCGATGAAAAATCATCAATCTCCAAATACGTATCCATAGATTCTCCCACTACGACTAGACCCCCCAATGCATCACGAAGTCCATCGATCGATTCGGAGACCAATAGTTTCGTAATATCCAATAATCGTCGGACTACTTCCAAATCTGAGAATTCACCCATCAAACTTTCCACATCTCGAGAAAAGACTTGAGACCCATGTAAATATAAATCCGGTGTCATATCATGTATATCCAACACGACCTCTAACAACTTGTCCGCAACGCCACTCATGACTTGACGTTGAATCGCAAGGGGGGCAAACTGTGCCGTCTGTCGTTCTAATGATTCTGCCTCATCATGGACCTCATCGTCTGGCACATCCAGAATCGAATAACAAAGCTGATGGAAAATTTGAAGGACAGACCTCGTCTCCTTCAATTCGGCAGACAAATCATCATCATCACCATCCCATTCCTGACTAGCCAACAAATGAGATGACATCATAAGATAAGAGGCGAATTTCGCTCGTTCCATCAAGATTGTTTCGACGAAGGATGATGCCGATTCTTCCACTAGGACATCGACTAGTCGTTCAAGGCTACGTCCGAATCTTGCTAAATCATGATCGGACTGACTGGCGGCAGGCATCCCATCCTGCCAGGCTCCCTCCTTGAGTAGAACCCGTGCCGCTAACCGTGTACCGTTAATGATTTCAATCCATTCATTCAAATTCGCTGTCAAATCAATACCACTAGATTGACACAGGAGTGTTCGTAAGTCTGTCGACGTCGCCTGAAGGGCATCGACGAAACGAGAACATAATGGGACCGCCACATGCCTTAGATATAGACTCGGTTCGGCCAAGATAGATGCCTTCCATTGTACCGCACGGATCAAGGCACAGAAAATTTCCGCTCGTGGTGAGACATGATTCGCAAGTGGCTTTGGGACGTTCGTATTATCTTGAAAGAATGTCGAAAAGACAGTCTCCCGTTCCCTGTCTAGGAACCAGTCTCGGAGTTCATCATCGGCCATGACAAGAGTATCCATAAGGCCATAAACCTTGTGACCCACCGACTCTCGAAGACTCCGATCGAAGAGGAGGAATTGTTCTATAGCATTGTATAGGAGGACTGGATTCGATCTGGATCCACATATCTCATTGTGACGCATAAATTGTCGTTGGAGTAATACCCATTCAATCATATGGACGACTTCTTGCCAAAAACATACATTGAGTGCAGAGATATCATCCAAGACATAGGAAAGACCTTCTTCAATCAAAAGATAAGGACCATGATCTAAACAATTTTCTCGAACATATGCAAGAAGCCATTCGGGTAATCGATCCACACGAGTCGTAGTGACCCTGTCGGGGGATGATTCTACAAAGTGAAAGGTGACACGGTTGAGAAAGGGCCGTAACAACTCCATCACAATCGCCATTGCCGGAGATTGATCGATCGAGGTATCCTGTACCAAGGCTTGATGAGCACTTTGTAACTCGTAGAACCAATAACATGCTTGGGGGAAACAACCGGTTTCTCGTTCCATCTGACATACTCGTATCAATGCGTCCTCTTCTGTCGTCGTCGATAATGATGATTGATGTTCCAATTCCTGTCGTATTAATGCTAGTAATGATGGATAAAGATATTCATACAATGGAACATAGGTTTCCTGGAAGGTCATTGGATCAGAGTATCGCATTAATAATCTTGCCAAATCACGACACCATTTGGCTTGTGCCATGATCGTCGTCGGATCAATGTCATTGTTGTTCACGTCATCATCCGGTGCTTCCATGGACCATACCGACAATGCATGTGCCAGAGCAAGAGAATCGGCTTGTTGTTCTAGTTTTGCCAATTGAACACTCTTGGGAACCGAGGAAGATGGAGGCTGCGACGACAACGACGAAGAAGAGGGCCCTTCTTCTCTTCGTCTTTCATCTTCCTTATCCCGTAATATCTTCTTTTCGAGTCTCTGTTCAAGCTCACGAAGCTCCTTTTCCACTGTTTCCAATTCTTGTTTCAAATACTCTGTTGTGACATCTTGTGGTACTAACATCGCGATGGTATAGTGTGTATGATGATGATGATGACAACGGTGGAAACTTTGGGTCGACGATTCCACCAAAGTCTTGCATCTTGGGGGGGCGATGTGCTGTGCAGGTCAGGGAAGGATTGAAACAAGCCCGTCTGTCATGCAACTCACCTGGACAGACAGGATTCGGAACGATTCGACCACCCTGACTCGAATCAAGGATCTTGCGGTAGCTTTCAACCGTGTGATTCTGATCAACTACGTGACCGTCGCTCTTGCCCCCCATTGGGCCACTAGTAGACTCAGTAAACAGTCAATTTTGCTTGTCGTAAAATGCAAGCACCCCAACAAGCCTCACAAGCTCCTGGTGTACCAATTGTCACCGGACCACCACCGCCGGTGATGGGACAGTCCCAACCTATTGGTGCTCCGCCGGTACCACCGGCTCCAACGACTTAACTAGAAAAATACCTGGATCCACAAAATGATCCTTTCAAGGGCGATTACGCTAAACTTTTTAGAGAGTATGCAGTTGAAAATACCGAATCGGAAGCGTTGCGAGATGCCGTTTATGATAGTGGAAATGCAGGTGTCATGCTTCATGCTTTAATCCATGTCCGCGACCATGCCAGCAGCAGCACTGCCGGAGTCGATAATGATGACCCCGGTCTCATTGTAGCCGTACATAGACTCACACGTCCTGAGCGCCTATTCGGACAGCCAGCGTCACGACCGTTCGATAATATTGGTGTGGCTTATTTTGGAGATGTCATCCAGGGACAATCCCCAACCACAGTAATCATCCCTGACAGCTGGTTTCATCCAACTTCTCAAGTGCAAGTCCCAAATCATAGATTACTTCATCAAGAGATGGTTGCGGCAACACCGGATGTGGAATCCTTTGGTCCCTACACAGCAGGAACTCCAGATGTAGAAACCGTTGTGACACGGCAACTCGTTATTGTGCCAAATAAGTACGTGACACCGTTTTTGACAACAGGACTCACACCCAAGGCTGCCTATCAAGTCTTGTATGGAATGATTACACAAGCCGGTGATGAAGTGGCGTGCAAACCATTGTTGGATTGGCTCCGTGTGGCACTGACCAAACAAGAAAAATGCGGTGGTGCGCTCCCACCAGCCACCTGTGTTGCACCTGTCACCTCACCAGTCTTTAGCAGCCCTCAAGTTCAACAAGCCTTTATGACTTATCGTGTTGGTATCTTCCATTACGACTTTCCACACTTCTTACTACGGTCGAGGCAACAGGATGATAGTGGTACTGCCCTTATTGCACAAGCTCTTACGGAACTCTTGACCGAAACTCGCCTCACTCGGTTGGAGGCGCAACAACGTTGGGAGGAGGACAATGCACCCAAACCACCTTCCGCCTACTTTGGTTGTACCCTCCTAGTAGAACGTGTGATGAAATGGTGCCATGTCACTAGTGAAGATGATCTTCCACCAATTTACAAAACTTTGGCCAATACAAGGGAGGATAGGATTCGAATTACCCTCCAGTTTGCATTCGAAGAGGCCCTAATCAGCCTGAAATATTCGAATGAATTTCCTGTGTCTTCAAATCTGGCCAACAAGATTCAAGACCTTGCTTGGGCAAGTCCCATCCTTGACCTTGACAACCTTGCCCTAGGACTCAACATTTTCTCTTTGGGGAGCTTCATGAAGCAGTGGCAGGTCAACCATCATGCCGATGCCATTCATAGTGAAGATACTCCTTTGATCGACGTCGTGACAATACAAGACACGAAAGAAGACATATACATCCCACGTACCCTTGCCGAGCTGCGTTATATCGTAGAGCGTGCTGAGGCCTTGTGGCTTGTCTTGTTGGGTGGACAACATCCTGCGACCAAGGGGTACCGCGAGTATAGGGCGTACCTCCTATCGCACGATCTTCGACTCTCACGTGTCATCCCAAGGGATCCCAAGATGCGTTACATGACTCCGGCTCTTTTAGCTCGCCGTTTGCAGTTGGAAACAAATCGGTGGCTCCTCACCCAGAAATGCACCCCGATACCAGAGCCTTTCCGTTCACTTACAAAGATTTTCCATGACATCGATATGTGTGAGCAGTGGGAGTAATGGTTCCCTCCAAAATACCTCCTCCATACTAACGACCAAGCACACGTAGCACCGCTTACCAATGGTGCACCGTCCTCCCACACCAGGAACCCCGTAATACCAACCAACACTGCCGCGTCTACCCATACGCCCAATACCGAAGCCACAACCCGCGACACCGTTCCTTCCGGCGGACCGCGTAGGAGAGGGGGAAATGGTAATGTACGCAACATGATGTCACAATGAGGCTGTCTTTCTTGGAACGTACTGTGAACTATATCAAAGCGAACACATTGAAAGACCGACTGCGTGCACGGAAGGTCATCTACAAGTCTAAAGTACATTTTCTCGTTACTATATTTTGGGGGACCATGACCTCCCGCTCTTACAGTTAGAAAATGGGTGAAACGGATTTCGGCCAGGTGCTTTCCTTTGCGCCATCAAAAAGCTACCTGATGCTCCATCTTCCATTGTAGTGTATATGTCTGCATACTAGGTGATTCATGTTTCCAGCCTTATACTGACTTTAAAGCAACTACTCCTTATACCATATGACCGAGTCACCCGCACCTTCTCATAAGGGCACACCCGAAACGGTAGATTACTAAAATGAACTGTGAAGGACACAGAAAAAAGAAGTGTGGGTGCCAAACAGGGGAACAGAATTTATACAATGACGGGATACCCCTTATTTCTTCTTCTTTTTCTTCTTCTTCTTTTTTGAGGTCATATCTGATTCGCCTGTGGCTGCAGAGACAGGGATCTCTGTCTTCGTTGCGGCAGCAGCCGCTACTGCCGCGGCAGCGAGTTCCTTTTGTTTCGTTTCTACCTCAGACATAAGCTTCCGACAGATTACCGAGACTCCTTGTGACTCTCCTTCCGCCAAACTCAGCAATGCGGTAGCAATCTTCTCAAGATGTTCGACGGCCGTCGAATCGACGACGGATGATGATGAGGAGGAGGAGGAGAATCCGGCCAGATACTTTTCCAACGCCTTCAGAACTACACGAACTCGTTTTGCTTTTCGCATTTCTTCATCTTGAAGAGCCGATGCCACCGATGAAAGAAAGGATGGATCCTCATCCTTCACACCATGACTATCTTCTGCCGCATTGGACCGTGATGACGAAAAGAGAACCGTCAAAAGTTGAAAGGCTTCCATCTTCAAAAAGGGCGATCGTGCCTTTTTAGACGCATTGGAGAGAGGTCCAATGAGGACTCTTGAGGACCATTCAGGTAATTGAGTGATTAGGGTGTCAAAAAGTTTAGATTCCAGTCGTGTGGTACGTTTCGTGGACCACTCGGCAACGAGTGCCTTTAACAAGGTCGAGGCAGCGGACGGATCGGCGCTAGAACGAAGGACAAAGATAAGTGCAGTACTGCAACATGAGGACTGTTCCTTGCTTTCAGAACGGCGAGCTTCTTCCAGTATCTTGGTTGCATAGTCCAAAGAAGCCTCGGCATCCAACGATTCAGCATTGGGAAGGGATGAAATCTTAAGCTTGCACATCTTTTGGCTCAGTATAGTCGATAAACGATCCCGTAGAGCTTGTCTTCCATTCTCGGATGAAACATCGGCACGTTCCAATGCCCGTTTGGAAAGGCGTTCTAACGTCCTCCGATAGCGCAGTAGGGGGAAGATCATATCGCAGAGAATTTTAGTCTGAAAGACACGATTCCATGAATCTGGACGTCCAAACAGTAATTCAAGTAAGAAAGTGCACCGTAATTGATGTGACAATTCAATCTTCTCTTGAGCCTGCTTCCCGGCCTTCCTCGCTTCCTGTCGGAGCCGAATCAACTTTGCCAGGGCTTTATCGGCTCCCTCGTGATGTTCCAAAATCCCTTCGTCACCATCAGCGTCACTGTCTTCTTCTAACATGGACTGTAACCTGGTCGGATCAAGTTCAATATCCGACTCATCCCCGTCGTCATCCTCCTCCCCTTCATCCTCCACATCTTCATCAATGTCCATGGCCTTAGTAAAGACACCATCATTATCATCATCATCATCAGCCGCAGATGCATCGCTGTCTGCTTCGTCGTTGTCATCGTCGCCGTCATCCATTTCTTGATCACTGCCATCTCCTTCCGTTTCTTCCATCTCGTCGGCGGCGCCCACTGCATCCAACAGAATGCGACAGGTACTGGTATCGAAAAGGTTCCTGCTACTGCTGCTGCCGTCTCCATCGGCCATACTCGACGCACGTCGGAGTCCACCTAACCAAGCAAATTTGACAGCCTCTCGGATTAATTTTGGAGATGCGGCTCGTCCCATATTGCCAGATCCCAAAGGAGACGAAAGGAGATTGGCACAGATTTCAGCCAATTCCGATAGTGGATTCGACTCTTGGTCCGTATTCTGCATGAACCCGACGCCGACATTCTTCAGGCCGCCTAATGCACCGCAGATTTCCTCCTCGTCGTTCTCATCGTCGGCATCCGGGTCATCGCTTTCTTGACCGCTGTCCCCGCAGGAGAGTCGGTGTAGATACAGAGCATAGGCTAGGACAGCGATACCTGTACAGCACCGCTTCTTCGAATTTGCGATAGTATCATCGGAGTCCTTCGACAAAGCTTCCGAGGCTTTGTTGACAAGCCCATGGATTTCCCCAATCACAAGTTTGGGATCAACATCGTCCTCATCCTTGCCGTCATTGCCTTCGGAAGCAAACCGCTTAGCTCCCAACGATTCTAGTGAATCCCAGTTCTCCGCGGTCTTGACGAGGACTTGTAAAGTGATAGTGTCCTTCTCCAATTTGTCGTCCGGATTCTCCGACTGAGATTGCGACATGTACGAGACGAAATCTCCTAGCAACGAAAAATAGCGGGCTGAAATGACCGATCGTATGCTGTGGACGACGCCAGCACCTTTCGAATACGTTTGTTTCAGTTGACTCGCAACACTTTGCATGGGGTTCTCAATTTCCTTCTTGGATTTCTTTCCTTTCTTCTTTTTCGGGGCCTCCGGCGCATCGACGAGGTTTTCGCCATTGAAGAAAGCGGTGGCCAAAAAGCACTTCAGTACGTTATCGGCAACCGAATTCTTGAAGTCATCAAGTTTTGGTTGGTCCTTCTCGTTTTCGCATTGAAGTCGGAGTACCTGTTTGGCAAAACCATAGATTAGTTCCACGTATCCCGTTGCCCGGGCACCTCTTTGATCATCTTGGACGTCCTCGCACTCCCGAAAGAAACTAGAAAGTAAGTGATCCAAATGTCCGTTCCAGAACGTAATCAGGGTGTCCATGTTGCCATCTTGAACAGTTTTGGTCAATCCAAGAAGATCAGAGATGGTAGTTGTCTTGGTACGAGCATCGAATCGCAAGTCACAATTCAAAAGCGCCTTGAGGATGGACAGACGACGAGCGTCCGAAGGACCAGTAAGAGATGGCTTAGACATTTCCCTAAGGACCTCCAACGCCAGTGGCTTCAATAGATGAGACGTTTTTTTCTTCTCGCTTCCCGCACAGATAACATCAAGAAAGAGGGCGCGTACAATCTCGGGAGCCAAAATCGACTCCTCCAGGATGTCACCATCCAAATACAGTTGGCTCAAACCAGATACAGACGAAACATATGGCGCCCCTGACAGAACCTTGATAATCGACATGGCTAACGCTTTACGTTCGTGCGTAGCCTTACCCGTAGTCTTTTCAGCATCGAGATGGAGAAGATTCTGCGCTACTACCTCTTGGACGAGCGATTTGACTAATTCGTTTGGATTCGTGTCGCTCCGAGGAAGGCTTTCACGGATTACGCGCTTCGCTGGTCCTCGTTGTCCCTTCTTATCAGTCTCATCCAACAACTTAGAAAGGTAATTCCATAGCGTGTCCCAGACGAAATGCGTTCGAGGGTAGACAACGACGCTTGTCTCACTCAAGGTGTTCGCCACTAAACTGACACTTTCTAGCGTCAAGCAACTTTGATCGAGGGGGAACGGCAGGTCAGCGGATTCGAAGATACTTTGCGACTGGATAAAGAGGGCGATGCCAAGTTGTTCCGCGGAGAAGTTTCCAACTAATGCTGTATGTTCCGATTCTTCTTGATCACCCTTCGCGCTTAAGGTGAGGATCTTTGGGACTATAACTTCTTTCACCAAATGTACGGCTACGTGGTTTTTCCCATCACTAGAATCACAGAATGCTCGCAAAAGAGTCGTTATTGCATGGGCAGCAGGTTCCCTCATCCATTTCTTCAGCCAAAAGAGCTCGACTAGGTCCGACGCGAGATCAGTGGCAACTTTTTTCGATTCCTCGTATCCATTCTCCTTCCCTTGTGTCAAAAGAACATTACTACGAACAATGGATAGAATCCCAAACAATCTACCAAACTGGTAATCCCTCTCTTCTGAACCCTTTTTCTTTCCCGTGGTCTGATGTGGATCCGTGGCATTCATAAGTCGATGACGAACGTACGCTAGCATCGACATAGACGCAGTTTCCTCATCAGTACCGTGTTCCTCTCGAATATCTTCCATTTTTTCTAGATGGAACGCCAGATTTAGGAAGTTCGATAAGGCTGATGCGTTTCCTTGTCGCGCAGCTGCTCTGCCAGAACAAAGACCGTTCAAAAGGCGTCGAAAGGCGTACGCCGCGTCCTTTGAATTCGCGGAAGAGTTGAGAAGACATTGCTGGAGCATGATCTGACCCGACTTTGAACGTTCCTTTGGATCTTCAGATGACAAGCCGTAGAATGAATCTAGAAATGGGTTGTCGACCATCGTTGGGGTTCGCTGCATCTCTTGCTCGTCAGGTTCGTCTTCAGTGTCAGATGAGTCATCCTGACCTTCTTTCTCCTCTCCCTCCACTTCCATTTCGCAACTACTTTCTTCCGCATCGGGGCCTCTTCGCTTCCTCATGCTGCTATCCTTGCTATTCTGAAGCAAATGGCAATTGCCGTGGTGTTTGATACAAGATAGATCTCACAATGGGCCTGGTGAAGAAGATTTTGTTTTCAAGAATTCGAGTGGTGGCAAATCCAGGGTGCGTTTTGCGGATGGGAGGCCAGACCCCGCAAAAGTACAGAGGAAAGCTCAAATGTTCCGACCAGCACAAAAATGAGGTATATGTTATTCAGATATGTTTAAAGTGTCATACCTTTTTCTGGGTGGTCTATATGGAATGTATTCATATTCGTTTAGCTGAAAACTTCGAGCCCTCGCTAACGACGACACCAAGATTTAGTGGACTTTCGATCCTCGCTTCCCACCCGATCGTTGAACGAAATCGCCGAGTCTCCACCGAATCGTCAAAACCAATACCGTACATCAAACCCCATCATCTCACGAAACACAGTTACTACTCATCTATCCTCCAGAAAGTGGCGGTGTGGGAAAAATAGCACGATGTTGTTGAGGAAAATCTTGAACCCCGAACCGGCGGCACCTTCACCGAAGAACGACTCTTCTTTTGATGAAGCGAGTACTATCAGAGGAAGCGGTAGTGTCTATAGCGTCGTTGGCCATGATGATCCTACAGCTGTGATGGGAAACATTACTGAAAAGTCTTCTCATCATCGCTCGGGTGCGACGATCTCTTCGTTTCTCTCTCAACAAGACTCTGACGAGTATCGAGAACCAAACCAAAGCCTCCAGGACAGAAGTGCTCAGCTCAGGGAACAACTAGAAGAACTAGACCTCGCTGCAAACGGATGGAATGACAGTAGTCTCAGTGCCTCAGAAAGTGGAAGGGATGGTCCTCCCGCAGATATTGAGACATTCTATGTCCATGAAGCTGGTGCAGGTGACACGTCGACTGCCCGGACACCCCGCGCAAAGACTGCTCTTTCGGGAATCGTTGAAGAAGAGCAAGAAGCAAGCGATTGCAGTGAGCAAGGTGATGAGGATATTGACAGTGAAGCTCGGGATCGACTCATGCCTATCGCCCTGCGGCTTGGTCTACATCGGCGTGAATCGAATGAAGGTAGCAGTCGAGCGAGTGGGTACATCTCTTCTGACCACTCCTTGACGTCAACCGATCGCAATTCTTCAATCCGATCCATGATATCCACTGACATTGAAAGTAATCACGAAAAACGTGACGGTGATGTTCCATTGGAAGGCACGACGACAGAGGGTTCCTCCAATCATACGATCGAAATCGTGCGCGGAGTACAAGAAGCACTTCGTTCATTCGATCCATCTCTTTTTTCTCGTGAGTCTACCCCGGCCCAAAAGAATGATACTGTTGTCCTGACAACCTCTAGTGAGGAATCGGTTGATGCCGTCGGACTGGAAAGTTCGCAACATAAACCTCCATCATCGGAACATAGATCCAGATATAAGTTGAAAGCATATATCCCCATCGGGGACGACCGGGGCGCTTCGCTCGAGGAAGGTGGCAAGGACGATGACACCACAGAGTTGTCTCACACCGAGACGAAGAGATCAGCTCGTCATCGGGTACTATGTATCATGTTGCCGGTCGGTTGTGTGGTACTATTTGTGATATTGATCGTTGTTTTCTTGCTCGCCTTTGTGGATCGAGGAAATTCGGATGTAACACCTCCTCCTTCTCCAACTGAAGACACGTCACCAGTCGACACACCCTCGGCGATGACCTCCAGCCCCACAGTTTCACCTGCTCAAGCTCCCGTCGTCGTCACGCCGACGAATATAGATACACCAACCGACCGAACACCGACTGAAGGAGAACCCAGTAACGGAGGTGGTATCTTTGTCGGCGCGTATTCTCATCTTAAGGAAATTTCTGGTGACCGACTGGACGACCCCGAATCTCCCCAATACATGGCCTACCAGTGGCTCGTAAATATGGAACAAGCAGGATTAGATCTTGACGAACTCCCCGAACAGACTCTCGAGCAACGATACATCGCTACGCTACTATACTTTGCAACTAATGGGAGTTCATGGATAGACCCCGTGGGTTTTCTAGGTGGAGGCGATGTCTGCACATGGCGTGACGAAGGGAGTGCACGAGGAATCTCATGCGACGACCAGGGTACTATCGAGTCCATCACTATCAGTAAGAGACATCTTCGTCGCAATCTCTGCGTATCAGCCTTAGCCTGGGGCGTCCGTCTTTTTCTCACATGACCTTGTTTCCTTGGAACTCTAGATCAGAATGGACTCAAAGGAAGTCTTCCCTTTGAACTTCAGGCTTTGCCATCATTGAAACTACTTGAACTTCGTGAGAATGAAATCGGTGGTACTGTTCCTGAGGAAATTGGGAATCTTGAGGACCTTGAAACTCTTGACTTGCGACAAAATCGATTTGCCGGTTCCTTCCCTTCTAGGATATTTGAGATGCCTCAGCTCAAGAAACTCCTCATGCTTGGAAACAAGCGTCTGGAAGGAACTATTCCTGATTCCATTGAGAAAGCCTCAAACCTTGAAATGATCTCCTTTCAACGATGCAAGCTCTCGGGGTCGATTCCAAGTAGTATTGGAAAGTTATCCAACCTTTACTCTTTGACTCTCATGGGAAATAACATGTCTGGGAGTATCCCATCTAGCCTCACCGAGTTGCCGAAGTTTGAAGTTCTTGAATTGGCGAAAAACCAATTTACTGGATCCATCCCTGACTTCGCAGCTCAGGAACTGTTGTACTTTGTTTCTCTGGCAGAGAATCGACTCTCAAATGCGATCCCAGATTCCATTGGGGGTCTACGAAAACTGTTATTCCTTGATGTCCGTGACAACAGCTTGACTGGTCCTATCCCCAGTACGATTAGCGATATTCCCGAACTTGTCACATTTTATGCAGCCAGGAATCGTCTGACTGGGACTCTACCCGATTTTGGTGGTAATAATGGCTTCCTACAATCGGTAGACGTCGCTGATAATAAAATTCGGGGGAATATTGAAACTCTTTTCCGTCCCGATGGTCCAGTGGCAGAATGGCATACGGTCAATGTCGCATCGAATTTACTCACGGGCAGTATCCCGTCGAATATCGGGCAATATACTCGACTTGCGTCTATCAACATGGCAGATAATCAATTATCTGGTCCATTCCCCCTTGAACTCACAGTACTTTCATTGCTGAATATACTAAATCTTCGACGGAATAATATCGATGGGACCCTCCCCACGGAGATTAGTCTATTAACGAATCTTGAAAAATTCGATATCCGGGGGAACCGGATGACTGGAAGTATCCCCGGTAGCCTTGGGACATTATCCTCGGTGACAGTCGTCGATCTCAGTAATAATAAGTTCACGGGGACATTACCCCAAGAACTGGAAAGTCTTCGTGGGATTGACGAGTTATCCCTACAACAGAATCTACTAACGGGTGACTTTGACCGAGTGTTATGTCCACCAGTGGACGTCGACGATGGTGAAGACTCAACAGCAGTAGGGAAGATCACTGCAGATTGTCGATATCGTGGAAGTTTCGTCGAAGTGACCTGCTCTTGTTGTTCTACGTGTTGCACCGGTTACGGTGCTTGCATTCCTCAATGAGAAACCGGGGAGAACCGTACATGACAAATCGGATCGAAACTATGTATGCGCTACCAAAAGCACGTTTTTTTCTCCTTTACTAAGTAAGTGAAGGAAACTACGAAGGATGAGAGAAAGGATTTGACTTGCCCCCCTCTTCTTGGTGGTGTGGAATCTCTTTTCCTTGCCCTTCATCCAATCACATCGTGTACTTGTGGGTACATCCATTGACCCCCCGTCCGATATGAGCGGATTACCCCAGTTTGAATTTCAACAAAATCTACGTTCAACCGTACTTCTCCCCCTGTGTGTTGATATAAGCCGACCCATCTTGGTTATTTTTTGGCTATATAGAGTTTATGGATTATTCGGAATGACAAACTTGTGTTGCTATAGAGATATGCTACGGCCTGAGTTTTTTGGTCACTGTCAGAAATTGGACGCTTTGGATACCTATCGGCGCCCAGAGGATACTAGATGATACTATGTAGTTCGGATATAGGCGATGCAGGTATCCTTCGTGGGGATTCTGGATGTAGAATTGATATTCCTCACTGTCCATGATGATCAAACCTGTAGTTCGGGGTCGACTGCTGCTACCATATCCTTGAGGATCGTTCTTCGTTTCGAAGGGAGATGGAGACGTAGAAAGTCGGTATACCTAGGTACCGTAGGTAGTATATCATCCGAACGGCGGTCTCTCACACTTTCGTGTTCGATGGAGTCAATGGAAGTCGAGCTCCATTGGCGAGACCTCTTGACCGGTTTTCATGGGTATCATACATACGGCATGTGATGATGGGATTGGATTTGGGAAAAACCGAAAAAAACACGACCATGGCATTTTTGCCTCTCCCCGTTTGGTACAGTAGTTTGACACGGTCGAGTTTTCATTTTGGTTGGCACTCACTGTTAATCCCAAAAAGCAAGACCTAGGTACTCTTTTCAATCCTTTTTTGTTTCTCAACAGGAAAACCTCCCAAACAAAAATCGAAAAAGAAAAGGAATTTAGGACTTTATCAATGACGAATACGACGACCACCACAACAAAGACCACGATGATGAAAAAGAAGAGATCTATGATGAGGATGATGCCAAGGTCAACGGATTTTTCTTCAACCTTTACTGCCTCCTATAATCGACAAACCGAATGGCGTCAATGTTGTGCTATCGCAATGGGATTTGAATGGGTAGATGACTTTAATGACAACAACAACGAAGATGTGGAGGATAGTTCATCAAAGACACAAACCAATCCCAATGCTCGGATACAACAAATCATTAATTTGATGGAAGATGAGGAAGAAGATGACGACCATGTGATTGTGGGTGGTCGTAGTCATGGTCATGGTGAGAATGGGAATGATGAAGGGATGGGGAGGAACAATACTAATCATCATCATTTAGTCGATCCATGGATGGCAAATGCCTTTCGGATGCAGACAGATATTCATGAAATGTCCAAATGGATCCAGATGAAGAAACATGATTATATTGGGTTAGGGATGAATGATGAGGAAGCATCCTTAATCCAATCGACAGTGACAACCTTTGCAGCGACGACAGCGGCAGAATTAGAAACTCTACGGAAATTAATCCTCACATCGACATCACAACAGTCGTCACAACAACAATCACAACAACAACCATCGGGGAATTCGGTTGGTGGACATCGGCAGGGGATTGTCCAAATCTTACTTCATCAATTACAGGAACAAATTACACAACCCTTTTCTATTTTACAAAAACAACGTACCCGGCCCGCCGTCCAATTATGGCAAAATCCATGGCATTGTCACCTATCGTCGACTTTGAATGAAAACAACCGAACAAGGAACCACATGGATGATGATGGTGATAATAACATGGATAATAACAATTATTTCTTTGTCGAGGCAAGTGATAAGAGATTTATGACACTGTCAACATTAATGATCCCCCAGGAAGATTTTTTGGAAAAATATCAACGTGATCCCATCCAACATCGACCACCACGTCCAGCCTTCTTTCATCAACTTTCGGCTAGGAAGTTGGCAATACAAACAAAGATGACCATGACGACGAGGGATGATGATAATGATGATGTCAAAGCGTCACCCTCTCCCACATCATTCTCTCTTCCTACTGCTACGGCGAATACTACCACCAAGAATACAAAAGGGTTTATTCAACGGATACCAGTCCCAATGAATGAGGAAGTTCCAAATTTCGAAGAACAAATGGAAGAAGAAGCAATGTTATTACAAGAAACTATCGTCCGAAGTGATTTAGACAGTGTCCAAAAGATGGAACAACGAATGGTTGAAATTACGACCCTTATTGGACAATTTTCGAATCTTGTTAGTGAACAACAGGAAGATATTATGGATATTGCCCAACATGCACAGGAAACGAAACAAAATATGACCAAGGGTCAAGAAAATCTCATCGATGCGACACAACGGACCCAGAAAAGCAAACATTATCTTGCATGGACTATCTTTGGTCTTTCCTTGACACTCCTTTTCTTCCATACTTTGCGGAATTGAAGAATGGTAGGGCGGCACAACCCGCAAAGACAACAAACCCCATCACCCAGTGATGTTTTTTCAACTTTCATTTTTATGCTATCAGATCGATCTTGTCTTCCATTCCAGCCCGTTTTCCATCCTTATACATGAGTTTCAAAACGACTTGTGCAATTCCAAAGGCTAGACCTAAAAGATTCGGTAGATAAATATTGGCATCCTTCATATCCATCCATCCAACAATGGACCACAAGATGCAATTCAATAGCGTCGCCAATGTAAAGGGGAGAGGGATACTCCTTGCCGATTTCGTCTTCAACACAGTCTGTAATGCCGCTAGGGGTGATCCAAACATGAGGACAGAAAATAGGACAGCCGTATTCCCAAAGACGGTAGCATGATCAAGAGGTGATAGATAGACAAAGGCAATACCACCTAATGTCATGATATACCCATTCCGGACTGTAGGGGGGAGACGTGGGGAATATTGCATATGGACGATACAATACAATGTAGCACAACATAAACCAAAAGCATTCGTCCCCCAAATACGGATATCCTGTTTTGCTAGACCATACAATAACCATAACAAACAATTGGCAACCATCGATGTATATGGAAGGAGTGGTAAACTCCCCACAGATCTTGAAATAGCAATTTGTCTCATTGTCGGAATAGGCTACCCGAGCGATGATTTCGCCAAAAGGGGGGCAAAAAGGGAAAGGGCATAAAGAAAAAAGCTTTCGTGAGAAGGAATTCCAATTCTTGTTCATTTACCTCTTGTCTTTTTCCCTCTCCCTTCGCAGCAACAAAAATGTCTCTGTTCGAACTTGTACTAGGATTTTTTGGTGCACCCATACGTACCGCAAGAAAGACGACCATGGCAGCAAATGGTGCGATGCTTCCACAGAGTGTCACCCATGTGGGTGTTGATGTTGAAATGTTTTCCGATGACGACATAGTTCTTCTGGATATGTGGAAACGGTTTTTTTGGGGTTTGTTTTGTCTTTTTCTCGAAAGGTTTGTGTAAATTGCTTCCTTCGTGTTGGGTTGTTGGGGTGTTGGGGTGCAGGGGTCACTGTAAAACCAAAAGACGAAAAAGGAGGATTGGACAACGAGAGTGTCTACTTTTTGGATCTCTCGACTTCTCGCGGATCCTGCAAAACAAGTGGTCTTTTTTTGCGAAAAGATGTCATCCCCCAAATAAAAGCTTTCGAAGAAGTCGAATTTTCAGTACCCCCGTTCGATGCCCCATTTACGCGTATAAATTTATTCTAAGAGAAGTCAGAGATTTCCAGGGGGTAAGGGACTATGAGGGGGAGATATACATGAGGGGGATAGAGCGGGGGAGGACTTGCACCTTTCACCCCCCAGGTTCCTCCCACTGAGCTCTTTCACTACTCTGAAATCTCGTCTATTATTGGGGGG
>Ga0194115_10000913_pt1 | contig 40205 bp, 40 predicted proteins | sample TA2MahsurfametaG_3_FD_148656 | JGI IMG/M metagenome (GOLD analysis project Ga0194115, IMG submission 148656) | Freshwater microbial communities from Lake Tanganyika, Tanzania - TA2015002 Mahale S4 surface | ecosystem: Environmental > Aquatic > Freshwater > Lake | place: Tanzania: Lake... | reverse complement strand
CCTTGGTGAAGTCGAGACCGCCGCGGAGGCACTCGTACACCACACGGCCGTAGTTCTTACCGCTCAGGCCGAGCTTCGGCTTGATGGTGCAACCCAGCAGGGGACGGCCGTACTTGTTCATCCGGTCGCGCTCGACCTGGATGCCGTTCGGCGGACCCATGCAGGTCTTGATGAAGGCCAGCGGGAAGCGAATGTCTTCCAGGCGCAGGTGGCGCAGGGCCTTGAAGCCGAACACGTTGCCGACCAGGGAGGTCAGAACGTTGGTGATGGAGCCTTCCTCGAACAGATCGAGGGGATAGGCGATGAACGCATAGAACGATTCCTTGTCGCCAGGAACGTCTTCAATGCGGTAGCAACGGCCCTTATAGAAGTCGAGGTCGGTGAGGAGCTCGGACCACACAGTGGACCAGGTGCCGGTGGAGGATTCAGCGGCCACAGCGGCTGCCACTTCCTCGCGGGGAACGCCTTCCTGGCCGGTGCACTTAAAGCACGCGAGCAGGTCGGAATCGAGGGGAACGTAATCAGGAGTCCAATACGTGTCGCGGTACTCCTTAACCCCAGCGTCGTACTTCTTAGCCATGGAGAATCTCCGGGTGGGTCGAGGGAAATAAGTCAGAGGATGGAACGGCCCTCAGGGGCGCGTTTCAGGCCTCAGTCCTTCGAACCAACGAAGCCGGCGCTGCTGTTCAGAGCAGGCTCCACTTCACGGTGGGGGCGCGCAATGATGTGAGCGGCGACCAGGCCATCACCCACTCGCTCGCAAGCATCAGCGCCGGCACGGACGGCAGCGTTCACAGCGCCGGTTTCGCCACGGACGAGAACGGTCACATAACCGCCGCCCACGAATTCACGGCCGACCAGGCGCACTTCGGCAGCCTTGGTCATGGCGTCAGCGGCCTCGATCGCGGGGACCAGACCCCGGGTCTCGATCATGCCGAGGGCGATGCCCATGGTTTCGTTAGCCATTACCTGCTCCTGGAGGAGGGGTGGAATGTTCGCCAGCAACCTTGCTCGGCCGTTGATCCCCCCGTCAAGCCATTTGGGGCTTTCTGGCCATCACCGTCTGCTCATTGACTGATAAGGGCGGCTCATCAGTGCATCACAAAACTTTGGAGATGCTTCTGTCCGCGTCCGCCGACCTCCACCCAAATGGTGATCCTCGCCACCACGCTCAAAGGGGTTCGGCCTCCGACACGTACGCCACGCCACCGTAGTAACGCAGCAGCGGTGCCACCTTCTCGCGAAGCTTCTCCAGCACCCTGGGCTCGCAGTACACGATCACGTGGGCGTTGGCCCCAAGGCCGCTGAAGTCCATTCCTTCCGACACCGCTCCATGGGGACCGCGGCCCGTGACGTGGCGCATCACGGTGTAGCCGGGTGAGCCCGCCTGGTTGATCGCCTTGATCACGGCATCCAGCTCCGGCTCACTCACCACGAAATCAACGCGTTTCATCGGATCAACCTGCAGAGGGAATCACGCGGTTCACCAGAGCCATGTAGAGCGGTATCCCCACGATGATGTTGAAGGGAAAGGTGAGTCCCAGCGCGGTGGAGATGTAATAACTCGGGTTCGCTTCGGGCACGGTCATGCGCATCGCAGCTGGCACGGCGATGTAGGAGGCGCTGGCGCAGAGCACCACAAACAGCAGGGCATTGCCAGGCTGCAGCCCCAGGCCCCGGGCGATCAACACACCCACCAGCGCGTTGAAGAGGGGCAGCAACACCGAGAAGCCGATCAGGAAGGTGCCGGCGTTGCGCAGATCTCGGAGGCGCTGGGCGGCCACGATGCCCATATCGAGCAGAAAGAAGCTGAGGGCGCCGTAGAAGAGCTTGTCGGTGAAGGGCAGCATCTTCTCGAGGCTGGCCGGGCTGCTGGCCGCGGTGAGATAGCCGATCACCAGGCTTCCCACCAGCAGATACACCGATCCGTTGAGAAAGGCTTCATGCAGCACGGCCCCCCAGCGCATCGGGCCCCCATCGGGTCGCTTCTGGCCGGCCGCCAGCTTTGCCAGCAACAGACCCACGATGATCGCTGGCGATTCCATCAGGGCTAGCGCCGCCACCATGAAGCCGTCGTGCGGGAGGTTCTGGGTTTCCAGAAAGCTCTCAGCGGTGATGAAGGTCACCGCGCTGATCGATCCGTAGGTGGCGGCGATGGCGGCGGCATTGAAGTTGTCGAGCTTCAGCCGCAACAGCAGAAAGCTGTAGATCGGCACCGCAAGCGACATGGCAATGGCGGCGGCGATGGTGGGAAGTACCGGCCCACTCACGCCACTGTGCTGCAGTTCCAGCCCTCCTTTGAAGCCAATCGCCAATAACAAATAGAGCGAAAACAGCTTCGGCAACGGTGCCGGGATCTCCAGATCGGAGCCCACCAGAACGGCGATCACCCCGAGAAAGAAAAACAGCACCGGCGGGGTGAGCAGGTTCTGCAGCACCAGGCTTGTGTCCAAGTCCGCCTCGCTCTCAGCCCTTCACGCTACGGCGGGCAGCTCCCTCTGTTCGCGCACGCACACAGGGCTGGCGCGGGTGGTTGTTCGGCGTTGGAACCGTTCTTACGGTTGGTTTGAGGCAGGAACCCCTGGAGCTTGCTTTGGGGGGTGGAATGTTCAACCCGTCCCTGCCTCCTCAACTCACTGCCCGGCGCCTGGCCGAAGGCCACAATGGCCCCCTCCCCAGGCCCTTGTTTGATGCGCCCCTCCGCCTCCAGGCCTGTGCTGGTGATCGCCAGTGGCAACGCTCACAAGGTTGCGGAGATCAGCGCGATGTTGGACGCGGTGGATCTTGAGGTGCGTCAGCAGCCCGATGGCCTCGAGATTGAGGAAACGGGCAGCACCTATCTGGAGAACGCTCGGCTGAAGGCCAGCGCCGTGGCCCAGCTCACCGGCCAGTGGGCTCTCGCGGATGACTCCGGGCTCGAGGTGGATGCCCTGGGCGGTGCCCCTGGCCTCTATTCGGCCCGCTACGCCCCCACGGATCACGAGCGGATTCACCGCCTGCTGCACGAGCTTGGCTCCACGCCCTATCGCAGCGCCAGCTTCAACAGCGCCATGGTGCTGGCTGATCCCACTGGCACGCCGGTGCTTGAGGCCCAGGGCATCTGCCGTGGTGAGATTCTCACCACGGCGGTGGGCCATGGCGGCGGCTACGACCCGATCTTCTGGGTGCGGGAAGCGGGGATGACCTACGCCCAGATGGGCCAACACCTCAAAGACAAACTGGGCTCCCGGGGCAAGGCCGCCCGAGCCTTGGCGCCCGAGCTCAAGCAGTTGCTCGGCCTGGGGTGAAGTGCTCTGGGCTAACCCGCGTTAGCTCAGCGGGAGGCGCGGCGGTTGATCTGCTCCACCGCCCGCATGGCAGCGGCGGCGGCTTCCTCCACATCTCCTTCCCATCCGGCCAGGGTGAGGCGGCCGAAGGCACCCACCGCCTTCACGTCCACCACGGTGATGTTGCTCGCTTTCTCGGCTTCGTTAGCCGCCAGCAGCACATAACCGGCGGGCTCGGTTTCGAGGATGAACATGCTCATCCCCGCCTGGATCATGGAGCCGCGGCGGTTCTGGCGGTTGATCAGCACCGCGTGGTCGGGGGTGAGGGCACGGATGATCTCCGTCCAGGTGACGCTGCAGCGGCTGCGCTGCTCCACGCTGCTGCCGATCGCCTCGAGCACCACATCACCGGAGTGGAGCACGTTGCTCTGATCGCGGTGATAGAGCGCCAGCGAGCCAAAGGCCCGCTCCACGATCATCTGGCCCAGGCGCACGGTGCTCGCCTTCAGGGCAATGTCGGTGACCCGGTGCACCGCCATGCCGGGAGACACCTCCAGCCACAGACAGGCGTCGCCCGGGATCGGCAGGAAGCCTTGGCTCACCGTTCCCATGTAGGCCGCCAGTTGCGGCTGCAGGGAATCGAGAAACACGTAGGTGCGCAGCTCGATCGATTCCACCGCGCTGGCCTGGCTCACCAGGCGCGCTTCGCTGTCGGTGGTGATCACGCAGCTGGCGGCTGAGGGATGCAGCTCATCCAGTGGGGTGCCGCTGCCGCTGAACCCCAGGTTGGTGCCAGTGATCTGCACTGCAGAGGAGGCTCGCCTTGGGGTCCGCTGCGGCAAGGCGAAGACTGCTCTTCAATGCGGCGCGATCTTACCGCTCGGCACTGAATTCATCGCTGCGGTGATTGGTGGAGTTTCGATGGGCTTGCGCGCCGCGTTGCAGCCGGTACCGTCCGCCCATACCCGCGAAAGAGCCCGTGGCCGCTAAGCGCTCCGCATCCGCTGCTTCCGCTAAAACCATCCAAGAGGGCGCTGATCTCAACGCCGAGCAGACCCTTGCCCTGGTGGGCATGGGCCTGATGCAGAAGATGGCCGCCAGCGGTGAGCTGCCCTGGATGTGGAACGACGCGGAGGATGGCGGAAACTGCGATGTGGCGGCGCTGCGTCAGCGCCTGGAGCTCACCCAGCTCGCTCTGCAGACCGGCGCTCCCCTGAGCACCGCCGAAGTGACGTATCTGATGGGCGCCCGCCCCGGCAGCGCTCAGGTTGAGCGCGGTGGTTTGCGGGCCCGCCGGGTGAGCCGCAACGTGTGGAAGCTCAGCGAAGCCCGCAGCTCCGAGGGCCGTGGGGAGGTGGCATCCTTTGCCAGCTTCAACGACGGCCGCCACCGTTTGGCCTGAGCCGGTTCAGGGCAATTCGCCACCGGCGCTGATTTCGCGATCCCAGGCGGCGATCAGCTGATCCTTCAGCGTTGCTGCCTGGGCGAGAGCCACATCCAACCCGCCCCACCAATTGATCAGGGCCACGGGCACCGGCATGGCGTTGCACTCCAGTTCAAACGACTGGATCGTGTCGTCGCCATCCACCAGCACGGTGATCGAAAACTCCAGGAGGCCCTGGCGCCAGGGGTGCAGGGTCACGGTGGTGACATTGCCCAGGGCGAAGCTGCCTACGTCGATCGACCACCACGGACCCTGCGGTGCCTGGCAGAGGGCGTTGTCGGGTTGGTCGATCTTGGGCCAACCTCGCTGCACCAGTTGCTGCAGGAGCTGGTTGAGGGTGGCGCGCATCGGCCCTCCCTCCGCAGCGTTCTCTTAGTCATGGCACTGGTGTGCTGCGGCCGGCAAGGCCTCGGCGCGGCATCCTTGGGCCAGATCAACTGCTCGCTGTTCATCGGTGCTGTTCAACATCGCCAGGCGCTTGCTCGGGAAGCCCCTGCCCCGAAGCCAGAGCGACGACGAAAGGCTGCCCAGCTTTGCCGCGCTGCCGATCCTGAGCTCCGATGCCCTCTCCTCAGTGGCCTACGCCACCGAGGCCGCCTTGGGTGTGCTGATCCTGGCGGGCAGTCAGGCCCTTGAGCTCTCGCTGCCGATCACCGGCGCGATCGTGCTGCTGATCGGGATCGTGGTGCTCTCCTATCGGCAGACGATCGAGGCCTATCCCCAGGGGGGCGGCTCCTATGTGGTGGCGCGCGAAAACCTCGGCACCTGGCCCAGCCTGATTGCAGCGGCTTCGCTGCTGGTGGATTACACCCTCACCGCGGCGGTGAGCCTTATGGCTGGAACCCAGGCGCTCTCCTCGTTGCTGCCGGCGCTGCTGCCCTACGAAACGCCGATCGCTCTGCTGCTGCTTCTGTTGGTGGGCTGGGCGAATCTGCGCGGTGTGAAAGAGGCGGGCCGCGTGTTCGCCATTCCCACCTACGCCTTTGTGGTGATGGTGGTGTTGCTGGCCCTGTTCGGCCTGCAAAACCTCGTGTTTGCCCATGGCTTCTCGCCGGATGCGTCGCCGTTGGTGCGGGCGGCGGAGCCCCTGGGTCTGTTTCTGATTCTGCGGGCCTTCAGCTCCGGTTGTTCGGCGATGACGGGCATCGAGGCGATCGCCAATGGCGTGAAGGTGTTCCGTGAGCCGGCGGCCAAGCGGGCCCAGCGCACCATGCTCGTGATGGGGCTGATGCTCGCCCTCATGTTTTTGGCGGTGAGCGGCCTGGGCTGGCTCTACGGCGTGGCTCCCAACCCTGATCGCACGGTGCTGGCCCAGATCGGGATGCGGGTGTTTGGCGCCGGAAGCCCCCTGTTCTGGGCGTTGCAGATCAGCACCCTGCTGATCCTCGCCCTGGCGGCGAACACCGCCTTCGCCGGCTTCCCGCGGCTGGCGGCGATGCTCGCCCAGGACCGCTTCCTGCCGCGCCAGATGGCCTGGATCGGCGATCGATTGGTGTTCCAGAACGGCATCACCGTGCTGGGCCTGGCCGCTGCGCTGGTGATCCTGGTGTGTGAGGGCGACACCACCGTGGCGGTGAACCTCTATGCCCTTGGTGTGTTCAGCGCCTTCACCCTCTCGCAGGCGGGGATGGTGGTGCGCTGGTGGCGGCTCCGCGGTGCAAGCTGGCGCGGCCGCCTGCTGATGAACGCCCTCGGCTCCCTAACCACCTTTGTGGTGTTGGTGGTGATCGTGGTGAGCAAATTCGATGAGGGGGCGTGGACCGTGGTGATCGCCATCCCCCTGCTGGTGTGGATGCTGGCTCGGATCCGGCATCGCTATGGGCGTGTGTATGCGGAGATCGCCCTTAAGCCCGAGGACGACCGCCGCGTGGTGATGGCGCAGCGGCGTGATCCCGTGGGCAACACCAGCCTGGTGTGGCTGCCGGGCTGGAGCCGACCCACGCTTGAGGCTCTGCGTTATGCCGCCACAGTGTCAGATCGGGTGGTTGGGGTCTGGGTGTGTTCGGAGGACGATGACCGCGCTGCAATCGAGGCCGCCTGGCAGGCCAGCGTTGGAGATCAGCCAGGGTTTGAGCTGCAGCTGCTCGACAGCCCCTATGCCTCGTTGATCGATCCCTTCGCCAAGTTTGTGGCGCTGGAGGAACGCAACCATTCCGATGCCACCTTCACGATCGTGATGCCAATGGGCATTCCCCGCTATCGCTTCGACAATCTGCTGCTCAACCAACGGGGCATGAACATGCGCCGCACCTTGGATGCCCAGCGCAACCGCGTGTTCACCCTGGTGCGCTACTACCTGCCGGCCTGAGCAGGGGCAAGCGCTGAATGATCAGGGTCTTTGCTGTGGCTGATCAGTAACGCCTCTTGTCGGCGCAGCCCAAAGGGAGGGTTCCGCTCACTACCTTTTCGCAACCTTCAATCCTTCCTTGCGTGTCCTGGCTTGGTACAGCCTGGTTGGTTCCCCTCTACCCATTGGTGGGGGCGTTCTTCAGCCTACTCTGGTCACCGGGGTTGATCTCCCGTACGGGGCCGCGTCCTTCGGGCTACGTGAACCTGCTGATGGTGTCTGTGGCGTTTGGCCACAGCCTGATGGCACTGCTCAGCCTGCACGGCAACTCCGTGGCGGGCCAGGCGGCGATTTATGCCCCGCCCACCTTCCAGTGGACCTGGCTCGACACCGCTGGTTTGCGGATTGGTTTTGACGGCCTGGTGAGCGAGCCCGCCCTGATCGCCATGACGGTGATCACCGGCCTACATGTGCTTGTGCAGGTGTACGCCATCGGCTATTTGGAGATGGATTGGGGCTGGCCGCGCTTCTTCGGCAGCCTCAGCTTCTTTGAAGCGGGTCTCTGCGGCCTGGTGCTCACCGATTCGGTGTTCTTCAGCTACGTGTTGCTGGAGCTGCTCACCGTGGGCACATACATCATTGTTGGCACCTGGTACAACCAGTCGCTGGTGGTGAAGGGGGCGCGGGATGCCTTCCTCACCAAGCGGATCGGCGACTTGATCCTGCTGGCCGGGGTGATTGCCCTGCTGCCGATCACCGGCACCTGGAACTTCCATGGCTTGCAGGGCTGGGCCGCTGACCTCACCAACAACGGCCAACCCCTGCCCGCCGGATTTCAACTGATCCTGCTGGCGCTGATCGCTGGCCCCATGGGCAAATGCGCCCAGATCCCTCTTCACCTTTGGCTGGATGAGGCGATGGAAAGCCCGCTGCCTTCCACCGTGCTGCGTAATTCCGTGGTGGTGATCGGCGGTGCCTGGGTGCTGCTCCGCCTTGAGCCTCTGATCGCTCTGAGCCCGCTGGTGCAGGGCGTGCTGGTGGTGGTGGGTGGCACCACGGCCCTGGTGGCCGCCTTGATCGCGCTCGGACAGGTGGATGTGAAGCGGGCGATGAGCTTCCTGGTGAGCAGTTGGCTTGGCCTGTTGTTTGTGGCGGTGGGCCTCGGCGGCATCGGCGTGGCCGATCACCTGATGCTCGTGTACCCGCTGCCGATGGCTCTGATGCTGATGGCGGTGGGCACGATCGTGATCAGCAACGTCACCCAAGACCTCACTCAGTTGGGCGGGCTCTGGAGCCGGCGGCCGCTGGTGGGCATCGCCTTCCTGGTGGGTGCTGCCGGCCTGATGGGCTTGCCTCCCTTCGGCGGCTTTTCCGCCTTGCGCGAATTGCTCGAGCTCACCTGGGAGAGCCGCTTGCCCTGGCTGCTGAGCGGCTTGGTGCTGCTCACGAATGCTCTCCTGAGCGCCTGCCTGATGCGGGTGTTTGGTCTGATCTGGGGCGGCAGGCCCACAGCTTTCACAGCTCGCTCCCCAGAGGTGCTGTGGCTGATGGTGCTGCCCACCCTGTTCCTGATGGGCCTGGTGCTGCACATCCCCCAACTGCTGATTCACCTCGGCATCTACAAGCTCTCGCCGCTGCCGGGCTGGGGCCCGCTGGCCTGGCCGCTGGTGGTGTCCACCCTGCTCGGCGCGGGCAGCTCCGCCTGGTTCTATTTCCGGCCCCACCCCCTGGCCGAACTGCCCTCCGGGCTGGGCGGCCTGCAGCACTGGCTCGCCGAAGACATGCACACCGAGGCCTTCTATCACCGCACCGTGGTGGCCCTGGTGGTGGGGTTGGCCCGGCTCAGCGCCTGGACCGATCTGCGCCTGGTGGATGGCTTCAGCAGCGGCAGCGGCGGTGTGGCCCTTCAGGGAGCTCGCCGCCTCAGCTTCACCACCAGTGGTCGCTCCCAGGCCTATGCCCTCTCCCTTGTGCTCGGTGTGCTGCTGATGGCCGCCTGGCTGCTCTCCCGCTGACGTGATCGCCATGGATCTGCTGCTGCTCCTGTTGATCCCGCTGCTGGCGGGAGTGTTGTTGCCTCTGCTGCCGATTGGCTCGGGCTGGGTGCGCCGCGGTGCCCTGGTGGCGCCCCTGCTCCAGTTGCTGGTGGGGGCGTGGCTGTGGCGTCACCCCGCCGGTGATCTGTCGCTGAGTTGGTTGCCCAAGCTGGGTCTTCGCCTGGACCTGGGCCTCGATGGCCTCAGCCTGCCCCTGGTGCTGCTCGCCGCCCTGCTCACAGCCATGGCGGTGTTGGCCTCGCCGGAAGACCAGACCCGCCCGCGGCTGTTCTTCCCGCTGTTGCTCGCCACGAACCTGGGCCTGATGGGCTCCTTCCTGGCCCGCAACGCCCTGCTGTTCCTGATCGCCTACGAGCTGATCCTGATCCCCACCACCTTGCTAGTGGCCACCTGGGGCGGAGAGCGCCGCGCTGGCGCGGCGATTCGCTTCCTCACGTATGGAGCGGTGTCTGGTGTGGCGCTGTTGGCGGCGGTGCTGGCCTTCGGCTGGCTGCAGCCGGGCGGCCTTGATTTCAGCTATTCAGCCCTGGCCCACCACAGCCTTACGGCCACGCAACAGCGCTGGATCCTGGCGCTTGTGTTGCTTGCGTTTGGCCTGAAGTTGCCGGTGGTGCCGCTGCATGGCTGGCAGCCGCTCACCTACAGCGAGGCACCCACCCCGGTGGCGATGCTCCTCAGTGGAGCCGTGTCGAAGCTCGGCGCCTATGGCCTGCTGCGCTTCGGTGTGGAGTTTCTGCCGGATGCCTGGACCGCCTGGGCGCCTTGGCTGGCCGCCGCCGGCGCGGTGAGCGCCATCTACGGCTCCCTCAATGCCATCGCCCAGTTGGAGATGCGCAAGCTGGTGGCCTACAGCTCACTGGGGCACATGGGCATCCTGCTGCTGGCCCTGGCAGCGGCCACGCCCTTGAGCCTGCAAGGGGTGATCGCCCAGATGCTCGCCCACGGAATGATCATTGCGCTGCTCTTCTGCCTGGTGGGGCTGATCGAGCGCAAAACCGGCACCAGCGCCATTCCCGAGCTCTCGGGCCTGCTCAATCCCCAGCGCGGTTTGCCCTTCACCTTGGGCCTGATGCTCGTGGCCCTGATGGCTGCCGCCGGTGTGCCTGGGCTGGCGGGCTTTGTGGCCGAGCTGCTGGTGTTCGAGGGCAGCTGGGTGGCTTTCCCCTGGCCCACCCTGGTGTGCCTGCTGGCTTCCGGCCTCACAGCGGTGTACGCCGTGCGCCTGTTCAACCGGGTGGGCTTCGGCCGGCTGGATAACGCCCGGGCCGATTGGGTGGGCACCAGCTGGGCTGAGCGTGCTCCCGCTCTGGTGCTCACCTCCCTGGTGGTGATCACGGGCCTCTGGCCCACGGCCCTCACCGGTTTCAGCGAAGCCGCCACGGCACCGCTGGCGTTGCGATCGAGTGAATCCGTCACCGTGATCGCCCTGAATCTGTCCTCGCCGCAGCTCCCCGCATGACCTCCACACCTGTTCAGGAGCGCGTGAAGGCTCCGCTGATTCCCCCCTCCACCCATCGCTACGCCGATGTGATCCACCGGCTGGAAGCGGGTGGATCGATGTTGCCCGATACGCCGGAGAACCTCCAGCAGATCATCGGCATCTACAAGGCCTATGCCGTGCCGATGGATTTCTATTGGCGTGATCTGCTTTACATCGCTGAGCGGGTGTTTCTTAATCCGCTGCCGGCGTTCAAATACTTCATCTCCAAGGAGTATCTCGATCGCCCCAATAGCTATTCCGGCGATCAATCCAAGCTGCGCATCTGGCGCGGTACGGAGAAGGCGCACCCTGAACTGTTGGAGTTCATGGAGCGCGGCGAAACCAGCCGCATGCCCAAACTCCTGCATCACCTCTGGCACGACCGGGTGAACATGGAGTTCGCCGAGGCGTGCATGCAGGCGATGCTCTGGCATCAGGGCATGGGCGGCCGCTTCAACGACTATCTGGAGAGCGACGCCTACAAGGCCTACGCCGATCGGGCGATCAAGGCTTACTTCAAGGGCAACCCCTTGATGCTCGGCCTCTATGCCCTGTTCCCGGAGATGTTCCTCGAGCAGGTGCGGCAGCTCAGTTACTACGCCAACCTCGGCTTGTTCTGGGAGGTGATGGCGCCGGTCTTCTTCGAGATGAGCGACATCTACGACGAAGGCGGCTTCAAGGGTGTACCCGACGCCATGGATTTCCTGGTGAACGGCATCTTTGCCGTAGCCGGCAGGCCGATCTATCACCACCTCTATATCGGCGACGAGTGCTACGAGATCATTCCCAAGAGCGAAGGCTTCACCTGGCTGTATGAAGCGGCTCTGCCCTACGTGGAGGCGGTGTTTTATCGCACCTCACCCTTCCGTGGCACCAAGAGCTACAACGCTCAGGCCCATCAGGTGCCGGCCGATCAGGCCGACTTCCACTACGGCATCCTCTACGCCGATGTGTATCCGGTGGGCTCGGCGGGGATCCCTCCCACCCTGCTGATGCAGGACATGCTCCATTTCCTGCCGCCCTATCTCAAAGACCTCTACAAGCAGCACAGGCGCGGAGAGGAAGACGAGCTCGTTCAACTGGGCATCACCTTCCAGCGCTCGATGTACAACGTGACCTCCGCGGTGATTCAGGCGCTGCGCTGTGCTCTGCTCTACCCGCTGGATGACACCGACCCCGAGCACCTGAAGGCTAACCGCCAGTTCTTTGAGGCGCAGATGGATCGCTTCCTGCGGCCCGAGGCACGCCTGCCTGATATCCAAACCCAGGACTACCGCTAACCCTCGCCATGGCTTCGATTCTGGAAACGGCCGCTTCCGTCGGCGTGTTCAACACCCTGCTGGCCGCCGTGGATGCCGCAGGCTTACGCGGTGCCCTGGAAGGGCCAGGCCCATTCACGGTGTTTGCACCGGTGGACGATGCCTTTGCGGCGCTTCCCCCTGGCACCGTGCAGACCTTGGTGGATAACCCGCCGCAGTTGGCGCGCATCCTTAAGTTCCACGTGGTGTCGGGTGCCCTCAGCCGCGAACAACTGGTGGCTCAGGAGGCTTGGGAGAGCCTTGAAGGCGCGCCGATTCCGATTCGCCGCAGCGAACCCTTTGAGGTGAAGAACGCCACGGTGGTCACCGCCGATGTGGTGTGCGACAACGGCGTTGTGCACGTGATCGATCGGGTGATCTTGCCAGGCTGATTCAGGCCGCCCGCTGATTCTTGCCTTCCAGGTAGTGCTCCAGGCTGCTGCGGCCGCGCTGGGCCACCTGGTTGTGCAGGCGCCGCACGCGCAGGATGCGCTCGCGCTCGAGCTTGCGGAAGTGCTCGATCGTGCGCTTCCGGCCGCGTGATTCCTCCAACAGGATTGCTGAGGCCAGCACAACAGAGGTGCCGATGATGCCAACGGCCAGAAACAGAGCGAAGGTATCGGGCATGGCCCCTCAGCAGTGCGCCTGAAGGATTTGTATCGGATCGCAGGCAGCAGTCAAGGCCGGTTCAATAGGCCGTATTGCTGTAGGTGCGCCAATTGTCGTGCCGAAGGTTCCGCTGCACGCGGATGATGATTGCGCCGGTGGATTGCCCTGGGCACGCTTGCTGCTGCTCTTCGAGAAGATCCAGCGGGGGTGATTGGGCTGGTCGCTGAGTTGGCGTGGAGCTGGACACCCGCTCAGGCCCCGAGCACCCTGTATCCCCGCTCACCTTCAATCACTTCAGGGCTCCACCCATGCAGGATCAGATGCGTGCTGAACCGGCGTGCCTCGAGGATGGATTCGAGATCCCTTGCTTCCAACACCTGAAGGGGTTGCTGCTGATCCTGTAACTCATGGCAGGCGGAGTAACCCCCTGTGGTGCTGTGGGCGTAGATCACCCAGCAGCCTCGATAGGGAGCGAGGCGATCGTGAAAACGCACGAGGCGGGGATTGCTGAATGACAGCGACATGACGCATCAGAGGTGCTGCAGATCACCCTCCACAGCCAACCTGCCCTTGCATTGTCGCGATCAGCACCGTTTCACCTTTCTTATTGCATCAATCCCTGAATGCTGGTGCTGATCGCCTTGTAGCACTGCTGCAATTGCGCCTCGCTGATGCATAGAGGTGGCAGCAGATACACCACGTTCCCGAGGGGGCGCAGATACACGCCGTGGTTGAGGCAGAGGCGCTGCAGCTGTTTGCCGATGGGGTTGAGATAACTGCTGTTGCCGGCATCCAGCTCGAAGGCCGCCACGGTGCCAACGCAGCGAGGCTTCTGCACCCGTGCTGATCGCTGCACCAACTCCTCCAGCAAGGGAGTGTGGCGCGATTCAAATTGCTGGTAGCGCTCAGGGTTGTGCTGCAGCAGATCCAGGCTGGCGAGGGCCGCCGCACAGCCGAGGGGATTGGCGGTGAAGCTATGGCCGTGGAAGAAGGTGTGCTCAGGCTGCTGGCTGATGAAGCCCCGGTAGAGCCGTTCGCTGGCCATCGTGACGCCCATTGGCAGGAAGCCACCAGTGAGTCCCTTGGAGAGGGCCATCAGATCCGGTTTGATGCCGGCTCGCTGGCTGGCGAACAGGGCTCCGCTGCGGCCGAAGCCGGTCATCACCTCGTCGGCAATCAGCAGGGCGCCGCTGCTGCGCACCCGTTCTTCCACCGCGCGCAGAAACGCAGGCCGCACCATGTGCATGCCTGCGGCACCTTGGATCAGGGGCTCAAGGATCACCGCGGCGGTGGGCGTGGCGAGAGCCTGCTCGAGTTGCAGCAGCGCCTGGGCTTCGCGCACCTCCACGCTGGTGTCGCCCCAATGGGTGTGGGGCCAGCTGATGCGAGCCACATCAAAGAGGAGCTCGTCGTAGGGGGCGGTGAAGATCGAGCGATCCCCAACGGCCATCGCGCCAAAGGTGTCGCCGTGATACCCCCCCTCAAAGGCGATCAACTGGCGCCGTTCACTGCCCTGATTGCGCCACCACTGCCAGGCGATCTTGAGGGCAACCTCTACGGCGGTGGAGCCGTTGTCGGAGAAGAACAGCCGCTCGAGATCGGTGAGCGCGGCCAGCCGCGTGGCGAGTTGTTCAGCCGGGCTGTGGCTGAAATTGGCGAAGATCACCTGCTCCAGCTCATGGGCCTGCCGGCCAATGGCCGCCGCGATCGCCGGTTCGGCGTGGCCGTGCAGGGTCACCCACCAGCTGCTGATCGCATCGATCAGGCGGCGGCCGTCGTCGAGCTCGAGCATGCAGCCCTGAGCGCGCACCACCTTCCAGGGCTCAGGGCTCGTGGCCACCTGGGTGGTGGGATGCCAGAGGTTGGGGTGCCAGCTCAAGGGAAGGGATGCCAGGGGTGTGAGGGCTTGCGGTGGAGGTGGCTCAGCGACAGGCCGTGGTCCAGAGCCGAACGCGCTCATTGCCGGGGAAGTAGCTCACTCGTTGGATCTGGCACTGCTGTTTGGCTTGGCCGGGGCGCTGAAGCGTCACCTTTCCTTTGATACAGGTAAACACCGGTATCCGATAGGGCGAGAGGGCGGCGGTCTGGTCGGAGCACTCCGCCAGTGCTTCGAAGCGGCGTTGTTCGCCGTAAGGCCAGTCGTTGCGGCTGTTCAGCCAGCGCTGAAAGGCGGATGGCAAGGGATCAAAGGGCAGCGCGTGGGCTGTTGTGGTGCTGAGTTGCGCCGAACCAAGCAGCAACGCTGCCCTGAGGCTCCAGCGCCAGGCACGGGCTAGGGGTGCTGCCATCAAATCAGCTTGAAGATGTCAGCAAATGCTGGAGGGTTTGGGTGGAAATTGGGGGCTCGATGTTCAGGGCTGATCGGCCGAACCCCCGGATGATGGAGATCGATGCTGAATGAACGCTAGGCAGCTTTCGGAAGCTGCTGCATCGCAGCAGCAGTGATCACGGGCTTTGAAGACGACGAATTAACTAGGCTTCTAGATAATCAATCACTCTTTCCGACAGTTCTTTAACGTTATTCATGGCGCGCCGTTCAATGCCACGCGCTGTGTCTCTGGTCACGCCCATGTTGCGAGCAACAGCGCTCAAGGGCATGGGGTTTTCGGAATTGATGCCGTAGCGAAGTTTGAGGAGTTCGGCTTGATCTGCCGGAAGATGTTTGAGTAGATCACGGATGTCATGCCGCATGTGAGTGCGGGTGAGGCCTTCCGCCGGTTCTTCGCCACCACAGGCGATGCGATCCAAAAGGCTCGCATCGTCTTCGCTTGGAGCGCTGTCGAGGCTCAGCGGTTGCTGGGCGCGGAACAGGGTTTCGCGGATATCCAGTTCTTTTAAGCCTGTGTAGGCGGCCAGTTCATCGAGCCTTGGTGCACGGCCGAGTTCGTGCCAAAGCGTGTGCTGGGCGCGGCGCAATTTGCTGAGGGATTCCCCCACATGAACAGGTAGGCGCACAGTGCGGCTCTTGGCTGCAATCGCACGGGTGATGCCTTCCCGGATCCACCAGTAGGCATAGGTGGAGAACTTGTAGCCCCGGGTGGGGTCGAATTTCTCCACAGCCTTAATCAGGCCAAGGTTGCCCTCCTGGATCATGTCTTCTAGTTCGAGCTGCAGACTGCCGTACTTTCGGGCGATGGTGACCACCAAGCGCAGATTCGCAGCCACCATCCGGTTCTTGGCTCGGGCCCCAATTCGCAGCCGGCGCTTGAGGGTGAGCGGGGGCAGCCCGGCTTCGGTAGCCCAGGTTTCTTCGCTAGGAGGATGCCCCCCGGAGCGGATGGTCAGTTCCTCCCTGATCTCCAGAAGCTGCTGAGTGGTTTGAACCGCACGGCCCAGGGTGATTTCTTCTTCATGGGTCAGCAACGGGATCCGGCCGATGGCCCCGAGGTGTTGCGTAAGAGCGTCGCAGTTGCTGCGGGTGAGCTTCTGTGGCGCAGGCATCGGAAAGATGTCTGAATGTGTTGGTTAATATAGTCGGGGGGGACAGAGCTGGTGCCTTGAATTATATATTTGCCTGTATCCTTGAGGGCGTTGGCTGGTGTCGGCCACGACTTGGTTTCTTTATAATTGGCGGCGATAACAGTTTTGTGTTGGCGACAGAAGAATTGGCTGTGATGCGGTAGTTATTTCGTTAGGCGATGGTTATTTCTATTCTTGTGAATCGCTAGAGGATTTTGAGGCGAGTAGATGATCGTAGCGCAACTAATGTGCGAAAAAGTCTGTTTAGGACGTGAGGTGGTCTGCGATATGGGTAGATCGTTCGCGGATGGCTGCATTCGCCCGCCGTTCGATACCTCTGGCTGTATCGCGAGTGATTCCCATTTTGCGCGCCACAGCAGACAGATTCATCGGCGTTTCTTGATCTATGCCGTAACGCAGCCGCAGTAATTGGGCCTCCATTGCTGGTAGCTCTGAGAGGAGTCTTTCAAGATCATCGAGAAGATGCGTTGCTGCCACTCGTTCTTCCGGTGGTGGGGAAGAGCAGGCAAGGGCATCCATCAGCCGTAGCTCTTCATCAGAGCCGTGGCCGCTGTCCAGGCTCAGAGGCTCTTGTGCGCGAAACAAAGCTTCTCGAATATCTAAGGGCTTCAGCTCGGTAGCTTCGGCTAGTTCTTCAAGATTGGGTTCTCTCCCCAGCATTTGCCGCAGCTCTTGCTGGCAGCGTCGCAGGCGTTGCAGGCGGTCTTGCATATGCACGGGCAAACGGATGCTCCGGCCCTGCTGTTGGAGGGCTCGACCCATCCCCTCCCGAATCCACCAGGTGGCATAAGTCGAGAACTTGTAGCCGCGGCTCGGGTCAAAGCGTTTGACGGCCTTAATCAGGCCAAGGTTGCCCTCCTGGATCATGTCTTCCAGATCAAGGCGCCGATGGCTGATGCGTCTAGCGATGCTGACAACCAACCGAAGGTTGGCTGTCACCATGCGCTCCTTGGCCCGTTCGGCCAGCTTCAGGTCGCGCTGCAGCTTGCGTGGCGTGAGTTCCATTTCGCTGGCCCAAGCTTCCAGGCTGGGTGATTGACCTCCGGAGCGGAGTCTCAGTTCTTCGGCCGCTTCCAGTAGCCGTTGTCCGTGCTGCACGGCGCGTCCCAGGCTGATTTCCTCTTCAGCTGAGAGAAGCGGAATACGGCCGATAGCACGCAGGTGCCGGCTCATTGCGTCGCAGTCTCCTTTGCGGAGCTTCTGTGGCGCAGGCATCGAGATAGATGTCTGTGGGTTGGCGAAACGTTAAGAACAACGGAGGCATGCTGGGTGAATTTCGGCATTGATGCAGTAACTGCAATCGCCTTGATCAGTGCTGCTGATCAATCCATCAGACCCTGCATGGACATTGAGTTTTGATCCTGGGACTGATGTGCAAAGTTTTTTAGACTCGATCACTTAACGCATCCCTAATCGAGTTTGTGTTTTTGTTGATCGAACGTGGGAATTCAGCCTCTTAGGAGGCCTGGGATGGCCGTTCCTCGTAGCGCGCCCGCCGCACCAGCCAGTACGCGGTTGCCAAGCCCACCACGATCACGTCGAAGCCTGCCATCAGGGCTGGTTTGTTTTCAGTGCCCGGCGGCAGCACGATCACCTTCCGTGCCACGGCAGTGAGCGCAGTGATTAACACCAGTTCGATCTGCACCACTTGATCGCGCAGGTAGGCCGTTACGTTCTGAAGTACTTCCAGGCCGATGAAGATCAGCAGCAGCCGATCCAGCAGCTTGATCAGGCCTCCGTCAAACCAGTTGGTCTGCCGCTGTACGACTGTTAAGCCGCTTTCCATCAATAGTTCCAGCGCGGCAATTCCAACAACGACTGCTAGCAAACCGGCCAATAGCTTGGCCAGCTGACGCTCGTAGCTATGGATGGCGCTGAGGAACTGTTTGTCGTCGATGAGCTTCATCGGTATGTGAGGTCAGGACTGCACATGAAAAAGGGCATCCATTTCATGGATGCCCCGGAGTTGGTATGGCCTGGGATCAGGCTAGAGCTGCTACGGCCTGTTGCAAAGCGTCGCGGCGACCGATGCTGATGCGCTCGGCAGGCAGTTTTTGGTAGAGGCCGAGTTTTTCGAGCCGGCGCTGGGTGGTGCCGTTGGCCCCAACCACGAACACCTCGCGGCCCTTCTCGATCGCCTCTTCCACGGCATTCTCCACTGCAAGTGCGGCGGTCACGCCCAGATGCGACACCTCGGTGAGGTCGAACACCACGGCTTTGCAATCGCCAATGGCGTTGTGCTCGCGGCCGATCGCCTTCGCCACTCCGAAGATCATGGCGCCGTTGAGCTGGAACAGCAGCACCTGGCCGCGGCCCTGATCGAGCAACTGACGCTCCTCATCAGTGATGTCGAGGTCTCCATCGCCGGTGCTGATCGACTTGACGCTCTTGCTCTGCAGAGCGCTCATCTTGTCGATGGTGAGGATGTTGGCGATGAACACGCCGATGCCCACGGCGGCAATCAGATCTACCAGCACGGTGAGGGCAATCACCAGGTACATGATCAGCGCGCCGCTGATCGAGATCCGGTGAGCGCGCTTGATGAAGCCCCAGTCGACAATGTCGACACCCACTTTCAGGGCGATACCGGCCAGCACGGCCTGGGGAATCTGCGCCGCCACACCGGTGAAGGCCAGGATCACCACCATCAGGATCACGGCGCGGCTGATGCCTGAGAGAGCGCTCCGCCCGCCGGCCTGGATGTTCACCACAGTGCCCATGGTGGCTCCGGCACCGGCGATTCCACCAAACAGGCCGGAAGCAATGTTGCCCAGGCCTTGGCCGATCAGCTCCTTGTTGGAGTCGTGCTCGGTGCGCGTGATGCTGTCGGCGACCACGGCGGTGAGCAGCGCATCGATGCAGCCGAGCATGCCCAGCACGGCTGCATCGATCAGCATGCGGCTTAGGTGCGGCAGATCGAAATAAGGCGTGCGCAGCTGCGGGAAGCCCGAAGCGATTTCGCCGATGCGACGGATTTCTTCGCCGCCGCCGCTCAGCAGGGTGAGCGACAGAATCGTGCCGATCACCAGAGCGATGAGCTGGGGCGGGGCGATCTTCTTAACCTTGCCGGGGGTGAGCCAGAGGATCGCCAGGGTGATCACGGCCAGCACTACTTCGGCAGGTCGCGCGCTGCTGATCAGCTGGGGCAGGGCTTGCAAGGTGCCAATCACCCCGCCCTTGGGGATGGGAACACCTAGGAAGGGCCCGAGCTGAAGAATGATCAGGATGAAGCCAATCCCGCTCATGAAGCCCGAGATCACCGTGTACGGCATCTGGGTGATGTAGCGGCCCAGCTTCAAGAAGCCGAAGGCGATTTGGAACAAGCCGGCAAGCATTACCACGGTGAAGGCCATGGCCAGGCCGTTTTCGGGGTCGCTGGCGGTGAGGCTGGCGATCACCGCTGTCATCACCACCGTCATCGGACCGGTGGGCTCGGAGATCAGCGTGGGCGTGCCGCCAAACAACGCGGCAAACAGACCCACCAGCACGGCACCCCACAGGCCCGCGGCAGCGCCGGCGCCGGAGGCCACACCGAAAGCGAGGGCCATGGGTAGGGCGATCACAGCGGCGGTTACGCCGCCGAACAGATCGCCTTTGATGTTGTTGGTGCTGATGTGATTCAGCAGCCGAAGCGGTGAACGCCCGGGTGGGGCCGAGGCCGATGTCATCGCAACAGAACTGGGTTGGCGCGGAACCTTAGGGGGTGTTCGCGGAATGTGGGTTGGGTTCTGGGCTCATGCCCCAGCCTGCGTGGATCAGGCCCAAGCTCAGCGCCTGTTTTTGTCTTGGCAATGACCCTGCTTCTGTTTGCGGGCCTCGGTTGGTTGATGCTGCGCGCAGTCTTGGTGTTGGCTCAGATCGAACGCCACACACCGGAAGCGCAACTGGGACGTGATTTTCAGAGCGAACTCAGAGAGCGGGGCTTGTTGCGCCAGTCACCCAGAACCCCTTGAAGCACCCCTATAAACAGCTGCCTGTTTTTGGCCCCTCATGATCCCCCTCCCAGCGTTGATCGCTGAGATCAGTCCCCATCAGCTCGAAGTGGTGGAAACCCTTCTGCAGGTGGGTCGCTTCCTGGTGATCTTCATCGTGGCTCGCGCCATCGCTGAGCTGATGGTGCGGCTGCAGCTGCCCACGATCCTGGGCGAACTTGTGGCCGGCGTGCTGATTGGCGTGTCTGGTTTGCATCTGATCGTGCCGCCGGAAACCCAGGCGCAGATCAGCGGTTCACTGCTCTCTCTGCTTGGTTCCTTGGCGGACATCCAGCCCAGCGAGGTGCAGGCCGTCTACAACGAAACCTTCCCCAGCCTGCAGGCCGTCTCCCAGATCGGTCTGTTTGCCTTGCTCTTCCTCACTGGATTGGAGAGCGAGCTCGATGAGCTGGTGGCCGTTGGCGTACAGGCAACCACCGTTGCTGTTGCCGGAGTGGTGTTGCCCTTCGCCCTGGGCACGGCCGGTTTGTATTACATCTTCCATGTGCCGCTGATTCCGGCCGTATTCGCCGGCGCCGCCATGACGGCCACCTCCATCGGCATCACGGCCAGCGTGTTCGGCGAGCTCAAGTGGCTGAAGCGCACCGAAGGTCAGATCGTGATCGGCGCTGCTGTGCTCGATGACATCCTCGGCATCGTGATCCTCGCTGTGGTGGTGGCGATCGTGGGTGGCGGAAGCTTCAGCATCGGCCCCGTGATCAAGCTCGGTCTGGCTGCGGTGGCCTTTGTGGCTGGGGCTTTGGTGCTTAGCCGCAAGGCTGCTCCCGCCTTCGATTGGGTGGTGGATCAGCTCAAGGCCCCTGGCGATGTAGCCGTGGCCAGCTTTGTGGTGCTCACGCTTTGCTGTTTTGCTGCCCAAGCCATTGGCCTCGAGGCAGCGCTCGGTGCCTTTGCCGCTGGTTTGATCCTCAGCGCTTCCAAGCACACCCACGACATCGATGCCGCGGTGAAGCCTCTGGTGGCTCTGTTCGCCACAGTGTTCTTCGTGCTGATCGGCACGGGCATGGATCTTTCGGTGCTTAACCCCTTCGATCCGGCTAACCGTGAAGGCCTGATCGTGGCGGCCTTCCTGCTGGCGGTGGCCATGGCCGGCAAGGTGGCCGCTGGCTGGAGCTACATCAGCTCCGAGCCCACCAACCGCCTGGTGGTGGGTCTGGGGATGATGCCCCGCGGTGAGGTGGGCCTGATCTTCCTGGGCCTTGGCAGCCAGGCAGGTATTCTCACGCCCGCCTTGGAGGCCGCGATCCTGTTGATGGTGATCGGCACCACCTTCCTGGCCCCGATCTTGCTGCGCCTGGTGATTCCGCCCGAGCCTGCAGCCGTTGCCCCTTAGACGCCAGGCATCACGCGTGGTGTCGCAGGGCCCCTACTCCGGTGCGCTGATCGCGCTCACCACCCGCCACGGCAAGGAGCGGGCCCTTAGCCGGGTGTTCGCCACCGGTTTGGGGGCCCGCCTTCAGCTCTGCGATCACGACACCGATCAGCTCGGCACCTTCAGCGGGGAGATCCCGCGCCTGGCTGATGCTGCTGCCACCTGCCGAGCCAAAGCGCTGCTGGGGATGGAGGCCACTGGCCTCTCGCTAGGTCTGGCCAGCGAGGCGAGCTTTGGGCCCCATCCCGCCATGCCGATGTTGCCGGTGGGCCAGGAGCTTTTGCTCTTTCTGGATCAGGAGCGTGATCTCTGCGTGCTTGAACAACGGCTGGAGTGGCGCACCAACTACGGCCACACATTTCTTCAACCTGGGGATTCCCCGGAAGCCTGGTTGCGGCAGGTGGGATTCCCCGCCCATGGTGTGATCGCCCGGCCAGCTGAGCCGCTGCCGGGTTTGTTGTTTAAGGGATTGCAGACCAGGGCCGATCTTTTGGCGGCCGTTGAGCGTTGCCGCCGCGCCGGCACCGATGGGCGCGTGTGGCTGGAAACGGATATGCGTGCCCACTGCAACCCCACGCGCATGCGCTCGATCCGCCGGCTCGGCGTAACCCTGGTGCGCAGGCTGTGCACGCTATGCCCCGAGTGCGGCAGCCCTGGATGGGGCTTGCTCGATACCAAGCCCGGCCTGCCTTGCAGCGATTGCGGTACCGCGACCGAGCTCACCCTCCGCGAGATCTGGGGCTGCCAGAAGTGCAGTGCCCGGCGCGAGCAGCCCCGCCGGGATGGTCGCCCCAATGCTGATCCGGCCCAGTGCCCCTGGTGCAATCCCTAGCCGCGGCCAGAATGATCGTTCCTGTGCTGGCCTGAATGCCTTACGCCTTGAGTGCTGTTGAAATCGTTGCCGGCATTTTGTTGCTGTTTGGCGGCGGTGAATTATTCGTTGCCGGCTCAGTAGCGCTCTCGCTGCTGCTGGGGATTCCGCAGATCGTGATTGGTCTCACGGTCGTGTCGATGGGCACCAGTGCACCGGAATTGTTCGTGAGTTTGCTCTCCACGATTCAAGGCGGCTCCGCCGGCGATGCCATCGCCGTGAGCAACGTTGTGGGCTCCAACATCTTCAATGTGTTGGTGGTGCTCGGTGCCAGTGCAGCCGTGATGCCGCTGCGCGTGAAGAGTCGTTTGGTGCGGCGTGATGTGCCTCTGCTACTTGGGGTTTCGATGGCCACCTGGGGCATGGCCTCCGGCGGACGTATCACCTGGGTGGCTGGCCTGGCCCTGATCACCGGCACGGTGATCAACCTGCTCTGGGAAATCCGCAGCGCCAAGGAAGAACCCTCCGAAGCTTCGGACGACATGGATACCGAAGGTGCAGCTCCTGCTCCTGTCGCTGCCGCCAAGTTGGCTGCAGGGCTTGGTCTGCTTGTCCTGGGCTCGCAGGTGTTGGTGAAAGGGTCGATGGCTGCGGCCCAGGGCTTGGGTGTCAGCGAAACGGTGATCGGTCTAACGATCGTCTCTGCTGGAACCTCGATGCCGGAGCTGGTGACTTCTCTTGTGGCGGCTTACCGCGGCAAGGCCGATCTGGCCATCGGCAACGTGGTGGGCAGCAACCTGCTCAACCAATTGGTGATCCTTGGTGTGTGCGGCTTGGCATCCGGCGAACGGGGCCTGGGCGTTGACCCGGTGATGCTGGTTCGCGATTTCCCGATCATGGTGGCCACCACTCTGGCCTGTCTGGCGATCTTCTGGACCGGCGGTGTGATCACGCGCCTGGAGGGTTGGATTCTTCTCGGTTTGTATGGCGTTTATGTGATCGAGCAAATCCTGAGCAGCGCTGCCTCTTCGGTGAGTGATGAATTCCGGTTGTTCGCTCTGATCGGAATCCTGCCTGCGGTTCTGGTCTTCCTGGTGTGGACGGTGCTCCGCTGGAAGAGCAAGCGCCATCAGCTGGTCTGATTCCGGGAGTCAGCTGGCCAGTACGGCAGGGATCTTGGCCACAGTCAGCCCTGCCGTGCCGGCATCACGGCACAGTGCATCACAGCTTTCGGCTTTGAGCCGCACGGCGCCTGCGCAGATGAGATCCCAGGTGCTGGTTTCGAAGTGCGTTTGCAGCCAGAGCATGCCGATCACGGAGCGGGGCAGCAGCTGGTAACTATCGCCCTTGGGAGTGAGGCTCAGATCCGTTTCGCAGCGGAGCATCGCGCAACAAAAACCTCCCCCTATTGCAGGGGGAGGAGTCTTGGGCTGTCGTAACAACAGGCACCGAAATCGGTTTTGGGGCGGATCAGCCCTGGTTCACCTGCTGGGCAGCCTCGGCCTGGCGGTGGTGGTAGGTGTGGCCGCGGTACTGCAGCTCCACCTCGGTGTCGACGGCAGCCGCTTCATGGCGCAGGGGTGCGTCGTAGTGCTGGCCGCGATAGGCGTGGTCAACCGGCTGGGGGCTGGCCTGTTCGTGGGTGGCGTTGTCGTAGCTAACGCCGCGGTACTGGAGTTTGGTCATTGGATTGGGCCTCGAAGGGTGGCTTGAAGATCTGCTGAGCAGATGGTCCGCTTCGTGGGAAGGAGCGTTGCTTCGCCGTGCGGTGGGCTACTTCCGGTGAACCAGGGCCCTGGGGCGGTTCACCCAACGTTTTGTCCTTCTGGGCAAGTTTTAGCGAGGGGTTGCTGTTCATGGTGAACGCTTTCCCGCTTTCTTTGCATCTCTTCGCGATGGAATGAGTAGCGGGCTGAACGGATCTTGCTGAAAACCATTGGAGCGAGGCCTATAGCTCGTGAAATCCCTTTTGGGCTTTGTCGCTTTTGATACAGCTCTTGGCGCCGCTGTCTCGAATCATTGGCATCAAGGCGGCCCTGGCTAGCCCTAGGCCCCGATGTCCAGCCCTTCCACATTCATGACTGTCACCTCGCCCTCTTCTCGGCCCCGGCCAAGGAGTCTGCAGGAAGCGAGTCTGTTGGAGGCGCCCCAGCTGCTGCTCCGCAAGCTGCGAGGGTTCTCTTCCAACCGCACGCTTACCTGGCTGGCCTGTGTTCCCATCGCCTTGATGGGTCTGGGTCTGTTCAACCTGGCCGCCCATGCCGCCGAGCTTCCTGAGCTCAACGCTGGCTTCCTGGCCAACAACATGTTCCTGTTCGTGTGCGCCGTTCTGGTGATCTTCATGAACGCTGGCTTCGCGATGGTGGAAGCCGGAATGTGCCGCCAGAAGAACGCCGTCAACATCCTGGCCAAGAACCTGATCGTCTTCGCCTTGGCGGTGACGGCCTACTGGTTCATCGGCTACAAGATCATGTACAACGCCAGCTGGGTGATCCCTGGTTGGTTCAAGTTCGGCGGCCTCTTCTTTGACCCCACCGTGACCCCTGAGATGGTCACCGATGGCAAGTTGGTGCCCAGCATCGATTTCCTCTTCCAGGCAGCTTTCGCCGGCACCGCCGCCACGATCGTGTCCGGCCTGGTGGCTGAGCGGATCAAGTTTGGCGAGTTCGTGATCTTCTCGCTGGTGCTGGTGGGGATCCTCTATCCGATTGCTGGCTCCTGGCAGTGGAACGTGGGTGAGGGCTGGCTCAACAAGCTCGGCTTCATCGATTTCGCCGGCTCCACCGTGGTGCACTCCTTCGGTGCCTGGGCTGGTTTGATCGGCGCCATGCTGCTCGGCCCCCGCATCGGCAAGTTTGTGGATGGCAGAACCCAGGCCATCCCGGGTCACAACCTGGCGATCGCCACCCTGGGCTGCCTGATCCTGTGGATCGGCTGGTACGGCTTCAACCCCGGTTCCTGGCTGTCCATGGCCCCCGAGGTGCCTTACATCGCTGTCACCACCACCCTCGGCGCTGCCGGCGGCGGCATCGCTGCCACCCTGCTCAGCCAGTTCACCGGTGGTAAGCCCGACCTCACCATGACCATCAACGGCATCCTGGCCGGTCTGGTGGGTGTGACCGCCGGTTGCGATGGCTTCTCGATGCCTGCCGCCTGGGTGGTGGGCTTCATCGCCGGCATCCTCGTGGTGTTCTCGGTGAGTTGGCTCGACTCCCTCAAGATCGACGACCCCGTTGGCGCCTTCTCGGTGCACGGAACCTGCGGCATCTGGGCCACTCTCGCGGTGGGCCTGTTCAACGCCGATAAGGGTCTGCTCACCGGCCACGGCTTCAACCAGCTCGGCATCCAGATCGTGGGTGTGCTGGCCTTTGCGATCTTCGCGATCGTGAGCAGCTTCATCGTCTGGTCGATTATCGGTGCCATCTTTGGCGGCATCCGTGTCAGCGAGAAGGAAGAGGTGGGAGGTCTCGACATCGGCGAGCACGGCATGGAGGCCTATCCCGATTTTGCTTCGGCGAAGTGATCCTTCACTTCTGCTGACGCTCCAGGCCCGCCGTAAGGCGGGCTTTTTGCTGTTCTCTGGCAACCTAAGGGCACTTGCACGCACTGGTTGTGGCCTGCCCCAGTTGCGGCGCGCGCCTGGTGTCTGTCTCTACGCAGCCGCCGATCCGGCTGATCTGCGCGCAGTGCGGCCGCCCGTTGCCGGTGAAGCCTCCGCTGCCCCATTATCTGTGGCTGAAGCTCAACGCCCGCCGCTGGATTGTGCTGCTGGTTGTGTTGGTGCTGCCCTTGGTCGTGCTGAGCCTCACCCCTCAGCAGAGGCCCGCCGCCGATCGGCTGGAGCGGCCCCGTCTCGGCCGTGTCACCACCGGCCGGGTGTTCCAAGAACGACAAACCCATCCATCCCATTGATCTGCGCCTTCGGCCCATCGCTGAAATCAGCCAAAGCGTTCATGGCGGACAGTCAGGCGCGCGCCCCGCAATCAGCGTGGTGACCTCCAGCGCATCGAGCCTGTCTCCTGCGGTTATTGCGGCGAACGGCTGATCAGCAAAACCTCCGAGGGCCTCACCTGCTGCGGCTGCGGCAGGCCCCTCGAGCAAACCCGCCCTCAGGCGAAGCAATCTCTCTCGGCGACAACGCTGATGGTGTTCAGCCTCTGGGTGATGGCGGCCCTGCCATTTGTGGGCGCCATCGCGGCAACCGATGAATTGCGCTCCAGCGTTCTTGCTCCTGAGGTCGCTGAACCCCAGGAGCGTCGCTCGCCGGAATGAGCTCAGGCGTGGGTGCTGGCTTGGCGGCGCCACTGCCGCCAGATCTTCTCCAGTTCCAGGTAGAGGAAGAAGAGCAGGCTGAAGCCCACGCACACCCCCAGATCGGAAGATGCCAGCGGTGTGGTGCCGAAGAACGCTGAGAGCGTTGGCACGTAGAGCAGCAGCAATTGCAGGCCGGTGGTGAGCACCACGGCCCAGAGCAGCCAGGGGTTGGAGAACGGCGCCACCTGGGCGAGCGGCAGATCGCTGCGGGCCGAGAGGGCGTGGCCCATTTGCGCCAGGCAGAGGGTGGTGAACACCATCGTTTTCCAGTGATCGCCGCTGTGGCCGGAGGCGTAGAGCATCAGGCCGATCACGATCACCGCAAACACGATGCCGATGCGGATGATGTAGCGCCCGATGCCCCGGGCAAAGATCGATTCGCCGGGTTCTGCCGGTGCTTTGTCCATCAAGCCCTGTTCGCCGGGCTCGAGCGCGAGGGCCAGGGCCGGCACGCCATCGGTCACCAGGTTCATCCAGAGGATCTGCAGGGGCGAGAGCGGCACGCCCACCAGCCCCAGCAGCGGCGCCGAGGCGATGGTGATCAGTTCGCCCACGTTGCTGCCGAGGATGTATTTCACGAAGCGGCGGATGTTGGCGTACACCAGGCGCCCCTCCTCCACGGCATTCACGATCGTGGCGAAGTTGTCATCGAGCAGCACCATGTCGGCTGCTTCCTTGCTCACCTCCGTGCCGGTGATGCCCATGGCCACACCGATGTGAGCCTGCTTGAGGGCTGGCGCGTCGTTAACGCCGTCGCCCGTCATGGCCACCACCTGGCCATTCGCTTGCAGCGCCTTCACGATCCGCAGCTTCTGCTCGGGCGCCACCCGCGCGTACACGCTGCAGCGCGCCACCGCCTCCCGCAGGGCGGGCTCTTCCATCGCCTCCAGCTCCCGGCCGAGGATCACCTCGCCGTTCGGATCGGTGAGGCCGATCGCCGTGCCGATCGCCCGGGCGGTGAGCGGGTGGTCGCCGGTGATCATCACGGGGCGGATGCCGGCCTGGCGGCAGGTGGCAACAGCCGTGGCCACCTCCGGCCGTGCCGGATCCAGCTGCGCCATCAGGCCCAGCAGCACCTGCCCTTCCAGTTCATCGTCCGGGCTGTGGTGATGCGGCGCGCAGGCGAAGGCCAACACGCGCAGGCCGGAGGCCGCCAGCTCGCGCGCCTGATCCAGCCACCAGTGCCGCTGGTGTTCACTCAGCCCAACCACCCCGGATCCATCGATCCAGCGATCGCACAGGCCGATGATCACTTCAGGGGCGCCCTTGCTGATCAGCAACCGCGACGATCCACTGGCACTGCTGCCAAGGGGGCCTTGCAGCTCGGCGCGCGGATCCTCGATCCACACCGCCATCAGCTGGCGTTCAGAACTGAAGGGGATTTCGGCGGCCCGCCGGTAGTGGCTGCGCAGCTCGAAATCATCGATACCCGCCTTCAGAGCCACCACTGAGAGGGCGCCCTCGGTGGGATCGCCGAGGATGTCCCAGCTGCCATCGGCCAGCTGCTTGTGCTCGGCATCGCTGCAGAGCACACCGGCCTGCAGCAACAGCGTTTGTGCACCGGCGGCGCTGCCGGCGCTGGCGCCGGCGGGAACCTCCAGGGCACTGGCGGTCATGCTGCCACTGGGGTCGTAGCCCTGGCCGCTCACGCTCACCCGCTCGGTGCCCACCCGCAGCTCCTGCACCACCTGGCGGTTCTGGGTGAGGGTGCCGGTTTTGTCGGAGCAGATCACCGTCACCGAGCCCAGGCCCTCCACCGCCGGCAGGCGCCGGATCAGCGCTGCGCGGCGCACCATGCGCTGGGTGCCGATGGCGAGGGTCACCGTGATCACCGCCGGCAGACCCTCCGGCACGATCGCCACCGCCATCGAGAGCGACACCTCCAGCAGGTTGAGCGGGTCTTGCTTGAGCAGCAAACCCAGGGCCACCACCACGGCCACCAGGCCCAGGGCGCTGGTCACCAGCACTTTCGCCAGGCCGTCGAGGCGTTCCTGCAGCGGGGTGCTTTCCCCGCCAGCGGTATTGATTAGTTCAGCGATCTGGCCCAGTTCGGTGGCCATGCCGGTGGCGCTCACCAGGGCCACACCGCGGCCGCGCACCACTTCGGTGCCTTGGAACAGGCAGTTCTGCCGCTCCAGCACTGGCGTGCCTTCCTCAAGCACCAAATCGGCCTTTTTGAACACCGCTTCGGCTTCACCGGTGAGCGCTGCTTCGCGCACGCCGAGATCGGCTGCCTCCAGCAGGCGGGCATCCGCGGGCACCCGGTCGCCGGCCTCCAGCCGGATCAGATCGCCGGGCACCAGCTCTTCGCTGCCCACCCGTTGCCATTGGCCATCGCGGCGCACCTGCACCAGCGGTTGGGCCATGTCGCGCAGGGCGAGCAGGGCTTGCTGGGCCTTGCTTTCCTGCAGGTAGCCCAGCAGGCCATTGAGCACCACGATCACCAGAATCGCGATCGCATCCTTCGGGAATTCCTGTTGATGCAGCGACACCGCCGCTGAAACGGCCGCTACCGCCAGCAGCATCAGCAACATCACATTGCTGAACTGATCCCAGAGGATCTCCCAGGTGCTGCGTCCGTCCGAGAGCTCGAGCTTGTTGGGGCCGGATTCGGCGAGCCGCCGTGCGGTTTCGGCTGTGCTCAATCCATCAGGGCTGGCATTCAGCTGCTCCAGACAGGCCTCAGGGGCCAGGGCATAGCAGCTCAGGGCGTCTGGAGGGGTCAAGAACGAGGCGCTTATAGCTGGTGAACCCTAGAGATGGGGATTCGAATTTTGGGAATAGTTACCAGTGATACAAATAGGGGGGCTATGGATCCGTGGAGGGTGGCTGGGATTCCCCTGGAGGATCTCCCTCCCCCATGACCCACGTCCCGAAAGCGGCTGGCGGTGGTCCCACGCCCCTCGCTGTTTTTGATCACGTCCGAACCCGGGCTCTGGCCAAGGTTCAGGAGCCTGAGCTGAAGCGCTACGCCGTAATGCTGCTGGCCTTCGGTGCAGGCCTGCTGCCCCTGATGGCCGGTGGCGCCAAGGCGGCCCTGGCCAAGGTGCCCACCGATGGCGCCGACACCCTGTTGATGCTGATGGGTTCAGCGCTGGTGCTGCTGATGACCCCCGGCCTGGCGTTCTTCTACGGCGGCTTCACCCGCGCCAAGAACGTGCTCAACACAATGATGATGAGCTTCTTCCTGATGGGGCTCATCGGGGTGCTGTGGGTGGTGGTGGGCTACTCGTTGGCCTTCGACACCGGCTTTGGCAGCCCCTTCATCGGCGGCCTTGGCCAGATGTGGCTGAACGGCGTGGGCGGTGAGCTGGGCGATGCTCCTCTGGCTGATGGTTTTGCCATCTCGGCGTCCTCGTTTGCCCTCTTCCAGGGCATGTTCGCGATCATCACGCCGGCGTTGATCTCCGGCGCTCTGGTGGAGCGGATCAACTTCAAAGCCTGGTTCTGGTTCTCCCTGCTCTGGAGTCTGTTCATCTATTGCCCGATGGCCAAGATGGTCTGGGGCGGCGGCTACATCGGCCCCTTTGGTGCCATCGGCGCCATCGACTTCGCCGGCGGCACCGTGGTTCACATCTCCGCTGGTGTGGGTGCTCTGGTGGCCACCGCGATCGTGGGTCCGCGCAGTGGCTTCCCCGACAGCAAGCGGCCTCCCCACAACGTGCCCTTCATCCTGTTGGGCGCCGGCCTGCTCTGGTTTGGTTGGTTTGGCTTCAACGGCGCCAGCTACTTCGCCGCCAAGGGCGCGGGTCTCTCCTTCCTCACCACTACCCTCTCGGCTTCGGCCGCGATGCTCACGTGGTGCCTGATCGAGTGGTTCCGTGATGGCAAGCCCACCGCTGTGGGCGCTGCCACCGGCGCGGTGGCTGGTCTGGTGGGGATCACCCCCGCTGCCGGTTTCGTGTACGTGCCCCAGGCGCTGATCATCGGCGTGGCCACGGCCGCTGCCTGCTACTTCGCCGTGCAGGTGAAGGCCGCGATCAACTTCGATGATTCCCTCGATGCCTATGCCGTACACGGTGTGGGCGGCACCATCGGCGCGCTCCTCACCGGTTTACTGGCAGTGCCGGCGCTGGTGCCGGCGGATTATTTCCCCAAATCAGCCGAGATCCTGGCCAGCGGCGGCAACGGTGCCTTGTTTGTGGCGCACATCAAGGCGGTGCTGATCTCCTATGGCTTTGTGGGCATCGGCACCGCGATCATCCTCTGGATCGTTGGCGCCACCTGCGGTCTGCGCGTGTCTCCCCAGGAGGAAGAGCGCGGACTCGACTTCGTGGCCCATGGCGAAGAGGCCTACGACCCCATGACCTACTGAGGCCTCGAACCAGATGAAACAGATCAAAGCGGTGGTGCGTCCCAGCAAGGTGGACGCCGTGAAAAACGCCTTGGTGGCCATCGATGTGCAGGGCATGACCATCTGCGACGCGCGCGGCTTCGGCCGTCAGCGCGGCCAGGTGGAGCGCTACCGGGGCAACGAGTTCCGGGTGGACTTCATCCCCAAGGTGCAGATCACCACGGTTGTGGATGATGACCGGGTGGAAGCGGTGATCACCGCCATCAGCGAAGCAGCCCGCACCGGCGAAATCGGTGACGGCAAGCTGTTCATCTCCTCGGTGGATGAAGTGGTGCGCATCCGCACCGGCGATCGCGGTAGCTCGGCTCTCTGAGCTGCCTGGCCGCTGAGCTCACAGCGTTCGGCCCCCCGATTGGGGGGCTTTTTGCTGCGTTGATGAAGCGGCCGTTCAGGCGATCTGGCTGAGGAACTGGCGGCTGCGCTCGTGCTGCGGGTTGGTGAAGAACTGCTCGGGCGGCGCCTCTTCCACCACCTGGCCATCGGCCATTAGCACCACCCGGCTCGCCACCTTGCGGGCAAAGCGCACTTCGTGGGTCACCACCACCATCGTGATGCCATCACTGGCCAGCTCCTGCATCACCTCAAGCACCTCTTGCACCATCTCCGGATCGAGGGCGCTGGTGGGCTCATCGAAGAGCATGATCCGAGGCTCCATGCAGAGCGAGCGGGCGATTGCCACGCGCTGTTGCTGGCCGCCCGAGAGCTGGCCGGGGTATTTGCGGGCCTGCTCGTGGATGCCTACCCGCTCCAGCAGTTCGAGCGCCTGCTTCTCCACCTCTCGCTTGGGCCGCTGCCGCACCAGCGTGGGCGCCAGGGTGAGGTTGTCCAGCACCGTGAGGTGCGGGAAGAGGTTGAACTGCTGAAACACCATCCCCACCTCCCGGCGGATCGCATCGATGTTGCGCACGTCGTTGGAGAGGGGCATCCCATCCACCACGATCGAGCCCTTCTGGAAATCCTCCAGGGCGTTGAAGGTGCGGATAAAGGTGCTCTTGCCGGAGCCCGAAGGGCCCATGATCACCACCACCTCGCCTTGGTGAACGGTGAGGTCCACCCCCCGCAGCGCCTGGAAGCCGTTGGGGTACCACTTCTCCACCCCGCGGGCTTCGATCATCACGGGGTTTTTGAGGTTGGCGGCAGCAGCGCTGGTCATGCCTTCGATGGGGCGAGGGGATTGAGGCGGGTTTCGAGGGCGCGGCTGCCCAGGCCCAGAGCGGCGCAGCAGCACCAGAACAACACGGCCAGCACCAGATACACCTCGGCGTTTTTGCCCAGGAATTCCGGATTGGCCATCACCGCGCGGGCCGTGCCCAACAGATCGAGCAGGCCGATCAGCGAGAGCAAGGTGGTGTCTTGGAGCAGGGTGATGAATTGCCCCACCGTGGCCGGCAGGGCCACCCGCAGCGCCTGGGGCAGCACCACATGGATGAGGGCCTGGTGCATCGGCAGGCCCAGGGAGCGGGCCGCTTCCAGTTGCCCTGGCGGCAGAGCCACCAGGCCGGAGCGCACCGCCTCGGCCACATAGGCCGCGGCGAAGAAGGTGAGCACCCAGGCGGCCCGCCACACCCGATCGGGCGCCAGGCCCCCCGGCAGCAGGAAGCCCAGGATGTTTTGCCCCAAAAACAGCAGCGTGATCAGCGGCGCGCCTCGGATGAACTCGATGTAGAGCACCGATCCCCAGCGCAGCAGCGGCAGTTCGCTGCGGCGGCCCAGGGCCAGCAAAATCCCCAGCGGGAAGCAGAGCAGGATCGCGAAGCTGGCCTCCAGCAGGGTGAGCAGCAGCCCGCCCCACTCACCGGGCGGCACCCGCATCAGCCCCAGGCCGCCACTGATCAGCACCATGCCCACCAGATAGAGCACGGGCCAGATCAGGGGCACCAGCTTGAGCAGGGTGGCGGGGAGCGTGTGGCCCCAGCGGCCGGAGGCCCAGCGCACCAGCAGCAGCACCCCTGTGATCGCCCACCAGCGGCATTGGATGGGCAGCTCGAGCTTCAGGGCCCAGCTGCCGATCACCGCCAGGGCGATCAGGATGCCGGCTGCCAGTTGGTCGTTGCGGGGCCAGCTGCCCTTGCCGCGCAACAGGCCCCAGCTGAGGCCACTCGCTGCGGCGATCAGCACGGTGAGCAGCCACAGGCGCCATTGCTGCTCGATCGGGTAGCGCCCCACCGCAAACAGGGTGGTGTTGGTTTGAATCACGGCCCACTGGGCCTGAAACAGCACCCAGCGCACCAAGGCGGTGCCCACGGCGAGCAGAAAGCCCACCAGCACGAGCGTGATCACGCCATCGAGGGGCGTAGCGAAAAGCTCGCTCTTCAGGGTTCGCCCAAGGCGGTGCAGCGGAGCGGGACGTGTTGGTGTGGCAGAGGTGGAAGTCATCAGCGCTCCTGGATCTGCACCCAGCTGTTCACCGTGTTCATCAGCGCTGAGATCAGCAGATCGATCACCAGGTAGGAGCCCAGCAGGATCAACACCACCTCCACGGCCCGGCCCGTTTGGTTGAGGGTGGTTTCGGCCACGGAATAGAGATCGGTGTAGCCGCAGGCCACGGCCAGAGAGGAGTTTTTGGCCAGGGAGATGTATTGGCTGTTGAGCCCCGGCACGATCACCCGCAGCGCCTGGGGCAGCACGATCCGCTGCAGGGTTTGCAGCGGTGAGAGCCCGAGGGAGCGGGCTGCTTCCCACTGGCCCGGCGGCACGGAGGCCACCCCGCCGCGCACCACCTCAGCGATGAAGGCGGCGGTGTACACCACCAGGCCGGTGAGCAGGGCGCCGAACTCCACCGTGATGCGCAAGTTGCCCTGCCACACCCCGTTCACTAATTCCGGTGCGCCGAGAAACAATCCCGACTGAGCCAGCACCACCCCGGGAAGCTGGATCGCTCGCTCACCGCCGGGCAGGGCCAGAAACACCACGAAATACCAAAACACCAGCTGCAGCAGCAGCGGGATGTTGCGGATCAGCTCTACATACACCCGCCCGAGCCGGCGCAGCAGGCCATTGCTGCTGAAGGCGGACACTCCGATCAAGGTGCCCAGCACGGTGGCTCCCACCAGGCCGGCTACCACCACTCGCAGGGTGTTCACCAGCCCGGCCAGCAGGGCGCGCCAGTAGGGCAGCTCCGCGTTGAAGGGCAGCAGCGTTTCCGAAACGTCGAATCCGGCCGGGTTGCGCAGCCAGCTCCAGCTCAGCAGCAGGCCGGCGTTGGTGAGGTTGCGCACCAGGTTGCCCACCAGGAACGCCACCACCACCAGCACCACCAAGCCGGTGATGCCTTGCACCAGCCAGGGAATCAGCCGCCGGTTCCGCCACCAGGGGGTGACCGCAGAAGAGGGCATCAACGGAAGGGCGGCGAGTAGATCAGGCCGCCGTTGCTCCACTGCCGGTTGAGGCCGCGCTCGAGCTTGAGCTTGGAGCCCTGGCCCACGTTGCGCTCAAACAGTTCGCCGTAGTTGCCCACCGCCTTCACGGCCTGCACCACAAAATCAGCCGGCAGGCCCAGTTGTTTGCCGAAGTCGCCCTCCACGCCAAGGAAACGGCGCAGATCAGCCTGGTTGGGGTTGGCCTTGGCCTCGGCCACCTTGGTGTCGATGTTGGCTTGGGTGATGCCGAGCTCCTCGGCTTGCATCAGGGCGTAGATGGTCCAGCGCACGGCATCAGCCCAGCCCGGATCGCCGTTCACGGTCACGGGGGTGAGCGGTTCCTTGCTCAACACCTCCGGCAGCAGCACGTGGCCGGCCGGATCGGGGAAGCTGGTGCGCTTGGCCGCCAGCTGGGAGCGATCGCTCGTCACGGCTACGCAGCGGCCCTGCAGGTAGGCGGCGTAGGTCTGATCGCCGGTTTGGAACTTGAGCGGGGTGTAGGTGGCCTTGATCTCGCGCATGCGATCGGCCAGGTTGAGCTCGGTGGTGGTGCCGCTCTCCACGCAGATCGGCTTGCCGGCCAGATCCTTGAGGCTGTTGATGCCGGCGGCCTTGGGGGCCATCACACCCTGGCCGTCATAAAAAACGGTGGGAGCAAAGCTCAGGCCGTTGCCGCCGGAGGCATCGCGGCTGAGGGTGTAAGTGGTGTTGCGCGATAGCAGATCGATCTCGCCGCTGGCCAGGGCGGCGAAGCGCTCACTGGAATTGAGATCGCGGAAATCCACCTTCTGGGGATCGCCCAAGGTGGCGGCCGCCACGGCGCGGCACACATCCACGTCCAAGCCGGTGTAGGTGCCTTCGGGGCTTACGAAGCTGAAGCCCGGCAACTTGCCATCCACCCCGCAGATCAGCTTGCCGCGGCTCTTCACGCCGGAGAGCTTCTGGCTCTGGATGCCACCGCCTTCGCTGGCGCAGCCCACCAGGGCCAGAGCGGCCACCAGTGGCGCACTCAGTGCGAGCTTGCGCAACCAGACCATTGGGACGGTTCAAAATTTCGCGCAGTTTGCCAGTAGATCAGCCTGGCTGGTGGTTCCTGGTGGGCGCCTCCACATCGCTTGGAGCAAGCAGCAGGCGCCGTTCGAGCAGCAGCAGCCCCACCACGGTGGTCACGGTGACCATCAGCACCAGCGCCGAAAACTGCGGCGCATTGATCACTCCGGCATTGAGCGCGGTGGTGGCGAATACCAGACCCGGCAGGCCGCGGGGAATCAGCCCGAAGATCACCGCCCAGCGATCCACGCCGTTGCGTTGATCGCACTCGCTGATGCCCAGGCCGCAGATCAGCTTGCTCACGATGGCCAGGGCCAGCAGGATCAGGCTCAGCCCCCAGGCCTGGGCATCGAGCAGCGTGCCTGCCTGAATGCGCATGCCCACACTGATGAAGTAGAGGGGCAGAAACACCTCCGAGATCAGCATCAGCAGCCCGCCCACCTGGGGCGGCCGATCCGAGAGGCGATTGAGCAGCACGCCGCCCCAGAGCGCGCCAAGGAGTGAGGTGACCCCACTCACTTCGCCCACCCAGGCGCTGCACACCAGCAGCATCAACACCGCCAAAGGGCTGCTGGGCTCGGCTCGCCCCTGGCGGCGCCACCAGCGGGCAACCCGATCGCTGAGCAGGGCAGCCGTGATCCCCAGCACAGGCCCGAGCCAGCCGCCGCTACCGCCGCTGAGATTGCGCCCCCCCAGGGCCACCGCCAGGCTGAGCAGGGCGATCGCCGGTAGGTCGTCGAGCACCGACACGCCCACCAGCAACCGGCCTGTTGGTGTTTGTAGTGCCTCGCGTTGGGCCAGCAGCCGCAGGGTTACGCCCGTGCCGGTGGCCGCCACACAGGCCAGGCACAGCACTGCCGTGGCCGGGGCCATGCCCAGCCCCAGCACCAGGGGCCAGTAGCCCATCAGGGGGCCGAGCACGCTCAGCCCCAGCAGGCGCAGGATCGTGCCGCGCCGTGAGCTCAAGAGATCGCCCCGCACCTCCAGGCCCACCTGGAAGAACAAGGCCAATACCCCCAGTTCCGTGAGGCCGCTCAACGGAGCGATCGCTTGGTAGGGCAGCAGGGTGTTGCCCAGCCCAAAGCCGATCAACAACTCCACCACGATCGCTGGCACCGCCAGCCCCGCCAGCTTGCCCGCCATCAACCGGGCAGCCCCCAGGCCGATCAGCAGGATCAGCAGCGTGGTGAGCAGGGAAGGGGAATGCAAGCCTGCGGCCTCCGGCCGATCAGTTCGACGCTTCGCCCTCAGCCTGGCTGGCTTCGGCGCTGGGCTTCATGTTGGCCCCAAGCTCGGTGCAAGCCCGGATCGGATCCACATCCGGTGCCAAGCCCAGCGCTTTGCGCAGTGCATCCATTTGGCTCACCGATTGCATATCGAGCGAAGCGGCGGCCTGCTCACAGGCGATCTTCTTGAGGGCCTGAGTGTCGGGCGGGCGGCAGCCGCTGAGGCTGGCGGCGCCAACGATGAGCAGGCTTGTGGCCAGCGCCAAACGGCGATGGTGCATCGGCCCGAGCGGCGGCAAAGCGTTGAACACGCACCCATGCGCTGAGATCCATCAACGCTAGGGAGGCTGAAACAAGCAGCGGTTTTAGGTTTTAAATCTGCAACCCCGCCGCTGCCGCCTCTCGCCGTTGCGCTCGGATCAGCTTTCTGCTGGTGGATCCGCGCCTGCCCGCCGATCCTTGCTTCAGCGTGGCCCCTCAGCCCCAGGGCATCCGACTGGTCACAACCGTGGGCTTCTATCTCTGAACATGGGCCGAAGCTGAGCCGCTCCTGCCTCCCTGATGCTGCCGTTTCACTGGCTCACCCAAACCCTCGCTTTCGGCCTGGGCATCTCCTTCAGCCCCCTCAACATCGCCCTGGTGGCCCTGCTGCTGCTCGGTACTCAACCACTGCGGCGCTGCGGCACCTTCCTCACGGGATGGGTGCTCGCCAATGGTGGTGCGCTTGGCGCTGTGGTGCTGATCGGCGGGCGGCTGAGCTGGGCGATGCACCTGGGCAGCCGCGGCCAGGTGTTGATCGATCTGATCGGTGCCGGCGCGCTGGTGGGGCTCGGCCTGTTTCAGCTCACCCCGGCAGTGGCGATCGGTGAGGAGAACTGGGCCATGCAGCTGATGACGCGCCTGCCCGAAATGGGCGGCTTCCCCCTGTTGGGCCTGGGGGCGGGCTGCGCCTTGGTGAGCCCGGAAAATCTGGTGTTTTACGTGAAAGAGGGCGGCATGCTGCTCACCAACCACACCAGCCTGCGCGGCGATCTGGAGGTAGGCGCCGTGTTTGTGGCGGTGACTGCCTCGCTGCTATTGCTGCCGCCGCTGCTCTGGATCGTGAACGGCGATGCCTTGCGCCAGCCGCTGGTGGCCGTTAACGACTGGCTGGTGCATCGGGCCGAATGGCTGGTGGGCGTGTTCGCGCTGCTGCTGGGTGTGTATCTGGCTTGGCAGGGCCTCGAAGGCCTGCATCAAATGACGGTGCTCTTGGCGGCTTGATCACGGCGGCGCTTGTGCCGCAGCGAATCACCCAGGGCCAACAGCAGCAGCACCACACCGATCAGGCCGCTTAACCACTCGGGCACATGCCAGCCCCAGCGGCCGATCACAACGCCGGAGAGCATCAGCAGGCCCAGGGCGCCGATGGCGTAGTGGGCACCGTGCTCCAGATAAATCAGTTGATCGAGCGCTTTTTCGCGGCTGAGCATCACCGTGAGCGAGCGGATGAACAGGGCCCCGAGGCCCAGACCCGTGAGGATCAGCCCCAGATCGGAGGTGATCGCGAAGGCGCCGATCGTGCCGTCGAGGCTGAAGGAGGCATCCAGCAGCTCAAGGTAGATGAGGCTGGCAAAGCCGCTCTGGGCGGCCATACGCCCCACGGCCGCCTCCTCGCCACCGAAGAAATCGGCGAGGGAGGTGCTCAGGATCTGCAACACCAGCCCGATGATTCCGGCGAAGAGCACGTCGCTGCGCAGGCTGGCCGGCAGCGCGAACGACACCAGCATCAGGATGATCAGGGCTAGGGCCACTTCCAGGGAGGGCACCTTGCCGGCGCGGCTCAGCCGGCGCTCCAGCAGCTCCACCCAGTGCAGGGTTTTGGCCTCATCGAGGAAGTAGCGCAGAAACACCATCAGCAGAAACATGCCGCCGAAGGCAAGAATCCGCGGCTCGGCGAGCTCCAGCAGCTCGTGGTAGTGGTCGGGGTGGTGCAGGGCCGCATCGAGGGCCTCCCCCAGCCCGATGCCTCCCGCCAGGCTCACCAGCAGCAAAGGCCCGAGAAAGCGCACGCCGAACACCGGGATCACCAGGCCCCAGCTCAGAAAGAAGCGCTGCTGGCCAGCGGTGAGTTGCTCCAGCACCCGCGCATTCACCACGGCGTTGTCAAACGAGAGGCTGATCTCCAGGGCAAGCAGCACCAGCGTGATCCAGCTCGCCTGAAGGCCTGCTGGGCTCAAGCCGCCATGGCTCACAGCCACCGCGATGAGGCCGATCACACAACAGATCAGGGGGAAACGCACGTAGCGCAGAAGGCGAGCCATTGGGGAGGGGAGCTGCCATGAGCTTGCTTGCCTGTGGCGTCGATGCCACTGGCCTGGCATTGAGCTGCAACACACTTGAGGGAGCGGAACGACAGGCCAGAAACAACGGCGATGGAGTCGGGAATTCTCTCGGTCGACCTGCTGTCGCATTGCAGCGATTGCCGCGTTCAATTCCATAAATCCGATCTGGTCACCGTTGTATGTTGCGATGATCTGTTCGCTGCTTGTGGCTGATCTCCTTGCCGCCGTGCTTCAGCCCGGTGCCCTGGTCACCTTGCTGGTGCTGGCGGGTTCTGTCGTGCTGTTCATCGGCGGCTGGTTGGCGCCGGAGCTCACCGGTCTCCTGGCTGCGGCCCTGTTGATGGTCACCGGTGTGCTCAAGCCTTCCGAGGCTGTTGATGGGTTCGGCAGTCCAGCGTTGATCACCCTGATGGGCCTATTCGCCATCTCGGCGGCGCTGTCCCGCAGCGGTGGCCTCGATCGCCTGCGGGCCCTGATCGGCTCCGATGCCGTGCGCAGCCCCAAGCGGATGATCGCCGTGATGGTGGCGGCGGTGGGCCCTGTGTCGGCCTTCGTGCCCAACACGCCGATCGTGGCCAGCCTGCTGCCCGTGATCGAGGGTTGGTGTCAGCGCCGCCGCATCTCCCCTTCAAAGGTGCTGCTGCCGTTGTCGTTTGCCACCGTGCTCGGCGGCACGATGTCCTTGCTCGGCAGCTCGGTCAACCTGCTGGCCAGCGAGGTGAGCAGCAAGCTCGGCTACGGGGCCTTCGGCTTGTTCAGTTTCACCCCCATCGGCATCGGCGTTTGGGTGATCGGTGGCACCGTGATGCTGCTGCTAGCGGATCGCTTCCTGCCCGATCGCGGCACCGATGACGACGATCTGATCGCCTCCCTCTCCAGCAGTGGTTACCTCACTGAAGTGGAGATTCCCTCTGGCTCCGAGTTGATCGGGCAATCGCTCCACGCCAGCCGCCTGCAGCGCCGTTTCGATGTGGACGTGCTCGAGCTGCATCGCGGCAGTGAGCGCTTCCTGCCTCCCCTGGCCGACCGCACCCTCGTGCTGGGCGATCGCCTGCTGTTGCGTTGCAGCCGCGAAGACCTGCTGCGCTTGCAGCAGGACCACACCGTGGTGCTCGCTCCCACCTCCGAGGAGCCGATCCGGCCCGACCAGCAGAACAATCAGCGCATGGTGGAAGTGCTGCTGCCATCGGGTTCAACACTCGCGGGCGACTGCCTGCGGGATCTGCGCTTCCGCCAGCGTTACAACGTGACGGTGCTGGCCCTGCGCCGTGGCAACGAGGTGCTGCGCGAGCGCCTGGGCCGGGTGCAGTTGCGCGAAGGCGATGTGCTGCTGCTGCAGGGGCCGAAGGATGCCATTCGTGGCCTGCAGGCCAACAACGACCTGGTGGTGCTCGAGCAGCTGGAGAAGGATCTGCCCACCGTGAGCCGCAAACGCGTGGCTCTGCTGATCGGTGCTCTGGTGATCCTGCTCCCCAGTTTCGA